>ENA-UPXC01000781-UPXC01000781.1-human-gut-metagenome-genome-assembly--contig:-NODE-781-length-51864-cov-53.880221_pt1 | contig 51864 bp, 70 predicted proteins | sample MGYA00250047_ERZ773371 | MGnify/ENA primary metagenome ERZ773371 (study PRJEB29103, sample SAMN06111975) | human gut metagenome | biome: human gut; feature: ankylosing spondylitis patient; material... | reverse complement strand
CAAATGTCCATGGAAAGATTCAGAAGGAAAAGCCAGTATAACGACACAGACAAAGAGCATTTATGATTATCTTCAGGCAACGATCGATGAGAAAAATGCAGGTGGATTGATCTATAATGATGCAGATTTTGTCGGGGCATGGGACTCATTCTTTGATGAAAATGGACAAGCAATGTCTTCACTTGCAATCTTTGCTTATGCGCAGGGAAATCAGGTCGATGTAAGCACTTATAAAGATCCATGGGAATATGGTGGAGATACAGGACTTAAGAATCTAACAGCTTCTGTCAAAAAACTTAATAATATGTCACAAAGTTCCATTCGAGGAATGGATATTTCATCCTATACAGCACTAAAGAAAGCAGGCGTAAAATACTATGATTTTGACGGAAAAGAAACATCATTGTTAAAAGTATTGCATGATAATGGAGTTAATTATATTCGAATCCGTATCTGGAATGATCCAACAAATGAAAAAGGAGAAACATACGGAGGTGGTGCGAATGATGTGGCAGCTGGTCTTGAAATTGCAAAAGAAGCTGCACAGTATGATATGAAACTTCTGCTAGATTTCCACTATTCTGATTTCTGGGCGGATCCAGCACTTCAAAAGATACCAAAAGCTTGGGGAAAAGATAAAAATGATACAGAAAAGATGAAACAAAATGTTTACGATTTTACAAAGGATACGATAAAGAAATTCCAGGAAGTTGGAGCAGATATCGGAATGGTACAAGTTGGAAATGAGATTACAAATGGAATGCTTGATATCATGCCAGATTATTCAAAGGGAGAAACTTATAAAGATACATGGGGAAATGCAAAGAATGCCAAGATTTTATGTGGATATTTGAAAGCAGGGATCAAAGCAGTCAGAGAATGCACACCAAAAGCATTAGTTACACTGCATCTTGAAAGTATGGGTTATGGAAAATGTTCAGAAATTATGAATGCATGGGAACGAAATGGAGTGGACTATGATGTTTTCGGTAGCTCATTTTATCAATTCTGGCAAGGAAATTCCAGTAAAAATGCATTAGCTGGACTTCAGAAAATAGAAAATCTTGCCAAGTCAAGAGGAAAAATGTATGCGGTTATGGAAACAAGCTGGCTTAACAGTTTAAAAGATGCGGATGGTACATCAAATGTCATTGGTGAAGGACATGCAAATGCAAAAGTATATTCTGATGATCCACAGGGACAGGTGGATGCATTGACGGATATGTATCAGACATTGTTATCAAATGATAATGGGCTTGGAGCTTTTTACTGGGAGGGAGCATGGATTCCGGTAAAAGCGGGATGGACTAATTGGAAGTACAATAAGGATATGTCTGATCGTTATGGAACTGGATGGGCGGCTCAGGGAGCAAAAGGATACTATCCAGATAACAAGATGTATTATAATGGACAACCAGCATGGGGCGGAAGCAGCTGGGATAACCAGACGTTATTTGATTCCAATGGATATCCATTACAGTCATTGAAGTTCTACAAAGATTCTGTGTCCAAAGGAAAAGAACAGATCATAGCATTGAAGATCGTTGATAAAAATGGAAAAGAAGTATATGCTACCCAGTATGTCAAAGTTGAAGTAGGAAAGACCCGCAAGATCACATTACCAAAATTCTCTGGATATTATCCAAAGAATAAAAATTATAACATGACATTAAAGGGAACACAGGAAGGTAATACAGTACAGAAAGTTGTATATACAAGAACAGCAGCGGGACCTGCGATCAGTTATAATTACCGAGTGAAAGTTACAAAGAAAAAATATAAACTTTACAAGAATTTCAAATGGAAGAAATCAAAAACAAAAGTTTATAAAAAGACATATGTAGCAAAATATAGATATGACCATAAGAATGGAAATAAATATCTTGCTCTTTATACAAAAGGTGGTAAATTTGTTGGATACATTAATAAGAAAGCGGTAAAACGTTTAGGATCAGCAACACAGCCAGAGCAGGGAAAAGCATACACTTATGGAAAACGTGTAAAGATCAAGAGTAAAAAATATAAACTATATAAGAATTTCAAATGGAAGAAATCAAAAACAAAAGTTTATAAAAAGACATATGTGGCAAAATACAGATATAAACATGAAAATGGAAACAAATATCTCGCATTGTATACAAAATCAGGAAAATTTGTTGGATATATCAATGCCAAAGCTGTGAAAGTTATAAAGTAATTTAGGTGAAAAAATAGAATTCTGTCGATGCAGGATTCTATTTTTCATTTATGAAAATAAATAAAGTATTGACATTAAAAGTTGGTAGTACCATAATATTGTATACAAGAAAAAAGACTTAATATGAAAAACTGGAGGATTGTATGAAATTTCTTAGACAATTTATGATTATTTTACTACTCTCTTTTTTGGGAGAAGTGCTTAAGATGTTTATACCATTGCCAATTCCGGCAAGTGTGTATGGACTGGTGTTAATGTTGGTATGTCTGATGACTGGTGTTTTGAAGACGAGTCAAGTTAAAGAAGCAGCATTTTTCCTGATTGAGATCATGCCTGTTATGTTTATTCCGGCAGCAGCTGGATTGATTGATTCGTGGAAAGTTTTACAGCCATTATTACTGCCAATACTAGTCATTACTGTAGTGATCACAGTATTTGTTATGGTAATCACAGGAAAAGTAGCACAAATGATAGCACAGAAGAGAGGAATCAAAAATGAATGAAATGTTCAGACAATCATTGTTTGCAGGAGTAACGATCAGTTTGATTGCATATGAGATCGGACTATTTTTAAAGAGAAAGTTGGGATTAGCGATATTAAATCCATTATTAGTATCTATAGTTATTGTGATCCTGGCATTGAAAGTATTTGGAATCAGTTATGAAGTATATAATGCAAGTGCAAAATACATATCTTATTTGTTGACGCCAGCAACTGTGTGTCTTGCTGTACCTTTATATGAGCAGTTAGAATTACTAAAGAAAAATAAGGTTGCGGTTGTTTGTGGAATATTATCAGGAACATTAGCAAGTTTAACAGGGATTTTTGTTCTTTGTATGTTATTTGGATTTAACCACCAACAGTATGTAACGATGCTTCCTAAATCGATCACAACAGCGATCGGAATTGGAATATCAGAAGAATTAGGTGGAATTGTGACAATTACAGTTGCAGTGATCATTATTACTGGAATTCTTGGAAATGTGATTGCAGATACAGTATTTCATATATTTAAAATAAAAAATCCATTGGCAAAAGGCCTGGCACTTGGAACAGCATCTCATGCGATCGGAACAGCAAGAGCAATTGAGATGGGACCAGTCGAAGGTGCAATGAGCAGTCTGGCAGTAGCAGTAGCAGGACTTTTGACTGTTGTATTTGTATCAGGATTTGCTCAGCTTATTTAAAATAGGAGGAAGAAATCATGGCAGATGAGAAAATGATCATCACGATCGGAAGAGAACATGGAACAATGGGAGATAAAGTAGCAGAAAAAATTCGAAGACAATTTGAATTGCCACTTTATGACAAGGCACATCTTCTAAGAATAGTAGAAGAAACGGATGATTATGATGAATTAAATGCATTTTTTAATGACAGAAAAGTAAACAGTCTGTTATATGCGATTGCAATGAGTGAGAATGTAAGTTCTAATGATGTGCCTTTCGGGATTATCAAGAAGATTATTGGTAATACGGGAGGCGTCGTGATGGATAGCTGTGGAAATTATCTTTTCAGAGATCGTCCGAATACGGTAAGAATTTTTATGCATGCAGACAAGAACATTCGAATTGAAAATCTTATGAAATATCTTGGAATAAGCAAAGAACAAGCTGAAAAAGAAATAGAAACAGAAGATTCAAAACGTTATGAATTTCATAAATATTACACAAATGAAATATGGGGAATGTCCAATGGATATGAATTATGTCTGGACGAAGGAATCCTTGGAATCGATGGATGTGTAAAAATGATTTTGGACTATCTGAAAATAAGAAATTTAATTTAAAAAAGTTCTTGACATTACAAAAATAATATGTATAATAGATAGAGGTGGTTGCAACAGACCACCTCGAATATAAATCTGGCTCCATGGTCAAGCGGTTAAGACGCGACCCTCTCAAGGTCGAATCACGAGTTCGATTCTCGTTGGAGTCATAAGCTACAAACCTAGCAAATACGCGGTTTGTAGCTTTTTTGTTTTTCTGGAGAAAAAAGTGCTAAACAAAATTACTAAACAAAATTCAATTTTCGTTTCCTGACTTAAAAATAATATTCTCAAAAGCATCCAAAGATTGTTGCTTTCGATCCCCATGAATGTGTGCATATTTTTGCAGAAAGGTAGCAGGAGTATTTCCCATAATTTCGGATAGAACCTTATCAGATTCTCCACGTTCATAATTAGTCGTTGCAAATGTATGACGGCATCCATATAGAGTGATCACAGGCAAGCTTTCTTCATGATTTGCATTGTAACGTTTTTCGGTCCTGGTAAACATCCGATACAGATGATCAGGGCGGACAGGGGTGCCGATCTCTGTATTGAAAAGAAAATCATTATCAAACAGATCTGGATACTGCAATCTCATTTCTTTCTTCCAGAGTAATTTTTTCTTAACGATCTTGTTTAGAGTATCAGGAAGGTAAACTGCTCTGAAAGAATTAGATCCCTTCATATTGTCTTCCAGTACGCCATGTTTGTTTAGCGTACGATGCATATAAAAGCATTGACGATCAGGATCATAATCATTTTCTGCAAGTCCGCAAGTCTCACTTGGACGAGGCCCAAGAAGAATCTGACAGCAGAACATGGCATAATAATGGCTTTCTTTTGCTTCTCTGGAAGTTAGAAAGACAGAGATCTGTTCATCAGACCACGTTGGTTTAGCAATGTATGGCACCTTATTTCGTTTTATTCCAATCATTGGATTATCTTTACCATCAATTAATTTTAATGGAGATACGGCAAAGTTAAATACATCACAGAGGACATTGATACATTTGTTTACGGTTTCAGCTCCGTATTTGCGTTTCTTAGGATTGTTTCCATCTTCCAGACTTTTTTTAAAATTTAAAATATGCTTTGGTTCGATTGCAGAAATTGGAACATCTTCAAACACAGGGAAGATATAGCGGTCTAAGTATCCGCGGTAGGTACGATAAGTCTGATCAGCATAAGTTTTTTTATTTGCTTCTAACCACGTATCCGCAACCTTGCCAAAAAATTCTTCAGATTGTTTTTTCACCTTTTCTTCTTTAACTTCTTTTTTTATTTGGAGGGTAAGTTTAGCATCATCCTGTTTGGCATCCTTTTTATTTTGTCTCGATGGACCGTAGACACGTTTCTTTAAAAGCGGATGCCACTGTGATGCCATATAAATTTTTTTCGTTTTTCCTGTTTTCTTACTTACACGTTCCTGTTTAATTACAGCCATATGTATCATCCTTTCTTAAAAAAGGGTACAAAAAATACACCCTCATCAATTTGTAAAATTGGTGGGTGTATGGTATAATTCTGGTGTCGAGTCAGAAGCATATCACACACCACGTTGTTGATAGGTTTCTAAATTCCGTCTGGTTGTCAGCCAGGCGGTTTTTCTATTTTGACCATTTGGGTGAAGTTACCGAAATGGTATTTAGCAAATTGTTTTGTCAGAGTCTGACAAAAACGCATCAAATGAAAAGAATTTCTAATCTGTTTCCTTGCAACATCTTTTACAAGGAATATATCCATTAGCAATAGCTTTCTGTTCAGAAATTTGTAATGGATGTTTAATACCGCTACAATAAGGGGTATAATGGAATTTATCTGAAGTTCCTGTAATCCATACAACATTTTCTGATTTGATATCAATGTTGAGAATCTGACCAAGATAAGTTGCATCTTCAGGAAATGCACTACAATGCCTATTGACTTCATAATTAAGAGCTTTGGAAAGATCATCAAGTGGTTTTCTGTATTTTAAACAGCTTAAAATATAAATAAGTTGGTTGAATCCTTTTGGTAAAGTATCTTCAGAAACATCTGTACTAAAATTTTCCAAGCGAACATTGCAGTCAGAACGATAATTATAAATTCTTCCACCATGGGCTGCTAAATTTCTATAGTCTAAGCAGACGAAAAGAGTATCCATCATTATTAATTTTAAATTATCTACGGAAAGATCAGTGGAATCAACATCATATAAATGGTATACCATCTGTTCTTTTTCATGAGGCTTAAAGAAATTAATAAAATTTATAATCGTACTGAAGTACAAATTCTTAAAAAGAATCCAAGGTGGAATGATTCCATGTACTTCACGATAATGTGATACAGGCGTTTTGTCACTGTTTAAAGCTTTTTGTATTGTAATTAATGTATTTCGTAATGAAAATTTACGATTTCGTCTACGCTTATCTCTATAATTTCTAATGTTTAGATAATCATCTTGATGAGTACCGAAGGATTGAGCAACAACATCAGCAGCGGATGCTTTGATATGTTCTTCCAAATCTAACATTGATGCAATAACGGCATTTCTTAGATTTTTATCAAACATATACAAGGAAAGTATTTGATTAAATGTTATTCCTGATCTATAATGCAAACCACTTGCATCAGTAAATATGTAAGGAGAACGATAACCTTTGATAAGATTAAAGTATCCAAAGATTTCAAGATATTTCTTTGCAAAATCCTCATCTTCGATTATTAGATTTTGTTGTTTTAATTTTTCAATTTGTTCTTCAACTGAAGAATATAAAATTTCATTATTTGTATTATCCATAAGTATCTCCTAACGCAAAAAGAGCCTCGGAATACTTTCCAAGGCTCTCGCGTGCGGCCGGGACACCAGCCATTTGCTAATTAGCTACATTATAAGTATATTCTAATTCCCTGTCAAGTATTCTTGTTAAAATTGTCAAAAATATTTTTTGTCAGACTCTGACAAAATAAATCTATTTCAATCTCAATCGAATCAATTCCTCACTATACCCAAGAGCCAGTGCGATCTGATTCGTCGTAAATTCCTGAAATTCAAGGAAAACTTCATCGTCGATCAGAAGCTCCGTTGCAAATTTATTCGCTTCAATTTCCATTTTACTGATCAAGAGACCAGTGCGTTTCCGTAAAAATGGCGTATTAGCATCAGGATGCATGATCGCATGACCTAATTCATGGGCGCATGTAAATAGCTGGTCATGTTCGGAAAGATCGTGATTGATGTGGATCTGCTTCATGCGCAGCTGCTTATTATAGTATCCGCTGATACTTCCCAATGGTTCAAATATAACCTTTATTCCTAAATGCTGAGCAATGTCAAAAGGATTATTCGTGCCATATTTTTTCTTTAATGATCGTGTTTTTTTACGAATATCCAATGAATCACTTCCTTTTATTTTTTATCCCTGTATTTCTTTGGTGTGAACTTTTGCTTAGCATTGATTTTTGCGATTGTGATACTGTTCTGGAGACTTGCTTTTAATAATTCTCTTGTCTGGTCATCAAGCGGCTCTCCAGAGAACATCAATCCATCCTGATCAGATTCTAACTGATCGAGAGTCTGCTCCAGGCGTTTGGCAATATCTCTTTCATCTTTTTTATTAAGTTCTATTGTTTTACTGGATTTTTGCTCTACTAAGTCTGATTTTTCTATGCCAAAATAATTCGCCATCATTTCTATCTTATCAATTCTAGGATATGTTCGTGCGTGCATCCAATCAGACACGGTTGACATTTTAAAACCTAGAGTATTGCACATTTCTGTTTGAGTAATATCATTTTCTTTTAAATAATATTTAATATTTTTAGCCATGACTTCTTTATTACCTAAATCGCTCACTATCCAGCCTCCTTTCATATTTGAATATGCATATATTATAATGGAGAAACCGAAAAAAATCAATATAAACCGAAAAAAATTCGGGAAAACCGTTGACACTTCGGTTTAACCGTGGTAGTATGTAAGGGAATTAAGGAGGTGAGCAAAGTGAAAATGGAAACTAGATTTCCTGAAAATATGAAAGCTACATTAAAAAGTATTCGTGAAATGCGAGGATATAAGCAGGATGAAGCGGCTAAGATGATAGGAATAGCTACAGATACGCTGAGAAATTACGAGCAAGGAAAATCATATCCGGATATTCCGGTACTTCGAAAAATAGAAGAGACGTATAATGTGCGATATTCGCAAATTATTTTTTTACCGCTAGATTTCGGTTTAACCGAAACAAATATGACAGGGAGGTGAGGAAGAAATGCTAACAAAAATTTTAACAGGTATGACTGTTATCTTGTCAGTGGATAGTTTTGTTACATCACTGAGCATTAAAGTCTTATGCCAGCATCTTTTAAAGAATGGAATGAGCGAGCCGACAAAACAAGAAATAAACGCCTACCTAAGAGAAATCGGCAGGCGCAGGGTTAAAAGATTAAAAAAACATTTTGGGATTGATAAGAGATGAAAGAACATTAGAAGCAACTTGTGCAACTACTTCTAATGAAGCTGATCCAAGTCCTTGGCATATTTTTTTAGTTTTATCAAAAACCTTTTGTGAAGAAATATTACTTAAAAATTCATGCCCCTGAAATGTAAGTTCATTTACAGAGTAAATACCAGGCGTAGTTTTTTGAGTCATTTGTACTGTGGTGATATCCAGATATCCAGCTTCAGATAATTTTAAACAAGTGTATTCAATCTGATCGCTTGAGTAATCAAGTAGATCATGCAAGTTGCTAATGGTATAAGATTGACCGAAACCTTTTTGCTCAACAGCCATAAGGACATCTCTGACACAATCAATATCTAATCTCATAGAAGAATCTCCTTTCGTAAGACTTGGGAATTGCCGTTCCCTGTAAATTAATTATACGAAAAGAGTTAAAAACTGACAAGTCAACAAAATAGAATAACAGGGAGGTGAGGAAGGTGCAGGAAAATTTATTTGAAAAAAGAATGGAAGCAGTTAACCGTGCAAAAGAAAATACTCGCAAGAAATTTCATACAGCCGAAGAGATAGTTGAGTTATTGACTGATAAAGAATTGACAATTTCAGATGTAAAAAATGTGTTAGAGATTGTTTATGACATGGCAATGAATAAAGCAAGATTAAAATAAGCTGAATCTTTAAAGAAACAGCTTACTTTAATACGAAAATTATTGATCATCAGACAGAATATCATAATTTTCTAAATCATAATATGCAGTTTCAAATGCTTTTAATAAAAAAGGAACTTCATCTAAGTACTCCGGATGGCTAATTGGTGAACTTGATGTAATTTCATTATTTGCAAGAGCATGATCAAACTTAGATTTTGCATATAACAATGCAAGATCATATCTAACTTTATTTAGATCCATGTAACAATATCTCCTTTCGTAAGACTTGGGAATAGCGGTTCCCTGTAAATTAATTATACGAAAAGAGCTAAAAATTGACAAGTCAACAAAATGACAGGGAGGTGAGGAAGATGACGGAAGAAGAAATAAGAAATCGAGGTATCCGATGCGCGTTAAGACATATGCATTCATTAAGAGTGCAGGCAGTAGATGAAAGAACTGCAAATTTTGCAGAAGCATGCAGCTATTGTGAAGAAATGCCAGATTGTAAAGGAAATTGGTTGGAAAGTACCGATATGATAAGCAAGGAATCACGATTTGAAGAAAATAAGTTCAAAAGCACCGAATACAAGAAATATTCTTGTGGAGAAAAGAAGTGTTCTGGATATAAGCTTTTAACTCAATTAACAGAAAAAGATATTCATTGCATGGCAAGAATTATTCAGAGTTCTGTATTTGCAAAAGGTGGGATTTTTTACGGATGCCAATATTGTAAATACTGGAAAGATGGATGTGAAAAAAGTTTTGAAGACGAAAATGGGAGACTACATTATGATGTGATCATGAAAAAACTCCAGCGGATTACTGGGTTAGATATGAGTTTAAATGCCAGCAATCTGAAGGAGAAATTTCAACGTGATTTTACTAAGTAGGAGTTCTTATGAAGATATACATTGAAATATTAGCAACATGCATTTTTCTTGGAGCAATATATGGTTGGAAAGCAGGAGTGTTTTTTGGAATTTTTTATTTATTAATTCTTATGGACTAAAAGCGGAGAGATCTAATAGGGAGGTGAGAAATATAAGAGTATCAGACTTGATGTTAGTAGGACTTATAATTTTAGAAATAAGTTTATTTATAAAATCATGGAAAAAAATAAAACAAGAAGATCCTTTGAAAGAAATAAAGGAAGATCTTTTGATTATAAAATTTCAGATATATGGATTTATAAATCTTTTGATTTTTTTGAGGGTAATTGTCTATTTTGGAATTTAGTCGTTGGATTTAAAAGGAGTGTAAAAATGTTTCAGAAAACTTTTGAAGTATTGCAGGCAATTGATGATCTCGCAACAGAATATTATGAAAAAATCAAAACTGACTGTGATACATATGAAGATCTTGAGAAAGGATTACGTGGAATGTCTTATGTGGATTTCGGCAGATTTAATACCTCAAGAGATTATTTGGTGAAAGTTATGCGTCAAAAAATAGAAAAAGAAAAAAGTAGTTTGCACATTATTAAGCAAGAGGAAAAAGCGGTAAGTGTGGATAAAATAGCAAAGCATATGGCTAAAATATTAAACGAAATTTAGTTAGGAATGGAGGGAGAGCAATGTACCTAGAAGAAAGAGTTGAGCATCTGGAAAAACAAATCGAAGAACTCAAAGAGCAGAAGAAAAATGAGTTGTATTTATCCCCGGCACAATTTGCTGAGAAGATGAGTTGTTCAAGATCAATGGTAACAAAACTGGTACAAAATGGAGAGATCGAAGCACTCCGATTAGGAAAGCTGATCAGAATCCCGATGAGCCAGTTTGAAGAAAAAGAAGAAAGTAAAAAAGCATCCTGGAAGGATGTTGTGTTCAAAGGAGCATAAGGTAATAGACAATAGGAGGTATAAGATGAACCAGGCAAAGCATGAATTGATAAATGATAAATTAGCAACGGCAGTGGTAAAGGCAAAGACAGGAAGATCAAAAGCTGGAGATGGAACGACGGCAAGGGCATTTTTAGAAGTTGCTGCCATTTACTTAGATGAGATTACAGAGGCAATAGGAACGGTAAATACGTTGTCAGAAGCTATTGCTGTTGCAGTATTGAGATATTTAAATCGTACAATTACAAAAGAGATGGACGAAGAAAATAAACATATAGCTGATACAGTGGAAGGAATGCTGAATGAACAAGCAGTAACTATTAGAACAAAAATTATGAAGTAGCTTATAACACGAAAGTGTTGTTATAAAACCAGATAAATACCTATCTTTCGAATCTGAGATAAATTTAGATACATAGGAAGGTAGAAAAGCAACATGTTTATATTTTTGTTTAGAGCAGCAATGATTGTAATTGCAGCTATATTGATCGTAGCCGGATGCGTTGATCAGTATGGAGAATCAAGAAAATCAAAGAAAGCAGCATTATTAGGTATTATTCCGTTAGCTGTATTTTTATTGAGTATGTGCATTGTATATGTACCAAGCAACAATGTTGGTATCAGATGGTCTGCTGTTGGTGGAACATCTGACAAAACACTGAATGAAGGAATTGTGATTAAAAGCCCGATTGATAAGGTATTTCTGATTCCTACAACAGTAGAAGAAAGAACGATCAAGAAGGTCAATGTTCAGACCAAAGATGCTCAGTTTGTAACATCAGAGGTGAATGTCAAATTCCGAGTGAACCAGAAAGATGCATTTAAGGTGTACAAAAGATACACGACACTGGACAACCTGAAACAAAATATCATCAGCAATTATGCTCAGAAATCAATTGAGACTGTAGTTACTCAGTACAACGTCATAGATGTTTTGGGAGCCAAGAAAAATGAAGTTTATAAGATGGCAAGCAAAGATCTTCAGGAAATGTTGAAATCAGAAGGTGTGGAATTAATCCAATTAACCATAAAAGATATGAACGCAGGTGATGAGATTGAGAAAGCGATCGCAGATGAAGCAGTGGCGAAAAAGAGAGTTGAGACAGCAGAACAAAACCGACTGAAAGCAAAGAAGGATGCTCAAACAAAAGTAATTAATGCCAAAGCCGAAGCAGATGCGAACAAGATTCTTGAAAAACAGCTGACAAATAAAATTTTGGCACAGCAGTGGATCAAAAAATGGAACGGAGAAGTTCCAAAGGTCAGCGGTGACAATAAATCAATGATTAATATTGGAGAGTTGATGAAATAATCCAAGGTTAATTAAAACACAATCAGATAAATGAAAAGAAAGGTATTTATCTAAATTTTTAGTAAACCAAGTTAATGGCAGATGATTCTTTGAAGTGACAAGAGAAAGCAGAAAGACTTTGACTATCACTCAATGATAGGACCAGCAAATATCCCTACAATTATCAATATGAACTTTTATTATTAGTAACCAGAAAACGAAACTCCATAAGTATTTATTTTAACAATTACATACAGCTGGTCACTTCAAAGAGTCATCTGCTAAAGAAAGTGTAAAGGAGAAATGAAAAATGACAAACGAAAAACAGAAAGAAATGATTAAGAAGATTTTAGAAACTACGGTTGACGGTGCACCTGCGAAATCACTGGATGGTTATCGTGAAGTTGCAGTGGAATATGTAAATATGATCAATGAAGCTATAACACCAATGAATCCATTTACAGCACCGCTTGCGGCTGCAGCCTTAGGATTTATGAGAGATATTGTGATGAAAGAATTGGATAGTGAAGGTAAATCAGTAGTGAAAAGTATTGAAATACTTTTAAAATTATCTACCAGATCGGAAAAAGTACCTTATCACAAATAAAAAAGGCACTCTGATGAGCACCCTTCCTGCGAAAATCCGCAAAGTATATTTTTCGAACAAATTAATTATACCATTATTTGCGGATTTTTTCAAGGGAACAGCTTATGAAAAGAAAGTATACAGACAACACAACAGATTTTACAGAACCATTTTGGGATAACCTCTGTCCGGTATGCAAGAAACGATTTTGGTCGGTTTCTTTGGATTGTGCATGTCCAAAGTGTGGGAATTATGATCTGTATGTGCTGAATGAATCAAAACACTTGAAGCATGATGCAGAAGAACTTAAGAAATTCCACAGAAAGATAATGGAGGATAAAGAATATGAAGGTAATAACGATTATGAATTATAAGGGCGGAGTTGGAAAGACCGCCACAGCAGTCAATCTTTCTTATAATCTGAGTGAAAGAGGGTATAAAACCTTGCTGATCGACTGCGATCCTCAGGGAAATGCATCATATTTTTATAACAAATACGATGAAAAGAAGAAAAGTTTAACAGGAGTTTTACAAGGTAAATATACTCTTGCAGCCGCGATCAGAAGAACAAAATTCAAAAATCTTGATATTGTACAGGCAGATCGTAACCTTGAATTTGTTAAGATCTACAGTCCGATCGAACTGAAAGATCAGATTCATCAATTGGGTGAAGATCGATACGATTATGTGATTTTAGATTGCCACCCAACATTTGAATTATATACAAAAATTGCATTGGTGGCAGCAGATCTTTGCGTGGTTCCAGTGAAACTCGATCAGAACAGCATCAATGGACTTGCTTTTTTTGACGAGCACTTTCAAGACATATTAGATCTTGCTCCAAACTGTGAGTATAAAGTATTAATTACACTTTGGAAGCCAACAAAAGCGAATAAAATTGGATTAATTGATCTGGTAAATAGACACCAGTATCCGATATTTAAGAGCCTTATTCGGGATTGTGCATCTGTAAATTATTCTACATATCGCAGAATGCCGCTAAGAAAATGCAGAAGTACAAAGAATGCATGCCTTGACTACAATGATTTCACGGATGAATTGATTCAGGAGGTGCAGTAAATGGATATGAATGATATTTTAAAAAGCATTGGACAGCAACAGACACAAGAAAAAAAGAAGTCTGCTCCGAGAGTACAAATGATCCATTATACAAAATTGAAGCCAAGCCCTGACAATTTCTATGATACGGAAGGCATAGAAAAACTTGCAGCAGCGATCAGAATTGCAGGAGAAGTCAAGAATCCACTGCGTGTCCGAAAAACAGACATAGATGAGTATGAGGTGAATGAAGGGCACCGCAGAAGATTGGCAACGATTTATAATGTTGAACAGCTTGGAATAAAAGAATTTGAATTTGTTCCGTGTGTTGTGGAAGACACGACAAGTACGATTGGTAAATTAAATCTGATCTTAAGCAATTCCACACAAAGGGAAAGAACCGAATACGAAAAGATGCAGGAAACAGCGAAGCTTAGAATCTTATTAGAGCAGTACGCAAAAGAAAATGAGACAAAGATACCATCGACGGATATGAGAAAGATGATATCAACAATTTTAGGCGTTTCAGGAACGAAAGTTGCACAATTAGAGAGTATTAACAGGAATCTTGTGGATGAAGCAAAAGAACAGTTTAAGGATGGAAGTATGCCAGTATCTATTGCAAATGAAATGGCAGGACTACCAGAAGAGATACAGAGAGATCTTTCAGGGCAGGAAGATATCAAATTATCTCAGGTAAAGGAGATTAAGGAAGATTCCAAAGAAAATGCAAAGATAATGTGTAAGTATGATAATTCAAAGAACTGTCATACGAAGCTGATTCAGAGACAACAGGAACATTTAGATACAAATGGACCGTGTTCTGGTTGTTGCAGATTGTGTGATCATCCAAGTAACTGCCGTTATAGGTGTGAAAATACGCCATTAGGATGGAAGCCAACACAACAGCATAAGGAAATTACAAAGTGTGCTTATAACGAGAAATATCAATGTAATATCAATGAAATCATTGAGAAATACAAAGCAGACAGAAATATCGCAGAGTGTCCAGGATGCTGTAAGTTGTGTGGGTATACATTCGAATGTGAGTATGTTTGCGAAAACGTGTTAGAAAATAAAAAGATATCAGAAAAGGATCTGGAAAGTGTAACGTTTACGTTCCAAGACGTAAAGACAACGCTTAGATATATTAATCAACAGATTTCAAAAACCAAGATGAATGACAAAGAAACAATCGTCAGATTAAAAGTAATATCTGAGTCATTAAAAAAATATTTGAAAGAAATGAAGGTGGTTACTGATTATGGCAGGTAGAAGAATGGTAAATATCCGGATCATTGACAGTGACAATTTTCTTGAGTTGCCACTATCGACACAGGCGCTGTATTTCCATTTGCTGTTACGTGCGGATGATGATGGTTTCATTAACAATCCGAAACGAATACAGCGCATGATTGGAGGGAGTGAAGATGATTTTAAATTATTGATCGCGAAGCAGTATATTCTTACATTTTCATCAGGAGTTATCGTGATCAAACATTGGAGAATGCATAACTGTATCAAAAAAGACCGATATCACGAAACAGACTGTATTAATGAGAAAAATATGCTGTATTTGAATGAAAATAAGACCTATACGTTTGAAAAACCGCAATGTATCCAGAGTGGAGACAGTTCGGAACCAGAATGGAACCCCAGTCTAGGTAAGGTTAGTCTAGGTAAGTCTAGTATAAATAATAATATACTGCCGGAGCAAGCCGGACAGCAGAAGCAGGAACAACAAAAACTGGAGAATGATAACAAAGATTTTGAACAGCTCTATCAGGGGGCAAGAGAATATCACATGCCGTTGAAGGATGGCGGTGATTACGTGGTCACTGAGAACGACGTTGAGAGATTTGAACAACTCTATCCAGATCTTGATATCCATGCAGAGATGAGAAAAATATATGCTTGGCTGATTAATAATACCAAGAAACGAAAGACAAAACGAGGTATGCCTAAGTTTTTGAACGGTTGGATTAATCGGTCATATGTCCAGTTTGTCCAGGAACCAAAGGCACGAGCTAATGCTCCTAAGCCACAGATACAGCACAATTTCACACAGAGAGATTACGACTTTGATGATCTGGAGCAACAATTACTGAGAAAGCAGCAGGAGGGAATGTGATGGCAAAGAAAAGACAATATGCAAACTCAAATCCAGTAAGGTTGAATCCGGTAAGTTTTGAGATGATTGAAGAAAAACTGAAAAAGATAAAGCCTGGAAGAAAGATAACGATTTTTGTACCAAGAAAATTGACACAAGACAACAAAGAACGATACAGAGTAGTGAAAGGCGAAGTCGCTGCGATCTACAGCAAGATGGTTCATGTTTGTGTTAAAGCAGGAAGAAGTACTTACAACGAATGTTTTTTGAAAACAGATTTGTATCGATGGCAGTTTAACGTGAAATAAACGAAAAAAGAGACAAGAACTTACGAGAAGTCCAATGCCTCAGAACAAGTATAACACATTCAGGAGGTATTGAACATTGGAAAATGAATTTGAAAAGGCAAAAAAATTTTTGAAAAAGATCAGATGGATCGACAATGAAATTGATGCATTGATTGAAGACAAGAAAAGCTATATGGACCTTGCAACAAAACGGACAAGCACCTGGGATGGATGTGGAGTACATAATTCAGGTTGTAAGGACCAGATGGCAGAAGTGACTGCAAAGATTGCTGACATTGAGAATGAGATCTGTGCAAAGATTGACAGATTGTTGGATTACAAAAAGAAAGTATCGAAAGTGATTGAGCAGATCGAGGATAAAGAGTGTCAAAAGATTCTTGTGTTAAAATTTGCAAGATATATGCCGATGGTTGATATTGCAGACAAAATGAATATGGATCGAAGTACGGTTTATCGAAAGTATAACAAAGCAATTAAAGCAGTACAGGAGATTTTGTCAGAGTCTGACAAAGAAAAACAGTGATGAAGAATGATCTGACGGCTTAGATCTCTGCCTGATATAACATGTAAATTATTTGTTGTTCTGCCAATCGGTGCTATATGTTGGATTCGGGCAGAGATCCAAGCCGTCAGGCTTGACACTGGATGTTTTATATACCACACGAGACAATTAAATAAAGATCCAGTCGCAATATAACTCATAAGAAACGCAAAAACTAATGCAGGAAATGCCCGGCTTCGGTCGGGCAGAAAGGAGAAATATGCCGAAAAGACAGTTCACAGAAGAATTTAAAAAGAAAACGATAAAGAACATGATCCGATGCAAATTAACAACAAAAGAAGCAGCCCAAAAGGCAAAAGTAACAGAAACTGCAAGAGGTAGCAGCAACGAATATTGGTAAATTTGTAATAGAAGATGAAAAAGTTGCAAAATATCTTAAAAGTGAGGAAAAATAATGGATGATAAGAAAAAACAATTGCTGAATAAGCTGAAGGCATTGGCAGAGCGAGGCGTTGGTGGCGAAAAAGAAACTGCACAAAGAAAACTGCAAGAACTAATGGAAAAATATGAGATAGATGAAAATGATTTATCAGATGACAAGAAAGAAAAATATCAATTTAAATATAAGAATGAGTTTGAAAAGAAACTGATTAAACAAATAGCATATAGAACTTTTAAGAAAGAATGGTCTGAAAGAATGTATACATATTCAAGAGGAAGAGGAAAAAGATCTATCATGCTGATAGAGTGTACAAAAGCTGAAGAAATACAATTAAGAATAGAATATGAATTTTACAAAGATTTATGGAAAGAAGAAGCAGAATTTTTATTTAACGTTTTTATTCAAAAACATCGGATTTTTGATCCTGAGGGTAGCTGTAAAAAAGATCATTATAGAATGAAAGAACAGGATCTAAAAAGAATGTCAATGATGGAAATGTTATTACAAGATAAGACGATGACCAAGATGCTAGAGGCAAGAGAATGACGAAAAAAGATGGGGAAAACCTCATCTTTTTTATTATAAATATTGACATAGTGTGTACACTATAGTATAATATAAGTATGAAAGGAGGAAAGCTAATGAAAAAGAAACAAAAGAAAAAGCTTGCAAAGTTGATTATCAAAGCAATAACAGCAATAGCCCTACTGATTAGTGCGATAGCTCAACTTATACAAGCCCTTAACTAATAAAGCCCTATTAGTTAAAACAACAGAGGAAAGGGAGAGAAATCTCCCAATCCTTTGTAACAATAGTATAACACACATTAGCTTAAAAGAAAAATGAAGAAGATAACATTTTACGACATGGTATTACTGTTTGCGATCGTGTTACAGTTTGGAGAGAGAAGTATTTACACAAGTTTGATATTATTGTTTGCATCAATACTTGAACTGATTGACGTACTTCCGAAGATTGTGAGGTTGATAAAACATGGAAAGTAAAGCAAATCCACAGACAAAGGCAAGTGCAAAGTGGAATAAAAAAGCAGGATATGTAGCCAAAAGTTACAAGTTAAAAAAGGATACAGTGGAAGCGTTTGCAGAAGCATGCAAGACGGCAGGGGTAAGTCAGGCAGGTCAATTGACCAAAATGATGAATGATTTTATTCAAAAAGTGGAAGAAAATTAAAAGATGCGACACTTTGCGACACTTACATGTGTTATTATGGCATTGTAAAGAAATGAATAAAGAGGAAAAAGCACATTGGACAGATTCTGATGTGCTTTTCTTATGCCTAAAAGAAGGTGAAAGAGATTGAACACTGTACAACCAATCAGGGACATGAATACAGTTATGGACATTGCACGATATCTGAAACAGAATAACGAGAGGGATTATGTGATGTTTACAACAGGAATTTATTCAGGGTTGCGAGTGTCTGATATTCTGAAGCTTCGTGTCAAAGATGTTCGTGGGAAAGATTACATAGCCATGAGAGAAAAAAAGACAAAGAAAGAGAAGCGTTTTATCATCAATAAGAATCTGAAAAAGATACTGGAAGCGTGGACACGAGGGAAAGATGATCTTCAATATCTTCTTGAGAATCCAGTAACACATAGACCGATCAGCAGGCAAAGAGCTTGGGAAGTGATGAGGAATGCAGGAGAAGAGTTTGGAGTTTATAATCTAGGAACACACACCATGAGGAAAACATTTGGTTATCATATGTATCAGGCGACACATGATGCAGTGATGTTGATGAAATTATTCAATCATTCAGATATTCATGTAACGCTCAGATATATAGGAGTTGAACAAGATGAAACAGATCAAGCGATTTCAAAATTGGATTTTGGCGTTTGATTTTTCTTTTTGTACAGAAAAGTTAACTCAAATTTGTTGTGTAAAGTTACATGACAAAAAATAAGGTGCATTTATAAGAAAGAAAAAAACCTTTGCAAGTTTACAAAATTATAAGATATGTCAAGTCAAACAGAAAAGATAAGGCGGAATTAACTCAGCGGTTAGAGTGGTGATCTTATAAATCACTGGCGGTTGGTTCGACTCCAACATTCCGTATTCATCCAGGAGATGTAACAGTCAACTAAGACAAATAGCCATACTTAATTTTTGTCAGAGTCTTACAAACTTCTGGATGTTATAACGTGGTAGTTGTTAGGAACAGGAGCATTAAAAAATATAAGAATGTTGCTTGGTCATTCTTTATCCTCCTTTCACAAAAATGTTTATTTATAGTTGCAGTCAATAAGTTAATTAATTGGTACATGGGCGCAGCTCCTTCAGGTTCGATTCCTGATACCACGATTTTTGTCAGAGTCTGACAAAGTTATAAAGCAGAGCAGAGTAGAGCAGTGGTAGCTTGTCAGCCTCCTTAGCTGAAGGACGGTGGTTCGATTCCATCCTCTGCAATTTAGAGAAAGGAAATAATGTATGTTGAAATCATGTCAGTATTGTGGTCGTATTCATCCGAAGAATTATGATTGCGGTCGCAAGCCGAAAAGAATTAAAAGAGATACAAAGGCTTATAGGTTTCATAGAACACAGGCATGGCAGGATAAGAGTATAGAGATTAGAAGACGAGATCATTACTTATGTCAGTGCTGTATCAGACTCATGCATGGAACAATGAGAAAACATAACTATGATGATTTATCAGTCCATCATATTGTGCCAATTGCAGAAGACTATGAGCAGAGATTGGATGATGATAATCTGATTACTGTATGTGGTCATCACCATGAGATGGCAGAGTCAGGACAGATAGACAGAGAGGTACTGCATGAGATCGCAAAGGAACAGAATGAAAAGAGAGATATGCATGGCTGAGCGAGGGTGTTCCAAGGTATCCCCCCGGGATTAAAATTTTGAAAAAAGAAACGCCGTCCAGACCGACGCCCCATCTTTCTTTTTAAAAATTTCCCACATCAGCATTTCAAAAGGAGGTGGCTCAAAAATGCCGACACCAACAAAACCAGTGAATGTGATCCGCATGGAAGGAAAGAGCCATCGGACAAAAAGAGAGTTGAAATCGCGAGAAAATGCGGAAAAGCGCCTTTTGACTGGTGAAAAATTAAAAGAACGAAAAGAAGTAAAAAATGATCCAGTGGCTCACAAAGAGTTTCTGCGGATCAAAAAATTACTTGAAAAAATAGAGAAAAATGATGATCTATATAGCAGCGTAATTAATCGTTATTGTCAATTATATGCAGAATGTAAAGACTTTGAAGATAAAAGAGAAGCAATTTATAAGCAGTTGCTTGACCTCCAGGAAAATTATCAGAAGATGATTGATGAGGAAGAAATGACAGTGAAAGAGTATTATAACCTGGAACTTGGGATGCAAAAAAATCTGGTTTCCCTGGATAAACAGGTGCAGGCAAAGAGAAAAATGTTGCTTGATATTGAGAAAGAAAACATCATGACGATTGCATCCGCATTAAGATCCGTTCCAAAGAAAACCGAAAAGAAAGATAATCCTCTTTTGGCGGCTTTAAATGGTTCGTGATGGAAGAGCATACAAGTATGCACAATGGGCAGTTTCTGAAACAGAAGGAATGGTACCGCATTATGTTAAGGTACAAGCCCAGCAATGGATGGATATTGTTGATGACTATAATGAGGATGCTTATGTAGATGAAAAAGAATTTGATAAGATATGTAACTTGTTAAAGCTGATGATCCATCCAGACGTTCATTGCAGCATTTATGATGCAATGGAAGATTATGCCTGGTTATTGATCACAGCAACACTTTGTACGATGTGGAGAGAAGGAAGTGAGATCTATGATGATAACAAAGTTAGTTTTGCATCTTGCAAGATCAGATATTACACGACAGCTCTGTTAGAGATATCGCGTAAAAACCATAAAACATTTTATTGTGCAGTGATCATAATATTGTTAATGCTGACAGGCGTTGGATTTGGAAGATACTTTTCTGTTGCTCCAACGCTGGCACAGTCTTCCGAGGTAAAACTTGCAGTTCGAAAGATTCTGAAAAGCAGTCCTTTATTGATGGATGAGGAAGATCCAGCATTTAAGATTTTAAGAAGTGAAGTGACTTGCAATATTAACGAAAGTGATTTTACACCGCTGGCATATAGTAATGACAACTTGGATTCCAGATTGGCGAATGCATTCGTTGCTGATGAAGCTGGTGGAATGGATTCGTATCCGTTGGAAGCAATGCGATCATCTCAGATTGAGATCATTAACAATCTTGGAATGGTCATAAGCACGCAGTACCCAAACGATGACAATGTATTCATTGATGAGGTGGATATTGCGAAAAAATTATTAGATGGAGTACTTGAGTCTGAGGACGTTGGTACATATTTTTCTCTGCTTTACGAGCCGGATGATGAGTTGAAAACAGGAGAAACATGGCAGAAGGATGACCGCTGTATTTATCAGTCTAATCCGATCGCAGTGGAGAAAAGGGCGGTTTATAAGAATATCATAAAGAAAAGAACCGCAGCGATCTTGTATGAAAACAAGAGAGAAAATTACTTATGTAAACATAATAATATTCGATATAAAGGTCTTGGAGTTGAAGGTTATATTGACATCCAGAAAGTTAAATTATGTCGGGATGAGATAGAAAAAGAGTGGTGGCAAGGCAGAAAAGTCTGGATCGGACTGGATTTATCTCTGTCTGAGGATAATACGGCAGTTGCGATGGTTACAGAAGAAGATGGAATCATTTATACGAAAGTGCTTGGATTCTTACCAGATGGAAGGGTTGAGTATAAAACAAATAAAGAGCACGTAAATTATAAACGCTGCATCGATCATGGTGACTGCATCGCATGCGGTGATGAGGTCATAAATTACAGAATTATTGAAAATATAATCATGACTCTGGAAGAAGAATATGGAGTGACGATCATGCAGATCGGATACGATAAGTGGAATGCAATTTCATCCGTACAGAAGTTTGAAGCAGCAGGATATGAATGTGTTGAGATCAAGCAGCACAGTTCAGTGCTTCATGCACCAACCAAATTGCTGAAAGAAAAGATTTTATCCAAAGAATTTGTTTACAATTCGAACAGATTGTTAGAGATTAACTTTCAGAACGCCAGATGCACTGAAGACACAAACTTAAATAAATATGTAAACAAGAAAAAATCTGCTGGAAAAGTAGATATGGTAGTGAGTCTTATCAATGCTATGTACTTATTACAGCAGCATATGTTGTATGGAGTGGATGATTTCTCTGTACAGACAGCATAGGAAGGAAAGAAAATGGCATTTTTTAAGAAACGAGAAAGAGCAGAGCCGGAACAGGACAATAAAGAAAAGAATGAAAATGATTGTGATGATTTATTGATCAGTACATATCTCGGGAGAAAGAATATCACGCGAGAAATGGCAGAAGAGATTCCGGCAATTCAAGGAAATCTTGATCTGATCGTAAAAACAGCAGCTAATGTGCCAATACGTTTATACAAAAGGAATGGAAAACGTGTTGAGGAAATTGAAAATGATCACAGAGTCAGCCTGTTAAATGAAGATACAGGTGATACACTGGATGCAAAAGAAATGAAACAGGCATTGTTTCGAGACTATTTCCTTGGTAAAGGCGGTTATTGTTATGTGAATCGAGAGGGACTTAAAATCAGATCTTTACATTATGTGGATCAAAGGAATGTTGGAACTGCAAAAGATCCGGATGTGATTTTTAAGAGATATGTGATCTTGGTACAGGGAAAATCTTATTTTCCTGAGGATTTTATTACACTTCTTCGGAATACAACAGACGGAGCGAAAGGACACAGTATCATTGAAACGAATAAAACCTTGATTTCTATCATGTACAATAACATGAAGTATGAAGAAACTCTTGTGAAGACGGGGGGAAATAAAAAAGGTTTTATAAAATCACCAAGATCGCTGACACAGAAAGCATTAGATAGTATCAAGGCAGCATTTAAGAAACTGTACCAGAATAATACAGAAAATGTCGTTGTACTGAATAATGGATTGGAATTTCAGGAATCTTCCAACACATCGGTGGAAATGCAGTTGAATGAGAATAAACAGACAAACAGCAATGAGTGCTGCAAGATGCTTGGTATTCCTTCAACGATGCTGTCGGGTGGTGGAAATGAAGAAGATGATAAGAAATTTATCAAGTATTGTGTCACGAATCTGTTGGATGAATTTATGACAGCGATCAATAAAGTATTACTGCTCGAATCAGAAAAAGGGCAGTATTTTTTTGCTCCGGATATGTATGAATTGACAAAAGGAGATATTGATAAACGTTACAATGCATATAAGACAGCAACAGATAGTGGATGGTTACAGGTAGATGAGGTAAGAGAACGTGAAAACATGGAACCGCTTGGTATGAATATGATTAAGTTAGGACTTCAAGATGTTTTATATGATCCAAAGACTCAGATGCTGTATGTACCAAACACGAATCAGATGCACAAATTAGGAGAAGGAGGTAATGAAAAAGGAGAGTTGAAGTAAGAGCTGGAAAAGATGGAAAAAAGTCTGTCATTATTGAAGGCTATGTGAATGTGACGAATCGAAGATCGAGACCGATTCCAGACGGAAAAGGCGGCTATTTTCTCGAGGAGATTCAGCCGGGAGTGTTCCAGCGAGCAACAAAAAAGGCAGAAGAAATTAAATTATGTCTTGATCACCGCAGAGAAATCGGTGGAACAAAGAGTAATCTGTCACTGGAAGAGGATGTGATCGGATTAAAGGCACGTGCAGAAGTAACAGATTCAGAAACTGTGAAGGCAGCAGAAGAAAAAAGATTAAGAGGTTGGTCTTTTGGTTTCAGAAAACCAAGAGAAGAACGTGCAGAAGAAAATGGGATGAGTATCCGAAAGATATCAGATCTTGAGCTGACAGAAGTGTCAATTATCGATGATAAAATGAAACCTTGGTATAATTCGACTACGATTGAAGCCAGAGCAGAAGGTGAGGATGAAATCGAAGTCAGAGCCCAGGAAGATGATCCTGACTATATAAGTAATAAGAAACATGAAAACGATGCAGAAAAAAGCAGAGCAAAGATCAAGAAGATGATCGAAGAAGCCGGAGGTAATATTTAAGGAAGATTACAAGAGTAAACAGCAGACGCATGAAAATGAATATCCAGTTTTTTGCCGGAGAGGGTAAAGAAAAGGATAACATTAAAGCATTAAGAGAAAACAGAGCAGAAAAAGTGGAAGAGTTAAAACTTTTATATGCCACTTTGGAAGCAGAAGAAAGAGCTATTACAGATGATGAAGAAAAACGTGCGGAAACACTCAATGATGAGATTAAGAGAATTGATAAAACAATTCAAATCCTTGAAGATATGAAAAAGAACATTGAGGAGCGTGGAGAGAGAGAAGATCCAGAAGTTGATCAAGATCCAGAAAAAGAAGAAGAGAAAAGAGCAGAAGAGGAAGAAAAAGCCTTTGCAGATTACCTCAGAGGAGTGGTCACGGATGAACAGCGTGCTGCAAATATTACAAAAACAGATAATGGGGCGGTGATTCCGAAAACGATCGCAAATAAGATCATTAAAAAGGTCTATGATATTTCTCCAATCCTTGAAAAGACAACAAAATACAACGTAAAAGGTGATCTGGAAATTCCGAAGTATCCAGCAGATTCAGATGATATCACTATGGCATATCATGATGAATTTACAGAACTGGAAGCAAAAGCAGGGAAATTTACAACAATATCTTTAAAAGGATTCTTATCAGGAGTGTTATCACTGGTATCTAATTCACTGATCAATAATTCACAGTTTGACATCGTATCCTTTGTGATTGATCAGATGGCATATAACGTATCACGATTCGTTGAAAAAGAACTTTTAATCGGCACAGATAACAAGATTGAAGGTCTGAAAGGTGTAGTGCTTACTACAACAGCAGAGAAAGCAACAGCGATCAAAGCAGATGAACTGATTGATCTTCAGGATTCTATTAAAGATGCATTCCAGACAGATGCGATCTGGATCATGAACTCAAAAACAAGAACAGCAATCCGTAAATTAAAAGATCAGAATGGAAGATATCTGTTACAGGATGACGTTAATGCACCATTTGGAAAAGTGCTGTTAGGGAAACCAGTGTACTGTTCTGACAACATGCCAGAGCTGGCAGCATCAGCATTAGCAATCTATTATGGAGATATGTCAGGACTTGCTGTAAAGATTGCAGAAGATCTTGAGATTGCAGTTTTACGAGAAAAATACATGACACAGCATGCAACAGGAATTGTTGGATGGATGGAAATGGATTCCAAGGTCGAAAATGAGCAGAAGATTGCAAAAATGGTTATGGCTGCGGAGTAACAGATGAAAGTTAGAGCAAAAGATGATTTTTATGGATCTATAAAGATGGACAAAGATGAGACACGGGAGATTGAAAATGATCCCGTGATCTCCGATCTGTTAAAAATGGGATTGATAGAGATCCTGGATGAACAGGAAGGCGGTGAGTCAGATGAGAGTGAGCGAAATTGACGAAGATTATCTTGTGAATTATCTGAAACTAGATGAACCAGATGATGACGATATCAAATTTGCTCAAACCTGTCTGGATGCAGCGAAAAGTTTTATCAGAGGGCAGACAGGTCTTGATGACGAACAGATTGATGCATACGAAGATATTACGATTGCAGTATTGGTACTCACACAGGATATGTATGATAATCGTCGGTTGTATGTCGAAAAAAGCAATGTAAATAAGGTAGTGGACAGCATTATTTATCAGTATGCGGAGAATTGGTTATGAAAGAGATCAACATCGGAAAGATGAATAAGAAAATATACATATGTACACCAAGAACAACACAGGATGAAATGGGACAGGATATCATGACCTATGAAAAAGGAAAAAGGATATGGGCAACCGTAAAATCTGTGCGTGGTGGTGAATATTATGATGCTTTGAAGCTGTCTCCAGAGGTATCTTATATCATTTATACAAGATACAGGAAGGACATACATCCAGATACGATCCTTATGTATCACGGAAAGAAACTGGAAGTGAAGCATGTAGCTGATATTGAAGAAGAGCAGGTAATGCTTGAGATTCAGTGTACAGAGTATAAGAAAAAAGGAGCAGATCATGGATGGATTGGAATTTGACGGATTGGATGATCTGGTTGATGGATTAGAAAATGCAGTCAGCAAGTATCCAGATCTTGCAGAGGCAGGCCTAAAAAGAGAACAAAGAGATTTTAAAAAAGATATGATCCGTGAGACATGGAGTGCAGTGGATAAGCATACAGGAAATCTTGTACGAGGCTTTCGATTTTCGGCAATTAGAGGAAACAGATCTAATATGGAAACAGATTTCTATGCAGAGGGCAGCAAGAAAGGTGCGCATTTTCATCTGGTTAATAATGGTCATGAAATGGTAACAGTTGTCAGCCGGAACGGAAAGAAAGTTCAAGGCGGTGGGAAGACCGTTGGATTTGTTGCTGGGCGCAGAATCAAAGAACCAGTGATCGAGAGGTGGCATCAAGAACATGCAAAGAGAGCTGAAAAAATGCTGGAAAAGATTCATGAGGAAATTGAAAAATGATACCAATCAAAGAACTGAAAGCAAGTTATATCAAGGTTTTGCGTGAAGCAGTTCCGGGTATGAGAATTTATAGCAATGAAGTAGAGGAAGGTTATGAAACGCCTTCCTTATTTGTTCAGATGATTCCTCTGATATTTAAACAGAGGGAAACAGCAAGTATCACACGATCAAGTTATATGTTTGAAACGACGTTTTTACAGTATAAGAAAAATGATGCCGAACAGCTTGAAATCATAGAAAAGATAAGAGACAAATTAGGTGATCATTTGGAAGTGGAAGATCGGAAGATATTTGTGGAAGAACCAGAGATTCAATACACCGGACAGACTCATAATATCATACAATTTGTTTTCAAAGTTGAATTTTTAGAAGACTGCCGACAGGCAGCAATAGAGCAGATGATGCAGGAAGTTAATATGAAGGAGATGATAACAAAGGGGAACATGCAGCATTAATATAACCTTTATTGAAAAAGCAAAGACAGTGATCGAAAGATCTGGAAGTAAAAACGTAGGTCTGATCATTCCTGGAACAAACAATGACAGGATTTTAAAGATTGCACCAGGAGATAATATTCCAAGTGCTGGGTTAAAGTACAAAGAACAGATTGAGATGGCACTGATTGGGAACACGGTCAAGCCGAAAAAGTTGGTTGTTGCATTTTCAGGAGCAGATCATGCAGAGATTGATGATGCATTAAATGCATTGGCAGATGAAAATGTAAGTTATGCAGCAGTCAGCACACAGACAGAGACAGTAGCATCGAAAGTTGTCAGCTGGGTAAAGGAACAGCGAGAAATTGGAAAAAATATTAAAGCTGTTTTACCAGAAAATGCAGCGGATAATGAAGCAGTCATAAACTTTTCAACAGAAAGTGTATCAATTGTTGATAAGTCATACACTGCAGAGCAGTTTTGTGCCAGAATGGCAGGATTGTTTGCAGGAACACAGATTACAGAAAGTGCAACATATGCAGTGCTGCCAGAAGCGACAGATTGTACACGAATGTCCAAAAAAGAGATGGATTCAGCAATTGATGCAGGAAAACTGATCCTGTTTTATGAAGACGGAGAAGTCAGAGTTGCACGTGCAGTTAATTCATTTACAACAAAGACCGATGAAAAAGGAGATCAGTATAAAAAGATTAAGCTGGTCGATATTATGGACACCATCAAGAGTGATCTGAGAAGCACGATCAGAAATGAGTGGATTGGGAAAAAGGTCAATACTTATGATAATAAATGCCTTTTGATCTCTGCAATTCAGGGATATATGGATGATCTTGTATTACAGAATGTCTTAGAATCTGCAACAGTAGAAATTGATATTAATGGAAACAAACAATATCTTGAACAAAATGGTGTGGATACTACAGATATGAGTAGTGATGATATTAAGAAAGCAAATACAGGAGATAAAGTATATTTAGTTGCAAATATCAAAATGAATGATGCAATCGAAGATGTAACGTTAGAAATCAGCATTTAAAGGTTTGTCAGAGTCTGACAAAGATATTCAGGAGGTAACAAAGGGATAATTATAAACCAGATCATGTCATAAATGGAACATTCGGAAATGTATGGTTAAATGATCAGTACATGGCGGAATCTACGGCGCTACAAGCAAAGTATAAGATTACAAAAAGTGATGTTGTACAGACAAATACGTTAAGCAAAGGGCAGAAGATTACACAGTTAGAAGGAACTGGAACATTAAAAATGAATAAAATTTCTTCTTATATGATCAAACTGTTGCTTGCAGATATTAAAAAAGGGATCATGCCGGATATTACGATCATAACAGCATTGAAAGATCCGGCATCACTTGGAACAGAAAGAGTCAAAATTACAGGAGTTAGTTTCGATGAGCTTACACTGGCAGATTGGGAAGCAAACAAGTTAGGCGAAGAATCCTACCCATTTACGTTTGCTGATGCAGAACCAATCGACTTAATTTAGGAGGATAAGATGAATTTAGTAGAGAAATTATTACAGCTTGACAAGAAAGATGTTCGAAATAGTAAAACAGGAACTTATAAATCAGGAAATATGCAGCAGTTGGTTGGTGATCCAACGATCACAATTCAGGAAATTGATGCGGAGCGTCTGATGGAATTGCAGACATTGCCGCTTGATAAGGCAGGAAATTATAATTTTCAGCAGGGATATGCAGCAAATTTAATGACAGTTGCAGAAGGCGTGATCAATCCAGATCTTAAAAGCAAAGAATTGCAAGAACATTTTGGAGCAATCAATGCCTCTGATCTTGCGAAAATTCTGTTTAAAACAGAAGTGCCGGAGATCGCAACAGAAATTGCTAATTTATCAAGTCCAGATGTTGTCGATGACGAAGAACTAAAAAACTAATTCACGAAAGAGGAGATATACAAATGGCATATCTCCTCTTTCGCGATCATAATATGACTCCGTCGCAATACTATGATCTTGGACCAAATGAGAGAGCAATGCTGAGAGCATTTATAAGACAGGAATGCCAGGAAAGAGAGGAATTGTACAAGGAGCAAAGTAGTTGATGCAACACTACGACTGATAGATAAGTATACCGAACCATTGAAAAAAGCTGCAGAGCAGACACAGCATCAGGTTGGCTACATGAAACGGCAAGCGAACCAGATTAAGAGTGTTGGAAAGAGTATGTCCAGTTTTGGCTCATCTCTGACGAAAAATGTAACAGCTCCGATTCTTGCAACACTTGGAGCAACTGGAAAGATGGCTGATACATTTGAAAAAGATATGGGTCAGGTCAATACGCTTTTGGATAACAAAGAGCATCTGCAAAAGTACAAGGATACAGCGATTCAGGTGTCGAATGATACAGGAATTGCATTAGGAACAGTATCAAAAGGTGTATATCAGACGATCAGTTCCATCGGAGATCTCGGGAAGAAAACACAGGATATCTTTTCAATATCAGCAAGAGCTGCTAAAGGTGGAGGTGCTTCCGTAGCAGAATCAGTAGCATTGATCAGTTCTGGAATGAAAGGCTATGACAGTGTGAATGTCAAGACGGCACAATCAATCAGTGACATGGCTTTTATGACCCAGAAGTTAGGTGTTACGACATACAAGGAGCTGGCATCAAGTATGCAGCCTCTGTTTCCACTTGGAAAATCGTTGAATGTATCATATCAGGAATTGTTTGGAAGTATGGCAACCCTGACAGGTGTGACAGGAAATACAGCGGAAGTCACCACGCAGATGAAAGGGTTGTTTACTGGTTTATTGAAACCAACGGATTCCATGTCGAAATTAATGCAGAAATATGGATATCAAAATGGACAGGCTATGATCAAATCAGAAGGAATGTCTGGAGTACTAAAAATCTTGCAAAAGGAAACAGGCGGACAGTCAGATAAAATGGCAAAGCTGTTCAGTAATTCCAGAGCATTAACAGCGGCGATCGCATTGACTGGGTCACAATATGATACATTTCGAGAGAAGACAAAGAAAATGAATCAGGCATCAGGAGCAACAGAAAAAGCCCTGAAAGATATGAAAACGTCAACGAGTGACATAAGAAAAGCAATCAATTCAGCAAAAAATTCATTGACGGTCTTTGGAAGCTCTGTATTGAAAGTTGTTGCGCCATCAATTACTACAGGTGCAACAAAACTTGCTGATTTTGCAAAGAAATTTTCAAAGCTGAATCCCGAAACGCAAAAATTTATCGTAAGAATGGCACTGACTGTTGCAGCAGTAGGTCCGGTAATAAAAATTATTGGAACACTTACAACAGGAATAGGAAGTCTTGCAGGAAGAATGGTCACGCTGTATGGGAAGTTCTCACAAGCAGAAAGTATAGCTGCTTTCTTAGGACCTGGAGGAAAGATTGCCTTGGTATTGGTGGCAATCGCTGTTGCAGCGGTGCTGGTATATAAAAACTGGGATAAAATAACCGCCGGAGCAAGAAAAATGCAAAAGGCAGTTGTAAAGGCGATGAATGATGCAGGGGTTGATACTCAAAAGCTTGGAAAGACAGTGCGCCAGATTGGAACAATGGCAGCTAGTTCTTTTGGGAAAATAGGAAGAGCAGGAGCTGCGGTTGTTAAATTTTTAAGACCAGTTGCAACATTTGTTGCTGGAGCATTTAAACTTGTATTTGGAGCTACATTTAAATTTATTGTAGCCAGAGCATCAGGATGGCTTAAATCAACACTGGACATAATTCATGGAGTTACAACAGCATTTAGTGGCATAATAACATTTTTGGAAGGCGTATTTACAGGAAACTGGAAAAAGGCATGGACTGGTGTAAAAACAATATTCAAAGGAGCATTTGAGGCACTTGTTGGATTTGCAAAACGTCCTTTAAATCAGGTGATCGGGCTTGTAAACTCCGTGATTTCTGGATTGAATGGAATAAAAATTCCAAGTTGGGTTCCGAAACTTGGTGGCAAAGGTATTAATCTTCCAAAGATTCCAATGCTGGCAAGAGGTACAGACAATTGGAGTGGTGGTATTGCTCAAGTTCACGAAAAAGGCGGAGAGATCATAGATCTTCCGAGAGGGACGCGTGTATATCCACATGATAAGTCAGTGCAGATGGCAAGAAATCAGGGAAATAAGACTTATAAGATTGAAAAATTTGCAGATACGATCATCGTGAGAGAAGAAGCAGATATTGATAAAATAGCAGAAAAACTTGCAGAGAAATTAGAAGCAATACCGGCATAAAAGGAGAATGGAAGGGAAATTTGGTTAAATAATGGAAATGACAAGATCCGGTTTCCGGTATTGCCATCTTCCTATAAGATAGGAACATCTGTACAGAATACAACTGAAACTGTACACAAGAAAGGCGAAATAAATATTCTTGGAGACAGAAATTTAGAAACGATTGAAATAAGTTCTTTCTTTCCAGCGCAAGAATATCCCTTTTGCCAATATAAAGGATTTGATACAAATCCAATAAACTATATTAATAAAATCAAAAAGTGGGAGTATGAGAAAGTGACTCCCACTTTTGTTATGACAGGAGACGTTGATTTTAATAAAACGGTGTCGATCGAAAGTCTTGAATATGGAAAAGATGACAGCACAGGAGATATCGCATTTACTTTGAATTTGAAAGAATATATTGCGGTAACATATGCGACAGAAAAAAAGAAAACGTCAAATGGAAAGAAAGTAAAAAAGAAGAACAGTAGTAAAAAAAGAAACAGTAAAAGTGTAAAAACAACATCTTATACTGTAAAAAAAGGAGATACGTTGCGTAAGATCGCAAAAAAGAAAACAGGAAGTTCTTCAAACTGGAAGAAAATCTATACAAAAAATAAAAAAGTGATCGAAAGTGCAGCAAAGAAACATAAAAGAAGATCAAGCAGTAATGGAAGATATATTTATGCAGGCACAAAGTTGGTGATCGAGAAATGAGTTTAAATTTAAAAGTTGAATGGAAGGGAAATGATATTACCAGTACGGTCAGTTCAATTACCTGGTCTGGAAGTGCTTATTCATCTGCCAGATCACTGGAATTTAGTGTAGTGAATCCAGCAGGAGATACACACTTTAAAACGCCAGACATTAAATTGGGTGATCTCATATGTTTCTATAATGGAAATGACAAACTATTCCATGGAAAACTGACAAAGAGAGAAAGAAAAGGGGAAGCCGGAACAATTACATATACAGCGCAAGATTATATGTTATATCTGATCCGGAGCAAAGGAACCTATAAATTTAAGAAAAAGAAGCCGGAGCAGATCACACAATTAATCTGCAAAGACTTAAAGATAAAAACAAAAAGTATTGCAAAAACGAATATGAAGATCAAGAAACTATTGTTCCAAGACAAGGAATATTACAACATGATTCTTGCTGCATATTCTAAAGCGTATAAAAAAACAGGCACAAGTTATCAGCTGATCATGGATGGAGATAAATTATCTGTTATAAAGAAGGGATCAATGTTAAATGTAACATTAGATCAAAAAGAGGGTATCACAGAGAGCTCCTACGAGCAGTCAACAGACAGCATGGTAAATAAGGTTGCAATTTATAATTCCAAGAATAAAAGAATTGGAACAGTTTCCAATAAAAATTGGATGAAAGCATATGGAACATTTCAGGATTCCGTCACTGTTGATAGTGGCAATGGAAAGAAAGAGGCTGAAAATACATTGTTGGGTCTGGATACCAGCGCATCATTGACAGCTATTGGAGATATCAGATGCAAAGCAGGATATGGAATCAAGATCAATGATGTTGATTCTGGATTGTGTGGAAAGTTCTGGATTGAGAATGATTCGCATGTATTTGAGAATGGAACTTATATGATGACTCTTGAGCTTGCATTTAAGAATGTCATGGAAACAGAAGAAGATGATGCAGAATCAAATGTTTCAGCAACTAAAAGTACAGGTATATTAAATGGGAAAAGAGTAAAGGCATTATTTACAGCATATTATCCAGCATCAAATAAGATGGAGGGCGGTTATTACGATTGCAAGGGAAAGAAACTGGACCCAAGCAAATACACATGTGCAGCACCATCTAGTATAAAGTATGGAAATGAAATACAGGTACTTGGAACAAAGACAAGCAGAGACAAGAAGGTTCATCGAGTCAATGATCGTGGCGGTGCAATCAAAGTTGTGAATGGTGTTTATCACTTTGACCTGCTAATGAAAACAAAAGCTCAATGTAACCGTTTTGGAAAACGTACCGGATACGCAATTATAGGCAATGGTACCGGATACAAGCAAACATCTGCAAGTAATACAAAAGCAGATAAGGTTATAAAGAAAGCAAAAAGTTTTATAGGAGAAGTAAAATATGTCTATGGTGCATCATCTCCACAGTCAGGGAAATCCGATTGCTCTGGGTTTACATCTTATGTATTCAGAACCACGGCAGGTAAAAATATCGGAAGAACAGCGTTAGCACAATCACAAAAAGGAACGAAAGTACAAAAAAAGAATTTGAAAAAAGGCGATCTGGTTATTTTTCAAGGAACATACAAAGCAGGAGCTTCTCATGTCGGCATTTATGCCGGATCGGGAAAGTTTGTGCACTGTTCAAGCAGTGGCGGTGTAAAAGTCAGTAATCTGAATGATTCATATTACGTGAAACACTGGCAACAAGGAAGGAGAGTTCTTTAGTGAATAGTTATGAGAGGCTGTTAAAGATCATGCAGCATCAAGGTAAAAAAGGAAATAATACAGGATTGCAGATGGCAAGGGTGGTACAAGACCAAGTGCTATGCAATGAATTAAAGCTTGATCCAGAAGACTATTACATAGCAGATGGTTTAGTCCTTAATGATGGAGACATGGTTCTGGTGTACCAGATCAGTGACGATAAATACATAATTATATGCAAGGTGGTGAATACATAAGGTTTCCATTTGAAGAAGAGACAGAAGAACTTATCAATGAAGAAGAGGAAGAAGAATATTATCCAAGAGAATTTGATATAGATTTCACTACTGGAAAATTGACAGGAAAAATTGCAGAAGGTGCAAGAGCTATTGCAGTGTGGGCGTATCTGGCAATTAAGATTGTAAGATATAAATATATTCAGTATTCATGGGAATATGGAAATGAAATGGTAAATCTGATCGGAGGAACATATTCTGATGAGTATGTGAAATCTGAAGTAAACAGGATGCTGACAGAATGTCTCGAAGTGAATCAATATGTTAATGGAATTGAGAACTTGGAGATCGAAAAAGTAGATGAAACACTACACATTAAATTTACATTATTAACGGATTATGGAAGTGAGGAGGTGGAATCGGATGTATGAGGACATGACCTTTGAAAATATCATGGTAAGTATGATGGAAGATATGCCGGATGGCTTGGATACAAGTGAGGGATCACTGATTTATCATTCCTGTGTAAAGCAGGCAGCAAGATTGGAAGAGGTGTATGTAGAACTTGCAGCATTAACAGATAACCAATATGCTGATACAGCTGATCTTGATCATTTAGTACAGTTTGGACAAGAAAGAAGGACATACATAGAAGAAGCTACTGCGGCAGAATTTGAAGGAGTATTTAATGTTTCGGTGCCGATTGGAACTGAATTTTCAGGAGATGACTATAACTATATTGTAACAGACGTGATCAATGAAGAAGAACATAAGTACAGACTAGAATGTGAAGATCCTGGAATCGCAGCGAATGGATGGTTAGGGGATCTGATGTGTTTGGATGATATTGATGGTCTGGAAGATGCGGCATTAACCAAGCTTCTGGTAGAAGGAAAAGACGAGGAAGACGAGGAATCTTACCGCATGAGAATCATGGATTCGTTTGGCATTCAGGCGTTCGGTGGAAATCGTGCATATTATAAAGAAAGAATAGGCGCAATTGATGGTGTTGGAGGAGTCAAACCATATCGACGGAAAGGAACAATCATACCAATTGTGATTATATCAGACGAATATAGAAAAGCAGAAAGCAAGCTGATCAATGACGTGCAGACGCAGGTTGATCCAATAGAACAAACAGGAGAAGGAATTGGGATTGCTCCAATTGGACATTCTGTATCGATCACAACTGTGACAGAATATATAGTTAATGTATCTGCAGTTGCTACATATGATACTGGATATTCTGCGGAAGGCTTAAAAACGCAAGTCGAAAATGCGGTAGAAGAATATCTGCTATCGCTGAGAAAGAATTGGATAAACAGTGATTCTATAATCGTGAGACGAGCAGGTATTGAAAACGCTATCTATAATGTAGAAGGAATTACAGATGTAAGTAATATATTGTTAAATGGTGGAACAGAAAATATTACGTTGCAAGAAAATGTTATTCCGGTTAAGGGGGCGGTATCATGCAGCTAAATATTCCTCCTGTGATTGAAAATATAGAAGAAATAAAAGCAATCTATGATGCAGAAGAAAAAGTTGGACAGCAATTAGAAAATGAAATAAGAGATAGAGATCTTGACACCTGTATCCGAACTTCTACAGAATATGGAATTGCACGGCGCGAAAAAATCTTAAAAATACAGCCACAGGATACAGATAGCTTAGAAGATCGAAAATTCAGAGTGCTGACAAAGTGGTATGATGACTGCCCATATACGAATCAAGATCTTATAAACAGACTTGATAATTTGCTAGGCAATGGGAACTATACCTTGGTAATTTTACCAGAAACAATGGAATTAAAATGTCTGGTAGAGTTAACAAGAAAGCAAATGTATAACGATTTCGAGCAACTATTAGAAGAGATTGTGCCACTGAATATGACGATAGATATTGGATTAAGATATAACCAACATGATACATTACATGGATTTACACATGATTATTTACACACATATACAAACGAACAGGTTAGAAATACTGTATTGAAAGGAGAGTAAGATGGCAACAACGACAACAAATTATGGACTGACGAAACCAGAAGGATCTGATTTTTATGATATTGGGGTGCAGAATGACAACATGGATATTATTGATAAGCAGATGAAAGCAAATGCGAAGGATATTGCGCAGTTAAATTCTGATATGGAAAGAACTAAAAATATTGTTTTTCAATCGTGCGGTAGTGGCACGAGTATTTCTGTTGCTATGAAGAATCGAAATGCTATAAATAAAACCTGTGATAAAATGCCGTTATTTGTTATTGGAAACGGAAACGGAATACCAATGTGTGCAATCATTCTAATCAATATTTCAGGTGCAAATATAAGCGTTGATCAAGTTACAAATCTTACTGGTTATAACTTAAATTGTTCAGCAAGTGGGGATTCGTTCAATATATATAATCTTCCTAATTGGGGTTATTTCATGGTCATAGCTCCACCAGGAGTTTATTTAGATCAGTCCAACAACGTAATTTAAATAAATTGCACCGAACTTGCAGGTGCTACTATATTTGCAATAACTACACCATTACTTATGCTTGTTGCACATCTAACAGTTAATTTATTTCCGTTCACTGATATGTATCCCGAATTTCCAATTGGCGTCCAATTCTGATCTAAAATCTCACATGGGGCAAATAAACTACATGTAAAATTTACGCCATTCGGAAGTTTATACGTGTTATCTGTATTCCCCCCAGTTAGATTTGCACCAAAAAATGCAGATACTATTACAATATCTTTGTTTCTTTTTACATATAAATTTGGTGATGATCGCTCTTCGAATACAGAATCAGAATTTAGCTGCGGAAGTCTACGAATCCTCCGCAGCGGAAAAGAGTATAATGCACACATAACACACAAAGGAGAAAGTATTATGCGTGACAGAATTATAAGTAACGTGCTAATCAAAATGGGCAATAGAATCAAGAAAAAAGAGCTAGATTATCTTGAAAATGTGTTGGTAGAAGAGTTCCGAGATGTACAGATTAAGAAAGAATCGACGGAATTGACGGAATACAATGACAGTTTAAGGAAGCTAAAAGATACGTTCCTTGCAACGCTGATTGTAGAAAATAAATCCAACAGAACGATTGAACAGTATAATTTACATCTAACACAGTTTGTAGATTATTTCACTGCCAAAGAAGCAAAAGACATAGATGCAACCGATATTAGGGGATTTCTATATGCGTATAAGCAAAGCAGAGGCATATCGAATTTATCATTAAACAATAAGCGATCAGCAATATCCTCGTTTTTTAGTTGGCTGGCTGATGAGGAGTACATTGACAAAGATCCAACTCGAAAAATTAAGAAAATCAAAGTAACAAAGAAAAAGAAGAAGGCGTTTACAGCTGATGAAATGGAACGTATGCGTATAGCATGTACGGATATTCGTGATCGGGCGTTGATAGAGATGTTAGCATCCACAGGTTGTCGTGTCTCAGAATTAAGCAGTATAAAGCTAAACGATATAGATTTTATTCGAAAGAAAGTGCGGATCATTGGTAAAGGAGATAAAGAGCGAACAGTGTTTATATCAGATCAGGCAATGATTTATCTGAATAGATATTTAGAAATCAGAAAAGATAATAACATTTCACTTTTTGTTTCTAAGAGGTATCCATATGGTCAATTAAGAAAAGACGGAATCGAGCGAATTGTAAGAAATTTAGGAAAATCATGTAATGTATATGCACATCCGCATAAATTCCGACGGACGTTATGTACGCAATTGATTAAGCGAGGCATGCCACTTCAGGATGTTGCGATCTTGTTAGGCCATGCAGACATTAATATGACTGCCAGTACATACTATGATGCTTCGGACGATATGATTGAATATGAATATATTCGTTATGCAGCTTAAAAAATAATAATCAATCTAATATATAAACTATTAAATCTGCTTAAAAGGGAAGGAGATTTTATTTTTATGCAAAAAATTAAATTCAGAAGCAGATCGCCATGTATTTGTTTTAGAAAATGAAAAATTAAATATCAATAGCACAACTAAATTCTGAGATAGCAGGATCAAAGCAATGTGGAGCAAGTTATCAAGGAAGTTATTTCTATCCAGAAACATTTTCTTCCAGTGGAAATAAAATCGGAAAAATATTCGTTTTTTGGGCACGAATAAAAAATTCTTTAGCAATGCCAGCAAATTGGTATAATTTATGCAATTTCGTGGACAAACCAGTAACAGAAATTACTGGTTGGTGTCCATGCAATATATTTGTAGACGGAACCGATCCACGAGATGTTAGTTGTGTTTACCACAATGAGTATGGATTAAGAATTGTAGTTCCTAACGGATGTACAATTCCAAAAGATTCCTGGATAAATATAAATGGATGTCTTTTACTTAAATAATAATTATCATTTAAGTCCAAAAACTCTGATATATTTAACTCCGTGATCAGCAGACAATTTTACAGCCATAGATGTATCGCTTGCATATGTAAAAGACACTATAGATATCGTGCTGTCATCCGAACCATGAGCCACGAAATTATAGGATTTTCCTATTTTTTCGAAAATGGTTCTTGGAACAGTTACAATGCTACGAATATCATCATCACTAGCACCGAACGCAAATACGATAAATTTGTAATCACTTAGTTTTCGGTTATTATAATGATTAATTACTTGGCTTGTTGTTGTAACAGAAGTTCCTACTATGATTGTATCATAATCAGAATTTAGTTGTGCTATTGAGTAAAAACAGAGAAAAAGGAGAAAAAGATATGGCTGTAAAAACAGTACAAGCGACTATTAACGGTCAAACGTATACGTTAACACTTAACAGTACAAGTGGAAAGTATGAAGCTACGGTAACAGCTCCGTCTAAGAGCTCGTACAATCAATCCGGACATTATTACGGAGTAACAGTAAAAGCAACCGACGTTGCAGGAAACATAACAACAAAAGATGCAGCAGATGCAACTCTTGGAACATCTTTACGTTTACAAGTAAAAGAAAAAGTTGCACCTATTATTGCCATAACAGCACCGACAGCTGGAACATACTTAACGAATAATAAACCAACGATTACTTGGAAGGTAACAGATACAGATTCAGGAGTTAATCCGGCAACGATTGGAATTACGATTGATGGAACAAAAATAACAGGAGATTCAATTGCTAAAACGGCGATCACTGGAGGATATCAGTGTACATACACACCGGCAACAGCATTATCTGATGGTAGTCACACAATCAAACTTGATGCAAGTGATTATGATGGAAATGCAGCAGGTACAAGTTCAACATCATTCAAAGTTGATACAGTACCACCAACATTAACACTTTCAAGTCCAGCAGATAAACTTGTGACAAATGTTGCATCTTGCACAGTAAAAGGTACAACAAATGATGTAACATCAAGTCCAGTCACTGTTACAGTTAAGCTTAATTCTAAAACGGCAGAAACTGTTTCAGTCGGAAATGATGGAAGCTTCAATAAAACACTTACTCTTACATCTGGTACGAATACAATTATAGTTGTTGCAAAAGATAGTGCAGGAAAGACAACTACAGTAACACGTACAGTTACATTAGACACAACCGCACCTACGATCAAGAGCGTAAAGATTACACCAAATCCAATAGATTGTGGAAAAACATTCGTGATCAGTGTAGAAGTTACAGATTAGGAGATGAGTATGGTCAAAAGAGTATTCGGAAAGGTCGATGGCATAGAAGTGAATTATGATCATAGCAAAGGGGATTGGTGGAATGTACCAGTCCCACTTGATATAGATGGAGAATATGTGATCGAAGTAATAGCAGAGGACGAAGCAGGGAACCAAAGCTTTATAACAAGATTATTATATACCGTAAAAGGCGAAAATATTTGTGTGCATCAGTTACCACTTTCTGGATACTTGTTTGACAAAGTTGAAAGGAAATTATGTTTTGACAGGATGTACCCAAAATGTAAGTAGGAGGTACAAAGAAGATGATAACTTTCATTTTAGGAGAAGACAGGCATGTAAAATATTTTGTACATTCTATAGGAAAATATGAATATTTTGCAGTGAAAGAAGCTCAATTTTCTCTTATCTACAATGGAGAAGAAGAGATTTCTGGAGAATGCGAGATTGAAAAGGATGAAGAAAAGCATGGCTATTATATAGATGTTAAAATACAGCCAGCACAAAAAAGTAAGTTGTATGTATTGGAAATAACATTGAAAATAGCTGATGAAATTATAAAAAACAGGGAGAAGATGGAGGTAATTTGATAAATGCTAAAAATAGAAAAAGTTGAATTATCTCCGAATCCAGTAAGTGTTAATGGAAAGGTTAAGATTTCAGTGACAATAGTTACACATGAATATCTTAATAAAAATTATACACACGAGAAATTGGCAACATACACACATAAACAGTTGAAGGACAGAGGTACTACATAGTGAAAATCAGAGCAAGACCGAAATAGGTCTTATTTTTATGCAAAAAACCAGATAAGAAAGGACGATTAAAATGATGAAAGAAATTATTATTCTATTAAGTAACAATATGCTTTTTAAGGCATTACTTATTTGTGTGTCATTAGATTCAATACTTGGAGCACTGCGAGCAATCAAGGAGCATAAGTTTAATTCATGCGTAGGAATTGATGGGGCAATCAGAAAAGCAGCAATGTTGTTTTCAGTATGTTTACTGATGTCAATTGACGTAATCATGAATGTTAATGTATTAAGTTTTGTACCAGAACAATATGTGCAGATTCTAGGAATTAACAAAATGGGAATCTGCGAATTTTTCAGTCTTTTATTCATATTGTATGAAGCGGTCAGCATTTTGAAAAATATGACTTTATGTGGACTTCCAGTACCGACAAGAATCAAGAATTTTATCCAGAAGTTTTTAGAGGATATGACTGAGGAATTACCAGATCAGGAAGGAGAAACAAATCATGAAATTTAAAAATAAATTTGCTCATAAAAGTAACTATGGATCAGCAAGACCGTTGAGCAACATTAAATATATCGTAATTCACTTTACTGGAAACAAAGGTGATACGGCTTTAAATAATTGTAAATACTTCCAGAGTGCAAATAGACATGCATCAGCCCATTGTTTTGTAGATGGTAGTGGAACTGTTTATAAATCTGTGTCATTAAAAAGAGTAGCATGGTCTGTTGGTGGATTTTACAGCCGGAAAAATGGAGCAGGATCGTTTTATAAAAAATGTACAAATGCCAATAGTTTAAGCATTGAGATGTGTAACAGTGCTGGTAAAGTTCCAGAAAATGTATATAAAGATGCAGTTGCATTGACAAGATATTACATGAAGAAATATCATATTTCGGCAAGTCGCGTGATTAGACATTGGGATGTGAATGGAAAAGATTGTCCAGATCCATGGGCAGGAAAAGATAATGCCGGATGGAAGAAATTCAAGAAAGCAATTTCAAAATAAAAGTGCTAAACAAAGTGCTAAACAATATAAGTGAATTATATGAACTAAACAAGCCATTTTTAACATATTTTTATGCTAAAAATGGCTTAAATATGATATAATATACCTATATTAAATAATGTTTTTCCCCTCTCAAGGTCGAATCACGAGTTCGATTCTCGTTGGAGTCATAAGCTACAAACTTCGTATTTATGCGGTTTGTAGCTTTTTTATTTTGTTTATATTTGAATTGGTTAAAGGAAAGGGTTAAAGTTTTTGAAATATTAAATCTGGAATAAAAATATAACGATCAAGAAATAAAAAATCCCCCTGGCATATAAAATGCCAAAGAGGATTCAAACAAATGTCAAAGTGCTGATTAAAGCACAAAGATATTATATCACACAAAAAACAAAATGCAATAATCACTTGACAAAAAAATATCAATATGATAATCTACAACAAGAGTGAATCTGAACTATCGGGTCCATGAAGGGGCACACCACCTCGGGTGTGATGCTTCTTTGTGGACCCTTTTTTTGTTCCTTTTAAAGATAAAAGGAAAGTCAGTCAAGGAGGAAAGCAGATGAGATTAAATGGAGAGACAAAAACATTAAAAGACCCTGTCGCATTATCTGATTTCTTAACACAGGAAGGATTTTCAGATAAGAGAATCGCAGTGGAAAGAAATGGAGAAATCGTTCCTAAAGTGGAATATGCGAATGTGATCTTAAGTGACAGTGACACATTAGAGATCGTAGCCTTTGTCGGTGGCGGATGATCTGAAGATAACAGGTACAAAGAGATAAGAAAATTATGCATATATAAAGGAGAATAACATGAAACAGGACAAGTTAATCATCGGTGGACATGAATTTGATTCAAGATTTATCTTAGGATCAGGAAAATATTCCTTAGATCTGATCAATGCAGCAGTGCAGAATGCAGGAGCACAGATCATTACATTAGCACTTCGAAGAACGAACACAAATGATACAGCTAATATTCTTGACTATATTCCAGAAGGTGTCACACTTCTTCCAAATACATCTGGAGCAAGAAATGCAGAAGAAGCAGTTCGTATTGCAAGACTTGCAAGAGAAGTAGGATGCGGAGATTTCGTTAAGATTGAAGTTATTCATGATTCTAAATATCTGCTTCCAGATAACTATGAAACGATCAAGGCAACAGAAATCCTTGCCAAAGAAGGATTTGTTGTTATGCCATATATGTATCCAGACTTAAATGCAGCCAGAGATCTTGTAAATGCTGGGGCAGCTGCAGTTATGCCTCTTGGGTCTCCAATTGGATCTAACAAAGGAATCTGTACGAAAGACTTTATCCAGATTTTGATCGATGAGATCGATCTTCCGATTATTGTAGATGCAGGAATCGGAAAACCATCTCAGGCATGTGAAGCAATGGAAATGGGTGCAGCTGCAGTGATGGCGAATACAGCAATCGCAACTGCAGGTGATATTCCAGCCATGGCAGAAGCATTTAAGAAAGCAATTGAGGCAGGAAGAAGCGCATATCTGGCAGGACTTGGAAGAGTCATTGAAAAAGGTTCTAGCGCATCATCACCATTAACAGGATTTTTGGAGGATTAATCATGAGTGTAAGAATTGATGAGAATACAGATCATATGAAATATACGGATGATATGGAAGCGATTGATTCAGATATCATGGACCGTGTCATCGCAGAGATGAACAGCTATGATGCAGACATTTATACAGCAAAAGATGTCAAAGAAGCATTGGCAGCAGAAACTTGTTCTGTTGATAATTTCAAAGCTTTATTATCGCCAGCGGCATTGCCGTTTTTGGAAGAAATCGCACAGAAAGCACAGAAAGAGACAAGAAAACATTTTGGAAACTCTGTAGCGATCTTTACTCCGTTATATATTGCAAACTACTGCGAAAATTATTGTGTTTACTGTGGATTTAATTGCCACAACAAGATCAAACGTGCACAGCTTAATGCAGAAGAGATTGAAAAAGAAATGCAGGCGATCGCAGAGACAGGATTGGAAGAAGTTTTGATCCTGACTGGAGAAAGTCCAAACAAATCAAGTGTTGAATATATCGGAGAAGCATGTAAGATCGCGAAGAAATATTTTAAACTGATCGGTCTTGAAGTATATCCAATGGATTCTAAAGATTATGCATATCTGCATGAATGTGGAGCAGATTTTGTTACAGTCTTCCAGGAAACATATAATTCAGACAAATATAAGACACTGCATTTGGGTGGAAGAAAGAGAATATTCCCATACCGTCTCAATGCTCAGGAACGCGCGATCATGGGTGGAATGAGAGGTGTCGGATTTGCTGCTCTCTTAGGATTGGATGATTTTAGAAAAGATGCACTGGCAACAGGAATGCATGCATATCTTTTACAGAAAAAATATCCACATGCAGAAATCGCATTTTCATGTCCTAGATTACGTCCGATCATTAATAACGATAAGATCAATCCAAAAGATGTTCATGAACCACAGCTTCTACAGATCATTTGTGCATATCGAATCTTTATGCCATTTGCAAGCATTACGATCTCAACACGTGAATGTGAAAGATTCCGTGACAACATCATTCAGATCGCAGCGACGAAGATTTCAGCAGGAGTAAATGTTGGAATCGGTGGACACAGTCAGGAAGAAGAAAAAGGTGATGAACAGTTCGAAATCAGTGATGGAAGATCAGTTGATGAGATTTATCAAATGATCGAGGACAATGGCATGCAGCCAGTTATGACAGATTATATTTATGTATAAGAAAACAAAAAAAGTATATAGTATACACAATCCCGGATCAAAATAAAAGATCCGGGATTTTTTATCCTAGGAAAATCCGATGGAATCCCCTATGCAATAAAAAGCTCGCCGCTCCTAAAAAGAAGAATATAGAGAAAGATCAAGGATTTTTAACATAATATAGCTTGTAGATACTTGGCTCAGTAGAGCCATTGAGCAAGAAGCCTCCACTTCAAAATCAGGGATTTAAGTGGTGGGAGCATGTCACCGAGATCTGGGCGGTTGCAACCAATATATATATTGAAGGAACCTTCCCGAATGGTGTACAATATGATATGGCAAGTGCGATCCAGTTAATGCACAATATGATGGTGGCTCATGCAAAAGCTGTTATTGCATACAAAGAAGCAGGATATGAAGGGAAGATAGGTATCGTTCATTCGTTAGAAAGTAAATATCCTTATGATAAAACGAAAGACGAAGATGTTAAAGCGGCAAAAAATGAAGATGTATTAAATAATCAGTTCTTGTTAGATGCAACATTCCTTGGGAAATACAGGGATGAAACAATGGAGATCATCAATCGTTTGGTAGAGTTAAACAACGGAAGCTTTCATGCAAGCAAAGATGATATGGAGATCTTAAAAGAAGCTGCATCTTACAATGATTATCTTGGAATCAACTATTACCAGAGCCGTTTTATCAGATATTATGATGGGAAAAATGATATATTTCATAATGGAACAGGAGAAAAAGGTACTTCAAGATTCTGCTTAAAAGGTGTCGGAGAACGTATGGATAAAGAAGGAATTTCAAAGACAGACTGGTATCGCGAAGTAAGCAAGACAAAAGAACTGTAAAATTGCAATGGAGGAATGAGAAATGAAATATCAGGGAATCATTTTTGATTTCAATGGAACATTATTTTTTGACAATGATAAACATGTGAAAGCGTGGAATGAGATCTCTAAGATCTTACGAGGAAAAGAAATCACGTTAGAGGAATTACATACGAAACTAAACGGAACACCAAATATACAAAATATTTTATATTTTACAGATGGGAAGGCAACAAAAGAAGAATTAGAAAAATATTCTCAGAAAAAAGAAGAATATTATCGTCAATTCTGTAAAGAAGATACGGAAAAATTTCATCTGGTAGATGGTGTATGTGAGTTTTTTGATCATTTGAAAGAAAAAGATATTCCATTTACGATTGCTAGTGCATCAATCAAAGAAAATATTGATTTCTTTATTGAGTCCTTTGGACTGGACCGCTGGATCAAGCCAGAAGATATCGTTTATGATGATGGAACATATGAGAATAAGATCGCAATGTTTCATAAAGCAGCCGATGTGATCGGCATTGATATGAAAGACATTAGAATTTATGAAGATTCCAATTCTGGAATCCGAAATGCATATGATGCAGGATGTGAACAGATCGTTGTGATCTGTGACAAGGAAAATGAAGAAGAATTTTTAAAACGTCCAGGAGTTATAGAAGTTATGCAGGATTTTTCCTTTGCAAAAGAATTGTAATACAAATTTAAAATTGATTTTAGGGAGTTTCGTAGACGAAACTCCCTTTTTGTGATAAGATAAATTGAATATACCTTAATCAATAAATGAGAAAGGGTATAATCTTTTGAAATATAAGAAGAAAGATATAAAGGAGAGTTCGATGATCAATCAGTTAGTAAACAATATTAAAAAATTAGATGCCCCTATTGTTGTTGGATTAGATCCAATGCTTGATTATGTACCAGAATATATTAAGAAAGCAGCATTTGCTGAATATGGTGAGACTTTAGAAGGAGCAGCAGAGGCAATCTGGCAGTATAATAAAGGAATCATTGATGCAACTTATGATCTGATTCCAGCAGTTAAACCACAGATTGCTATGTATGAACAATTTGGAGTTCCAGGACTTGTTGCATTTAATAAGACATGTGAATATGCAAAGAGCAAAGGTCTTGTGATCATCGGAGATATCAAACGTGGAGATATTGGATCAACATCTAAAGCTTATGCGATCGGTCATGTAGGAAAGGTTGCAGTGGGAAGCAAGACATACAGCGGATTTTGTGAAGATTTTGTAACAGTTAATCCATATCTTGGAAGTGATGGAATCCGTCCATTTATGGAAGTATGTAAAGAAGAGAAGAAGGGAATGTTCATCTTAGTTAAGACATCAAACCCATCCAGCGGAGAATTCCAGGATCAGGAGATCGATGGAAAACCGTTATATGAGATGGTAGCCGAGAAAGTTGCTTCTTGGGGAGAAGAACTGATGGGAGATTCTTACAGCTATATCGGTGCCGTTGTTGGAGCAACTTATCCTAAGATGGGAGAAGTATTAAGAAAGATCATGCCAAAATCATACATCTTAGTTCCAGGATACGGAGCACAGGGTGGTCAGGCAAAGGATCTTGCGCCATTCTTTAACGAAGATGGATTAGGTGCGATCATTAATTCTTCCAGAGGAATCATCTGTGCATATAAACAGGATGCTTACAGTCAGTTTGGAGAAGAAAATTACGCAGATGCATCAAGACAGGCTGTTCTCGATATGAAAGAAGATTTAAAACAGGCCTGGGTAAAATAAAAGAACACCTATTTTGTGAGTAAAGAAAACAGCCAGATAAAGGAGAATTGCAAGATGAGTAAGAAACAGGTAATGGCAGAGATCATTCGTCATACATCTTTATCAGACGGAATCTTTGATATGACATTGAAAGCAGAAGAGATTGCGAAAGAAGCAAAAGCAGGACAGTTTATTTCTGTTTATCTGAATAACAAGAGTAAGATCCTTCCAAGACCGATCAGTATCTGTGGGATCGATAAAGAAGCAGGGACATTAAGGATCGTCTATCGTACGGTTGGAGATGGAACGAAGGAATTATCCGATTACAAAGAAGGTGAGATGGTCAAAATCTTAGGACCTTTAGGAAACGGATTTACACAGAAAGACAAAAAAGCAATTTTAATCGGTGGCGGAATCGGAATTCCTCCGATGTTAGAATTAATGAAGCAGTTAGATTGCGACAAAACAGCAGTTTTAGGATACCGTGACAGTGATATGTTCTTAAAAGACGAATTTGAGGCAGTTGGAGATGTTGTGATCTCTACAGAAGACGGATCTTTTGGAACGAAGGGAAATGTCATTGATGCGATCAAAGAGCAGGGCGTGGAAGGAAGCATCATCTATGCATGTGGTCCAACACCAATGCTTCGAGGAATCAAAGCATATGCAGAAGAGATGGGGATCGAAGCACAGATTTCCATGGAAGAGAGAATGGCATGTGGAATCGGTGCATGCTTAGCCTGTGTTTGCAAGTCAAAAGACGTGGATTCCCATTCACATGTTCATAACAAACGTGTTTGCAAAGATGGACCAGTATTCGACGCCAGGGAGGTGGAACTATAATGAATTTATCAGTTGATATTGCCGGAGTAACAATGAAGAACCCTGTGACAACAGGATCAGGAACATTTGGTTCCGGAGAAGAATTCAGCGAATTTGTTGACCTTTCCAAATTAGGAGCAGTGACAACCAAAGGAGTTGCTAATGTTCCATGGCCGGGGAATCCTGTGCCTAGAGTTGCAGAGGTATATGGTGGTATGTTAAATGCGATCGGATTACAGAATCCTGGGATCGATGTGTTTGTTGAACGAGATATTCCATATCTTAAGAAAGCCGGAGCAACGATCATTGTTAATGTTTGTGGAAAATCCGAAAAGGATTATCTCGAGGTTGTAGAAAGACTTGCTGACCAGCCAGTAGATTTATTAGAGATCAATGTATCTTGTCCGAATGTGAAAGAAGGCGGGATTGCTTTTGGACAGGATCCCAAAGCGTTATATGATATTACGAAGGCAGTGAAAGCAAAAGCAAAACAGCCGATCATCATGAAGTTAAGCCCGAATGTCACAGATATCACAGAGATGGCAAAAGCTGCAGTTGATGCAGGAAGTGATGCTCTTTCTTTGATTAATACATTAACAGGAATGAAGATCGATATTGAAAGAAGAGATTTTGTGCTTGCCAATAAGACAGGTGGGATGTCCGGACCAGCGATCAAACCAGTTGCTGTCCGTATGGTATATCAGGTTGCTAACGCTGTGGATGTGCCAATTATCGGTATGGGTGGAATCTCAACAGCTGAGGATGCATTAGAGTTTATCATGGCTGGTGCAACAGCGGTATCAGTAGGAACAGCAAACTTTATCAATCCTGCAACGACACTTGAAGTGGTTGATGGAATCAAAACTTACATGGAAAGACATCAGATCAATGATATTAACGAATTGATCGGATGTGTCAAATAGATAATAAAAGGAGGATGAGGGTATGAATATTTTATTTTTCCTGACTCCGAAAAGTGAGGTTGCCTATATCCCTGCCGATGAAAGTTTAAGGCAGGCATTTGAAAAACTAAAATATCATGGATATTCAGCAGTGCCGACATTAACTGATGATGGTAAATACGCAGGAACGATCACAGAAGGTGATGTATTGCGTGCCATGGAATCTATGTGCCATTGGAATATATCAGAAGCTGAGAAAGTCAAACTTATGGATGTAAAGAGAAAGAGAAACATTCAGGCAGTGACGATCAGCACAGATATGGATGATCTTGTCGATGTGATCACAGATCAGAATTTTGTTCCGGTCATTGATGATCAGGAGAAATTTATCGGGATCGTGACAAGAAAAGATGTGATTCGTTTTTATCATGACGAATACCGCAAATTAGCAAAGAATGAATAAGATGGAGGTTTAAATAGAAGATGGAACAGTATAAGAGAGAGTTTATCGAATTTATGGTAGAAAGTGATGTATTAAAATTTGGAGAATTTACATTAAAGAGTGGAAGAAAATCTCCATTTTTCATGAATGCAGGAGCTTATGTGACAGGATCTCAGTTAAAGAGACTTGGAGAATATTATGCAAAAGCAATCCATAGTACTTATGGAGATGATTTTGATGTGTTATTCGGACCTGCATACAAAGGAATTCCATTAGGAGTTGTAACAGCGATCGCATACAGCGAATTATATGGAAAAGAAGTTCGTTATTGTTCTGACCGTAAGGAAGCAAAAGATCATGGTGCAGATAAAGGAAACTTCCTTGGAAGCGAATTAAAAGACGGTGACCGCGTGATCATGATCGAAGATGTTACAACATCTGGTAAATCCATGGAAGAGACAGTTCCAAAAGTAAAAGGAGCAGCAAACGTAGAGATCGTTGGATTAATGGTATCCTTAAACCGTATGGAAATCGGTAAAGGCGGAGAAAAATGTGCACTGGATGAAGTGAAAGAATTATATGGATTTGATACAGCAGCGATCGTTGATATGGAAGAAGTTGTAGAATGTTTATATAACAAAGAATGTAATGGAAAAGTTGTGATTGATGATACATTAAAAGCAGCAATTGATGCATACTATGAACAGTATGGTGCAAAACATTAAGGATGGTTCTTGTGACGGTTGAGAAAAAGAAGTTAGCCAGACGAGGAATAAAAGTTATATTTTATCTTTATATCATAGGTATATTTTATTTTGTATTATTGAGTGAACGATATGGGAGGGATACAGGATATGATACCTCCCATGTGAACTTAGTTTTATTCAAAGAAATCAACAGGTTCTGGACGTACAGACATCTTTTGTCCACCGAAGCAGTGGTCACAAATCTGTTTGGAAATATTTTTGCATTCAGTCCATTTGGTTTTATGATCCCGATCGTGATCAATAAGAAAAAGGCATTTTTTCGTGCAGTGTTTGCAACTTCATTTTTTAGTTTAGTGATCGAGACAAGTCAATTGATCATGAAAGTAGGGGTATTTGATGTAGATGATCTTCTGATGAATACGGTTGGTGGATTGATCGGGTATATGATATACAGGGTCGTAGTAGCAGTATATGATTTATATAACAGAAAGAGGGCGGCAAAATGAAGAGAAACAAAAGAAAAACATTTGCATATCGTCCATCTGACAAGATTATTTCACGGGAATCAATTGTTTCTGTGATTTTAGGAGCAGCAGGGATCATTGGATATTACCTGCTGCTTTTCGGTTCCATAAAGACAGGAGGAACAAGCAGTCCATTAAGTGGAGCTGGAGGATGGATCTTGCTGGTAGTATCAGCTATAGGATTATATTTTGGAATACAAAGTATGAAAGATACCGCAGCAGTGATGAAATGGAAGATCATTGGATGTACTTGCAACGGAATTGTGCTGGCAGTATCTGTGATCATTTTTGTGATTGGAATAATTGCAATGATCTAAGTAAAGAAAGGAAGAGATGACTTGAATACAATGTTATCAGAAAGACATGAATTAAATAAGATCGCACTGTTAGAATTAAAAAAAGATGTAGAAGAAACAAGAGAATTTTCTTCATATTTTTCTAAAATGGCAGACCTTTTATTATATGTAAATGAGATTTACGATACCAAAGAGAGGACATTAGAACAGTTAAAACAGTGGAATAGAATATGGTATGAAGAGATCAGCCAGGAACAATATGCACATAGTTTTGGGAATCCAGAATTTTGTACAGAAAAGTTTGGAAAAGAGTATGGTCAGATCTTCGCATTTTTATATGCAGAGATGCGCAGTGGATTTATCTATGCGATCGAAGGAAGACTGTTTGACCTTGTGATCAACAATGAATTGTTCTTGGAAATCAGCAATTTATTTTTGTCAGGAGAAGAACATCCGCAGAAGATCAAGCATATTGTTTTTGATCATATGAGAGATTACAGCGAGGATGTTTTTGAGTACAGAATCAGAGAACAGTTAGACCCAGAACTTGATTTTGCAACAAAGATCGTGATGGAATCTGATCTCAGTGATCCAGATATTTTGTATCAATATGGAGAATATATTTCCGAAAATGAAATTGATACTTTAAAGTTTTTAAATAAATTGCCACAAGAAGAGATCACAGCAATGGCCAAAACATATGTTGATGGATTTCATGAAGGATTTATCATCAATAACATTGATATGAGTCCAAAACGAAGTGTTAATATCCGTTATACGATCGGATTTGAACCAGTTGTCAGAGAGGCAGTTCGTTTATTCTCAGAAATTGGGCTTGCACCGATCATCTATAGAAGTGGCGTATCTGTTTTAACACGAGGACTTCATAAGATTGGTTATGTTTCATCTTCTCCAAACCCACAGTATGAATATGACCACAGATATGATCAGGCGATATTCTTTGATAATCGTTTTATGAAACACAAATTAGAATGTTATCATAATGCATATGAACATTATAAAGATGAAGCGTATGTGTTTGCTGGACCAGCTTGCATGGAAACATTTGGGGAAATACCTTTTTTACCAGAGAATAAAGAAGAGAATTTAAAATTAAGCAAGAAGCAGCAGGAGCTTTCTGTGGAATTTCAGATGAAAGCCTCAGAGATCATGAATCAATATATCAAACCAGAGCAGAGGAGCTTTACGATCATTTCATATCCAATTCCTGAGATCGGGGATAACTTTGAAGAGATTTTTAAAGAAGTCGTGAAAGTTAATACATTGGATA
>ENA-UPXC01000748-UPXC01000748.1-human-gut-metagenome-genome-assembly--contig:-NODE-748-length-52950-cov-5.463564_pt1 | contig 52950 bp, 3 predicted proteins | sample MGYA00250047_ERZ773371 | MGnify/ENA primary metagenome ERZ773371 (study PRJEB29103, sample SAMN06111975) | human gut metagenome | biome: human gut; feature: ankylosing spondylitis patient; material... | reverse complement strand
ACGCGATGGAAAAAATAGATTCGGAACCAGCCTTGCGGTAACGGAAAGTAAAGAAGTATATGGTTGGGGAAACAGCTTGTACGGAGCGTTGGGAGTAAAATCATCAATAGTTTCAAAACCGGTGAGAGTAGGAACAGATATTTCAAACGCTGTGCAAGTAGCCGGAGGAGGTAAAAGCGGAAGCGATGATTGGCATGTAAACAGCATAGGTAATACCGGATATACATATATCCTAAAAGAAGACGGAACAGTTTCAAGCTTGGGATATGGCGGATATGGTGTGCTTGGTAATGGTAAAACAACTACAACAAATGAAGTTCAGGATGTACAAAACTTGAAGGATGTTGTACAAATTGTCGGTGCACAAAATGGTCACTTCGGTGCAGCCGTGCGAACAGACGGAACCGTGTGGGCATGGGGTCTGAATACAGATGGACAACTTGGTAACTCAAAGAATGAAAATTCATCAATTCCGGTAAGTGTCGGATACCCTCCGACAACAAACTTTGATGTTCAATATGCAGAAGTACAGAAGAGTGAAACAGGTACTACTGTACGCAAATATGAAAATTCTTCAATGCCGAGAAGCTTGTCGGGCGGTGAAGCAATCGCTGAAGATGAACAGCTTGTTATAGACACATCAAAGCTAATCGGTGAACAAATCTTCGGATTTAACCTTATCACTGACAAGAGTTCTTCATATTCAAATGCTAAGGATATTGAAATTTCTTCATTTGACGAGACTTTGTTTACAATCAAGAACGGCAATACAATTGTTCCAAACCAAAACGGTAAGTACGGAACAGGTGTTGTAATAATTCGTGATACAGATCCTACAAGAAACTTTGTAGGTATTATTCGTGTACAAGTTAAGCCGAAAGACGCAGTAGCAACTCCTATGGTTTCAGCTAAGCAATCGTCAACAGTAGCTCTAAAGGCAGACGGAACAGTTTGGACATGGGGTTACAATGTTGCGGGACAGCTTGGTAACAACAGTACAGCGGATTCACTTATTCCTGTACAAGTATTGGGTGGTGCTACAGGTAACCAATACCTTACAAATGTAGTACAGGTTGCAGCAGGCGGTACATTTGACGGTGGTAATCGTTACTATGCTCTTGCACTTCGTGAAAACGGAACAGTTTGGGCATGGGGTGATAACAGCTACGGTCAATTAGGTATCGGTGTAAAAGGTAACCCAACTGATTCAAGTAAAACAAGCTGTTTGACACCTATGCAGGTTGTAACAGGTGAGCAGGATAGCTCAAGCACTTATTTGGAGGATATTATCCAAATTTCAGCAGGTCCTACATTCGCAATGGCTCTTGACAGAAAAGGTAATGTTTATACTTGGGGTCAAAATAATGTAGGTCAGTTAGGTAATAACACAAATACCGGTTCAAATGCTCCTGTAAGAGTAAGCGGCGGATTGGCATATACAGTATATTTGGGCGATGTAGTACAAATCGCAGCAGGCGGTGACTGGGTAAACGGCACTAACGATTTCGCTGTAGTTCTAAGAAAAGACGGAAGTGTTATGACTTGGGGTCAGAATTCTAACGGTCAGCTTGGTAATAAGTCATACACATCATCTTTAACACCGGTTCGACCTGTAGGTATCGACGGTGATACAGACAAAGGCTTACAAAATGTGGTACAAATTACAGCCGGCGGTGTATCGGCAGGCGTTGTAACAACTGACAGAAAAGCATATACATGGGGTTATAATGCCCAAAGACAGCTTGGTGTAGATACGAGTGCAAGCACTGTAAACGTACCGACAGTTGTAAAGACAGACGCATCAACAGAGCTTAGTGACGTAGTTGAAATTGCCGCAGGTATGCAGCAAATGTCAGCTCGCGTTATTGAAGATGCATCTGCCGATCCATTCACAAAGGTATATGCATGGGGTAATAATTCATACGGACAATTAGGTCTTGACAAGTCAGATGCTACATATGTATATGCAACACGTGTAGTTGGAGGCGAAACAAAGAAAGATTACCTTGAGGATACAGTAAGTCTATATGCAGGCGGATACCATATGGGTTCTGTTCAATCAGACTATTCTGTATGGGATTGGGGTTATAACATAAACGGTCAACTTGGTGACGGTACGACTGATAGAAGAAAAGCACCTGTTAAGGTAGTATCTGATATGGGTCAGCCACAACTTACAATTTCAACAGCAACATGGACAAACAATGGAGTTGACAATGATGTTGTAATATATTACGACACATTAAAGATGCAGAATACAAGTAAAATTGTAACTTCAATTCAAGAGGGAGATATTCTTTCGATTGATTTAAGCGGTATCAGCGGTGTATCATCATTTAACTTGTTGAGAGCGTCTGCATATACTCCTGATGATTTGACTTTTAAATCGGTTGATACAGAAGTTGCAACAGTCGATGCAAAGACAGGCGTTGTGACAGCTAAAAAGACAGGTATAACATATATTGTTGTAACGGATAAAAACGGAGCAGAAGGTTTCTTCAAACTAAACGTTGAACCGCAAGGTACAAATTATATTGCATACCCTCAAGTTCAGCCTGGTTTCTATCATACAGTAGCTCTAAAAGCAGACGGAACAGTTTGGGCATGGGGTTACAATGCACACGGTGAATTAGGTATAGGTACTGCAGGCGGTGACCATGATCATCCTGAACAGGTACTTAGAAAGGAAAATCAGTCTGATCCTGATTCAAATAATGTACCTCTTACAAATATCGTAAAAATCGCAGTCGGTGCATATCACAACCTTGCTTTAACGGCAGACGGTCAAGTTTATGCATGGGGTTGGGGTATTTATGGCTCACTTGGTGACGGTGATACTTCAGATCATAGTTCGACAGTCGCTATGAGAGTTGTCGGTACAGGTTATAGCAACAATAATACAAACACATATCTTGGCGACGGTAATGGCAGTGACTTTATCGTAGACATCGGTGCAGGCGGATACAGTAACTATGCATCATATTCAATGGCACTTGATATAAAGGGCACTCTATATACATGGGGCAGAAACTATAAGTCAGTAATAGATCCTAAGAATACAAGCGATTCATATGTAACAGGTGTACCGGTTAATATCACAAAGAATAACTCAATGCTAAACGGTGCAGTTAGAATTAATTCTGACGCAATCGGACATATCGGCAGTGTTCTTCGCAGTGACGGACAAATTGTATCTTGGGGATATAACGGATATGGCTCAGCAGGTAACGGAACAACATCTGACAGAATTACAACTACCCAAGCTGACTTAAACGGTAAGAAAGCATTGTATGCAAAACACGGTTGGCATAATGCAGTTGCAATTACAACTGACGGTTTGGTTATGATGTGGGGTTATGCAGGCTACGGTACAACAGGTCTTGGTAATTCAACTACTAATACAAAACCGACAGTTGTCGCAGATTACAGCAAACATAATTATGAGCAGGCGATTGAAACAATGTCTGCAGACAGCATTGAAATGCAAGCCGATGACAGTGATGATACTTCATTGAAAAAGGTATCTGTAAATCTTGTGATGAAGAACGGTGAAGCGTCAACGGCACTTGGTGTACTAAGTGATGAAACTCCGGAAGATGCTGACGCATTGTATGAAGTTGAATTGCCTCTTGGTGCTGTTTCGGCAACTCCGGTTGTATTTGCGACAAGCAAGAATGCAACAGTACAATTCTATAATGTCGAAATGACTGCCCTTGACGGTACTGTCTTTACAGAGGGCGATGACACAAGCTATGCCGGTGCAAGCTTGAATACATATAATGTCGCAACATCAGGTAATGATAAGTTTGAACAACTTGTAAAAGTTCATGTCGAATCAGCAAGCGGAATAGGCGCTGATTACTTGATTAAACTTATAAATTATCCGTCAACGACAATTACAGCATCTCCGGTATTTGCAGATGCGTCATTGAGTTCGGTTGTTTTAATGACAGACGGAAGACTTTATACATCAGGTCAAGCGGGTATATATGCAACAGGACAAGGACCGAATTCTAAATTCGGTGTAGTAGGCAATGTACTTGCAGGTGACTCAGGTGAAGAGGGTACATATCTTGAAGATATAATTAATGCGGCAGTAACAGCTGATGAAAGACCGGGTCAATCAATGTATGCAATCAAGTCAAACGGTAGTGTTTGGGCTTGGGGAAATAATTCATATTATAAACTTGGCAACGGTTCAAATAAAGATGAGTCGACTCCTGTAAGAGTTGGTGCATCTTACCTGACAATGAGTCAATATCTATATTCATTAAAGGTAAATGGCGGAAGTGTAACAATTCCGGCACCGTCAGTTGATTCGTTTAATGTATTCAACTCAAATAACGGCGGTAAGACAGATGCTAAGCTTCTATGGCAGACATATGACGGAAACAATAATATTATAACTGTAAATCCTGATACCGGTGAAATTACGCCGGTGGGTGTAGGTACAACATATGTTATAGTATCTATTGCAAACGACCCTCTAACAACAGGTCTTGTTAAGGTAGAAGTGCGTCCGTCGGATTTGACGGTCGGAAAAACAAGTGTAGCATATCCGCAGGTAGCTGCAGGTACAGACTTTACTGTTGCTCTAAAGGCAGACGGAACAGTTTGGACATGGGGTCAAAATACATACGGTCAGCTTGGTAACGGTGTATCAAACGGAACAGTTGTATATCCGGAAAAGATAGACTCTTTAAGCGATATTATAAAGATTGCGGCAGCAGGTCAGACAGCGGTAGCTCTAAAGACAGACGGAACAGTTTGGACGTGGGGTAGAAATGACAACGGTCAGCTTGGCAACGGAACAACTGTAAGCTCAAATGTACCGGTACAGGTATTGAAGGGTGAACAGAACCAAGGCAATGCAGATAAGACATATCTTGAAAATATCGTTGCGATTGCCGCAGGCGGATTGAATGACGAGAAGACATTTGTTGTTGCACTTGATTCAAACGGTAATGTATATGGTTTCGGTTCAAATGAATACAGACAATTAAAGATTGCAAATGACGCAAGCTACAATACTCCTGTTGTATCTCCGGCAGTTAATGCGGTAGATGTTGCAGTCGGCAGAGGTGCAACGGTTTATACGCTTACTTCAAACGGTCTTGTATATGCATTAGGTAAGAACTATGCATATGAATACGGAACAGGCGGAACGTCAGGTTCAGTATATACATTAGTACCGCTTGATAACAGAGCAATGGCAATCGGTGCAGGTAACCAAAACGGTATAGCCGTTACATATTCTCTTGATGCTTCAAGCAAGCCTTCAACAAAGACATATGCATGGGGTAATAACGCATACTATGCAATTTCGCCGAATAATACATCAACGCTCAGAACTCCGACAGAAATGCTTGGACGTGATAATACAGCGATAATCGGCGGCGGTGACAGCATATATACAATAGATAAAGACAGCCAGCTTAAGATATCAGGTTTAGGCGACCACGGTCAACTTGCAAACGGTTCTGAAGACAACTCAACTTCAATGGTTCCATATTCGGAATTTGCGAAGAATGACGGTACAACAGCAACTGATGCAATAGGTGCATCATCATCAAGAAACGGTGCACACTCACTATATATTGATTCAAACGGTAGCGTTTGGTCAGTTGGTGATAATACTTCTTCACAGCTTGCATTGCAAAATGCAGGCGACAAAATCAATGTTGCACAAATGATAGGTGCAGAGCCTACAATTTTAGTCAAGGAAAGAGAAATACTTGCTAAGATTGACAAGCAGCAAAACATTGGTAATATAATTGATATTAAGGGTTCATTTAACCTATTCTCATCAGCTGATGCGGCAGCTACATACAGTCAGGAATTTGATGTATGGGACAGCAATGTTGCAACGGTTGATTCAAACGGTATAGTAACAGGTAAAACTGTCGGACAGACATATGTTCAAATTAAGATTAAAGACAGTACAGATAATGTAATTAATACTCTTTATGTCTTAGTTTCAGTAGTGCCTGATAAAGACGAATACGTAACATATCCGATGGTAGAGGCAGGTCAAACATTTACTGTAGCTCTAAAGGCAAACGGAACAGTTTGGTCATGGGGTAATAATGCTTCAGGACAACTTGGCCTTGGATACACAGGCGGTATGGAAACAGAACCTCGAAAGGTTATGTCAAATATTAAAAAGATTGCTGTAGGCGATAATTTCGTAATGGCGCTTGATTTTGACGGACATCTTTGGACATGGGGTGTAAATAATTATGGACAGCTTGGTCAAGGCTTGGTAACAAGTGTTCAGCTTAATACTCCTCAAATGATTCAGTCATTTGTAAATAACGGCTTGCTTGTAACTGATATTTCAGTCGGCGGTTCAGGTGTGGATGAATTTGCGCTTGCAATTACAGATACAATGGACGTATATGGCTGGGGTAAGAATTACAACGGACAAATCAAGAGTGGTAGTGCAGGTTATATCCTTTCACCGATATATACAGGTGTATCAAGAGCAATAGCAATAGCAGGTGGCAGAAATGCTACAAGCTATGCTCTTGCAGAATCAGGCAGAGTATATGCTTGGGGTTATAATGGCAATATTGAACACGGTACAAGTAAACTTTCTACAAGTGTAGTAGCAAAATCTCAAGTTTCTATTGATGATAAAGTTGTAGCAATCGCTGCAGGTTACGGCAGTGGATTTGCAATTACCGAAAACAAGGAAACATATGTTTGGGGTAAAGGTGTAGACAGTCAGCTTGGTGTTGTTAATTCAGACGGCTTGCCTAGAAAGAATAACAATATAGATAATGTAATCCGTATCAGCGGAGCAAGAGCTACATTTGCAATTAAGGAAAACGGTAAGGAACTTCTTGCAACAGGTAAGAACGATTACGGAATGCTTGGCGTAGGTTCTACAAATCTGTCAGAAAGCAAGTTTACAAACGTTAAAGATGAAAACGGTACCAATAATCTTGACAGAGTAATCTGGGCAGATGCAAGTAACAACGGCAATCATTCTGCAGTTATAAAAACAGACGGTGACGTATATGCTTGGGGTCTTGGTACTCAAGGTCAAATCGGTAACGGCGGTTTTGATAACAGCAATTATCCTACAGCTGTCGGTACTAAAAAGATTAAGCTTACCGGTATAACAAATAATGAAATTACAACATATGAAGGTGCTCCTTCAAGAAGCTTTGTACCGAGTATTGTTTCGGGCTTTAACGTATTTGAAGACCATATCACAGATATAGGTACATTTAGAATCGCATCTACAGATACAAACGTTGTTACAGTCGGACTTAATAACCAGCTTTCGTTTGTTGGCGTAGGTAAGGCAAACATTGTTGTTGCAGATAAGGATACAAGCTTATATGCATTGATAGAGGTTAATGTTCTTCCTGCAGACTATCAGTCGGCAGTTGACAACGGAACAGCTGTATTCCCTAAGATTGATGCGGGTGATTACTTCTCAATCGCCCTAAAGGCAGACGGAACAGTTTGGACATGGGGTGAAAATACATACGGTGAGCTTGGTATTAATGACAAAACAGTTACTCAATCAGGAGCTCCTGTACAGGTAGTCCTTGATAACGGTTCACCTCTTGAAGATGTAATTGATATTTCGGCTAACATTTATGCAGCATATGCATTGACAAGAGATGGAAGCATCTATGCATGGGGACGTAACTACTATGCTGCACTCGGACAGGGTACAGGCAGCGATTACTATCAATACTATCCGATAAAGGTTAAGAGTACAGATGGTAACGGTTTCTTCGGTGCAGGTCTTTCAAACAAGGCTGTTAAGATAAGAGCCGGTGTTCATAGCGCTATAGTAATCATGGATGACGGTACTGCTTATGCTTGGGGCTATAACAATTATGGTAACTTAGGTACAAACGGTGCAAATAATACATTACCGAATAAGATTATCGGTGTTAATAATGCATTTGATGCAGAAGTTGGTACTTATTCAACAGCAATTTTGAACAGAGATTCAACAGTATTCACAGTGGGTTATAACGGATACGGTGAACGCGGTGTAGGTAATACAAGTAATTCGAGTCTTGTTCAAAAGATGCAGAAGAGTGCCGACGGCGGTGAATTCAAGGGTGTTGTAAGTCTTGGCCGCGGTGACCATCATGGTGCATATGTAACATTTGAACTAAAAGACAATATAACAGATTCTGCTGATGCTTTTGATAACTATGTATATTCTACAGGTATTAATACAGAAGGCATTACAGGTACAAATACAACAAACTGGACTAATGTATATCCTGTAAGAGTAACAACAGACGGAACAAATCCTTTGACGGATATTTCGCAAATTACAGCAGGTTACAGATTCCATGTTGCACTTACCAATACTGCAGATGCAAATGTATATGCATGGGGTTATAACCATGTAGGTCAATTAGGTCACGGAGTTACCGGAGGAATTTCAACACTTCCAACTTTTGTTGATAAGAATAACAGCGGAACAGAAAAACTGTCAAATATCATGATGGTTGAATCGGGCGATAATGCATCTCATGTACTTGCCGTTTCTAAGACGGGCGGAGTATACGTATGGGGTCTTAACAATCAAGGTCAGCTTGGTGACCAAACAACGGATAACAGTCCTTATCCGGTAGTTGTCGGCAGCAGTCCGGTTTCACTTGATTCAAAGGTTCTAAGACTTCATCCGACAGATGAAGCAGATGTAACTGCAACTTCATCGGCTACAGTATTCTCATTGTTTAATACATCAACAACAACCACAAGCGAAGTTACATGGAGGATACTAAATCCAAATATTGCAGAAATCGTATCATCAACTCCTTCAGCCGCAACAGGCGGTTTGACATCAACTACTGTAAAGGTTAGGGGACTTAAGACAGGTTCAACTGTTCTTATTGCAACAGATTCGCTTACAGGTAAGACTGTTGCAACTCATATCACGGTTTCTGAAGGATTTACAAATCCAAAGATTGCAATCGGTGACGGTTATGTAATCGCATTAAAAGCAGACGGAACAATTTGGGGTTGGGGTTCAAATACTAACGGCAGAGTAGGTATTGATACAGCAACTCCTGTAATTGCAACTCCTACAAGAATTGATCAATATATTAATCCTAATAATGACCAGAGATTTGACCTTGACGCTGAAACAATCGTTGATATTGCGGCAGGTCCGGATCATGTTCTTGCAGTAGATAAGAATGGTCAAGTCTATGCATGGGGAATGAATAACTATGGTCAGCTTGGTATAAGTGCTTATAAATATGACAGTGCATCATTGCCTGTATTGGTTAAGGCACTTTCAAATGTATTTGCGGTAAAGGTAGCTGCAGGTGCTGATTATTCGGTTGTTTTAACAGATGACGGATATGTATATAGCTTCGGTAATAATACAAGAGGTCAGCTTGGAACAGCAGATGTAAACGGTTCTCAACATCCGACTCCGGTATTAATGAGAGGTGTTGGCGGTAACGGTACACTTGGCGGAGTGGTTGATATAGCAGCCGGCGCCGCACATACAATGTTACTTCTTGGTAACAAAACTATGTGGATAGTCGGTGACAATACAGAAAAACAACTTGGTGTTGACACAACAAAAGACGGTAATACATATACTGCAACTATTGTAGAAGTAGATTTACCTGTAGATGCAAATTCTTCAACCGGTGATAAAGTTGAGGCAGCCGCACTTTCGGCAGGCCCTTATAACTCAGCATTTATGACTGCTGACGGCAGAGCATTTGTATGGGGTAATAATCAGTATTATCAAGTATTGAATGATGCCGCAGGCGAAAAAGTTTCGTTAGTATCTCAAATTAACATACCTAATGAAACAAGCGGTATTGTTGATTTACAGTTTGGCGGTTCGCGTTCTGCTCAAACGCATATAGCTGCACTTACAGACAGCGGTAAGGTTTATACTTGGGGTGCGGGCAGTCGTGGTCAGATTGGTGATAACAGCCAGACAGAAAAGGTATCTAAACCGACATATATCCCTGTAAATAACACTAATGTTTGGGGTGTTGCAGTAGGCGGAACAAATACTTCTGCAATATTAACAGACGGATACGTATATACATGGGGTGCAAGTGACCTTGGTCAAATCGGTAACGGTACGGCAGGTCAATCGTCAGATACAGAAACAAATGAACTTGTTCCGGCAAAGACGGGTGAAGATTATATTTCACTTGATGAATATTTTGTAACACTTCATGAGGGTGAAACATCAGTTATCAATCCGGTTTATAATAAGTTCTTCAATGTAATACAGAATACAGATTCAAGTGTAAACTTCAGCGCAAGTTCAATAAACGAAAACATTGCATCTGTAAGTGGTTTGACAATCAATCCTGTATCAACAGGTAAGACACAGATTATCGTATCAGGCGGCGGCAGACAGACAACTGTTGAAGTAACTGTTCTTATGAATGGCTATAAGACCCTTCCGCAGGTAGCTGCAGGCGAAGGATTTACTGTTGCACTTGATAAAGACGGTAAAGTATATACATGGGGTAAAAATGACTTAGGTCAACTTGGTGACCAAGGCAAAGAAAACAGAATTGTACCTACAGAGATTACTTTTGATTTCGGTAATCCTTCAAATTATATTACAAGAATTGAAACGGGTAACGGTCATACTATAGCTGTTGACAATACAGGCAAAGTATGGACTTGGGGAAGAAATGACTTAGGTCAGCTTGGAAACGGTACACGTAACAATTCTAATAAACCTGTACAGGTTAATCTTCCTGACAGCACAAAGGCTGTTGAAATCGGTGTCGGCGAAACAACAAGCTATGCGCTTGATAAGGACGGACATATTTACGCATGGGGTAATATCAATAACAATACAGGTTATGGTAGTAAACCTATTCAGCTTGATTTGTTCGAGAGAATGATTCAAATTTCAGGTAAATACGGTCTAAAGGCTGACGGTACAATATGGCAAATTCCTAATAAGAATGCGTCATCGGTAATAATTCAAAAAGATACTAAAGATGTACGTTTTATAAAGGTTGCATCTAATGACCACATCGGTGACGGCAGCGCAACTAATATTGATACAACTCATACTCTTCTTATAGCAAGAGACGGAGGCCTATATACATTCGGTGATAACAAGAACGGTGAACTTGGTGTCGGTGAATTGAGCGATATAAGTTCAGTTGGTACAAACGATATTCAATTTATAAGCACACTTGGCAAGGTAATTGATATTGCAGCCGGTTATCGTTACAGCGTAGCCATAACAGAAAACGGTGACGTATATGCATGGGGTATCAATGAAGAAAAGTATCAGTCAGGTCAGAAGATTAAGAAGGACTATAAGAGCCCTTCAAAGGTTGAATACATTGATTCTGCAAAGAATATTATCTTTGTTGCTGCAGGTATTAACCATACAGTAACTATTGACAGTGACGGTTATGTATGGAGTTTCGGTGCAAATGAATACAGCCAACTTGGTAATCAGGATAATGCGAATGCATATATTCCTGTAATTGCGGGTAAAATGCAACTTAGCGTTAAACCGCAGGTTATCAGATTGGATAAGGGTTCAAGCGTTAATGTTTCTGTAGGTGACACTAATAATAATGCGCTTACGGTAACGATTGCCGAATATCTAAATCTATTAGGTAAGACTACATCAGCCGATAACAGTTATACAGTTGAATCACTTGATACATCAGTTGTTAGAGTAGAAAGCGACGGACTTACAATAACAGGTGTTAAAGACGGTAAAGCAATCTTGAAGGTTGTTAAGACATCTTCAAACACAATCGGTTATGTAACGGTTTACGTAGGTCAAAACGGTGGTATCTACCCGATGGTAGACGGCGGCAAAGGACACAGCATTGCCCTTAAGTATGACGGTACTGTATGGACTTGGGGTCTGAATGACTCAAATCAACTTGGATATGAAACAGAAAACGGAATGTCACTTGAACCTAAGAAGGTGACGTTAGGTGCAAACAATGAACAAGCTGTTCTGATTGCGGCAGGTGATAAGTATAATCTTGCAATAGGAATGAGCAGTAAAGTTTACTCGTGGGGTAATAATAACAATGGTCAGCTTGGTAACGGTAATGATGACAGATCGGCTACCGGTATTGACACAGTTAAATACAAAGACGGTACAGATGTAGAAGGTGCAGTTGGAATTTCAACTCACGGCAATACAGCATATATCCTACTTGCAAACGGTACAGTTGCAGTATTTGGAGAAGAATACGATAATCAAAATTACGCATCAATCGTTTCAGGTTTGAATAACATTCTTCAAGTAAGCGGCAATTATGCTCTAAGTATAAGCGGTGAAGTTTGGAAGATGTCTAAGGATAACATTCCTACAAAGGTAATGGGATACAAGGACGATAACGGAAATGAACTTTCAATCTTGAAGATTGCACACGGTACGAACCATCTTCTTGCTCTTGATACTAACGGAAATGTTTGGGCATTAGGCGCAAATGAACACGGTCAACTTGGTACAAACAGCAGAACAGCAAGTACTGTTCCGGTAAAGGTTTATAAAGGCGAACAAAATTCGGGAGATTCATATCTGTCGGGAATTGTTGATATTTCAGCAAGTAAATTCGTTTCAGCCGCAATTGATGTAAATGGTGACATTTACAGATGGGGTGCAAATGAATACGGTCAGCTTGGTATCGGCAACACAACAGAGAAGTATGTACCTGCTAAGGTTATTAAATCATCAGATGATTTGAAGTTTGACCTTGTTGCAGGCGGCTCAAATCATCAGATGGCAGTTGATGAAAACGGAAACGTTTGGATTGTAGGTAGTAATGAATACGGTCAGCTTGGTGACGGTACACAAATTGATAAGAATGTACCTCTGATGGTTGGCGGTAACGAAGTTGTTATTTATGAAAACGGTACGGCTCTTTATGGCACAATCTATATGAATGTCGATGATGTTAAGGATTTGGATGCAGGATTTAATGTATTCAATCTATATCAGAGCGGCATACTTAGTATGAATGAATTTGAGTTTGTTTCAAGTGACCTTGGTGTACTTGAAATCAACAAGTCAACAGGCGTTGCAACTGCGAATAAAGCAGGTACGGCATACATTTCTGCGGCTGAAAACAAATACAGTCAAAAGAGTGCATACATAAAAGTAATCGTATCAAATAATAATGTAGGATTTGAACCTAAGGCTATAACGAAGGGTAACCATTCACTTGCTCTAAGAGCAGACGGAACTCTTTGGGCATGGGGTATAAACAAGAACGGTCAGCTTGGTACAGGCAACACAATATCTGTTGATGAACCTACTGATGTAACACCGTCAGGTGTTAAGTTTATTGATATTGCAGTCGGTGAAGAATTTGCACTTGCCGTAGCATCAGACGGAACTGTTTACTCAACAGGTCTGAATGACTGCAGTCAGCTTGGAGTTGCATCAACAGCAATATCGGCTCGTACATCATTCGCAAAGATTGACGGACTAAGCAACATAATTAACGTTGCAGCAGGTGATGCGTTCGGTATGGCTCTTGATAAGTACGGTAATGTATGGACATGGGGCAGCAACAATAAGGGCCAACTTGGTATCGGTAATATCGGTACGGCATATGCTACTCCTCAGAGCGTATCAACAGTTGACAGTGTAACTGCTATTTCGGCAGGCAGTGAAAATGCATTGCTATTGCGTTCAAACGGAACAATTTGGGCAATGGGCGCTAATGATTCGGGACAAGGCGGAGTCGGTAATAACACAGGTGAATTGTGGTTGCCGACAGAAGTAAGAGATACCGAAGCTATAGTTGCTATAGCTGCAGGATATGACCATAGTATTGCTCTTGCATTTACATCAAGCGTTTATGCAACAGGCAGTGACCAACACGGTCAGCTTGGTAATACACCGAGTGCAACAAAAAATACATACACAAAGATTTTAACAGATGCAGTAACCATAGCAGCCGGTAATAAATACAGTACAGTTATCGGTAAGGATGGTAATATGTATGTATTCGGTCAAAATAATAAGGGTCAACTTGGTATAGGTGACACCGTTGAAAGAAATATACCTATTGCAAATGCTGTTATTGATACTATCAAGTCATCATATAACGATTTCGCAATCGCAGGTGTAAGTCTTGGTGATGAATATTCAGTATTCTATACAAGAAATGGTGACGTTTACGGTTATGGTGACTATTCACTTGGTACACCGGTTGCCAGAAACGAAACAAAGAGTTATGTTCCGGTTCTAATCGGTGAAAGAACAGAACTTATTTCTAAATATGAAATGACAATTCATGTCGGAGAAACAGCTACTCTTGACACATATTCAGGTAAGAAGTTCAACTTGATTACTGATTATGATAATCCTGGAAGTATCTCATTTGAAAGTAAGAATACAGCTATTGCAGATGTTACGGCAGTTGGTGCTGACGGCGAGATTACAGGTAATAAGATTGGTATTACTCATATCGTTGTTAAGAAGGGCAACCTTACATCAGTATGTATCGTTCATGTAATAGATAAAGACGCACAGACAGCTCCTATGATTTCGGCAGGTAACTCTCATGTTATCGCTCTTAAGTCGGACGGAACAGTTTGGACATGGGGTAACAATGAATACGGTCAGCTTGGTGACGGCAGCGTATCTTGCGCATATGAACCTATAAATGTAACAGCATTAAACGGTAAGGATATTGTATCTGTTCACGCAGGTGAATATCATTCAATCGCACTTACTCGTGACGGTGAAGTTTATACATGGGGTCATAATGATTACGGTCAGCTTGGTTTAGGTAATGCAAGCATAGTCGTATCAACACCTCAAAAGGTAGAAAGTCTGCCTGAAATAGTATCTATCTCGGCAGGTAAACAACATACAATGGTACTTGGTGCAGACGGATACGTATATAGCTTTGGTGACAACAGCTTAGGTCAGCTTGGTGCTCCTTCAAAGGATACAAGCAAGAGATCAAGCACTCCGGTTGTAGCGCAAGGCTTGAACAAAGTTATCAGCATCAGTATCGGTGCAGGCGGTAGCGCAACAAAGGCAGTACGTTATGACGGTACACTTTGGGGTTGGGGTGAAAACTCGAATCACCAAATTGATAATACAAATAATCGTTACTATGCTTATCCTGTACAGATAGACCTTGGTGATGAATTTAACGGTCATATTTTAAGAACGTATGATGGTTTATATCACGTTGTTGCAATGCTTGATAACGGCAGAATTATATCGTGGGGTGCTAACAGCGAAGGTCAGCTTGGACAAGGTATTGACGAAAGCGGAAGCTTGTTATACTACGCTCCTGACTATGTAGATGTATTTGACGGTACTAATAACTACGCAGTTGATATTTCAGTCGGTGCATTGCACAATATTGCGATAACAGCAGACGGAAGAGTAATGAGCTGGGGTAGTGCAGACCTTGGACGTTTGGGTATCGGTAATGTAACAACATCTGATGACAAAGTATCTCCTGTAGAAGTAACTGTTGATGACGGAAGTCTGTCGGCAATTTCGGTTGCAACAGGCGGTGCAACATCATACGTTGTACTTGAAGACGGATTTGTATGGAGTTTCGGTGAAAATACACACGGTCAGTTGGGTGACGCTTATGCGGGAGAAGATCCTGCACACTATAAACCTGATACAACAAACGCATCTGATTCTAACGAATTCAGCCCTGTGCTTGTAACAGGCAGAACGATGAAGCTTATTCCTTCAAGCTTGAAACTTTATATCGGTTCCGCACCTTATCAGATGAAAGTTTCATTCAATAGATTTAACTTGATTAAGGACAATGCAACAACAGGTAACACATACAAATGGGAAATCACGAATGAAATGGATAAGGATGGAGTAACTGCTCTTATTCCTGGTTCACTTGTATCTGTAGATTCAGACGGTAAAGTAAGCGGAAAGACTAAGGAAGGTGTTGCAACACTTGTTGTAACAGATGTAAAGACAGGTACAAAACAAACTGCATATGTAGAAGTTGCCGATGCAAGCGATAATCATGTTGAAGCAATCGTATTTGATTATTCAAAACTTGATGACACAGCAACTCAAGCCGCAGTTGAAAAGGGTTATCTTGACAGTGATGAATATACAGAGATAATATCTGTTGTAGGCGATAAGTCTTATAAGCTTGTTGATCCTCTAAAGAGTGTTTATACAGGTCTTGTACAAACAACAATTCCTAATGCTACAACTGTAACGGTACACGTTAAGAGTATTGTAGACGCAGATGTTATCTATATGGTAGATAAGAACGGTCAAAATCCTGTTATGGGTACATTGTTGACAGACGCAAATATTGGTTCAAAAGATCCTAAGTTTATAGGATACTATGAATTTACAGATGTACCGATCAGTGAACTTGAAGATAATTATTACTTCGAGTTTAAGAACAGCAACACAAACTTTGACGGAATATATAAAGCTCATACAACAAGATACTCAAATGACGGTGATTTGAGAATTGTAAAAGTTGGTGAAAACGATCCTGCTACAGATGTAGCTGATTGGGTTTATTATGACCAACCTGAAAACCATATTAAATTGAAAGATGCGGCAGTATCGGATTATGTAAGAAATGGTGTTCTGATAGGTAATACAGGTAACTATTATGCAATCATTAAGGAAACCGGCGATGCTAAGGATAGAGATATTTATATCTATAGCCAAGTTTCTCCGTCAGCTAAAATCTCTATTGCGAATGTAACTGTAAACAGCGATCATGACAAGGATAACGGTCATGACGGTTACTATGACGTACAGAAGATTACAATGTCGGCAAATGAAACATATAAGGTCATTCCTATTAAAGTAACAGCACAAGACGGAACTGTATCAAACCATTCATTGACTATTTACAGACAGTCGGAGGCAACAACAATCAAGGAAATTAAGGTAGAAATCGTTGATGCAAGCGGAAATGTGCTTAATACATATACCGCGTACCAGAAGAATCCGAGTGATACTCAGAACTACGAGATTGTAATCCCGATTAAGGATGTTGCTAATATTAACATCATTACAACTCCTATGATCGGAGATGTCGCAAAGGTAACATACACTCCTGATGGCTTGCTAAATGCCGTAAAGGAGGCAACAACACCTGGTGAATTCACATATGACGGATTTATCCTTGATAATACAAAGACATCAGATAAGACATATATTAAATTGACAGCCGATTCACTTGACGGCGCTCCGTATATACTTACAATTTTCAAGCTTGATGAAGAGAGTGATCCGTTTGTATCAGTTGATAACAGCGGCTATATTAACTCAACTCTTGTAAAAGAAGACGGTAATGAAAAGTTAATGTATGTATGGGCAGTTGATGACGATGCTAAGACAGCGTCTGTAACATTGACAACTGCAGTAACTAACGGACAAGTTCAAATTGAGAACGGCAACGTATATTCATATACAACAACTGAAGATGTAACCTTGAACTTCAATGACAAGGGTTATATGGATATTGCTCTAAAGGTAACAACAACATTGGGTGCGGTTAATGAATATACACTACGTATTTACAAGAAAACAGCAGATTCTCGTTTGGGAAGCCTTACTGTTGATAAGCTTGAGTACAAGCCGACAGGTATAATAATCGGTGAAAATTACAATGTTACATATGATAAGACAACCGGTAAGTATGTTGCAAAGATTACGTATGATACTAACTATGTACAGGTTAATGCCGTAGCGGCAAGCACAAGCTCAAAGGTTGCAATTCGTCCTGATGAAGCAACTGCAAAGAGTGACTCTATGTCAGGAATGCCGTTCGACATGAGAAATGTTTCGATTACAGCAGATACAACAACACTTTATATTGCTGTAACTCCGGCAGATACATCATATCCGCAGGGTGTATATCAGCTTGATATTATAAGAATGTCAGCTAATACTGCAATAAAGGTAACATATGGCGGCGAAGAACTTTCGCAGAATGCTGACGGTGAGTATGAATATACTTTGCCTGCGTCAACTGACGGAACAGATAACACAACTCAAAAACTTGTAGCAGAGGGTGTTATTGTAGACGGCGATAATGTTACAACTGATGAAAGCATTAAGCTGACGATTTCAACAAGCAGTACATTCTATGTAAATGGCGATGCAACATATACAGATGAAATGGATGTTAAAGCAACTCAGCCAAAGGCAAATGCTGTATATATCCATGTTAAGTCAGAAGACGGAACAGAAAAGACGTTTAAGGTAAATATTTTGAAATTACCTGAAACAAACGGTATAACGGCAGTAGACTTAACAGAAAATAAGGTTGCTGCAACATATAAGACTTCAATTAACACATATGAAGGTCAAGCCCCTTATTCGGAGGACGGTATTGTAATTTACGTTACAACTGCTGATACACGTTCGCAGGTAGCAGTCGGAACACCGACTAACTTCGTAACTCCGACACCTATCAACGCTGCCGATCCTACACAGGGCGGTATTGCAAAGGTTCTTCTTTCGAAGGAACTTCTTGAAGAAGAAGCGAGTGGCAGTACAACAACTAAGTTGTATGTTAAGAGAGCAGACGGTATTGTCATAGACAACAGCTCAATGAATATACCGACACTTATTATTAAATATGCATCAAATAATGTTGGTCTGTATAAGGTTGATTCAACACCTACAACAGACCCTGCAAGCCCTGACTACACAGGTAAGGTAAAGCAGATTACTGATGAAAACGGTAATATTGAGTATTATCTTGGTATTAATGCAAGTGATATTATAACAACGGGTACAGCTCTAAGCATTAATATTACTGCAGAAGCAAATAATACAAGCTCAAAGGTTGTAATTTACGACCCTGCTACAGAACAGCCTTCAACTATGACAACGGGTGCAACATATAAGGCAATCAGAGAAGTTACTCTTGACCCGTCATTGAATGATGGTCCAACAGAACTTTCAATCAGAGTAATAGCAGAAGACGGAGTTACATCAAAGGATTATAAACTTGTACTTCGCAAGAAGTCTGATAATACAGAGATTGAATTTGTAAAAGCAATCTATATTGCAAATGAAGACCCTGACTTAAGCAAGAATACCGCAGGTGAATTCTATACATATGTAGATTCGGGCAGAACAATTCTTCCTATCAGAGTAAAGGCTAAGGACAGTCAGTCAACAGTTGCAATCGAAACAACTTATAAACCGTCAGCATATGTCGGTTCAGCTGCAATAACATATTCAAACAGCAATGATGCAAGCGTTAATGTTGACCTTACAGGTATAACTGATGACGAGCTTAGAGCAGGTGTAACAATTCCTGTATATATTAAGTCAGAAGACGGAAGTCAAGTAATGACTTACTTCGTAAAGGTATCTTCTGTAGAAGGTAACCCTGAGCTTAAGAGCGTTGATGTTGTTGTAGACGGTGTTGTAAGACCTGCAAAATATGATGCAGATGATAACAGCAAGTTCGTAATTAAGATTCCTGATACAACTTCAAGAGTTGATATTATAGCAACTCCGCAAACATCGCTTGTTCAGTACGTACATATAAACGGCAGCTATGACAGCAAGGATGAAGCGACCGGAGCTGTTACTTTGAGCAATGTGGTTGTAAACAGTAAAGAAACAACTGCAACGATTGAAGTTAAGGCAAAAGACGGTACAACAAAGAGATATACTCTTGTAATTACTAAGGTTGCTGTAAACACAGACCTTATGAATGTAACTGTAAACGGTACTACAGTAAGCAATGCAAACGGTACTTACACATATCTAAAGACCGGTATTTCGAGTGATAAGACTGCTGATGTTTCAATAACAACACAAGATGCAAATTCAACTGTTAAGGTTGAAGCTATCACAAGAGATTTGACAAAGTCACCATATGGATTGTCATACAATGAAGTGGGCAGCGAGTCACAGAATGTATGGGCAAATGATGCGGTAACTCTACACAGTCAGCCGGTAAACAGATACCGTATAACAGTAACAGGACAAGACGGATTTACAACTAAAGAATACACCTTAATAATCAGAGATACAGATACAAATGCAGATGTAGAATATATTAAGGTTGGCACATATTATGCAGTTAAGGATTCATCAGACGTCAACGGTGAAACATGGACTGTTGAAATCCCTGATACAACTAAGTTTACAAATGTAACTGTACAAGCATCTGATGAATTGGCAGAACTTACAGACATTGAGAAACTTAGACAGAATGCATATGATAATAATCCAAGCAACGTAGGATATGTAACTCAAATCGTTTCAGGTTTGGATTTACAGACAGGCGACGAGATTAGATATGTTAAGGTAGTTTCACAGGATGGCTCACTACAGAAGATGTATAAGCTTGTTATAAAGGGTACAGACGAAGCTCCTTCTGTTGAAAGCGTAACAGTAAACGGTTTGGATGCAACTGCACCGACTGATTCAGAACCAAGATATACATATCTTGAAGTACTTCCGAACGCAAGTGAAGTATTGATTGGTGTTATGGCAGCGAGCAAGAACCACTTCGTAAGCATTAACAATGGCGATATTACAGCCGGCGGTTATGCAGAGCTTAAGGTTTCGATGCCTATCTCTGTAACCGAAATGGAAGTACCGTTCAGATTGTACAGAACAGCTGACGGTGACCCTGCATATGAAAACGTTGTATATCTAAAACGTTTGAGCGATGATTATGCATTGACTGTAAAGGTTGATAACAATACTGTTAAGAAAACAAATCTTGACGGCTCATATGTATATTATGTAGACGGTACAGCAACAAGTGCAGATGTATGGGCTCTTGCATCTAACGCAAATTACCGCGTGGAAATTACAGGTAAAGACGGCGTTTCAGGCAATAACAACACAAATCCGACACTTGGCGCAACTGTTACAACAGACCTTGAAGATACTATAAACAGTAACTTCACAGAAGTAACAATCACAGTTAAATCTGATGATATTACAAATACAGCAACAGCCGAATATAAGCTATATATTTATAAGAAGAGTAACAATGCAAATATCAAGTCAGTAACTGCAAATCCAAATGACAGTGAAAACAAGGATACAGATACTACAGCAGATGACAGTGTAAACTTAGGCGGTAATATATACAATGCATATCATGTATATGTTCCTAAGTCAACTACATCAGGTTATACAGTATTTGACCTTGAAATCGAGCTTGAAGATGTAAATGCGGCAGTAACAAGCATTGATAATGCACCGTTCGCAAATACAAACGGCGGTACTGCAAAGGCAACATTTACAAAACTTACAGCCGATTACGACTTTGACGGTGACGGCACAAACGATTCATTCGCAATTCCTGTAACCGTAACATCACAGAGTGGCGGTACAAAGGATTACTACATCATCGCAACACCTACAGATATGGATATGGAATTGACTGTAGAATATGATGATGAAAAGATTGCGAAAGAAGAGGACAAGAATGAATATATTGTATATGTTCCTACAACTTCTAACACAGCAACTATATACATAACATCAATAAACGGTAATATTGCTGAAGTAAGAAATACAACAAATGCAAATAATATTATAACTGTTGATTCACCTGACAGAACATTGTATAGATTACAGGTTAGTAACTTGTCAGCTTTGACGGAAAGCAATCCATATACTTATGAAGTTGATGTGGCTAAATCAGGCTCAAGTTATAAGAAGACATTTAAGCTAATCATTATGCCGCAGAGTACTGATACCGATATTACAGTAACAGTAAACGGTGTAGAAGCTAACTGGGTAGCTTCAAACGGCGGCTACTATGACGGAAGTATTGAAACAACTGACGAAATAGCAAATGTTATAGTAAAGGCTAAGAATCAATTTACAAAACTTGCGATTACAGAAGATGGTGAGCCTGCACCGACGTTGGTTGATAAGGGTATAACATCTAAGGCTTATACAATCGCTCTTACAGAAGCAACTGATACAGCTAAGATATATACAATCTATGTTCAATCGCAGAATACTTCACAGCCGATTAAGACATATAAGTTACACGTCACAAGAAGAAGCGGTGAAAATGATATTATCAGCATCAAGCGTGGTAATGTGGATGCTACAGAAGAACCTGTAGAAAACAGTGATGACGTTAAGTACATATTCTTCGTAGACTCAATGACAGAAGTACCTCAAATTACGATTGAAACTTCACCTAAGTCAATATTGAGAGTAGGTTACTATGATTCACAGAATAAGTGGCATAATAACGGCGATAGCAGTGCTTCAACAGCAGGCGATACAGCCGGTTGGACAACAGATAATAATTGGCAGGATACATTGCCGGCAAATGCAAATGGTGGTAAATATGTAATCGAAGTAAAGGCTGAAAACGGCTCAAAGAAGAACTATGTTCTTGAATTCAGAGAAAAGTCAGACGATACATCAATTAAGAATATAACAACAGAAAAAGGTTTGGATGGCGAATACAATGTTGATATGTCAATGACAGTATTGTATGAAGCAAATGTTCCTGACCACGACATATTGCTTGACATACTGCTTACAGATAAGTATGCAACAATCGAATCAATACATGAAGTAGCATTGCCTGATGACAGTGAAAACATCATAGATTCGACAGGTGACATCATCGCAAGAAAGAAGACCGACGAAGGTGCATTCCGATATAAGGTTGTAGGCGGTGTTCCTATTGGCGGTAAGAGATACTTGAGAATTACCGTTAAACCTCAAAATGATAAGGCAGAGTTGGTTAAGAACTACTACTTATTATTAAAGGGTGCATCAGATGACTTGTCACTTGACAATGTAAAGGTTAATGATACTGTAAATACAACTCCTATCTCAAATGGTTTGAAGTATACATTCAGTGTTCCGACAACCGTAACAGAGGCAGATGTAACAATTACAGCAAATCAATATGCCAAACTTGTTAATGTAGCAGGAAATGCACTTTCAATTCCATACATAAACGTATGGTCAGATACTTCATATACATTGTCTTCTGAAGAAGAAACAACTATAACTGTAGAAGTTCGTTCACAGTTGTATGTTGATGATGTACGTACACCAAATGCTAAGAAGACTTATACAGTAAGTATCTATAAGAGCAGTAATAACACGGAGATAGGCGAGGTTATCGTAAATGGTATCGCAGCAATCACAAGAAAGAATAATCCTACTATCTATGAGATTGCAATTCCGTCAGATCTTAACGGAGGCGATTCAAGAGCAGAAAACCCTGCAACTATCACAATACATACATCAAGCGGTATTGCAGAAATCTCAATGAAGAATGACGCAGCCGGTGTTGATGATGTAGGTTATGGTGAACTTATAACAAAGAGAACGCTTGACGCTCCTTCTGTTTCAAAGGTAAATAAGTTTGAATTTACAATTAGATCATCATCAGGCAGTGTAAAGCAGACATACACATTGTATGTATATACTGATTACGAAGACACAGATGTCAAGTCAGTTTCACTTAATAAGACTGAACTTGCAGCCGGTGCCTCAACAGATGTAGATATTTCGTTATTCTCAGTTCCTGATGACCGTATCTACACAGCAGTTGTAAACAGACGTAATCCGGTTGACCTTTCAATCGTTCCTACAGGTAACATGGCAAAGGTAGAACTTACAGGATTCGGTATTGACGGTATTCTTGTAAGTGACAACTCACACGGTTATGTATTTGAAAATCTTGCACTTAACTCAGAAAATGATACAGTATTTAACTTCAGAATTATGAGTTATGACGGTAAGGTTGTAAGTGATCCATATCAAGTAATAATTAAGTATGTTGAAGATTCAGACGTAGCTCTAAAGAGTGTTGTCTTTGACGGTGTAACAGCTGAAAAGGCAGACTTTAAGTCTAATACATATCTTGTAAGAGCAGACAGTACCGTAACAAACGGCATACTTACAATAACTGCGGCAAACGAAGATGCAGTAGTTAAACTTGACAGCGATAAATCAACAAACGGTGTCTTGAACGTATCTTATAATGTTACAAAGAACGTATCTAAGGTTGACTTTACCGTTACATCTAAGGACGGTAAGGCAGAGCAAACATACACATTGTATATTATAAGAAGCAATACGGGTGAAAAAGAAGTCTATGTCAACGGAACCAAGCTTACAAAGACAAGCGGCGGTTACACTTATGAAGTACCTTACGGAGCAACTGCGGCAGATATTAAAGTTGTTGCAGACAGCGAAGTTTCAAAGGTACAGATTGGTGACAGCGAGTTTAAGGTAAGTGAAAATACTGAAACAGTAACTCTTGATTCGGGTAAGACAACAACTGTTAAATTCAAGATTTACTCATATCCGTATGACGATAACAGCTTTATTTCAGAAACAATTACACTTGTAAGACAAGACCAGTCTTTGGCACTTTCAAATGTAATGGTTCAGAGCAAGTCGGAAAGAGATTATACAAAGCTAACTCCGGATAAGTACGGAAATTATAAGACAGCTATTCCGAGCACAGATGACAGTGCAAGCATTGTAATTGCAACAAGAAGAAGCGATTCAAAACTTGGACTTATCAGAGTAACAGATACAGGTGATGTTGTTCTTGGTGAAGATCAAGGTCAATTATCAGTGCCTGATATTGCAAACCTTGGAACAGTAAATAAATTCTATATTGTTGTTTCTGACGGAACAAAGACAAGCAGATATGAACTTGTAATTGTTAAGTACAGCAATAATACAAGTGTAGAAAAGGTAATCGCCGAAAGAGGTACAGAGGACGAATATGTAGCTAAAGATGCATCGTGCGGCGGCGGCTCAACTATCCTTCCTGAAGACCCTGACGGCAGTAAGGCATCACCTTACCAGATTACGACGGCCGAAGAACTTCAGGCTATGTCAGATCATCTTGATGCATACTATGTATTGATGAATGATATTGACTTAAGCGGTACTGCATGGACTCCGGTTGGTACAACTTCCAAACCGTTTACAGGTAACCTAAACGGTAACGGAAAGTCAATATCAAATCTAACAATTACAGCTACATCAAATGATACAGCATACGGCTTGTTTGGTGTAAATAAGGGTGAAGTTTATGACTTCAAACTTGAAGATGTAAATATTACATCTGTTGCAGGCACATCATATCAATATATCGGTGCCGTGGCAGGTAAGAATGAACAAAACGGTGTAATTTCAAGAGTAGCCGTAGCTTCAGGTAATATTGAATCTTCATATGCAGCCGGTGGTGTAGCAGGTGATAACCGTGGTACTATCGAAGACGCATATAATAAAGCAACAATTACATCAGGTGAGTACGCAGCAGGTATTGCAGCATTGAACCATAACGCTGTTAAGAATGTATATAATGTAGGTTCAATAAGCTCAACATCAAGTAATTTAACCGATGAACACGTAGCATCGATTGTTGTATTGAACCTTGACAACTCAACAATAAATAATGCATATGCAGTAATGCCTAGCCAAATCTACAGCAAGGTGGGAAGCAACAGCAATGTATATAACAGTGCGTCAGTTCTTCCTGAAAAGCTTGGAGATATAGCAACATTCAATGATTGGGACTTTGCAAATACATGGGTAATCAAGACAGCTCAGTATCCTACATTCAGGAACCAATCAGCTGATGCAGATATATCAAATCTTAACATTCCTGACGGCAGCCAAGCTCGTCCGTTTGAAATCACATCAGCCGCAGGATTGAAGAGCATCGGTAACGATGAGGAAAGCTTAACAAAGCATTATGTATTGAAGAATAATATTTCAATGAAGTATAATTCGGATTACATTCAAATGGATCCTATCGGTTCAGAAGATACACCATTTACAGGTAGTCTTGACGGTAACGGATTTACAATTTCCGATTTGAAGATTACATCACAGAAGAGCGTAAACGGTCAAGATTATTCAGCTTTGTTTGCTGTAAACAACGGTACTGTTAAGAACTTGAGATTTGCGGTTGCGACAATCGGTGAAAACGGAGTTGAAAATGCATCTGTGGTAGCAGGCATTAACAACGGTACAATCGAACAAGTTGCAATTGAAACGGGCGGTAAGATTACAGCTAAGAATGCAGCCGGTTTTGCAATCGAAAACAACGGTACTATTGAAAACTCATATATTACATCAACTGCACTTGTAAGCAACAATGCTTCTGCAGGTATAGTAATAAGCAATAATGCCGGTGCAACAATCGGATATGTATTCGCTAACGCAAATATGTCAAGCTCAATGTTTGATAAAGCATCGATTGCTATTAACAGTGACGGTACAATTACACATACACACGGTGTAATGGGTGCATTGTTTGTTAAGAATGATACATCAATCGTTACGACAAATGATAATAGCAGTATTGCTGCATCTGACTTATATGTTCAGTCAATCTTTAGCGATTGGAACTTCAATGATATATGGTATATGACATCAGGCAGCTACCCAATGCTACAAGTTACAAATAAGACTTCGTCAGTTTCTGCACAAAGCATTGACTTGTTTGCAGACGGAGAAACAACCTGCGAACATATTGTATATATCAGAGATACTAAGAATTCGGCTAATATTTACATAAAGGCTCAGAATCCTTATTCAACAATCGCAATCAGAGGCGGTTCATATACAGGTGTATTTGAAGGTGTTATAAACGGACTTATCAATGATAAGACAATAATTCCGTTTACAATTACATCAACAAGCGGTGCAAGTCAGGAACATAATCTTGTAATTATTAAAGAACCTACTTTGGCAACACTTGACAGCGTTGTTATTGACGGAACGACAGTTGCTCGTGTAAATAACACATACGTTGCAGAAATAGGTAAGTCAGCTGATTCTGTAAATGCAGAAATTACTCCTATATCAGGTACAGTTGAAGTACTTGACAAAGATAGAAATGTTGTTTCATATGAGAGCATGAACGGCTTGACATGGATTAATACAGCACTTCCTGCAAATGTCGGTACTACAACAACTTATACATTGAGAGTGACAAACGGTAATGCACTTTCAACAGTTGAATATCCGTTAATCTTGAAACCTGCTGAATATCATACAGGTTTGAAGTATGTACAGGTTGATCCGCTTACTCTTATAGGCAATGTTCTTGTAGGTTCGGGTTATACAGATGTTACAGATATAAATGAAAATGTTTATAACTATGTAATTACCAAGGACCTTGAATATATCAATATTAAGGCTGAAACTGTAAACTCTACTTCAAAGGTAAGCATTGCATCAGAGTATAATTCGGCTAATGTACAAGAAATCGAAAGATATAAACTTGATACATCAATTAAGGATATTTACATTCCGATTGACGTAACAACAGAAGAGAATGTTGTTGAACATTATGTACTTCACTTAACAAGAAAGAGTATTGATGATTCATTAAAGACTGTTAAGGTAACATACGGTAGCAATGTTTATACTCCGACAGCTGAAAACAGAGTAATAGATGAAGAAACAGGAGCAACTGCAGATGTATATGTAGTTAAACTTGATACTCCGGGTAATGTTCCGTTTACAAATAAGACATATGTTGATATTTTGATAGAGGCTAATGATATTTATACACTTGTAAATGCAGGCAGCCCGATGGCAACAGACCCAACATCAGCTAATTCGGATAAGTGGACAGCAACTAATGTACTTCTTGACGGCGAAGAATTAACAATCTATGAAATCAAGTCAAAAGCTGCTGACTTAGGAACAATTAAGGTATCATATCTATATATCTACAAGAAGAGTGATAATGCAAATCTTGAGACATTTACCGCAACTTACAATGACGGCGGAACAGAAACAACTGTTGAAGCCGGTAAGGATATAAACGGTAAATATCAGCTATGGATTCCGTCTGATGTTACAACAGTAGATCTTGAGGCTATAGCATCAACTCTGTTGGCAGAAGTACAGATTGACGATAATACTTCATCATTACATAATAATGTTTATAAGAACTTTTCAATAACAGGTAAGAACACTATTAATGTAATGATTAAATCTTCATTAAATACTACTGCTGAGTATAAAATTAATATCAATAGATTGAATCTTGATCTTGAAGCTGTACAGGCAGGACCTTACGGCGGCGGCAACTTGTCAAATGCTCTTTGGGACAGCACAAGAAATGCATATGTTGTTCGTCTTGAACCGCAGACTGATGATTTGCCAAGTGCAATCGCATCAGCACTGGCTAAGGATGCTAATAACTACATCAGAATAGGTCACTTGACAAGACCTGAAAAACCTACTCAGGGAAGTATGACAGATGAACAGTATGCAGCAGCACTTGCTCAATATGAGAAAGAGGTTGCAGCATATGAAACAGCCGCAGCAAACGACTATTCAGCAACCGATGCAGGTGTTGTATGGGATGGCGGATGGCGTCAGACAAGCAACCAGTCTTATAAGATTCCTCTAATCAAAAAAGACGGTGGATTTACAGTAGTTAAGATTCAGGTTGGTGTAGCTAATAACTATAAGGCTCAAGCAGATGCAACTATTGATGAAAAGATTGGTACTGTTAAGACTTATACATTCTTAATAGGTCAGAAGTATAAGAACACTGATGCAGATATTGATATTTATATTGACGGTAACTTGCTTAAAAATCCTGAAAAGGTCGGCGATGAGATTATCTATAGATACGGTATCGTGAAGGATGCAACTGTAAAGGTTGGACTTCGCATTGATGAACATGCACCAACTCCATATGATCCGACAGTATCAGTAAATTCAGTATCTGAAAACGGAATTGTAAACAGATCTGATTATAATTATCTGACAGATGGTGTACTTACAATTCCTGTAAATACGGCAAGATCAGTATCTGAAGATACTCCTGATACAAATATTACTATTGTATCAATACCTGAAGCAGGTACAGGATATACTCATCAGTATAAGGTTGTAATCTACAGATTGTCAGAAAATACAAATGTACTTCATAACAGCAGTGACAACTCAGAAACTGTTGTAAATGAAACTACAAGATATGACGGTGAAACAAGTCCAAATGTTGTAGATTATTACAAAGTAAGCGAATCAACACTTACAGTTGATGAAAACGGTAATAAGTATTTAAGAGTATATATCAAGACAGAGTATTCAAAGGCTAAGATTACTCTAAACGGTAAAATATATACCGGAATAACAGATGATGACACTGTAATAAGTGGTTCAAATGTAGTAAACGGCGGAGATATTCACGGTATCTTGATTCCTGTAAAGGATGGCGAAAGCGTTAAGGTAATTCCGTACGTAGTAACATCAGAAGACGGCAGACATACTTCAAACAATGCATTAAACGTAACAATCCAGTCGATTAATACTAATGCCGATTATGTAACGGTTAATGGTGTAGAAGCATATGGTCCGTTCACTGAGGACGATTCGGATCTGCCGTATTATAACAGCTATATTCCTTACAGTGTATATGAAAAAGCAGTTAATAATGCCGAAAAGACATCGGTTGTTGTTCAGGCGGCTGTTCAGTCGAAGGATACAACAGCAGAACTTCTATGGGAAGATGGCGACTTTGATTATCACGGAAATGATGCTAAATACAACATTCCGTTCAGAGTATCCCACTCATACTTGTTTGACGATGCAGATCCTGATATTCCTCATGTGGTTAAATTCAGAATTATCTCTGAAGCGGGTACAATGCAAGAATATGAATTGAGAGTTTATCTTGCAGATAACACAAACAGAGATGTTGAATATGATGCCGAAAGTGATAATTACAGTGTATGGGTTGGTCCTGCAGGAACAATTAACAGCATACCGCCTGCTAAGTACGATAAGAACACAGGCAGATACACTGTAGAAATTGAAACAGGTATAACATCTGTTGACATGAAGGTAATCGCAGATTATGAATATGCGGGCGTAGATATTTATGACCCATATACATCATCATATACAAATAACTATGAATTACATCAAAAACAAGTACAACTTTCAAATCTTGAACCTAACCAAAACTACACATTGTACTTTAGAATACGTTCACAGGATGAAATGTTGTCAGGTGTTGGTGATGGTAAGGAATACATAGTAGATCTAATCAGAAAGTCTAATAACAGAAAAATTGATCACGTATATGCATATCCTGAAGATAAAACGGGTAAGTTGTTCCAGTCAGTTGTTGAAAATATAACTGTAAACAATCCGATTATCATAAAGAATATAACATACGGTACATCAATCGTTCCTATTGAAATCGGTGCTGATTACTCAACAGCAAGAGTTGGTATGACGATAGACGGTGTAGATACTGTTTCGACAAATCAAACTCTAAAGATAAATATTCCGTTTGACAGTAATGACGATGATGTTGATGAAACAACAGGCGAACGTTCAAGAACATTCCAGGTAACGGTATGGAGTTATGAAGGCGATATTGCACCTGCATACTACACACTTAAGATTATCAGAAAGATGAATAATCTAAAGCTTAAGGAAATTACACTTGACGGACGTTATGCAGAGCAAGACAGAAACGACCCTTATACATTCAGAATTGATGTAGGGGCAGATGAAACACTTGTAAATGAAATCAAAGCTACAGCTCTGAACGCCGGGGAATACGTAGAATTTGAGAATAACGGATTTGCTCTTTCAAGCAATTCATATTTGAATTATGACGTATCAACAATTCCGACATCGTCATCGGTAACGATTGATATTAAGGTTGGTTCACCTGATTTATTGTCAGATGGTACAACTCCTGATGAGATAGCAATAACAAAGCTTATTATTACAAAGCTTTCTCCTGAAGAAATGCGTTCTGATTTGAAACTTGATATGTTTGTCAGCGATATTAAGTTAGTTGACAGCTCATATGTAAAGGCTGCAAAGCAGAGCGAAGATAAGACACTTGTAAACGGCAAATATGTTTATACATATAATTACATAAGCTATATTAATCCAACGGCAAATATGGCATATGTTAAGTCACAGACTAAGTCGGCAAGTTCAAAGATTGAATTCTTTACTGATTTTGGTAAACCTGCGATTGCGAGCGGAATGTTGGCAGTTGATACAGAGGCATCAATGTCAGGTATAGATGACATCATATTGAAAGCCAGAGTAACAGCCGGTGACGGCAGAACACAGGATTACACATTGATGATTCAGAAAGCTTCAAGTGAACTTGGTATAGACAAAGTATATGTTGACGCTACAGGCGGACTTTCTACTGAAACTCAGCAGACAACAAGAGTTACAGGTAAGGTTACAGGTTATGAAGCGGGTGTGGAACCTAATACAACGGCAATATCGTACAAAGTTGAAATGCCGATGAATACATACATTGCACAACCGTTTGTATTCGCAATAGACCCATATGCGGTAATTCAGTTCTATGAGTACAGAGATGGTACATATGTACTGAGCAATAATAAACAAATTCAAGGAACTAATGTAAACTTCGCAGGTGCTACAACGGATGCCGCCAGTATTGAAGACAGAAATTTATATAAGTTCAGATTTAAAGTAACATCGAGAACCAACAACGCATCTCAGGAATATGTAATCAACCTTATTAACAGCCCTGAGGGTACTCAGTTGAAAAATGTTAATATCGGTTTGAGAAAAGAAGGATACAAAGATTATCCTATAGATGAATCTGAAGTAATCTTGAAGAATGCAAGTATAACAGGTCTTACAACTTACTTGGCATCAGTTCCGCAAGGACGTGATACAGCTGTAGTAAAACTTATAAGTGAGAATAAGTTTGCTAAGATATATGTAAACGGTGTTCATCAGAACAGCGCAGTAAATACATATATTGATGATGTAAAACTAAACGGTCGTGTTACACAAGTTCCTGTAACGGTAGAATCTCCGTCAGGCGCAACACAGAACTATACGATTTACATTGTTCAGTACATCTACAACTTCGATTTGAACACAGTCGTAAATGACGAACTTACAGAAAGAATCGGCGATCCGGTTACAAATGAAGACGGTGTTATCATTTCAAACTATGAACGTCCGACAAAACTTCCGTTCTACTTGAGCGATGCAGATATGCAAATTAATATGGCAGACCCTCAAGGTCATAAATATTACGTTCAGATTGACGACGGTGAAAAGATACTTGTAGATGATACAACTAATGAGCAGACTATTAAATCAACAATTAAGCTAAAAGAAGTTAATTCGATTGTTCAGCTTCGTGTATATGACGAAGACGGATTCTTAATAACAATTAACAATATTTTAATTAAGCGTGATATGCTTGACGCAGCACTTGGAGCAATCCGTGTAAATGACAATGATGCAGTTAAGACAACTCTTGACAGCGGCAAGATTATATATGAGGCATACTCATATTCAGAAGCAGAAAATCCAACTGCTAAAGTTGATATATATGCTGTTGATAAAAACGCCGCAATTACGTTGACGGGTCTTACAGTATCGCAGACATATACATTGGGAGCAGGTAAGGGCGGTCAGCTTACTGCAAACGTAGATTTGAAGGTTGGCGACAACTACTTCTCGATTGAACTTAAGAAGTCGGACGGCAGCCCGTCAATCTATTATACATTACGTATCAAGCATATTCCGGTTGACGTATATCTTGATGATTTGTATATCACAAAGAAGGACAATTCAAATAAGATACCGTTCTATAATTCATCATTTATAAAGACGGTTACAACTTATTCGATTAAGACTGAAAATGATTTACATGAGTATGATGTATATGCAAATGCACATGAAACACATCAGAAACTACTTGACTATGCGAAGACACAAGGCTGGAATCCTAATGATTATGAAACAAGAATCAAGATTACAGACGCAGGCAGTGAGCAAATCGACGATTTGAGTAAATATATTAAGCAGTATGTCAACAGTATGAAGACAGACGGAACAACTTCGGAATACTTCAGAATACCTATTTACTTGAGAGTTCCTCACTACACAAAAACTTATTATATAGAAATTCATGACCCTAGCGATGAAAACCGACTTGCAGATTTACAAGTTATCGGTTACGACTTGGATCCTGACTTTGATAAGGATAATTATAAGATAAATAAGCCTACAACAGATGATGAAAAGAAACAGGGCGTTTATACGGTAAATGTTGAATCAGAAAAGACTAATGCAGACATTTACGCTAAGGCATATCATAATCATGATGGTGCTAAGACGATGGTTACAATTCTTGATTCAAACAAAAAACCGATGAGTAATGCGTTTGTTACAATTACTCAAAACGTAAATCTTGAATATGGCGATAACGTATTCTATGTAAAAGTAACAAGTGAAACATCTAAGGAATTGGAATACGAACTTCATATTTATCGTAAGCCGATAGACGCAAGCGTTAAGTATGTCATGGTAAATGATATGCCTGCCGCATTGCAGCCGGACGGAACATACGTTGCATATGTTGAATCGGGTACAAATCCGATTGTTAAGGCTATGGCAAGCGATTCAAGAGCAACAACAACATTAAAGACAAATGGCGCAGCAGATGTTTCGTCTACCGGTTGGGTAACGATAACTATGCCGACTATATCGTCTGTAACTACAAATGTTGATATTAATGTTTCATTAACAGCCGGTACAGATACAATCAGCAGAGATTATGTATTGAAGTTGATTAGTGTGACGGGAGATATTCTAAGTGTTTATATGGATGTCGACAATGGCGACTTCGTAACAGATACAACTCGTCAATATACAAATCCTATTGCAGCTGTTTGGAACAGTGAAAATAACCGCTTTGAAATAGGTATTCCGCATAATGCGACATATACACCGATGATGAGAGTAACAACTCTATCAGACGGTAAGACGGTTAAGATTGGTACTTTAGCTGAGCAAAACCCTGATTCGGGAACAACAAAGCAGTTTACCAATAAGACATACTTGATAAATAATCCTCAAGATATAACCGTTACTGTAAAGGATGTTGCAACAGATGTAACCAAGACATATATTGTACGCGTAACAAGAATGTCAGGCGATGCAGACCTTATCGAACTTGAACCTGAAAGCGGCGTAGTGATGAAACCTACATTCGATAAGGATGTTCATAACTACGAAATCGATGTAGATACAGCTGTTACACAGGTGACATTTGATAAGATTACAGCAAGCAATAATGCTACAATCAAGCTTATGACATCTACAAGCAACGGTTCAAAGCCGGTTATCAACCATACAAGCGGAAATAGTTTTGTATTTGATAACTTGACAGTCGGTAACAACATATTGAAGATTGAAGTAACATCTGAAGACAGAATAACAACTAAGACATATACGGTTACAATAAATCGCAAGATTCCTGATACTGACGCTACTTTGGACGACATCAGAGTCGTTATCGGCGGTAAGTATTACAGCTTAGTTCCGATGTTCGACAGAGATATTACGGATTACTACTTCATTGTTGAAGGTGAAAATATTAATGATATTAATATTGAAGCAACACCGAGCAGTGCTGCAAGCGATGTGGCTTACAAGATTGACGGCGGTTCTACCACAAAGGGAACGAGCGTGACAATCAAAGACGGTTTGACTGAGAAATCAACAACCGAAGTTGCATTCAATGTATCGGCAAGTGGCGTAGTAATGAAAGAGTATAAGATTACACTTTATAAGAATACTAATGCTAATATCAATCCAAAGCAAAACTTCTTATCAAGTATATCTCTTGCAAATCATACATTGACAATGATGAACAGCTCATCAGATGTAGATTATAACTACTATTCAAATGTAACTAATACGGAAACAGAAGAAGCAATCACAGTAATTCCGAATACAAATGTTACGGGTACAGACGGTAATATGACTGCAACATTGTATGATGTAGCCAATAATACAACCGAAACTATGTTGTCCGGTCAGCCGACGCCGGTTAAGCTTGATGCGGGTAATAACTTGTTTATTGTCAAAGTAAGCGATGGCAACGGCAACAGTCGTTACTACTCAATTACAATAAACAGAGCAATAGACAAGAATACAAGCGCATTGCTTTCATCTCTGACAGCAAGCGGTCAAAGTATGACACCGACATTTGATAAGAATGTAACATCATATAAGATTACTGTTGCAAATGACGTTGATTCAATTAAGATTAACGCTAAATCCGAAAATACAATGTCTGCTATTTGGGTAAGAAGCGAAGCCTTAGATATTGACGTTGATGCGGTTGGTACGATAAATGCCGATATTAAGCTTGTAGAGGGTAGCAATAAGATTGTTATTACGGTAACTGCTCCTAACAATACTGCAAAAGCAGGTAATAGAACATGGAATAACACTAAGAAGGTTTATGTAATTAATATTTACAGAGGCAGTGAAAATGATAATGCTGACCTAATAGATATTAAGTACACAGCAGGCGGTATACTCACTCCTATATTCGACAGTGATGAAACAAATTATCATTTGACTTATACTTATGAGCATGAAAATGTTGATTTGATACCAATTGCAAGAACTCCTGATGCTATAAAGGATATAACTGTTACATCAAGCGGAACTTCTAAGGTGATAAGCAGCGGAGATACATTCTCATTGTCACCGCTTGCTGTAGGCGAAACGGTAGTAACATTCATTGTAAGAACAGTAAACGGTACAGAAAAGACTTATACGGTTTCGGTATATCGTAATAAGTTTGAAACTCCGATACCTGAAATGACAGGTTTGGAACTAAAAGACCAACACTTTGATGATTATGCTATAACACCTACATTCGATAAGGATGAACATTCATATTATGCAAGTGTTCCAAGTACATTTGAAAAGGCAGATATTAAGGTAACTGCTATATCAAATGACCCATCGGATGAAGATAATCTAACGATTAGAGTAAACGGCAGAGTAATATCAAGCGGTACATGGAATAATATCTTTGAACCTATTGAATACGGTGATAACATATTCACGATTGAACTATCAAATGCTCAGGAAAATAAAGAGTATTATACATTGGTAATCAATCGTCAACAACCTGACCTTGACCCTAAACTTATCGACTTGGCAGTTAAACAGAACTTTGCATTGTCACCGGCATTTGATCCGGATAAGACGGCATATGAAATTAATGTAGATGAATCAACATCATACATTAACCTTATCCCAACTGCCAATGATGCGAAGATTACTGTTAACAACCTTGAAGTTGTAAGCGGTATGGCATCAGAAAATATCGAACTTAAGAAGGGTAAGAATCAGATTAAGGTTGTTGTAACTGCAATAGATAATACAAAATCTCCTGCAGAGTTATCAATAACTAAGCGTGTATATCTTGTAAATGTATATCGTCCTGATTCGGATAACGATAATGCTCTAACAGAACTTGTTCTTAATAAGGGTACAGTCGTACCGGCATTTACAAGAGATGTAAAGAACTATTATGTAACAGTTCCTTATCAGGTAAATAAGGTAACGCTTGAAACAGCTGCATTAAATCCGGGCAGTGTGATTAAAGTGAACGGCACAGAATATACAGGCGCTATGGATATAGACTTGACAGACGGAGTATATAACTCAGTTGCAATCAAGGTATATGCATCAGCCGATGATTCATTGCCTGAAGTAACATACACATTGGATATATTCAGAAAGAATATGGCAGCCGATGTTCCTGACCTAAGCAGCTTGACTGTAGACGGTAAGGACATAATTCCGGATTTCTCGGCAAGAGAGCTTAACTACTACACATATGTAGATGCATCAACAACCCGTGTAACAATAAATGCTAAGGCAGCAAGCAGTTCTGCAAACGTAAGCGGTATCGGAACATTTGCATTGAACGGTAATAAGACAGTAAGAATTATTACAGTCAGAAACGGTGCTACAATGCAGAAGTATTCTGTAACAATCTTGCGTGATACTGCAATCAACGGTATCAGCGGTACATTGAACGGAGATGCGATAACAAACAGCACTCTTGAAACAATAACAGTACCGGAAGGTACAACAACAATTCCGCTTAATATAACTTCAGCCGACAGCGATGCAATAATTACTGTAAACGGCAGAGAGATTGAAAGCGGAAAGGACATTGACTTTACAATGTCAACACAAAAGGAAAGATTCGACATTAATGTTGTAAGCGCAATAAGCGGTATTAACAAGTCGTTCGTTGTATATGCTGAAAGCGATGCAGACAAGCCTTATGAACCGTTCATCAATCATATTATGATTGATCCGACAATCAACCAGACAGGCAAGGATGCAACATTCTTCACAGCGTTTGACGAAAAAGTATTTGTTTACAGTGCCGTTAATGACGGTGCTACACCGTACTTGTTTGCTAAGAGTGATGACCCGGATGTTTACATTGAAGTAATCAATGAAACAATGAGAGATTACTCATTGCAAGAAGGTATAGGTTCATACTTGGCACAGTCTATAGGCGAAAGCGGACAGGCAACATTCACATTCCGTGCAACTAAGTTTACTGAAAGCGGATACGAGCTTATTAATGAATATGTAGTAACTGTTTATAATACAGACGCACCTATCTTAACTGATTTGTGGACAGATAATGCTACTATGAAGACTAAGTTCTCACCGATAGTAAGAAATTATGATGTTGAAATAGGTAAGGATACCGAAGCATTTACCGTACATACAAAGAATACTTATGAAAATGCACAAGTAAGTATGAGTATCGACGGCGGAGCTTATGTAGACGGTGACGTAAGAACATTTGATAAACTTCCTCTTGATACTAAGAACTTTACCGTAACGGTTAAGATAACAGTTGACGAAAAAGACGGAATTTATGTTCTGAATGTAACTCGTCTTGATAAGTTAATTCCTGAGGCATTCCTTGAAAACATTGAACTTGAGGATGAAACAGCTGCAGGCGACGGATTATATGAAATGACTCCTGCATTTGAAGAAAAAGATGCTGAATATTCTGCTAAGGTTAATTACACAGACAATACAATTACATTGACTGTAACAGCTAAAGATCCGGCAAATGATAAACTTGCCGTTACTACAAGCGACGGTAAGGTTACAACGGTAACAAGCGGCACAGCCACTGAAATTACATTGCCGTCAAGCTTCCTTGACAGTGAACATTCAACAGAAACTGTAACGGTAACTGTTGAAAATAAGGACGGTAAGATTGGTAAGTACGAATTGAAGATTACTCGTGATGACAGAGCAAACGGAGATGCAAGACTTGCAAGTCTGACAACCGATAAGTTCGATTTGTCAAAGGTATTTAACCCTGAAATCTTTAGTTATGTTGTTAATATCTCACCTTATGATGAGGATATTACGGTAACAGCAGAAGCTAAAAACCCAACTGACAGTATAGTATTTACTCATAAGGGTAAAAATTCGGCAGAATCAATCGGCAGTGCAAGTGAGAAATTTGAGCTTGACGCGGGTGAAGCTGTAGATTATGTATTCGTAACAGTAGCTGAAACTCCATACACTTATGTAATTAAGATTGTAAGAGAGAACACAGCTTACCTAAGCAACATTATCGTAACAGATACAGTTGATGGAGACGGATACGAAGAACTAAATCCTAAGTTCGATGCAAGTGTAATAAGCTACGATGTTCTTGTAGATCCGCTTGCAACAGAAATCGAATTTACGATTAAGACTACAGAATATAATCCAATCCTAAATATGAGCATTGAAGGCACGCAGGTAGCAAGTAAGTCGGCATCAGAATTAACACATATGTTTGACCTTGCACTTAACCAAAAGTCGTTCACAATCGACTTTGAGATTGTAAGTCAGGTAAGCTCTACGGTAACTAACGGCGGTAAGTATCGTGTAACTGTTACAAGAGATACTGCCGAAACAGTTCCAGAACTTCAAACTTACATAACAGGCAGAGTTCATTCGGTTGCTCAAGGTGACGATACTGCAGAAATAAGAATGTATGACAGCAGCAATAATCTTGTTGCGGTAGATGCGGCAGGAAATACGGTTTACCAAGTTGGTCTGAACGGCAACTTTGAAATCTCGCTTCCTGATGCAGATACATATCATATTGTAATAAGCAGAACAGGTTATTTGGATTATGAAATCACCAACATTGTTTCAACCGAAACTTTTGTGAAAGCTAAATATGACTTTGGTATGATTAGAATTACACCGGGTAACGTTACAGATTATGATGTAAGTGACGGCATCATAGATTATGTTGATGTTAACTTAGTAAATGTATTCCTATATAACATTATTATGAATGACTATACAGGACAAATTATTAAGGATTCGATAACAACAACTGAAGATGGAACCGAGGATGAAACTAAGGATACTGATAAGAAAGACGATTCGAGTGATAATCCTGAACCTCCGGATAACGGAGCAACGGATAATCCGTCAACGCCGTCAACTCCTGACAGCGGAACAACAGATAATCCGTCAACGCCGTCAACTCCTGACAGCGGAACAACGGATAACCCTGAAACTCCGAGTGAAACACCGGATACACCATCAACTCCAAGTGATGGAACAAACAGTGGTGACAGTAAGGATGACAGTACAACGACTGATACACCTAATAAAGGTGAAACAGGCGATAATACATCATCAGATACTGAAACGGGAGATAAATCCGATAATACAGAAACACCGTCAGATGGTAATACATCAAGTGATAATACATCAAATGGTGATACATCATCAGACAGCAAGTCAGATAACACAACAGACAGTGCGACATCAGACAGCAAGTCGGACAGCACAACAGACAGTGCGACATCAGACAGTAAGTCGGATAGCACAACAGACAGTGTGACATCAGACAGTAAGTCGGATAGCAAATCAGACAGTGCTAAGAGTTCAGAATCATCATATTCTGTTTCAACGGCAGTAGCAGGTGTATCTGCTTATACAGAAATCCAATATGGTGATGGCACTAATACAGCCGGCGCTTATTACGAAGCAAATGGCAAGAAGATAATTTCTTGGATTAACTTTGAGGGCGGACGTGTTGAAAGAGCTGATTGTGATTTTGACGGTGACGGCTCAATCACAACAAAAGACCTTCTGTATGCAGGTATGTATTTTGGAAAGAAGACTCCTGTATTGGATAACCAAGGTCCCGACAAAGTCAAAATAAAAGCATATTAATTAGCTTTAAGGAATCGACAGATTTAATTCTGTCGATTCTTTTTTGTTTTATACATTTTATGTAATTTTATTAAACAGTAATAATTGTAACATTCACACAATATACGATAATGAACTGTAAAGAATAAACGGTGTTTTTCTTGAATAGAAATGTTGACTTTTGGTATAAGTTGGTGTACAATTAAAGTATAGAATTATTCATAATAGGGATAATTGTAGCAGGGGGGGAGAGCATGCATATTGGGAAAAAGAAAATCACAATAAGTGCACTTATTGTGGTTGTTTTTGTATCTGTTATTGTTTGGGCTGCAACATCTTACCCAAATGCAGCTATATCATTCAGTGGCATAAAAATGGTGGCTAACGGTTCAACAACTCAAGGCTTCGTTGATATATCTCTGAAAAATATTGATTCAACTGCAATATCTTATTGTATTGAATATGATAAAAATTACATAGAGCTTTCGGATGTGGCGACGAATACACCGATTAAAAACCCTACAACTTCTTCGGGAAGCGTCGGATATTCATATGATATTGCTCATGATTATTTTGAACAAAATACTGATGATTTTCCAATCGGAAGTTTTGGTGACTTTAAATTACCGTCTATGATTGGTGTAAGTATGCCGATTATTGGTGTTGCAGATGCCGACAACGGCAGAGCAATAATGAACTTCTTACCGCAAGAAGGTACAACTTCTAAATACATAACTGCGGTAAAAGGTCGTGACGAACATCTTATTCTTGCAAACGGTAAAAATTTAAAACTCGGACGATTGAGCTTTTATATAAAAGACCCTGCAAAGTTTGCAAAGCTTTCAAAAAGCGAACTTAAGGATGTTATTAAAATTGTACCGTTTTCGACAATGATTACAGTGCAGGACGATACTATTACAGATGATGACGGTGTTCATATAGGTTATATCGACAGCAGTGACGGAGATGTCAAATGGTACTCAAGAGCCGATAAAAATGTTGAGTGTAATTTTGAGATTGAAGCGGCACTTTCAAATGTTAAGGCACTGAATGAGGAGCTTACAGTTACTTCTTATGACATCTATAAGAATGGTACAACAGATGATTTACTTGATTTCATAAATGATAAAATGTCGATTATATCACTCCAATATGCAGACGGTTCCGAAAGACCGGCAGTGTTTAAGTGGGATAAGACGACAAGCAATCTAAGCTCGATTTCGTGGAATCCAAAAGAAGGTGACTATACGGTTGTTCAAAAATACAATGATGATTTTGATATAACCGTTACAATACATGTGACGCCGATTAATTTGATTGGTTTCACGGCAGAAAATGAGAATTTGACGTATTGGACCGGTGCGGCGGATTATCCTGCAACAATAGACGATTTGAAACTTGCACCAAAAGCAAAACCGATACTTGATAAATATATTCCAAACGGCGGAGTACCGGAGTTTAATATCGGATGGTACCAGCTTAGCACTGAAACATCGCAGCTGCTTGATATACCTGACGATATCAAAAACAAAGTGGTAGGCAAATATACAATTTTGGGACACATTGCGGATATAAACAAAATATCGATTAATTATCCGTGGCTTACAGTAAAGGACAGCTCTGATATCAACTTTATAAGAAATGTTGTTGATAACGAGAGTGAGCTTCCAAAAGAGTTGGAGGTTGTAAGTGCTGTCACGGCTGATGACGGTACTTTGACAATAACAGTTAAAAATAAAGATGGGAACACAATTCCTGCAGGTACAACATTTGATGTGAGAATGCCGGGCGGAGAACTTATTGATTCTTCAATGTCGGGTTATAATGCTGTTGTAAATGATGACGGAACGGCAACAATTACTGTAAAGGCTGATATTGCAATAGACTCTGAAAAGAAACTTGCACAGATTATAAACCTTGGAAGTAAAGCCGGTAAGTTTGAAATATCATCAACGGAACCGGGAAAAAATCCGGGACCGTATACTGAATTCAGTACAAATACGAGAAAAAATATTTATTTAGACAGCTATACTTTTGATTATTCGGATTTGCAATCGGCAATGTTTCCTATCAAAGCGGGTGTGAGTTTGCCGACAACTGTAACGCTTCCTGTACTTTCTGATTTTGTTGGAACAACATATGATGGATACGACGGTACGGAAATAGGTAAGCTTTCGACCTTTACAGTTGATTCGTGGGATGTTATTGACGGAGACCCTACATTGGTTGGCAGTGTTGTAACTGTAAGAGGTACGCTTTCAACAACGTCATATACAAACTACGGAAATGTTGTAAATGAGAATAATAACACAGTTGAGATTAAGTATTTGGTTGTCAACGGTGATGATAGAGATGAAATTTATGTAATACCCGATTTTACATATGACAAAAAACAAGTTGGGTATGATTATAACGATTTGCAAACAAATTCATTTACTGTTAAAAATATAGGCTCAACCGATATATACGGCTTGACAGCCGCTATTTCTTTGAGTAAAGATGGGAATAAAGAAGCATTTACTATCAGCAAAAAGTTGCCTCAAATTTTACAAAAAGGTGAAAGTGTAGACTTTGATATAACAACTAATATAGGTCTTGATGTAGGAACTTATGAATGTACAGTTTCTGTTATATCAAATGATGGAGTTCTTCGAACGTTTAAAATCTCTTTTGAAGTTACGGAAGCTCCTACATATAAAATAGAGCTTGTTTCTGATAATGTAAATTATGGTAAAGCAGAAACGGACTCGGGATTATATACTGCAAGTGAAGGTGAAGCTGTTTCAATAACAGCAACTCCCGAAGAAGATTGCGTTTTCACCGGATGGACCTGTGAAACCGGTAATGTGACATTCGCAGACAGCACATTGGCTAATACGACATTTGAAATGCCGGCAGAAAATGTTAAAATAACGGCTCACTTTAAAGAGTCGCTTGGAGCGAAACTCAGAGCGACAGAACTTATGGTTAAAGATACAAATGACAATGATCAGGATTTGCATGATCAGAATTGGAAAATTGTAAAGTTTGACCCTGTAAAACGTGAGTATTATGTTGCAGTGCCAAATAGTGTTGACAAAGTAAAGCTTTGGTTCAAACTTAGAGATGAAGCAAAAAATGCGACGCTGTCTCTTTCGCGTGAACATAATTCTGTAACTGATACATTGACCACGCCAACGGAGGACGCAACGGATAATTATTATAAGTCAGAGGATATAGAGCTTGACGTCAGCCCTGTTGATAACCTGCTTACATTGACGATGACATATGATGATCCTAATGACGATCCTGATGAAGGCGAAGTTACAAGGTCGTATAAGATTCACGTTTACAGAAAAATAGAAGAGTCCAAATTGATGAAATTTAATTATGGTAACTCGCCGTATGGCTTGATTATGCGTGATACAGCAATAACGGATAAGGCGACGGCTAAAAATGAATTTGATAAAAATGATTATACATTTACTGCAGGATATACGCCGGCAGGTGCAACAGTGGGTGTAAATTATTGCGGTGAAGCTTGGACGTCGGGTGTGAATTATGATTTGGATGATACAGCATTGTTTGTTTTGAATTCGGGAACTTTTGCGGACCCTGGATATGAAAGCGTTATTAATTCGATTGGCGGAGCGGTAACCGATGTCACCAAAAAGATAACGGTTAATGTTTTAACGGAAACAAATGCGGCATATCAAGATGGCGGTTCTACGGATTATTCATCTGTCAATGCACAGACAATCAATCTGCCGTCGAGCGGTACAATATCCGAATTAAATGCGGAACGAATCCGACCTGATAAATATGAACTTGTTTATTCGTTTGCAGATTTTGACGGTTCAATCGTTTCAATAAAAAGACCGTTAATCTTGCTTAATACTCTTGGAGATGTCAATAATGATAAACAAGCAGATACAAAAGATGTTTCAAGAATAAGAAACAGATTCAGCACAGATTTAGCGAACAACACAAATGTTACAGGTTATGATGTTGGCGGATTGCTAAATAGATATCGTATCTGCGATGTAAATAAAGATAGAGCAGTGAATTTGATAGATGCAAATAATATACGTGCTAAAAAAATAATTCAGTTCTATACTAATGATGGAGGTGGTGCGTAATGAATAAGATTCTCAAAAGCTTAGTGTCAGGATTTACGTCACTATCTATGTGTGCTGTATGTATGATTAGTATTCCTGCTACTGCGGATGAATACGAAAATATAGAAACACAGGCAACAAACAGAACTTTGTCTGTAAATTTTATGGGCAGAGGTTCTACACCAAATGATGCAAGCCCCGGTAAAGCAGGATTTAGCAAAGATGATGTAAACTTAACCAATCCGCTTGAATTTTGGGTAGGTATCGGCGTTGAAAATGTAAACGATTTACCGTTGTTTACTGACGGTGTTTATTCATTAGATGTAGCGTTTGAATATGATCCGAATTACGTAAAGCCGTATTGGGATAAAACAACTGCATCTTCAACTGCAGAACAAAGCTGGAATGATGAGCTGGTAAAGGGAAACCTGAGCTCAACAGGTGACAGCAGTGCTTGGTGGGATGATACACAATATGAGATTACATCTGTTCGTGAATGCGATATAGATACTGCGTTAAATGATAGAGAAAATAGCACAGAAGCTGCTCAACGTGCTTTAGACGGCTGGAAAATGTGCTATGTGGGTGTGGTATTTAAAGGGAACTCGCTGTTAAGATTTAAAGACTTGGCAAGTAATTCAAAGCAGTATTTGTTGAAATTGCCTTTCGTTCTTTTGAGTGCTCCCGATGAAACTGCGGCAGACCAGAATCCTACTGTATTGAGTATGGTTCGAGGAGGAGATACGTTTGCTATCGGTTCCGGTAGTGACGGTACAAATCCTTATGCATCATGGTTTGCTACGACACATCCGGCTCCGGATGATACTAACCTTAAAAATTTATTTGATTTCAGTGGCGATATAAGTCTGTTTGGAACAAATGATGCAATAGATAATATAGTTGCGGTAAAACCGGGAGAAACTCCGTCAGATCCGGGAGCGACTCCGTCACCGGATACAACTTATTATTTATCATCGGACAAGACTTTACAAGAAGATAAGTTTAAAGCGGAAACTAAAACGTATTATGTAAGTGTTCCTAATGAAACGGAACAAATCAGAATGGACGTAAGTTCATCCGAAAAACCGACTGTAACTGTTAATTCGGCAAGCGTCAATGTGACAGCATCAGACGCTAAAAAGTATTCGTCAGATTTATTTGATCTTGCTGAATTGGACAAGACTGTAAACGACGGATATAATAATACTGTTACAATTACAGCCGGAGGTACAACATATACGGTATATATCCGTAGATTGCTGAAACCGAAGATTACATTAAATTACGGTAATTCGCCATATGGCGAAATCATGAAGGCTTCTAATATTGCTGATTCTGATAAACAAAAGGCAAAAGATGCATTTGATGAAAAGAATATTTATAAAGCCCCATATATACCAACAGATGCTGCTGTTAAAATAAAATCCTCAACAGGAAATAGCACTACTTTGAGAACTAATATAGATGCATATTCGTATAGAGCATGGGTTGATGTTGCAAGTTTAAAAACAGCGACAGCTCAACAGCTTGAGGATTTGGAAAATCCAGATATCAATATGGATAAAAATGAAACTGCAATATTTGTTTATAATGGAAAATATTTTGTTGATCCGGGCTTTGTAGCCGAGGATTCATTAGGTAAAACAGTGGATAAATTAGATCGTAGAATAACTGTGCAACGAATGAATAAGGGTTTGAGTATCAATGGTTTATATGATGGTAACTATGTAGAAAAAAATATTGACATTTTAGATCAACCGTCAAAATATTTGTTTACAGAAATAACAAAACCATATGTAAAAGGTGATATTGACAGTGCGTTTATACGACCTGATATATATAAGATGATATACTCATTTGAAGATGACAATACACATGAAAAGGTAGAGACTGCAAGATATGTGGTTGTTTTACAGCCGAGAGGAGATGCAAATTTTTCGGGGTCAATTAATTTGCAGGATGTAAATCCAATGTATCAATATTTTAATAATGCTAATACATATTTTAAAACTGAGGGAACAGATCACGTTATAACTGGTACTGCTCGGTTGGTATATATATATAGATGCTTAGATTTAAAACCTACAAATTCGATTAATTTGCAGGATACAAATCCGGTATATCAATATACAAATAAGTATAAAGGTTTATCAAGTACAGATAAAGCAAATAGCAATAATCCGCTTGAGGAATGGTATGTTGAGTTGCCGGATTCAATATGACAAAGGAAAAGAAAGGAGAAAAAAGATGAAGAGTAAAAAAATAATGGCACTTATGATTGTGCTGTCAATGTTAGTTAGCATTTTTCCTTTGAATGCTATCACAGCATTTGCGGACGATGGACGTCTTACAGATGGTTCTACAAAAGCAGATATAATCTATGATTATATGAATTTTAAATCTGATTATGATTTGGCAGGAAATGGTGGATCATATACGGATGCAGATGAGATATATGCTGCTAATCATAAATCGATAGTGGCAGAAAAGGTTAGCACGCCTGATAGAGCTGATATACATCAGGGAGATGTTTTTGTATTAGGTATAAGAATATCTAATTTAAAAAGTATTAGGGCTGGTGCAGATGGTATTTTTAATATGAGTATACCATTTCATTTTAATTCTGAATATATAGCTTTAGTTGATGGTGAAGAAAATAATTATTCTGCCGATATGCCAAATAGATTGGGAGGCAAAAAAAATCAGGAATCGATATATAGCTCTACCATGGGTTATGGTGTTGGAGAGGGTAATATAAATGCTAATGTAATTACCTATGCCTTGAAAAGTAGAACACCATCTTATACCGGTGATAGTGATGCATATGTTGCTTTATTTTACTTTAAATTCCTTAAGGATGGTAGTGAAATACCTGATGGCACAAAAATTATAGAACATGAGAGTGATAATACTGACTTTAATATAGGTTTTGGTTCAAATGGTTCATCAGCTTCTTACGAATACAGCGAAGATGATGATAGTATTGATATCAGACCATTGTTTAATATTGATACATCTTCAGTAAATGTTGCACCGGCAACATATACAGTATCATATTATGACAGCTATGATGAAACAACAAAAACATATGGTACTCATATAGTAAATAAAGATACAAAAGTTGCTGAAGATAGTAGCCTAAGCTCTATTTCAGGAGCATCACTTCCTACATCTGCAGATTTTTCAGTGCCTTCAGGAAAGTTTATTGATAAATGGTACTATATTCCGAGCGATACAGGAATAGCAACAGAATTTACGACAGCAACAAAGATAACAGCAGATACAAAAGTTTATGCCACATATGTTAATGGTCACACGGTTACATTCAACAGTAACTATCCATCAGGTACACAGACAACCAAGGATGTTACAGTATCACCGAAAGCAGGTGCTACGATTGCTGAATCACAAAAACCAACAGTTGGTAGTTCGGGATCTGATTTTGAAACACCGGCAGGATATACATTTAAGGGCTGGTTTACACAAGCAAACGGTGGCGATGAAATCGTATTTGATGATGGTACAAATACTTCATCTGCAACTGACGTTTCAGCAATCAGCGATGTATATGCTCAATGGACACAGAGCTTAACAGTTACATTCCATGAAAACAACGGTCCAACAGATAAGACAACTCAAAAGACAGTTGACAAAGATGCAAGCCTAACAGATAGCGATATTCCAACATTTACAAGAGCAAATTATACATTTGCAGGTTGGAACACAAAGGCTAATGGTTCAGGTACATCATATACAAATGATGACTTAAAAGCATTGACAGTTTCAGCGGACGCTGATTACTATGCAATGTGGGAACCAACAGATAAAAATAATCAAGTAACATTGACATTTGATTCTACAGGATGCGATGGAGCAGTTTCGCCTGCATCAATTACGGTTGTAAAGGGAGACACTATTTACGCATATCAAATGCCGGCTGATCCAACAAAAACTTCAGCAACAGGCGACAAATACACATTTGAAGGTTGGTATGAAGGTTTATCACAGTCAAATGCTGATAAATTTAATGCACCATTTGAATTAAATGAAAATAAAAAAGCATATGCACATTGGACATATTCAGGCAGAGACCAAGTAACTGTAACATTTGATTATGACGGTGCAACATCACCTACTGCTCCGACAACTATAACTGTCGGTAAAGGTGATTCGATTGGCGATGCAATGCCAACAACACCGGTGAAAACAAATTATAGTTTTGATAAGTGGGTAAATACAGCCGATAATTCAGATTTTGATAAGACAACAACAGTAAATTCAGATATAACGGTAAAGGCAACATATAAATCTGATATTACTGTAAACTTTAACATTAACGACGGAACAACTCCGGCAACACCATTTGCTACAGACAAAGGTGCACCTTCAAAATCTTATACAGCACCTTCAGACCCTACAAGAGCAAATTATACATTTGTAGGATGGAATACAAAGGCAAACGGTTCAGGTAAATTCATTACTGCAGCTGATTACGCTACATTAAATGATGTTTCAACAGCTGCCGGTGGAACAAATCCGGTAGAATTGTATGCATACTGGGCAGATGCTCCTGTAACACCGGGTAAATTACCGGGTAATGAAACACCTAATGATAATGGTGTAAAAGTTACATTTGACAGTAATGCATCAGGAAGTGCTTCATCAACAGTAACGGATGCAAATCCGAAGTATGTGTATCCGCATCTTGGAGATGCTCTTGGTACATTGATGCCGGAAGCTCCTACAAGAACAAATTATAAGTTTGTAGGATGGAATACAAAAGCAGATGGCTCAGGTACAACATTTACAGATGCAACAGCAATAACAACAACACTTGACGGTGTAACAGCTAATGGAAGCAAATACAACTTGGTTGTATATGCACAGTGGGATATTGCTGATAATGTTGATGCTAATGATAAAGTAACAATAACATTTAATGATAACAAAGACGGCAACGGTGGTACAAACGTTAAGACAGTAACAATTTTCAAGGGTGACTCTCTTGGCTATGATGTAACAGCACCGACCAACAAAGGTTATACGTTTGATAACTGGTATAGAGGTACAGTAACAGGCGGTTCGTTGTCAATGACAACTACGGCATTTGACAAGACAAAGCCAATAAACAGTAATACTGATTACTATGCAAAATGGCTGTCGGATATTACAATCAGATATGATGTAAATGGTGGTGTAGGTACATATAATGACGTTGTGGGTGCGCCTACAGCAAACTATACAGATCCTGCACAGAATCCTACAAAAACAAATTATGTATTTATAGGATGGAATACTAAACCTAACGGATCAGGTAATTTTGTTACTTCAGCAAAATATCCTACATTGAATGATGTTTCTCTTGCGGCACAAGGCAGTGAGGCATCAGCTCCTACAACAGTAACATTATACGCATATTGGGCAGCTGCAAATGTAAATCCGGGAGAAAATGTTATTCCGGATGATATTCCTAAGAACAATGGTGTAAAGGTTACATTTGACAGTAATGTTACAGGAAACAAAACAAATGCAGCAGTGACAGATGCAAATCCAAAGTATGTATATCCATATCTTGGTGATGCACTTGGCGATATGATGCCAAATCAACCAACAAGAACACATTATGTATTCAAAGGTTGGAACACAAAAGCTGATGGCAGCGGTGTAACTGTTGATTCGACAACAAAAATAGACCAAGCGACACTTAAGGATGCACTAAAGGAAATTGCAGGTACAAATACTGCATATGAAACAACATTGTATGCACAATGGGATATAGATCCTTCAGTTCCGACATCTGACAAAGTTAATGTTACATTTAACAAGAACTTGGATCTTAAGGGTAATGACACATCTCCTCGTGTAGTTACTCTATACAAAGGTGATTCAATCGGATACGATATAACAGAACCAACAAACGGTACATTTGAATTTGACGGCTGGAAGACAGCGTTTGACGGTACCGGTACTAAGTTTGATAAGGATACAAAAATAGACGCTGATAAAACTTATTATGCAACATGGTTTAAGTATTTGAAGGTTGAGCTTGTAAATGCAAATGCTGAATATACAGGACAAGTTATTTCGCCTAAGTACAATATTTATCAAATTAAATATGATGATGCAAGCAAAACTACATATACAAAAGTAGCGGACAGCGATATTGCAAAAGATGCAACGCTTCCGGCAGGCTTTACTGCAACTGTAACAGATAAGAATAATGCTGCAACAACAATTCAAAATGTCGGTGTTTATACAATAGCAATTTCTATTGATAATGCCGGAACTTATGCAAACGGTTATAAAATCGGTGTACAGGATTCAACATTTGAAGTAACATCAGCAAAACTTACAGTAAATGTAGATCCTGATACTCAAAAACAAAAAGCAGGTTCATCTCGTAAGGACCCTGTTATCACTGTAGTTGATGCTACAGGCAATACAGTCGGAAAAAGCGAATATGACATTAAGTATTACACATGGACCGACGCAGGTGCTACTCCTGACGGAAATATTCAGAAGAGTGAATTAAGTGAAGTTACTGACATTACAAAGGTTGGTAAGTATGTAGTTGCTGTTGAATTAAAAGCTAATTCAAACTATGTTATTGATTCGGTTAAGTCAACAACAACAGAAGCGGTATTACTTTATGATGGTAAGACAACAGGCTATGCTGAATATACAGATGCCAAAGTTGGCGGAAACATTGTTTATGAAGTACTTGCAAATGACCCTTCGATTAAAGAAATAAAAGCTAATTCTGTCAAGGGTTCAACAGTTGATTCAACTGCATTACCGTTTAAAGATAGCCAGTATAAGAATGATGTAGCATTTGATAATGCGGAAACTCCTGCAATTAAGGATTATTATGTAAGAGTTCCGGATGTTGATGCTGATAGCATTCAGTTTAATGTAACACTTACAAATCCTGATACTACAACAATAACAGCATCAGACGGTACAACTCTTACACCTACAAAGAATGGTGACGGTACATACACAATTAAGGCTCCTCTTACAAATAAGGGACAAACAGAAAATACTATCACTATTACAACAAAAGCAGGTACAGATAAAGATGCACCGACTCTAAAATATACATTCCATGTTCAACAACTTGTGACACCAAAAATCACTTTGAACTATGGTAACTCACCGGTTGGTGAAATTATGAAAGCGGATAATATTTCAGTTTCTGATAAATTAGAGGCAATAAATAAGTTTAGTGAAAAAAATACCTTTAAGAATTTAGATTCAAAATATATTCCGACAAAGGCAAATATCAAGAATGCATATACATTGAATGCTTGGAATGGTGAAACTGATTCAGATAAGAATATGGACAGAAACCCATATGCAATATTTGTCTATGAACAATCAGAATTTAAAGATACTGGTTTCGAAGCATATGATTCTTTAGGTAATAAGGTTTCGGATTCGGAAGTGACAAGAACGATTAAAGTTTCAAGATATAAAACTGCAAATGGTATAAATGCTGCTGTTGCAGATGAAACAAAAGTTTATGGAAAAAATGCTACGGATACCGATTTGGCGGCTATAACGGCAAATGATGCCGTCCTTACAGGTATTACAAGTAAGGGATTACAATTTATCAGACCTGATGTTTACACAATGACATATGAGTTTACCGATTTTGATGGACAGAAGGTCACAGAAACGAGAAATATAGTTGTTCTTCCGCTTTTGGGAGATACAAATATAGATGGTTCTCGTAATACTAACGATATAACATTTGTAAAATTGCAGGCACAAGGATCAGATGTTGTTAATAGTACAGTACCAAGATCAGCAGCAAATTTATTTATTTGGCGTGTATTCGATGGTAACTTTGATACAGCTATTAACTCAAACGATATTACATATGTTAAATTGTCAGCACAAGGTAAGTATTTAGACCCATTTTATAATGAGATTAAATAAAGATTAAGTAAAAAACAGGAGGAATGTCAAATGAAGACAAAAAAAATTATAGCATTTGCGTTAAGCTGTGCCATGGTATTGTCGACTTTTCCGGCAAGTGTTCTTGCTGATGGCGACAACGTTCTAAAGCCCGGCGTAACCGAAGCTACAAAGCCTACATTAAAGGCTGTTTATATGCGGGAGAAAAAGAGTGCAAGTGAGTATGACGCAGCAAGCGATGGTTGCCTATATGAAGAAGCATCATTGCCAAGGGATGGCTTAAAAGTAGGCGATACTTTTGTTATCTGTGTTGAAGCTGATAATTTCGATAACTTCGTTGGAAATGCTAAGGGTGTGTATTCAGTAGGTACAGGTATCGCATACGATAGTAGATATATCGAGGTAGCTGAGAGATTTACATCAGACTCTACACCGGTTAATAGTGATGATGATTTCGCTGATGCATTGAATGAAAGAATGCTAGACTATTCAGGCGGTTCAGCTAATTATAATTCAACATACTTTTATAATAACGGTAAAAGAAACCTTTATGAAATAGCAAGTGCAGCTATGACAAAGTCAGATGATTCTAATTATAATACCGGTTTGAGTACTGATAATAGCAATATTAAGATTGTGCAATTCGGTGTTCAATATAAAAGTTTGACCGCAAAGGCTTCAGAATTCAAAAATAAAGAAAATTTAATGTACGTTTATTTTAAAGTTAAGGCTTTGCCACCTGCCGGAAGTCCGGGCGTGTCTATAACTTTAGGTCAAGATACTGGTATTCAATTGGGTATTCCGGGTACTGCTGAATTTGAAGACTATACGTATCATGCAACTACAGAATTGGAGAAGTATCTAAATATTGATACAACATCATTGCAATTATTCCCTGCAGGTGCAGCTAGAAAG
>ENA-UPXC01000747-UPXC01000747.1-human-gut-metagenome-genome-assembly--contig:-NODE-747-length-52980-cov-4.389940_pt1 | contig 52980 bp, 50 predicted proteins | sample MGYA00250047_ERZ773371 | MGnify/ENA primary metagenome ERZ773371 (study PRJEB29103, sample SAMN06111975) | human gut metagenome | biome: human gut; feature: ankylosing spondylitis patient; material... | reverse complement strand
TGGGTTACGATGTTGATCATGTCGAGAGAATCCATAAACTTGATGGCTGTCTCGCGATCTCCCTTCAATCCGAAGGCAATAACACCGCAGGTTCCGTTTGGCATATACTTCTGAGCGACTTCATAATAACGGTCACCTTCCAGCATACCACAGTTTACGAATTCCACTTTCTCATGATTCTTCAGAAATTCTGCAACCTTCTTTGCATTGCTGCAATGCTTTTCCACACGCAGAGGCAATGTCTCAAGGCCCACGTTCAGCAGGAAGGAATTCATCGGAGATGGAATACTGCCAAGATCTCTCATAAGCTGTGCGGTTGCCTTGGTGATAAATGCTTTCTTGCCAAACCGTTCTGTATAGACAACGCCATGATAGGTCTCGTCCGGAGTGGTCAGACCCGGGAATTTTTCAGCATGAGCATTCCAGTCAAAATTACCGCTGTCCACAATACATCCGCCCAGTGCCATGGCATGTCCATCCATGTATTTACTGGTGGAATGAGTAACAATATCTGCCCCGTGCTCAAATGGTCTGCAGTTGATGGGTGTTGCAAACGTATTATCTACGATCAGAGGTACGCCATGAGCATGAGCCAGTTTTGCAAACTTCTCAATATCCAGAATTGTCAGAGCCGGATTAGCAATGGTCTCACCTACCACAGCCTTGGTATTCGGACGAAATGCCTTGTCAATCTCTTCTGCCGGAGCATCCGGATCTACGAACGTACACTCCATGCCCATTTTATGGATAGTTGCTGCATACAGATTGAAGGTTCCTCCGTATACTTTTGCAGAACATACAATGTGATCCCCTGCCTGGCACAAATTAGCAATCGTATAGAAGTTTGCTGCCTGACCGGAAGATGTGAGCATGGCAGCCACACCACCCTCCAGTTCACAGATCTTCTCTGCTACCGCATCGTTGGTCGGGTTCTGAAGTCTGCTGTAGAAATATCCATCTTCCTCCAGTGCAAACAATCTGCCCATTTCTTCCGTCGTATCATACTTAAATGTAGTGCTCTGATAGATCGGCAGTACTCTCGGCTCACCTTTCTTTGGTTTCCATCCTGCCTGTACACAGATGGTATCTGGTCTGAACTCTTTACTCATTCGTAAAATCCTCCTTGATCCTTTTGTTTTATATCAGAACTGCCGTGGAGCATCTTCCCCACGGCAGTTTTTTACATCAAATATTTTACTTTGAGTGTTTCCACCATAGATTCATAAAGATCACGACATTCTTCGTATTCCTGCGCTTCGATCTTCCTGATGCAGGGCATCAGATAGTCCTCATACAACGCTCTGTAAATCTGCTCTTTATCCGCTTCTTTTTCCATACGTTTTACGATGGTCGGCGCAATGTCATAGTACTCTTCCACAAGCTCATGACCGCCCTTGGCATGCTCCAGATACTCATCTCTATAACGTTTCAGAACATTCAGCTCATAGCAGTCCGTTCCTTTTCCAAGACCCTCGCATACAGCCGTAGTCACATAACACAGCTTTCTGCGGAAGCCGCCTGCAATTCCCTCATAGGTGGCTTTCCCAAGATTGGTTCCAAATGCCTGATTCCAGTCTGCCAGCAGATGATCTGCAAATCGCTCTGAATACTCACCCGGATATTTCACTGCTGACGGCACCAGATAAATACTCAGCAGAAAATTATAGTCCATCTGCTTCTGATTCTTGTGGCCTTTGAACTTCACACCTGCCAGTTCCTCTTTTGCAGCATTTATCAAATGATCTGTCAGTTCAGTTGTCACACTGTCTGCATCCTCTGCATTGCCGCAGATCATGTCCACTGCCTCAAACAGCGGTCTGTTGATACTGCAGAAATCATTGAAAGCACCTTCATACTGGTTCTTTCTGAAATTCTGCATAGGATTATCACACTCCCTGATCAGCTTCTCAAGAACAGCTTTTGCTGTATCCATATACTGATCATACTCTTCCTGCGATACTTTACGGATCTTACTCTTCTGTTTTTCCAGTGCTTCCTCCACGGAAATCTCTTTTCCGCAGAACATGCAGATGATCTGATCCCTGTCTTCCGGAACCTGGATCTTCTCATGGCAGCACGGGCATATTCCTTCTTTAAACATAGATTTTACTCATCCCAGTTGTGGTAGACTGCCTGAACGTCATCATCCTCATCCAGCAGATCCAGTGTACGGTTTAAGAATTTAATATCGTTTTCATCACTCAGAGTCACATAATTCTGCGGAATCATGGTGATCTCAGCCTCAGCCATCGGAATACCTTCCTTCTCCAGTGTCTCGCGGACTTTTGAGAAATCATCCGGGGAAGTAAGAATCTCGAAGCTGTCCTCTTCCTCTGAGAAATCCTCTGCGCCTGCATCCAGAGCCATCATCATCAGATCGTCAGCATCCATATCACACTCTTCGCGGTCAATGATGATCTGTCCCTTCTGATCGAACATATAGGATACACAGCCACTGGTTCCCAGACTTCCGTTTCCTTTGGTAAATGCGTTACGTACATTGGAAGCAGTACGGTTCTTGTTGTCGGTCAGTGCTTCTACAATAATAGCGATTCCGCTCGGTCCATATCCTTCATATGTAACGTGCTCGTAGTTAACGGCATTCGCATCTCCTGCTGCACGCTTGATACCACGGTCAATCGTATCATTAGGCATGTTATTTGCTTTTGCTTTTGCAATAACATCGCGAAGACGGCTGTTGTTGTTCGGATCCGGACCGCCCTCTTTGACTGCAACGGCAATCTCACGGCCGATAATGGTAAAAACCTTACCCTTTGCAGCGTCGTTTTTCTCCTTTTTATGTTTTATGTTGGCGAACTTTGAATGTCCTGACATAAATATAACTCTCCTTTACTACTCTTTTGTTCCTAAAGATACATTGTAACATCTTGATTTCTTCTTTGCAAGGTCTATGTATCCAACTCCAGGCTGATTTTCAGCGCATCATCGATTTTTTTTATGATAATTCCATCCAGATGACACACTTTATCCCGCAGTCTCTTTTTATCAATAGTACGCAGCTGCTCCAACAGGATCACTGAATCCTTCACCATATGACAGATTTCTGCGTCCAGTTCCACATGGGTAGGAAGCTTCGCCTTATTCATCTTTGAAGTGATCGCCGCACAGATCACAGTTGGGCTGTGACGGTTGCCCACATCATTCTGAATGATAAGGACTGGTCTGATCCCACCCTGCTCGGAACCGATCACCGGTCTGAGATCTGCATAGTAGACATCACCGCGTCTGATCATCAATTTTCTTCACTCCGATCTGTTTTATTTTGCAGTCAGAGTATTTCCTGTCTATTTCTATTCTATTCCAGTATATGAAAAATAATCCTGTGTGGCTACGATCCTGCCGTCTTTCCAGAACCGACGCGGAACCCGTTTTCCAAGGTCGCAGGCAAGTTCATAGTTAAATCTTCCAGACAGGTCTCCCAGATCCTCCATCGTGATCTCCTGTCCGCCGTCAGAGCCAATCAGTGTTACCTGATCTCCTTCTTTCACTTCCGGAATAGCAGATACATCCACCATCATCTGGTCCATGCAGACTCTTCCAAGAATCGGAGCTTTCTGTCCGCGGATCAGTACCCAGCCCTTATTGGACAGGGATCTTGGATATCCATCGCCGTATCCCACCGGAACCGTTGCCACCTTCATGGTTTTCTCAGCTACAAAGGTACCTCCATAGCTGACAGCCGCACCAGCCTCCAGCTCTTTGATATAGACAATATGGCTCTTCAAAGACAGTACCGGTGTGATCGGCACTGCAAACTTATTAACTTCATCAGACGGGTACATGCCATAGATCGATACTCCTGCACGGACCATATCAAGGTTTGCCTGCTTCAGATCGAAGATACCTGCGCTGTTGGAACAGTGATGGAGCGTAATATTCACGCCTCTGTCCTCCAGAAGTCTGCCGAATGCAAGATAACGGCTTAACTGTACCTCTGCCGGTGTCTTATCTGTTTCATCTGCTCTGGCAAAATGAGTAAACAGTCCTTCTGTGTCCAGATTGGGAAGCTGGCTGATCTCTTTCACAATATCAGCACTCTCAGCATTATCTTTAAACCCAATGCGGGACATACCGGTATCTACTTTAATATGTACATGGACAGTCTTACCCTGGCGAACAGCCTCTTCCGAAAGCTGACGGGCCATGGACAGCTTGAATACTGCCGGACGGATATCGTATTTCACCACTTCTTCATAGGCATCCGGGAATACAAATCCAAGGATCAGGATTGGTTTTGTAATGCCCGCCTTGCGAAGCAGCAGCGCCTCCTCAATGGTTGCCACTGCATATCCCCAGATATAATCATATGCCTCCACCATCTGAGCGATCGGCACCGCGCCATGCCCATAACCATCTGTCTTCACAACAGCTACCATCTTCGTTCCCGGCGTCAGATTATCCTTCATGCTTTTAAAATTATATGCCACTGCATCCAGATTGATCTCTGCACATACTCTCATGTAATGTTTCATTGTCTCATTCTCCTTTTGTCGCCTATATTTTAAATCCGTCTTTCATCTGTCCAGACTTATGCTTTCTTCATAGCACCGGGCAGATACTCCAGCAGATGCCTTGCCAGAAGACCATATACGCCTTCCTGCTCCATCGCCAGATCCCCGGCTCTTCCGTGAAGCCACATACCCAGAAGCGCTGCATCTGAAGGATCAACTTTCTGAGCCAGCAGGCCTGTCAGAATTCCCGTCAACACATCGCCGCTTCCTCCGGTGGACATTCCACTGTTGCCTGTAGTGTTCACATAACAAGTTCCATCTGACAGTGCTGCTGCGGAGGGGGCATCCTTCAGAATGCAGATGCAATGATGTTCTCTTGCAAAAGCAGCAGCCCATCCTGAAATATCTTCACTGATCTTCCGGGGTTCCACACCTGTAAGTCGAGAAAATTCCCCTACATGAGGGGTCAGGATCACATCCCCTTCATGCTGTTCCAGCCATTCCATATGTTCTGACAGAATATTAAGCGCATCCGCATCGATCACCAGCGGCCCGTGAAATTTCTGAAGCGTCAGCTTCATCATGTGATATGCCCATGGCTTCCTTCCAAGCCCTGGACCAATGGCTGCCACTGTCGCCCAGGAAAGTGCTTCTTCCAGTATGTTATCCAACGCTTCCCGTTCATTCTGTTCAAAAGTAGTCATCACTGCTTCAGGCAGAAGTGTCTGCAGGATCACCCGGTTTTCTTCCGGTGTCAGGATCCTCACCAGACCTGCACCGCTTCGATACGCTGCTCCCGCGCACAAATATGCTGCGCCTGCCATGTTAACGCTTCCCGCTATACACAATGCTTTTCCAAACATTCCTTTATGAGACCTTTTCGGTCTTTCAGGAAGTTTTTCCAGAATCTTCTGATCTACGTTTCTATACTCTTCCATTTTAACTAAATGAGCAAAAGGGTCTGTATACAATAACAGACCCTCGTTCCTTATACTTCTTCCTTTTTGTGTTCATTTTCATAGCTGCTGATTCGATAAGATAACTGCATCAGACTGTCTACCAGATGAACATTTTCCACTACCACATCATCCGGAACTTTCAGATCCAGATGTGCAAAGTTCCACAATGCCTTGATTCCACAGCGAACCAGACGGTCAGCCGTCTCTGCCACACGATCCTTCGGAAGCGTCAGTACTGCGATCTCAATATGCTCACGAGCCACAAAATCTTCCAGCTCATTCATCATCAGTACCGGAATACCACGCACATCAGTTCCTACCAGGCTGGGACGAACATCAAAGATTGCCTTTGTGATAAATCCGTTCTTTTCAAAATCATAGTTTGCCAGAGCATGTCCGAAATTACCACCACCAATAATGATCATAGGATGCTTCTTGTCCACACCCAGAATCTTGCCGATCTCATCGTACAGGAATTTCACATTATATCCATATCCCTGCTGTCCAAATCCGCCAAAATTGTTCAGATCCTGCCTGATCTGAGATGCCGTCACCTGCATTTTCGCGCTCAGCTCACCGGAAGAAATGCGCTCGACTCCATTATTCAGCATCTCGCCAAGATATCGGTAATATCTCGGAAGCCGTTTGATTACCGCTTTTGAGATCTGTCTCTCTTCCATTCTGAGTCCTCCTTATTGCTTATATGCCCAAATCTGTCTTTATTATAGAGCCTTGTGTTTTTTTTGTCAAAAAATATTTTGCAGAATATACAAAAAGAACTGTCAAGTCCACCCCAACAGTCCTTCTTGCTTATTTTATATTTGATTCATTATCGATTTTACACTTCCGGGAGCAGATCCGTCATACTCTTCAAACTGATCAACAGTGTAGAAGTATTGTGGAACAATGCGGATGTGGTCGGCTGCAGAATACCTGCAACGCCCAGAATGATCAGACCCATATTGAATCCTACGATCACACGGTAATTCTGATGGATCCGTTTTATCAGTCCATTGCTGATCTGTTTTAACTTCACCAGTTCTTCCAGATTGTCTGCGCTGATGGTCACATCCGCAATCTCTCTGGCAATTTCCGCGCCATCACTGATAGCAATTCCAACATCAGCTGCGGACAATGCCGGTGAATCATTGATACCATCCCCGATCATGATAACCTTTCTTCCAGCAGAACGTTCCTTATCTACAAAAGATGCCTTGTCTTCCGGCAGGACCTCAGAATAATACTCATCCACGCCTACTTTTGAAGCCACAGCACGGGCGGTACGATCACTGTCTCCAGTCATCATGACTACTTTGCTGATACCTGCTTTCTTAAGGCCCCGGATTACATCAACAGCTTCCGGACGCAGCGGGTCTTCAATACAGATGATTGCTACCAGCCTGCCTTCCACCGCCAGGTACAGATGAGAATATTCCTCCGGAACTGCATCGAATCTCTCCTGCATGCCCTCCGGGATCACACATTTCTCATCTTCAAATACAAAATGCTGGCTTCCGATCACAGCTTTCTTGCCTTCGATTGTGGTAGAAATGCCATGCGCCACCACATACTCCACCTTTGCATGACGCTCATCATGGGACAGCCCTCTTACTTTCGCTGCTTCTACAACCGCTTTTGCCATAGAGTGTGGAAAATGCTCTTCCATACAGGCTGCCAGACGAAGCAGTTCGTCGGGTTCTTCATCCACGAATGGAACCACATCCACAACCGTCGGTTTTGCCTTGGTCAGAGTACCGGTCTTATCAAAGACGATGGTATCTGCCTCTGCAATGGCTTCCAGATATCTTCCGCCCTTGACGGTCACATCATAGGTTCCTGCCTCTCTGATAGCTGACAGTACCGAGATTGGCATAGCAAGCTTCAGTGCACAGGAAAAATCTACCATCAGTACCGCCAGTGCCTTGGTCACATTTCTGGTCAACAGATAGACCAATGCCGTTCCGCCCAGTGTATACGGCACCAGACGATCTGCCAGGTGCTCTGCTTTTCCTTCCATGGAGGATTTCAGTTTCTGAGACTCTTCGATCATAGATACGATTTTGTCAAATTTTCCAGAACCGGTCACTTCACGGACCAGAACGGCCAACTCGCCTTCTTCCAGAACAGTTCCTGCATAGACAGTGCTTCCTTCGCTCTTATGAACCGGGATGGATTCACCAGTCATAGAGGCCTGGTTGACCATACCGTCACCAGTTACAACTACACCGTCAAACGGAACCATGTTGCCCATGCGGACAACAACTTTATCGCCCGGTTCAATCTGTTCAGATGGAACAAGAATCTCCTGTCCGTCACGCTGCAGCCATACCTTCTCTACGTGAAGAGACATGCTCCGCGCCAGATCCGCCACAGATTTCTTGTGGGTCCATTCCTCCAGGATCTCACCGATTCCCAGAAGGAACATCACGGAAGATGCAGTCTCCATATCGCCACGGAACACAGATACACCGATGGCTGTTCCATCCAGTACCGGAACTTCCAGCTTGCCGTGTGCCAGTGTGCAGATTCCATGCCACAGATATTTTACAGATTTTACTGCTGCTATCACAGAACGGATGGAATAAGGCAGGAACATCTTGCTTCCGGCTCTTAAGACCACGGCTGTCACCAGCTTCTCCCAGTATTCACTGTTCAGTGCGCGGCTGGAGCTTGCCAGTACCTGCTCCGGAACTTCCACATTCTCATAAGCGAACTGCCGCAACGCCAGGATCAGTGTCTCTCGGTCTCCGGTATAACAGATCACTGCGTCCTGTACACGTTCCTGTACTTTTACAGAAGTCACGCCTTCAAGCTTTCCTACATAATATGCAAGTGTATCTGCCTGAACAGCGCTCATCCGACTTTGGGCCGCATGTATACGAATGCGGCCCCTGATCTCATGTTTGATTATGAATTTCATAATGCTTATTCTGCACCCTCTTCATCAGCAGATACTTCTTCATCCAGAGACTCTTCTACTTTTGCATCTGCTTCTGCTGCTCTGTCCTCGTTGATCTGAACAGCTTCTGCATAGATATCCTCTGCGTTCTCCTGAATGGTAGTAGCTGTCTTCATTACACAATCCTTTGCGCGAAGAACAGCTGCGGTACAGTTGGTATATACTTTCTTTGCATCATCGCTGGAGAGAACTTTAATGCCTGCGGTTCCAAATGCAACACCTGCTGCAAATAATCCAGTCTTCTTCCAGTCAATACTACTAAAAATGTTTTTCATGATATTTACCTCCAGTTGTTTTGTTTTCCAGCATTATACGTTCTCATCCGACAAAATTCCACCCTTAACTCACTTTATTGAAAAAAGTTCTCGTTAATTTTTTTAGTCATTTCTAACGTTAAAAGCTTTGATTCCCGGGTAAACTGCGCTGTCGCCAAGCTGCTCTTCGATACGGAGCAGCTGATTGTATTTTGCCACACGCTCGGAACGGCTCGGAGCACCCGTCTTGATCTGGCAGGTATTCAACGCTACCGCAAGATCTGCGATGGTGGTATCTGCAGTTTCGCCGGAACGATGAGAAGAAATAGCAGTATATCCAGCCTTGTGAGCCATTTTGATTGCCTCCAGAGTTTCAGATACCGAACCGATCTGATTGAGTTTGATCAGAATCGCATTTCCTGCGCCCATTTCAATACCTTTTTCCAGTCTCTCAGTGTTGGTTACAAACAGGTCATCACCAACTAACTGCACTTTTTCGCCCAATCTTGCGGTCAGCTTCTGCCAGCCTTCCCAATCCTCCTCATCCAGTCCGTCTTCGATGGAAATGATCGGATATTTGTCACAGAGTTTTGCCCAGTGCTCGATCAGTTCTTCAGAAGTATACTCAGTTCCAGCCTTCGGAAGTTTGTAGAATCCTTTTCCTTTTTCGCTCTTCCACTCGGAGGAAGCTGCATCCATGGCGATTTTGAAATCTTTACCCGGCTCATATCCTGCTTTCTTCACTGCCTCAAGAATGGTCTCGATAGCTTCTTCATCAGATTTCAGTGCCGGAGCGAATCCACCCTCATCACCTACGGAGGTAGCCAGTCCTCTTTCTTTTAATATAGAAGCAAGTGCATGGAATACCTCTGCACACCAGCGCAGACACTCTTTGAAGGACGGTGCTCCTACCGGCATGATCATGAACTCCTGTACATCCAATCCGGAAGACAGTGCATGGCAGCCACCGTTTACAATGTTCATCATTGGAACCGGAAGACGGTTGCCGGATACACCGCCAAGGAAACGATACAGCGGCACATCCAGAGAAATCGCTGCTGCTCTTGCTGCTGCGATAGATACTGCCAGGATCGCGTTGGCACCTAAGTTGGATTTATCTTTGGTTCCATCCGCCTCGATCATTGCCTTGTCCACTGCATAAGTGTCAGATGCGTCGATACCAATCAGGGCATCATTGATCTTGGTATTGATATTTTCAACAGCTTTTGTCACACCTTTTCCAAGGTATCTGCTCTTATCTCCATCCCTCAATTCCAGAGCCTCGAATTCTCCGGTGGAAGCACCGCTGGGTGCTGCTCCTCTTCCGATGGTACCGTCTGCCAGAACGACCTCTGCCTCTACGGTCGGATTTCCTCTGGAATCCAGGATCTCTCTTCCGATTACTTTCTCAATCTGTAAATAATCCATGTCTGTGTTCTCCTTTTTTTATATTAATAGGAACTAATCCGTCACACACATTCTGCGTTTCAAGATTAGTTGCATATTACCATAGTATGACCGGAAATTGTGTTTCTTACAGGCAACTCCACACTGGAAGTGTCCAGTTTCCAGTGTTTTCCATGAGTTTCCTGATTTATTCACGTGATTAGTTATATCTAACCATTTGCTAATATAACAGATTTTCCAGAAAAAAGCAACAGGAGGTGCGTTTCCGAACCTCCTGTTGAAGAATTTTATTGATAAGAATCTTTATTGATACTTGTTCACTTCCAGGATTGCTTCGGCCTGTGCCACCTGCTCTTTGGTTGGCACCGGTGTGCCTTCCAGCGAGTACGGAATGCCAAGCTTCTCCCATTTGAACGTTCCCAGTGTATGATAAGGAAGAACTTCCAACCGTTTCAGGGTCGGCAAGGATCTTGCCAGATCCCGAAGAGCCGTCAGATCCTCTTCAGAATCCGTAAGCCCCGGCACCAGTACCCTTCGGATCCACAAGGATTTCCCATGATCCGCCAGGTAGTGAGCCAGTGCCAGGATTCCTGCGTTATCCTGTCCAGTCAGCTGTTTGTGAAGAGAGGCGTCCACTGCCTTGATATCCAGCAGAAACAGATCCGTCAGATCCATCAGTCTGTCAAATCGTTCCAGATAAGATGGGTCCAGGCAGAAACTGTTGCCGGAAGTATCAAGAGCTGTGTTCACCTGTTTTTTCTTTGCCAGATTAAAAAATTCAGTTACAAATTCCATCTGGAGAAGGGGCTCCCCACCGCTGACTGTGAGTCCCCCGTCCTTTCCCCAGTAATTTCGATAGCGGTACACTTTCCGGAACAGATCTTCTGCTGTCCAGGTCTCACCGCCCTGCTGACTCCAGGTCTCCGGATTGTGACAGTATCTGCATCGCATCTTACAGCCCTGCAAAAATACCACGCACCGGACTCCCGGACCATCCACCAGGCCGAAGGTCTCCAGAGAATGTACCTGTCCCGTCAATGCCGTATCTGTCATATCCGTCATTCCTTACATCGCAGTGTGGCAGGTTCTGGAGATAACATCCATCTGCTGTTCTCTGGTAAGGTCGATGAATTTTACAGCGTAGCCGGACACGCGGATGGTGAAGTTTGCATACTCTTCTTTCTCCGGATGTTCCATCGCATCGATCAGTTTCTCTTTTCCAAATACATTGACATTCAGGTGATGTGCACCCTGATCAAAGTATCCGTCCATAACCTGTACCAGATTGTTCACGCGCTCTTCCTCGCTGTGGCCCAGTGCATCCGGGTTGATGGTCTGAGTATTGGAGATTCCGTCCAATGCCCATTCATAAGGAAGTTTTGCAACAGAGTTAAGGGAAGCCAGAAGACCGTTCTTCTCTGCACCGTAGCTCGGATTTGCTCCCGGGGACAGCGGTTCACCTGCTTTTCTTCCATCCGGCATGCTTCCAGTTGCCTTGCCGTATACCACATTGGAAGTAATGGTCAGAATGGAGGTAGTCGGCTCAGAATCACGATAGGTGTGATGCTTCTTGATCTTGTCAAGGAAGGTCTTCAGAAGCCATACTGCAATATCATCTGCTCTGTCATCATCATTGCCATATCTTGGGAAATCTCCCTCGGTCTCGTAATCAACAACAATACCAGTCTCGTCACGAACGCATTTTACTTTTGCATATTTGATGGCGCTCAAAGAGTCAACTACATGGGAGAATCCTGCAATACCGGTAGCAAAGGTTCTTCTCACATCGGTATCGATTAGAGCCATCTCAGCTGCCTCATAGTAATATTTGTCATGCATATACTGAATCAGGTTCAGTACATTTACATACAGTCCTGCCAGCCAGTCCATCATTACATCATATTTGGCAACGACTTCATCATAATCCAGGTACTCGGAAGTGATCGGTTTATATGCCGGTCCCACCTGTTCTCTGGTCTTCACATCCACACCGCCATTGATGGCATACATCAGGCATTTTGCCAGGTTTGCTCTTGCTCCGAAGAACTGCATCTCTTTACCTGTCTGTGTTGCAGATACGCAGCAGCAGATAGAGTAATCATCACCCCATACCGGCTTCATCACATCGTCATTCTCATACTGCACAGAGCTAGTACAGATGGAAATGTCTGCTGCGAACTTCTTGAAATTCTCCGGCAGCTTGGAGGAATACAGAACGGTCAGGTTCGGCTCCGGACTCGGTCCCATATTTACCAGAGTATGCAGGAAACGGAAATCGTTCTTGGTTACCATGGAACGTCCGTCTACGCCGATTCCGCCAACTTCCAGCGTTGCCCATACCGGGTCACCGGAGAACAGCTGATTGTAGGACGGGATTCTTGCGAATTTTACCATACGAAGCTTCATTACGAAATGATCGATCAGCTCCTGTGCCTCTTTCTCAGTGATAGTTCCATTTTCCAGATCTCTCTGAATATAAATATCAAGGAAAGTGGATACACGGCCAACACTCATAGCTGCTCCGTTCTGGGTCTTTACAGCTGCCAGATATCCAAAATACAGCCACTGAACTGCTTCTTTTGCAGTTTTTGCCGGTTCGGAAATATCGTATCCATAGATTTCAGCCATCTTCTTCATCTGTCCAAGTGCCTGATATTGTCTGCTGATCTCTTCTCTCTGACGGATCACATCATCGGTCATGGTTCCATCTCCGCAGTTTGCAAAGTCTTCCGCCTTCTTCTCCATCAGAAAATCAATTCCGTACAGAGCCACACGGCGATAATCACCTACAATACGGCCTCTTCCATAAGTATCCGGAAGTCCGGTGATAATCTTGTTGTGACGTGCTTTCTTCATCTCCGGTGTGTAAGCATCGAATACGCCCTGGTTATGAGTTCTGCAGTATTCTGTAAAGATCTTGTGAAGCTCCGGGCTCGGTTCATAGCCATTGGTCTGGCATGCCTGCTCAGCCATCTTGATTCCTCCATATGGCATGAATGCACGCTTCAGAGGCTTATCTGTCTGCAGACCAACAACCTGCTCCAGCTCCTTCGTATCCTCGCCAAGATATCCTGCACCATGTGAAGTGATACCGGACACAATATCCGTATCCATATCCAGAACGCCGCCTTTTGCACGCTCCTCTTTCTGCAGTCCTTGAAGGATTCCCCAAAGCTTATCTGTTGCTTCCGTTGCTCCTTCCAAAAAGGATTCATCCCCATCATATGGTGTGTAGTTCTTCTGGATGAAGTCTCTTACATTGATTTCTTCCTTCCATTGACGGCCTTCAAAACCGTCCCACTGTTTCCAGTCTTTCATCAACAATACCTCCTGACATATATTTTCATTATCTGTCAAACAAAGCAGCTGTGCATCGTTAGTTACACACAACTCATTTCTGACAATAATAATCCAGTTGAAATTATAACACTCGCCTTTAGAATTGCAATACCCAGTATATTTTTCCAGTTTTTTTATTACAATACACAATATCTAGTTTGTGTTTTTTGTGTCCCATACTAACATTCGCATTTTATCAGTTAGTTTGTTTTAACTTTATTTTCCATTTCTGCTTATGAAGACTTATTAAAAAAAGTTGATTGACAGTCATGGTCCAATAATGATACGTTTACGGTGATTATTGATAACACAAACGAAGAGGTGTGAAAGCATGCAGGAATTAAAACCGATCAAAGAAGGTAAAGTACGTGAGATCTATGATAACGGCGACAGTCTGATCATGGTTGCCACAGATCGCATCAGCTGTTTTGATGTGATCCTTCATAATGAAGTGACCAAAAAAGGTACTGTCCTGACCCAGATGTCCAAGTTCTGGTTCGACATGACCAAGGATATTCTTCCGAACCATATGATCTCTGTTGATGTAAAAGATATGCCGGAATTTTTCCAGCAGCCCAAATACGAAGGCAAATCTATGATGTGCAAAAAGCTTCAGATGCTGCCGATCGAGTGTATCGTCCGCGGATATATCACCGGAAGCGGCTGGGCAAGCTATAAGGAGAACGGAACCGTCTGTGGTATTACTCTTCCAGAAGGCCTGAAAGAGTCTGACAAGCTTCCGGAGCCGATCTACACTCCGTCCACCAAGGCTGAGATTGGAGATCATGACGAAAACATCTCCTTTGAACAGAGCATTGCTCATCTGGAAAAGTATTTCCCGGGAAAAGGACAGAAATATGCAGAGCTTCTTCGGGACAATACCATCGCTCTTTATAAAAAATGTGCAGAATATGCACTGAGCAAAGGAATTATCATTGCAGATACCAAATTCGAATTTGGTCTGGACGAGGAAGGTAATCTGGTCATCGGTGACGAGATGCTCACTCCGGACAGCTCCCGTTTCTGGCCGGCAGATGGTTATGAGCCGGGACATGGTCAGCCGTCCTTCGATAAACAGTTTGCCCGCGACTGGCTCAAAGCAAATCCAGACAACAACTGGACTCTGCCGCAGGAGATCGTAGATAAGACCATCGACAAATATCTGCAGGCATATAAAATGCTGACCGGAAAAGATCTGTAATCAAAAACTTTGATAGCTCTTTTAACTGTCGGATTTGGATGAATTTGTCCCTATCCGGCAGTTTTTTTCGTTTATTTCCATAAAAATGAGTAAAATTATTGTAAAAGCAGTGTAAAATGTTTTATAATAATGAAGTACGTGTAAAAATCACATAGGAGAGAAAGAAAAAACATATGAATGGCATAATGATTATCCTGACCCTTTTAAGCGGAGTTGCATTATTCCTCTTCGGTATGTCTCTCATGGGAGACGGCCTGAAAAGCGTGGCAGGAAACAAACTCGAGCTTGTATTGTACAAGCTTACTAACACCCCTATCAAGGGACTGCTTCTCGGAACCGCAGTAACCGCCATCATCCAGTCTTCATCCGCAACTACCGTTATGGTAGTCGGATTCGTAAACTCTGGTATGATGAAGGTATCTCAGGCCATCGGTATCATCATGGGTGCCAATATCGGTACCAGTGTCACCGGCTGGATCCTGTGTCTGTCCTACATTGAGGGTTCCGGCGGAATTGCACAGCTTCTGTCCACCGCAACCATTTCAGCCATTGTTGCTATCATTGGTATCATCTTCAAGATGTTTATCAAAAAGACAACCTATAAGAATGTGGGAGACATCATGCTTGGTTTTGCCATCCTGATGGTAGGTATGCAGACCATGAGTGGCGCTGTATCTCCTCTGAAAGAGAACCCGCATTTTGTAAATCTGCTTACCACCTTTGAAAACCCGTTCATGGGTATCATTGTAGGTATTCTGTTTACTGCAGTTCTTCAGAGTGCTTCTGCATCTGTCGGTATTCTGCAGGCATTATCCGTAACCGGAAGCATCAGCTTTGCAGCTGCCCTCCCGATCACTATGGGTATCGGTGTCGGTGCTGCATGTCCGGTACTGCTCTCTTCCATCGGAACCAACCGTAACGGAAAGCGTACCGCTCTGATCTACTTGCTGAATGACTTATTCGGTATGGTATTCTGGTCCATCGTGTTTTACAGTGTAAATGCTGTAGTTCACTTCTCATTCATGGATATGACCATGCGCCCGGTAACTATCGCCCTGATGAACAGCGTCTTCCGTATGGCTACCATCCTGGTACTGGTACCATTTATCTCCAAGATTGAGAAGTTGGTCTTCTGGCTGATCAAAGAAGATCCGGAGGACATGGAAGAGCAGGCTGATTTTGATCTGTTGGAGGAACGTTTCCTTGCTTACCCGGCACTGGCTATCACCCAGAGTCATACCGCCATGAACGGTATGGCAAAAAAAGCCCGCAAGAATCTGAACCGCGCGTTTGCCCTGCTGAAGGATTATTCCCAGGATAAATATAATAAGATCCAACAGAAGGAGAATCTGATCGATAAATACGAAGATAAGCTTGGCACTTATCTTATGCAGCTGACCGGACACAGCATGTCTCCGCAGCAGACCCAGCAGGTGTCCAAGTTTCTGCATACCTTAAGTGACTTTGAGCGTCTGGGGGATCATGCAGTCAATATTTCCAAAGTTGCCAGTGAACTGTCCGAGAAGAAGATCACCTTCTCTCCATCCGCTCAGGACGAGATCCGCATTCTTCAGAGTGCAGTTCAGGAAGTGGTTGATCTGACCGTTGATGCGTTCTGTGAAGATAATCTGGAGATGGCTGCTAAGGTAGAGCCTCTGCGCGAGTTGATCGGTATTCTTTGCAACGAACTGAAGACCCGCCACATCGGTCGTCTGCAGGATGGAACCTGTGAATTCCAGCAGGGATTCGCATTCAACGATCTGCTGACTAACCTAGAGCGTATCGCAGCTCACTGTTCCAATGTAGCAGTTGCCATGATTGAGACTGACAGTGATGAATTCGATACTCATGAGTATCTGAAGAGTGTCCGTCACATGAAGGATGCTGCATACCTCAAATGTTTCGATAATTATGCCCAGAAATACAAACTGGCCGATCTGTCTTCACAGTAAATAAGATGTAACAAAAAAGACCTGCATGTCAGGTCTTTTTTTGTTGAATCCTGTCGATTTTAATGGTATGCTAAGAATATGAAAATAAGCCTTATGGAGGTGACAGATTTGAAATTCAAGAAAAGTAAAATGTTGCTTGGTACCATGTGCGCCCTTGTTCTGGCAACCACGATCGGTGCATTCCCATCAAAAGCTGAATCCGCATTCGACTACAACTACTACTTCTGGAAATACCCGGATGTAGCTAACGCAGTTGGATTCGATCCCCAGGCACTGTTCAATCATTACCAGACCAGTGGAATGGCTGAAGGACGTTATGCAAATCAGCAGGCAGAGTGGCGTGCCGCTGCCGGACACGTTGATACCGCTGAAGAGCGCAAAGCATTCCTGATGACAATCCCGCCTGCAGACCCGAACAATGCTGATTCTGATCTGCCGAAGCTTGATCCGATCTACTATTACAATACCTACCCGGATGTTGCAAAGGTAGTCGGCAAGAATGCACAGGGACTGTTGGAACATTATTTCGCATATGGATACAGCGAAGGAAGACTTCCCTACTATGGAGCTGATCCATGTACCGAAGTACAGACTTCTTATTAATCAGCCGCAAAAGGGCTGCTGTCAATTATGACAGCAGCCTTTTTTGTAATGAACGGATTCTTTGCTTTTGTTCACGATAGCCTTGAATCGTTACTCCACGTCAATTTTGTTAAAATCATAAAAAATCTGTTAAGCAGACAGTTTGTTTAAAACTGATTTCAAAGCTTCCAGTGTCTCAACTACATCCGCTTCATTGGCATTCTCGCCCATATGACCAATGCGGATCACCTGACCTGTCAGTACATCAAAGCTTCCGGCGATCATGATATTATGATCCTTCTTCATCAGTTCCAGAATATCATCTGCTTTGATTCCATCCGGCACACGGATGACTGTTACCGTATTGGAATACCCATTTTCCAGATAGAGAGACAATCCCATCTCCTTCACTGTCCGTCTGGTCAATTCACCCATCTGTTTATGACGCTCATAACGATCCGGATCTGCTTTTACATTCTCCAGAGCTGTACGAAGACCATAAATATCACTAATCGGCATAGTATACGGGAACCACAGGTTTTTATAGTAATCCTTGAACACCAGAATATTGGCGTAGAAGGATGCAATCGGTGTCTTTCTCTCTTCCATCGCTTTCATGGCTGCATCACTGACAGTTACAAAAGTCAGTCCAGGAGGTGCTGATACCGCTTTCTGAGAACCGCCGCAGACAATATCGATCTGTCCTTCATCCACACGAAGAGGTTCTCCCATCATGGCAGATACCGAATCCACAATGGTCATAATGCCATACTCATGAAGGGCACGGCTTAATTCCTCCACTGGATTCAGAACACCGCTTGGAGTATCACAGTGAACCAGTGTTGCATACTTAAAATCGTGATGTTCTTCCAGAAATGCTCTGAACTCTTTCACATCTACCGCCTGGGTATACGTGGATTCATAGAATGTCACCTGCCCGCCATACATGGTCACAAAATCAGCAAATCCTTTGCCATAAATACCGTTATCAACCACCAGCACTTTATCGCCAGACTCTGTCAGGGATGCACAGGCAGCCTCCAGACCAAGAATACCTTCTCCGTCAAGAATATAAGCGGTATTCTTTGTCTCCAATAATTCGCTGATCAGCTCACAGGTCTCCTTATAATAATCATAAAATGCCGGATCCAGATCCGGATTGGTGCACGCAAGGCTTCTCGCCATGCGGACATTTTCTCTTACTTGGGTCGGACCCGGGGTCATGATCTTGTACATATGTTATCCTCCATTTTCGTGTAACTGCATACACGGCAGAAACCATCTGCTCCCACCGTGCCATACTCTCCTATTATCTGCGAATGGCTCTTCTGACCACCTCTGCAATCGGCAGTACCAGAACTGCTGCCACACCGATCTGTACCAGGTTACCCGGAATGGACGTTACCGGCGCAACCCAGTTACCATAGATAAATCCTTCTGCAATATAGTAACCTACAATTTTGATCACACATGCAGCAGCAATCGCCAGTGCATTCCATCTGAATCCCTTGTGATTCTCTGTGATAGCTCCTACTGTAAATCCCATAAGACCAACAATTACAAAGGTGAATGGTGCCCATAATACCCAGCCACCCATCAGATCAAACAATGCCATTCCAAAAGAACCAGCCAGCGCTCCTGTCCGTTTTCCGAAAATGATAGCTGCAAGGAACAACGGCACATTTCCCAGATGAACCAGTCCTCCATTGGCTGCGATCGGCAGACGGATGTTGATGAATCCGGTTGCCACAAATGTCAGTGCAATACATACTCCTGTAATTGCGATCTCCGATACGGTAATACTCTTTCCAGCAGATGCTTCTCTTGTGCTCATAATACTGAACCTCCTTGTAATAAAAGAACAGAAGACAAGCATTTTCCTGTCTTCCGCCGCTTGCTGGAACCTATATTAGCCTATAACTGGTTACAATTAAATATCCAGTTTTATACTTTTTGACCAGTCCAGTTATTTTTCCTATCTATTTAGTAATAAATCCGATTTTCAAAGGTGATCGTAACCTGTCCGTTCTCCACATGAAGGCAGGTCACACCACAGTTTTTATGTACCGTACCACTCCAGAACTGTGCAATCGGCAAGTTAAGGAGTCCTGACATAATTCCCCGGATCGCTGCTCCATGAGATGCCATCAAAAATGTCTTTCCGTCATTTTCCGGATCATTGATCACACTTTTCACAAAAGAGGATGTCCGTTTAATCAGATGCGCCAGACTCTCTCCTCCCGGCGGAGTCTCGAAATGCTCCGGATCTTCAAAAAATTTTCGAAATCCGGGCTTTGGGATCGTATAATGCTCCGGCTCATGACACAATCCTTCATATTCTCCAAAGCTGATCTCTTTCAATCCATCCGTCACCACCAGCTCAACAGGCCGGTCTCCGCGAATGATCTCTGCCGTCTTCTTTGCACGGATCAGAGGGCTTGTATAAATCCGGTCAAAGGGCACATCTTTAAGCCCCTCTGCTGTCTTTTTTGCCAGTTCGATCCCGCAGACATTCAGCGGAATATCTGTCACTCCCTGCAGCCGTTTCATTTTATTCCAGTCCGTCTCTCCATGACGGATCAGATAAATATCCATTGCCATCTTGTCACTCTCCTCATGCCTTCATGGTCTTGCAGTCTTTACAGATTCCATATAACACAGAGTTCCGGCACTGTAATTCAAAACCATGGTCTTTCTCAATATGTTCTGAGATTTCTTTCATAAAGGCGCAGTCCAGATGATAGATCCGACCACATTTTACACATTGAAGGTGCAGATGGTCGCAACAGCCTTTGCCCTGCTCCACATACTGATAAGCAGCCTGGGAACCTTGCCCGGATACATAACGGATCACCGTTCCGTCCTTCTCCAGCCGATCCAGATAACGGTAGATCGTTGTAATATTCACTTCACTGTCCATCTGACGAAGCTTCTCACCGATCTGAGCAGCTGTAACGGTCTTATCCTTGCTTTCCTTTAAGATCTCCAGTATTTTTCTGCGGCTTGCAGTCGCATAATGATTTTCTCCTGCCATATGAATCCTCTCCCTGACAACCATATCCAGGTATTGTTGCCAACTATTAGAATACCACTCCCAGCATCTCTATGACAAGTCCCCAGAATACACCCAGGGCATATAAGATTGCTACGATCTTTGCCGTTTCCTTCCGGTCATGATCGATCCGCAGAAGGACAAGAATCCCTACACCCGCATTGACCAGAAGACCTGACATCATAGCTCCGGCTCCGATCACACCTGACAGATAAAGCTCCGTGATCACTACAGAAGATGCACAGTTCGGGATCAACCCCACCAACGCTGCCAGAAATTCTCTCAGTACCGGAATTCCTGTAAAAAATCCCGCCAGTGTATCTTCTCCGATGATCGCGATTCCCAGATTCAGAACAAACGAGATCAGTACAATATAGAAGAATACTTCCAACGTATGATGAAGCGCCGCCAGCGCCAGTCTTTCTTCCCTCCCATGTTCTCCTTCATGGTCATGTGAATGATGTGTTTTCTCCGCTTTTTTCCTGCCATCACGCAGGATAAAATCAACAAAAACACCTGAGATCATAGCAATTCCGCACTTTACAAACAAAATATGCAAAATCCGACCGATCCCTATGGAGGAAGAGATCAGGATCGGCAGCATTTCATCAGAAGTAGACAAATAAATAGCCAGCAGTGTTCCGATCGTGATCATTTTTCCTGCATACAGACTTGATGCGGCCGCCGAAAAACCGCACTGTGGGATGATTCCAAATAAGGCTCCCCAGACCGGACCAGTCTTGCCGGCGGCACCAATCCGGTTTCTTCCAGCCTCCCCTGCCCGGTGTTCGATCAGTTCGATCAAAAGATAGGTAATATATAAAAACGGGAGCAATTTTACACTGTCTAACAGTGTATCTGCAACAACATCGACCAACATAAAATGCCTCCTCTCTTGCAATCAGTATGCATTTGCAAATCATTTGCATTTTCACAGATGCTATTATAGCAAGTCACACAGAATTGTCAAGACATAAAAAATCCCCAGGCTCTGACACCTGGAGATTTTGCGAATATGGCTCTGAATAGTTACTTTGATTTTAATAATTGGTCGCATGAACCTCAAAATATGCCTGCGGATGCGCACATACCGGACATACTTCCGGTGCCTTCTCACCAACTACGATATGTCCACAGTTGCGACACTCCCATACTTTTACTTCGCTCTTTGCAAATACTTCCTGCATCTCCACATTGTGAAGCAGTGCGCGATAACGCTCCTCATGGGCTTTCTCGATGGCTCCTACCATGCGGAACTTTTCTGCAAGCTCCGGAAAACCTTCTTCTTCCGCAGTCTTTGCAAATCCCTCATACATATCTGTCCACTCATAATTCTCACCGTCTGCTGCTGCAGCCAGATTCTCAGCCGTGCTTCCGATTCCGTTCAGTTCCTTGAACCACATCTTCGCATGCTCTTTCTCGTTATCAGCAATTTTCAGAAACAGTGCGGAAATCTGCTCAAATCCGTCTTTTTTTGCCTTGGAAGCAAAATAAGTATACTTATTTCTTGCCTGTGATTCCCCTGAAAATGCCTCCATCAAATTTTTTTCTGTCTGTGTTCCAGCATATTTGTTTGCCATCACTTTTACCCTCCATTTTGGATATTTTACTGCTGTATTTATTTTAGCTGAATGCACATATAAAAGCAAGGGTGAAAAATCCCTGCACGGATCTTTCACCCTTCTGTCAGCTATATCTGTTTTATTTTCCTGCCATCTTGCGCTCCTGCGCCTCGATCATCTTTTTGACCATATAACCGCCCACAGATCCATTCTGTCTGGACGTAAGGTCTCCATTATAACCGTCGCTCAGCGGTACACCGATCTCGCTCGCAACCTCGTATTTAAAACGATCCAGTGCTCCTTTTGCCTCCGGTACTGCTGCTTTGTTTGTAGAACCTGCCATAATAAAGCCCTCCATTGGTTGTTTGTTACGACCTTAGTATATGCAGACCGGCAGATCATACACTGTCAGATTTTGTCATTACAGACTTAAGTTCTCCCCACCTTTGGCCATGGCTGTTTCCAGACGTTCTTTTAATTTTTCATGTTTTGGAAGTGCAAGTTCTGCGTCTTCCTCCAGAATCCGTCCTGCTGCTTCGCTTGCCTGCTCCAGCACACGGGAATCCTGGAATACATCTCCCATACGAAACTCCAACACACCACTCTGGCGGATCCCAAACAGATCACCAGGTCCGCGCAGCTTCAGATCTTCACTGGCAATATAAAAGCCGTCATTGGACTGATTCAGAACTTCCAGGCGTTTCTTGGTCTCTTTTCCTTTGCTGCCGCTCATAAAGATGCAGTAAGACTGATCTCTCCCTCTTCCTACCCGGCCACGGAGCTGATGAAGCTGCGCCAGACCAAAGCGTTCTGCATTTTCTACCATCATAACTGTGGCATTAGGCACATTGATGCCAACCTCGATCACCGTAGTGGATACCAGAATCTGGATCTGTCCATCCGCAAATGCTTCCATAATCTCATTTTTTTCTTTTGGCTTCATCTTTCCATGTAGACAGCTGATCCGAAATTCCGGCAGGATCCCTTTCAGCTTTTCGGTATAGTCTGTGACATTTTCCAACTCCAGTTCTTCATTTTCCTCCACCATCGGGCAGATAATATAGACCTGATGACCTGCTTCCACTTCTTTTTTCATAAAACGATACGCATTGGGGCGATAAGATTCATCCACGACACAGTTCTTGATAGGAAGTCTGTGCGCCGGCATCTCATCCACTACAGAAATATCCAGATCTCCGTAAATAATGATGGCTAATGTCCGCGGGATCGGCGTGGCACTCATAACCAGCACATGAGGCATCCACCCTTTCTCTGCCAGCATTTCCCGCTGCTTCACACCAAAACGGTGCTGCTCATCTGTCACCACCAGTCCCAGATTCCGATAGATCACTTTTTCCTGGATCAACGCATGGGTTCCGATAACGATCTGAGTTTTGCCGCTCTCGATCTCTTCTCTTGCCAATCGCTTTTCCTTCGCCGTCATGGAACCTGTCAGCAAAATGGGACGAAGTGGGATGTGATGGGTCTCCAGCAATTCCTTCACCGACTGGTAATGCTGCTTCGCCAGTACTTCTGTGGGTACCATCAAAGCTCCCTGATATCCATTGCAGCCTGTCATGATCAATGCCAGTACTGCAAGGATCGTCTTGCCGGAGCCCACATCTCCCTGCACCAGACGGCTCATAACTTTTGTTCCAGTCATATCTGATACAATTTCCCGCCAGACTCTCATCTGTGCATTCGTCATTTCATAAGGAAGAGCCTCAATCAGCCGGGCTGTCTCGCTGACTTCCACCATAGGCATCTCGTTGACCAGTTCTTCCTGCTGTTCTTTCATCCGACGGATTCCCAATATAAACAGAAGGAACTCATCAAACACGATCCTCTTTCTCGCCTGTCTCATCACCTGCTCATTGGCTGGAAAATGCACCTGCCGTACGGCATCCCACTCAGACTCCAGATCGTATTCTCTTCGCATGTCTTCCGGCAGATATTCCGGCACATAAACCTGTCCTCCATCAATGACCTGATGAACCGACTTCACCACCATTTTTTCCGTCAGGCCCGTAGTCAGTGGATATCTTGGCTGCATCACATAGAGTAATTTGTCATAGTCTGCCAGTGTAAAATGTTCCGGCTGTTCCATCCGGTACTGTCCATTCTTTTCCGCAATGATCCCGCGAAAAATATACTGGCTTCCACGCTGAAACACTCTTCGTAAAAACGGTACATTAAACCAGGTAGCCTGAATCACCTGTTCTCCCACTCGAAGTCTGGCACTGAAAATCTGATATTTTCCAAAGCGCTTCACCTCAGAGACAGACTCCACAAATCCATGAACTGCATATTTTTTTCCGCTCTCGATCTCTGTAAGTTCCACCGGCTCTTCATAGATCTCATAATCTCTTGGATAGTATTCCAGCAGATCCAATACTGTATGTATGCCAACCTTCGCAAAAGGCAGCGAAGTCTTCTCTCCGATTCCTTTTAATTCTGTGATGGATGATTGCAGATTCATCTTATGCCTCCTGTTTTTTCTTATTTTATATCATACACGATTGCATTTCTATAATCAACCATATCCGAACATATATTCTGTTTTATTTTTATTTATTTGAATTTTTATACTTTTTTAACAAATTTTATAAAAAGCATTGCATTTTGGCAAAAAAACGATATAATTTATATCAGAAACAATACATTGTGGTTGCGATCTGAACGAGGGAGTTCTTGATACAAGGGCTTACCTCGTTTTTTTTGCAAGAAAGGAGTTTATTATGTTAAGTTCACTGTTTATGTCCCTTGTGGGACGCGAAACACTGGTTGCGCCAGATGATACCTGGTCGCTTCTGATGGTCATGTGTGTAGCTGTTGCCATATCCATTTATCTAGAACAGAAATACATGTGGGCCTCCAAAATCTCAGGTGCAATTATCGCCCTGTTATTTGCTCTGGTACTTTCCAACCTGTCCATCATTCCGACCGCCTGTACCCTGTATGATGACATTATCTGGGGATTTGCAGTTCCCATGGGTATTCCGCTGCTGATGCTTCAGTGCAACATGAAGAAGATCTGGAAAGAGACCGGACGGATCATGATCATCTTCTGTATCGGTTCAGCCGGAACAGTTGCCGGTGCATTTCTTGCATATGCCCTGCTTCACAACTTTATTCCAGGACTTGCAGGTGTGGCAGCGATCATGACCGGTTCCTATATCGGAGGCGGCGTGAACTTTGCAGCTCTGGCAACAGAATTTAATGTTGGGGAGATCAAAGCAGCTGCTACAGTTGCTGATAACCTGTTGATGGCACTTTACTTCTTCGCCCTGATCTTCATTGCAGGCATGAAGTTCTTCCAGAAACATTATACTCATCCACACATTGATGCAGTGAAAGTATCTGATCTGAAGGATGCACAGACACAGGCTGCTGCATACTGGAACAGAAAAGAGATTTCTCTGAAAGATATCGCTATGAACGTAGCTTACTGTGTTGTTGTTGTATTCCTTGCAAAACTGATCGCATCTGGCATCAGTGCAGTGATCCCGACCACCAATGCTCTGCTGTCGATTCTCAATACGTTCTTCGGAAGCCAGTATGTATGGATCACCACCATCGCCATGTTTGCTGCTACTGTTGGTGAAAAACAGGTGGAAAATCTGTCCGGTTCTCAGGAGATCGGTACTTATTTTATCTATCTGTTCCTGTTTGTTATCGGTGTTCCGGCTTCTATTGTCAAGATCATTACCGAGACTCCGCTGCTGTTAGTCTTCACCGGAATCATGGTGCTGACCAATATGCTGTTCTGCTTTGTATTTGGTAAACTGCTTCACTTTGATCTGGAAGATATCATTCTTGCTTCCAATGCGAATATCGGTGGACCAACAACCGCAGCAGGAATGGCAATCTCCCAGGGATGGACCAAGCTGGTCGGACCGGTTATGCTGATCGGTACTTTTGGTTATGTCATCGGTACATACCTTGGTGTTGTAGTTGGAGGTCTCCTCGGCGCGTAATCACCCGATTACATGATTAAGTATTGCATACTAAGGAAAAGAGGAAGTTATTCATGTATTTTGACGCACACTCTGATATCTGGACCGACGTAACGGTCAAAAGAGAACATGGAGAAAAGAATGTATTAAAGAATCACCATCTGGACCGGCTTCGTGCCGGTCAGGTGGAAGGCAGCATCTTCGTCATCTGGGTTGAGCGACCTGACATTCAGGACTATGCCATCCGAACCGCGCAGATCAAACAGGCCATTCTTGACGAAACCGCTGAATGTGATGAGGTACAGATCGTACATACCGTCGCTGAGATGAAACAGGCAAGAGATGCCGGTAAATTTTACATCTGGATCGGCATCGAAGGTATGGCTGCCATTGGCGATGATGTATCTAAGGTTGACGAATATTACAATTTTGGATGCCGCCATGGCATGTTGACCTGGAATGAGAAAAATCTACTGGGTGCAGGTGCTGCTACCGGTCTTACAGATGGTCTGACAGAAGCCGGAAAAAACGTTGTAAAGAGAATGCAGCAGCTTGGCATGCTTGTAGATACCTCTCATCTGAATGAAGATGGCTTCTGGGATATTGTGGATATTGCAACGGCTCCGATCATTGCCTCTCACTCCAACTGCCGCGCACTCTGTGATGTTCCGCGTAATCTGACCGATGAGCAGCTCCGTGCGATCCGGGATCTGGACGGTGTGGTAGGCTTGAACTCCTTCACTCCATTCGTCCATGCCATGAAAGCAAAGCAGACCGTCGAGCAGCTTGCAAAACATGCTGATCATATGATCAACATCATGGGAATTGAACATGTGGGCTGTGGATTTGATTTCTTTGAATTCTGCACTCCCGATGTTGTAGGAACTATGACAGATGATCCTGAATTGAGTGTAGCAGGCATGAAAGACTGTTCCGAAATATATAAGCTGTTCCAGTGCTTTGATAAACTGGGACTGACCAAACGCGAAAAAGAACTGATCGCAAGAGAGAACTTTACCAGAGTTCTAGAAAAGACGGTAGGATAATTCCGAACAATACAAAATGACCGATAGATATGCAAATCATACTTGTATGAATAAACATATCTATCGGTCTTTAATATTTACTCCACAGAGATCACATAGTAGTAGATCGGCTGTCCACCATTGTGTACTTCTACTTCTGCATTCGGGTACAGGGCTGCCAGCTCATCTCCAAGCTTCTGTGCATCCTCTTCCTTCACATCTTCTCCATAGTAAATACCGATAATCTCAGAATCCTCATCTACCAGCTCTGCCATCATAGCTTTGGTGGTTGCTTCAATGCTCTTTCCTACTGCCAGGATTCCGGCATCTCCGATTCCCATAATATCGCCTTCGTGGATCTCTTTGTCATCGATCTTCGTATCACGGACTGCATAAGTTACCTGACCGGTCTTCACATTCTGAATCTCTTCCTGCATCACTTCTGCATTGGCTTCCGGTGTTTCATCCGGGTTATAGCTGATCATAGCGGTGATACCCTGCGGTACTGTCTTGGTCGGCACAACAATGATCTTCTTATCCTCACACAGATAGCTTGCCTGGTTTGCTGCAAGAATAATGTTCTTGTTGTTCGGAAGGATAAATACGGTATCTGCATTTACTTTCTCGATTGCTTCCAGCATATCCTCAGTGCTTGGGTTCATAGTCTGTCCACCCTCGATCAGGTAGTCAACACCCAGCTCACGGAAGATCTCTCCCACACCGTTACCAATAGATACAGAGATGAAGCCCATCGCTTTTCTCGGCTCATCCTTCTTCTCTTCAGCCGCTTTCTTCTGCTCCTTGGCAATCCTGGAAGCTTCTTTGATCAGCTTCTCCTCATGCTCCAGACGCATGTTATCAATCTTCATATTGGACAGTGCACCATAAGTCAGCGCTCTCTGGATCGCCAGTCCTGGATCATTCGTATGTACGTGTACTTTGACAACTTCGCCGTCAGACACGACTACAATAGAATCACCAATGGACTCAAGATATGCCTTGAACTCCAGCTCTGCCTTTTCACTGAATTCCTTGTCCAGCATGATAATAAACTCTGTACAATAGCCAAACTTGATCTCAGCCTCTGTCTGCGCACTGATCTTGACCGGTTCAGCCTTCTTCTGACCTTCGAAGGAATAATCCACCTCTTTGCCCGTCAGAACGTCATATGCGCCTTTGAGCACCTGCACAAGTCCCTGTCCGCCGGAGTCTACCACTCCTGCTTCTTTCAGTACCGGAAGCATATCCGGAGTCTTTGCAAGCACTGCTTCTGCCTCTTCGATAACAAGACGTGCGAATTCTTCCACATCCTCCACACTCTCAGAGAGCTCTGCTGCCTTGTCAGCAGCTCCTTTTGCCACTGTAAGGATTGTTCCTTCCTTCGGCTTCATAACAGCCTTATACGCAGTCTCTACAGCTTTCTGCATAGCTCCTGCCAGATCGATCACATCCAGCTCCTCATGGTCACGGATGCCTTTGGTAAATCCTCTTAAAAGCTGGGACAGAATAACACCGGAGTTACCTCTTGCACCTCTTAAAGAACCGGAAGAAATGCATTTTCCAAGGGTATACATATCCGGGTTGTCCAGCTTACTTACATCTGCTGCTGCAGCTGTAATCGTCATTGTCATATTGGTACCTGTGTCTCCATCCGGTACCGGAAATACATTCAGCTCATTGATCCACTCTTTGTTGGATTCCAGATTTTTTGCGCCGCCCAGAAACATTTTTGCAACCATCTGGGCATCAATCGTCTTAATCAAAGTGAAGCTCCTCCCTCGTTAATCTATCACTCTCACGCCTTCGACAAAGATGTCGATCTTACCGATCTTCATACCGGTAAACTCCTCTACCTGATATCTGACAGAATCGATCAGATTTTCAGATACGACCGGGATATTTACACCATAAGCAACGATCACGTGAAAGCCGAGGTAGATCTCATTGTTTTCGATTGCCACCTCGATACCGCGCTTGATACTGTCCTTCTTCAGAAGTTTCATCAGTCCATCACGCATATCCAGGGATGCCATGCCCACGATACCACTACAGCCAAGTGCAACGGAACCTGCATAAGTAGCCACCACATCCGCATCAATTAATATACTGCCAAGTTCTGTATGAATCTGTCCCTGCATACAAATACCTCCCAATCATAATCATAATTGTAATTATTATACCCGATAACAGGTAAAAAAGAAATAAATATTTCTATATTTCATATAATAAACCAAGAATCTCTCCGCAAAGGAGGACAGCCCATGAAGAGAAAGCTTGGATTTGCCATATTTTTCATCGGAATCGGAATCTTCCTGACACTTTTTCTTCCCACTGATCATGTGTTTATCCGCATCTTGCTGTCTGCTGTTCTCATCATCTGCGGGTACCAGTGCTGTTTCCTCTGCTAGAGATCTGTCAGCCTTCTTTCGCGAAAAAAGGGTCATCGCACAGCGACAACCCTCCTATCCATTCCAATTAAATAATTACCGGTCAGTTAAGCTCTCTCAACTTTGCCAGATTTTAAGCAAGAAGTGCACACATACATTTTCTTTGCTCCACCGTCCATTTTAACTTTTACGGACTTTACATTGGATTTCCACATTTTGCTGGATTTTCTATTAGAATGACTCACATTGTTTCCAAAGTGAACACTCTTTTCACAAACTGCACATTTAGCCATCATTGCACCTCCTTAGGCTTATTTGAGTCGGGAGACTCACAACTTTTGTTATTGTATCAGAATTATATAAATAATGCAAGTAAAATTTTATTTTTTTTTGTGTTATTTTGTATTATTTTGGATTCACAATCTCATCCACTGCCTTATCTACTTCCGGATCAGATTTTTTGCCGGCTGTAAACTTATTGACAAAATCAGGAACCATATCCAGGATCTTAGTCACAGCATCCTGGTTCTTTACATTGACCAGACGGATGTTATCATCCTTGATGACCAGCACTGCACTCGGGGATATTCTTCCTCCAAGACCACCGGCACCATTGTCCTTCTTCTCTGCGGAGCTTGCGCCTGCGCCTACACCAAAGGATACATCCACCAATGGAAGAATGATGGTATCACCTACAGTAATTGCATCTCCTACTACAGTCTTGCTGGAGATAAATTGATCCATTCCTTTAAAAAGAGAAGATACGGTAGATTCAAAGCTGTTATTATTTTTTTCGCTCATAAATAAAAACCTCCTGTTACTGTCTGAAGCGCCGGTACATTTTCATCACATTCTCATCCCTCCAGAGACGGAATATGGAGAGCAGCGGCACTGCCAGCATCATATGACCTTTTATATAAAGTGTTCCCTCAAAGATCTCCTGTTCAAACTCCGGTTTCAAAAAAATTCTTCCAGGATACCAGACATTCAGGATTGACAAGACTCCCATACACTGTCCGGTCCAGGATGGATCTTCAAATCCAAAATGAAGTGTCAGATCCGCTTTTCTTGGACGGCTGTGCTTCCACAGGAACTTCAGTTCCCGCCATATGGATTCTCTGGCTTTCACATTTTCTTCCAGATTCCAGAAGTCCGTCAGCGTTCCTATCGTCTCTGACGCTTTCTCCGGCATATGAAGCAGTTTCACGACCAGAGAGAATAATCCTCTTCCTATGGCAGTTATCTTACCATAAATCCGCCGGATTGCATAGAGAAGCTTTTTCAAAATGCTCTGCCGCGGCGGTTTCGTCTGCGCCTGTTTATCCTGTGGCTGCTCCTGCCTGGATACCTCCGGTTCCGGCTGCGGTACGGTTGCAACGGCTGTTCCAGGAGTCAGATCCTTCTTCAGGCGCTCCTTGGCTTTGTCAGATGACTTCACTTCTGCCTTCTGCTCCAGTTGCTTCGCCTCCATCTGCTTCGGCTTGGACTGTTTTTCCTTTGACTTCTTTTCAGCCTTCTTCGGCTTCTCTTTCCTTGGCTCCAGCGGTTTCCACACGGGTATCCCAAGGATCCGCCCCTGTAATAGCTGCATAGGTTCCTGGCTGGTATGAAGCCTATAATGCACTGAAAGCAGCCGAAACATCCAGCCTGCAACTGCTCGTACCTGGATCACTCCATCCTTGCGTTCTGCCCTGACTTTGTAGGTGATCGGTACAAACAACACGGAACTTACCAGCAAGAGGATCAGTCCCAGGATCACAAGAAGCAGAATTCCTATAATTTTCAATATAAATATGATGATATGCAGCATCTGCTGTCCTATGCTCCTTCACTATCTGTGAAATATTCCTCCGGAAACCACGCGGTCACATCAAATCCACCGGTCTCCTGATATTTATCCTTTACGATCTTCTCCACCATGCGCAGCGCCTCCATACGTCCCTGTGCTACTCCTACGATATCCAGTCTCTGCACATCTCTGAAAATAGATTCCTTCAGCATGGTGTTATGAAACAGATCCAGAAGATGTCCTGGTTCCGAGGACAGTGTCACAAAATAGATGCCAGGCACCCATGCGTCTGCAGCCGCTTTTTCCCGGATCTTATCGATCTGGCCGGCAGTATTTTTACTAAGGTATAAAGGATGATACCATCTCATCCCACGATCCTCCTTTACAAAAAGAGGCTGTCGTTTCCAACAACCTCTCCTCTTACCTGCGGTTTTTCCAGAGATTCGTCTTCTTCATCTCCAGATATTCGCTGTACGCTTTTTCCAGAATCTGCTTTTCATTGGGGAATTTCAATAAATGATACGCCTCATGAAACTTGTAGTATCCGGAATCTGTAAAGCATTCCTCACGCTGTGGTTTGCTGTAATAGCTGTCCGACATCATCAGATACCAATGTACATCTTTTTCGACAACATCTTCCGGTACCGTAAAACTGTACTGACTTTTGCCGACATATTTGATGATCTCTGCATCAACACCTGTCTCTTCCTTCACTTCGCGAAGCGCTGTCTCAGGATATTCCTCCCCAGCCTCGACAGTTCCCTTTGGCAGTACCCACCCTTCGTACTTGTTCTTATAATTCTTGTACAGAAGAAGGATCTTACCTCGAAAAATCACCACACCGCCGCAGCTCGTTGCTTCTATCACTGCAATTCCTCCTGTCGTTTGGTGTGCCTCTAAGACTGGTTATAGGATACCATTTTTTTTTACAAATGACAAGATGAATCCTTACTTTCCGTAATAAGTATCAAAGATCCTCTTTGCGATCGGTACCGCATATTCACTTCCGGAACCGACCTTTTCCACAAGAACAGCTACCACCAGATCTTCTTTGTCTCCCGATGCCCATCCCACAAACCAGGCATGGCTGCTTTTTTTATTATTGGAGTACTCCGCAGTACCAGTTTTTCCATAAACCGTATATGAGTCCGTCTGAAGCGCATTTCCTGTTCCGTCTGTCACCACTGCCCGGAGATATTCTTTCAGATTTTCTGCTTCTTCGGATGTCAGCAGACTTCCATACTCCTGTGGCTCATACCTCTCTACCAGCGTACCCGTATAATTTTCTGTACGATCCAGCACCCGTGGTGTCATGAGCACCCCATCATTGGCGATGGCCGACATAAGCATAGCCAGATGCATAGGAGTTACCAGTGTATCCCCCTGACCAATGGCCGTGAGCATCTTCGTGGTCTCCGTGTCTGTGTCCTTCAATGCGAAAGAACTCTTACTGTATGGAAAAGACAGCGGAAGATCCTGGTTAAACAGAAGCTGATCGGCTAACTGCTCATAAGAATCCACATTCAGTTCACTTCCAATCTGTGCAAATGCGCTGTTGCAGGATTTTGCAAATGCACTTTTCAGATCCAATTCTCCATGGGATTTTCCATGATAGCAACTGATATTGCGGTCTCCTGTACTGATCTTTCCTTTGCAGGTATAGGAAAATCCAGTCGGATCCATCTGATGTTCCCTAAGATATTCCAGCAAAGTCACCGTCTTAAATACTGATCCCGGAGGATAAAGTCCCTGAGTAGCACGGTTCAGCAGGATTCCATCATCAGAACTGCTGAAGGTCTCCCATTTGGACGCCACTTCTGAAGGGTCATAATCTGGTTTTGATACCATTGCACGGATATTTCCTGTAGACGGCTCCATGACGATAACCGCTCCATTTCTCTTACTCAAGGCATCGTGAGCTGCTGTCTGCAGATCCACATCCAACGTAGTTACCAGACTGTCTCCCACATTTTTCTGTTCTTTTAATTCATTGAAAAACCGCTCCATAAAATACGCATTGGATGTGATCAGCTGGAAATTACCCAGCTCCTCAATCCCGGTCTTACCATAATCCGAATATCCAAGCACATGGGAAAATGTGCAGCCAAAAGGATATTTCCGGGTCTCTGTGCCGTTCTGATCCACTTCTGTGTAGGCAAGCTGCTGTCCGTCAGATGCCAGAATACTTCCGCGGATCACTTTATTTTCAAAGGCTTCCAGCCTTGCATTGTACGGGTTATTGATCACTTCCCGGCTCTTCGTGATCTGAAACATGCTGACATAACCGATCAGCATCACAAAAAGCCCGGTAAACAGATACAGGACAAAGCTATGCTCACGATTGTTTTGATTGTTTTGATTTCTTTTCTTTTTTTGCTTTTTCTTCGTCTGCTTCCCGCTCAACTTTTGTCACCTCATCGCTTCGTTTCAGATACATTCCCTGGATCACCGACCAGATCAGAAAACTTCCCAGAAGGGAACTTCCTCCATAGCTCACAAATGGCAGCGTCACACCCGTAGATGGAATAAATTTAGTCACACCTCCGATGGACAAAAACACCTGAAAGATCATTAATGTTCCAAGTCCCACAGCGACCAGCTTATAGTAAGAGTCCTTCAACACTATGGCAATGTTGAGAATCATATAAAAGCTGCTCAGATATATAAAAATCAAAAGGAGTGCAAACAGGATACCCATTTCTTCTGCAATCGCAGAGAAAATGAAATCCTGCTCCACCACCGGAATCTTATAGGGCATTCCCTGATTGATCCCCAGACCGAACCAGCCTCCGGTTCCAATAGCAAACAAAGACTGCGCAATCTGGTAGCCTTCCTTGTCAATCACAGAAAACGGGTCACTCCAGGCAAGCACACGAGTCTGCACATGGGCAAACAATTTCCATGCTACCCAGGCTGCCGCACTTCCTGCCAGCAATCCCCCCAGAAAATAAAGAGGTTGTCTGGATGCCACATAAAGCATGACCAGATAAGTCACAAAGAAAATCAGAGCCGCTCCCAGATCTTTTGACACAACCAGCAGCAGTACATGAGCTGCTGCCAATGCGCTGGTCAGTACGATCCGTTTGAAATCCACCGCTTCATGAAGCATCCCCGCCACAAAAAACACAAATAAAACTTTTACCAGCTCCGATGGCTGAAGCGTAATTCCATAAACGGTAATGGATAATTTGGCTCCATGAGTGATACTTCCGGCAATAAAGACCACTGCCAGCAGCCCAAATCCCGCCGCTCCATACAGCCAGTACAGATTCCGGAGACGTCCACTCTTTCGGATGATCACCGGAATAACAAAGGTCAGTACTGCCGCCAGGGCTGCCAGTTCCGCCTGCCGCGCTGCCTTATCAAAGGATAGTCTTGCAAGCATAAGAAGCCCCACACTTAAGAGCAGCAGCATATTGTGATTCAGCAGCTGATCTGCATTCGGATAGATGACTCTCTGTAAAACAAGGAACAGAATAAATGTCCCCAGCTGAGCTATATAAAACAGAAGAATCTTCTCATTTTCTGTACTCAGATACAGCGTCAGATTTCCCAGAAACTGCATACCGAACATGAGCACATTCTGCTGCCACAGTGCCGCCTTTTTCCCTGCCTCGTCCCTTCGTACCAGACGAAACCCAAGAACTGTATAGATTGCCAGTGACAGAATCATGGCATATTTTGACAATTCTGTAATGATCGTTACCATATTACTCCACGCCTCTTGCAAAATGTCCTCTCGTAAATTCTGACTGTCTCTTTTCTCCGGTCAGCCACTGGTTAAGCACCAGCCTTGTCTCCTGCACGGTTTCTGTAGTAAACATGATCCTGCAGACTCCTGCTCCCAATGCCTCTACTTCTGAAAATCTGTCAAACAGATACAATGGCTGACTGTTGTAGATCACATTATAACAATCCCGACAATAATTTTTTACAGGAAAGCTTACGTTTTTCCGATCTCTTAATTCTGTCACACCTGGCTCATGTCTGCAAAGATTCAACGTCTTTCGAACACAGCCTGCTGTAGTCATCATAGGATATCTGCCATACACGATCTGAATGCTGTTCTCGTCCGACAGATTGGCAAGTTCCCTTCCATTCAGTTCCAGCGGGCTGGTCTGCCTCATCACACCTTTTTGCCGCCAGTATTCCCGGCTCTCCTGATTGAAAGTGTAGACATTGTGATCGAGGATCAGGTCTCCTGCCCACTCTTTGTCTCTTACATATTCGAATTCCTCCAGATTGCGAATCACATAACCATCCGCTCTCAGACTTTGCCAGTAAGACAGCTTTTTCTCATACCGTGCTCTTGTTATTTTTCTGAAAATAGCCGGCAGCACCACATAAGCTTTCAGTTCTGCACTGTGAACCTGTCTAACCAGACGTTCCAGATCCTCCTCCAGACTCTCCGCATCCAGATAAACAGCTCCAAGAGACGGTCTTATCCCCTCTGTCTGAGTGCCCGTCTCACCCCACCAGCGGAGCACTTCTGCTAATTGCTTCTCCGTCTCCACAGAAATATGGAGTTCCCGGAATCCATGGGATTTTTTCCCACGCTTTGCAGTCACGTCAGTTCCTTTACCAGTTCCCTGTCTATCTGCTTTTTCTTCCAGAGCAATCCGAAGCAGTTCCTTCTGAAGTTCTGTTATTCCTTCTCTCCTGAGATTGTTCAACTCCTGTACCGGTATGAATAATCCATCTTCTATCTGCACATCCAGACTTTCCCAGACAAAGGATGTTCCCCCCAGCTTCTTCAACTGCTTCTCCACCTGTTCCTGATCAGTGGGGCGATTCTGTGCCGCCTGCGGACATCCGCCGGTAACTACCACACATGCCCCTGTCTCATCTTCTGTCAGAGTCAGCTGTAATGGCTGGTCTGCTCCTCCATAAAAATATCCATAAACCGGGATTCTCTTCTCCTGCTCCACATACATCTGATGAAGTTCCGCAATTTTCTTTTCATAGGCTTTCTTCTCGCTGTCTGAAGCTGGTGCCTGATAAAGAGCCATCAGATCTCTTCCATTGTGTTTTTCATAATATCCGGTGGAAAATCCATCTCTGTTAAATAACAGCAGCAGCTCCTTCCGATCCGCTTCTGCTACTTTGTATCCTTTTCTTCCATGCTTTAAATACTGATCCACATATTTCCGATAGATCCGCACCACTCCTGCTGTATATTCAGGACGCTTCATGCGTCCTTCTATCTTCAGGGAATAGACACCTGCCTCGGCGATCTGCGGGATCAGATCTAACGCACAGAGATCCTTGGGACTTAAGAGATCCTGCTCTTTGCCTGAAATATTTTTTCCATGGTCAGCGGCCGTATAGGCCAGACGACATGGCTGTGCACAACGGCCCCGATTGCCGCTTCGGCCTCCCAGGAGACTGCTGAACAGGCACTGACCCGAATAGCAATAGCATAATGCTCCATGTACAAAGCACTCCAGCTCCATGCCTGTCTTTTCGTAGATCTCATGGATCTCATCAAGCGAAAGCTCTCTTGCCAGTACTGCCCGATGTGCCCCTTCTTCTTTCAGAAGTTCCACACCGCCCACTCCGCAGAGAGTCATCTGTGTGCTGGCATGAATATCAAGCTCCGGGAACCAGCGCTGAATGCATTTCATCACACCTATATCCTGTACAATCACTGCATCCAGTCCATGCTCCACGCAAGGTTTCAGATAATCATAAAGTTCTCCTTCAAGTTCCTTGTCCTTCAGCAGAGTATTGACTGTCAGATACAGTTTTACCCCATAGAGGTGCGCATAATCGATAGCTTCCAGAAGCCGGTCTCCTTCCGGATTCTGTGCATAGGCTCTTGCTCCGAACCGGCTGCCTCCCATATAGACCGCATCTGCTCCTGCATGAACGGCTGCTTTGAGACTTTCAAAGGATCCGGCCGGTGCCAGAATCTCCAGTTTCTTCTTTTCCATCTTCTTCTCCTTATGATAACAAGGACCAGCACTGATGGCTGGTCCCCCTCTTATCATGTTTGATTTCTGTCATTACAGTTTCTGCTCCGGATGGGACACATTTCTTCCCGCCGGATGTGCAGTTCTTGGCTGACGGTTCTCTACACCCTGTCTGGAAGTCTGCTTCTGCGCTTTTTCAAGCTGTGTCTCCAGCTCATGAATACGCTCCATCAGCTTTTCCTTCTCCATCTTTGCATCGATCAGATCATGCTTCAGACTGTACAGTTCCCGATCTTTCTGTTCTTTTTCCTTTTCCAGCGATTCTCTGGCTGCATCTGCCTTAAAATAGACATCTGCCAGGTTCATATTTTTGAGAAGCTGCTTCTCATCCGCTGTCAGTCGGGCATAGCCTTCTGTCACTGCTACCTTTTCTTCCATCTCGTTAAGATATGTCGCAACCTTCTGCAGGTAAGCAGTGCTCTCATAGCCACTGATCGTATATACTTTTCCGTTAATCAACACATCGGCTGTATTTTTCTTTGCCATTATCTCTCACCTGCTTCTTTGTTATCCTATATAGTACAGTGTACCTAATTTATTCTGGAAAAGCAATCCCCAAATGCTCATAGGCGGTCTGTGTCGCCACACGGCCTCTGGCAGTACGGTTCAGAAATCCATTTTTCAAAAGGTACGGCTCGTACACATCTTCCAGCGTTCCGGCATCTTCTCCAAGAGCTGCTGCCAGTGTATCCAGTCCCACCGGACCTCCTGCAAATTTCTCAATGATCGTTCGCAGGATCCGTCTGTCCGACTGATCCAGTCCATATTTATCCACTTCCAGAAGATCCAGTGCAAATACTGCCACATCCTCGGTTATTCTTCCATCATATTTTACCTGTGCAAAATCCCTGACACGTTTTAATAGTCGATTAGCAAGACGAGGTGTTCCTCTGGAACGTCTGGCCAGTTCCACGGCTCCTTTTGCATCAATCTCTACGCCCAGCACTTCTGCAGATCTGCGGATAATAGTGCTCAGTTCCTCAATGGTATAGTATTCCAGATGATGGACCACGCCAAAACGATCTCTGAGCGGTGCGGTCAGAAGACCTGCTCTTGTAGTTGCTCCCACCAAAGTAAATTGCGGCAGATCCAGACGGATACTGCGGGCAGAAGCTCCTTTTCCGATCATAATATCAATGGCATAATCTTCCATTGCCGGATACAGCACTTCCTCCACCTGCCGGTTCAGTCGATGGATCTCATCTACAAAAAGGACATCTCCCTCCTGCAAGTTATTGAGGATTGCCGCCATCTCACCCGGCTTCTCAATGGCAGGGCCGCTGGTCACCTTCAGATGTGTCCCCATCTCATTGGCAATAATGCCTGCCAGCGTGGTCTTACCAAGTCCGGGCGGTCCATAGAACAGCACATGATCCAGTGCTTCTCCTCTGGATTTTGCCGCCTCAATATAAATCTTCAGATTATTTTTCGCTTTTTCCTGACCGATGTACTCGTCCAGGCTCTGCGGCCGAAGACTTCCTTCGATCCGGATATCCTCTTCCGCCTCTTCTGTCGCTATGATTCTGCGGCTGCCCATATTGTTCTCCTGTTCTTGTTTCATAGTTTCATAAATTATGCAGAGTCATATTTGTAAGATCGCCTCCGCATATACACTTAAAATAAGTGCTTAAGCGCAGCTTTCAGAACCGTCTCCACATCCATATGTTCGTCCGGATTCACGGAACGAACTGCCTTCAGAGATTCGGTGCTTCCATAGCCAAGCGCAACCAGTGCTTCTACTGCATCCTGCACCACACTGTTACCTGCCGCAGCTGCTGCCACCTCTGCTCCCACCGTCGGTGCTGCCAGCTTCTTTTCAAATGCATCCTGCAGATCCAGCTTGTCCTTCAGCTCCAGAATGATCTTCTGTGCAGTCTTTGCTCCGATCCCCGGCGTTTTGGCGATTTTCTTCGCATCATCTGATAATACCGCAAAACGAAGATCGTCTGCTCCCAGCGCTGACAGAATCGCAAGTCCCGCCTTAGGGCCAACACCATTAACACCGATCAGCATCTTAAACATGGAAAGATCATCCTTTGTCAGAAACCCAAACAGGACCACCGCATCCTCCCTAACCTGCATGTAAGTGTAGAGCTTCATCTCCTGCCCGGTCCCGCCAATGGATGATAAGAGCTGCCCTGGTACCAGCACCTCATAGCCCACGCCATGAACATCAAGTACCAGACTGCTCTCTGTTATATCTTCTACAGTTCCTCTTAAAAATGCTATCATGTCTCTATCCTTTATAATACAGCATAGCATTGCAGATTGTCGCTGCAATATTGCTTCCGCCTTTGCGTCCTTTCGGAACAATATAAGGAATCCCTGCTGTCATGATCAGCTCTTTTGCTTCCACCACATTGACAAATCCTACAGGTGCACCGATGATCAGCGCCGGTTTTACGTCTCCTGCCTTTATCAGCTCATAGAGACGGATCAGTGCTGTCGGCGCATTGCCAACCGCAAAGATTACTTCCTTTCCCAGTGCTGCTCCACGTTCCATACAGATAGCTGCACGGGTACAGCCTCTGTCTTTCGCTTCCTGTGCCACATCTGCATCCGACATAAAGCAGAATGCCTCACCGCCATACTCTTCCAGTTTTTTCTTATTGATTCCTGACCATGCCATCCGGGTATCCGTCACGATCACTGCACCACGACGGAGCGCTTCCACACCCAGCATAGCCGCATTTTCAGAAAAACACAGATTGTCTGCATAATCAAAATCTGCGGATGTGTGGATACATCGTTTTACAATAGAGAACTCCGGCTCCGGCCAGGTCCTGCCATTAAGCTCCGTTGTAATGATTTCCATGCTTCGTTTCTCTATCTCCGCAGGTTTTACAATCTCAATTTTATCCAGCATCAGATTCCCTCCTCCAGTATTTCATATATTTTCTTCATATCAAACGAGCTTCTGACCAGATCTGCCAGTTTGTCATATTCCTGCTCCTTGTGAGCTTCCAGATCAAAATGCCAGTTTTCAAACTCCATGCCTTTTTCTTTCATCAATCTGCGGATCATTTCCTCCGCAAATCCATCCGTATCAAAGATACCGTGAAGATAACTTCCTATCACACTTCCGTCTTCATTAGCCAATGCATCCACTCTTCCATCCTCGAGACGGACCAGTTCCTGACAACCTCCCAGATTCTCAGTCACACCCATATGGATCTCATAACCTGTCACCTCTTTTCCCTGCCAGTTGTTCCAAAGACCCACGCCCTTTTCCATCACTCCGCGGATCTGGGTTCTGGTCTTTGCTTCTGAGAAAACGGTTCTTGTATTCAGAAGCCCCATGCCACGCATGGTTCCTCCATGTTCTACGTTATACGGATCTTCCATCTGTTCGCCCAGAAGCTGAAATCCACCACAGATGCCGATGATCGGCGTCTTCTTCTCTGCCTGACGGAGGATCAGTGCTTCCATGCCGGACTCTCTGAGCCACTGGCAGTCATCCATAGTATTTTTTGTGCCCGGCAGAAGGATCAGATCTGGATCCCCCAGCATTCCCGGCTGACTTACATAACGGAGGGATACCCCGTCCATCCGCTCAAATGCAGAAAAATCTGTAAAATTGGAAATATGCGGCAGATGGATCACTGCCACATCAATGCCAGCTCCCTTCTGAGTCTGATTCAGACGGTCAGAGAGACTGTCCTCATCATCAATATCCAGATGCTCCATAGGAACCACACCTACCATAGGAATCCCTGTTCGCTCCTCGATCATCCGAAGACCTGGCTCAAGGATCTTCACATCCCCACGGAATTTATTGACGATCAGACCTTTGATTATCTGCTGCTCATCTTCAGGCAGCAGCTTTACCGTTCCATAAAGGGCTGCAAATACACCACCACGGTCAATATCTCCCACCAGGAGTACCGGTGCTTTCGCCATGCGCGCCATTCCCATATTTACAATATCATTGTCATGAAGATTGATCTCCGCCGGGCTTCCGGCTCCTTCGATCACAATAATATCATACTGTTCGCTTAATCTTTCATAGGCAGCCATCACATCCGGCACCAGCTGCTTTTTATTGCGGTAATAATCCATAGCCTTCATATTGCCGCGGACCTCGCCATTTACAATGACCTGGCTTCCCACATTGCTGGTCGGTTTCAGAAGAATCGGATTCATCTCTACCGTCGGGTCGATGCCACAGGCCTCCGCCTGCATGGCCTGTGCCCGTCCGATCTCCAGACCATCTTTTGTAATATAGGAATTCAGTGCCATATTCTGTGATTTAAACGGTGCCACTTTGTATCCGTCCTGCTTAAATACCCGGCACAGTCCTGCTGTCAGGAAGCTTTTTCCTGAATTAGACATGGTTCCCTGTATCATAATCGCTTTTGCCACTTTTGTTCACCTCATCATATCCATGCCGGAAGCACCCATGTTCCAATCACATAGTAAAGGAACAGATGCACCGGATAAAACCAGTAAAAAAACCATTTGGGCTGTCTGCCCCGCTCCCCGTTATAGAATAACAGCAGCAGGCTTCCAAGGGGTGCCGGCATCTCCCACGCACTCAATATTGCTCCTGCCCCAGCCTGCAGAACAGGCAGTTCCCGTAATATATAATAGACACCGATCAGTGCCACGCCAAATGCTCCATAATCCACATGCAGCACTTCCGCCGCGCAGCAGACTGCCAGTGCGCCAGCCAGACTCCATTCTGTACTTGTGCTTACGTCCCGCAGATACCAGATCAGCAATAATCCAAGAAACAATGTAAAAAATACATTCTGATGTCCCCAGTGAAATGGTGTTCCGAAAATTGCCAGATCAAAGGGTACTTCGCTGATCAGTGCAAAGATTCCCAGCCGCACTGCATAGTTTTTCACATTTCTGGTGTGGCAAAATCCTTCCACGATAAAGAAACAGAACACAGGAAATGCAGGCCGTCCAATCTTCCGGATCACACGATCTGCCATCAGCACCAGATCCCAGTAATCAGGATAGTCCCTGAGCAGGTCTCCCAGCGGGGACACATCCCATACATTTAACAGAAAGTTCTCCAGAATGGATGCCCCGAAATGATCGATCGCCATAAGAATAATGGCAATCCATTTGAGCACACATCCATTCAGCCCTCTCTTAGTCTTCATGTTTTGTCGCTACTTCACCCTGTTTTTTGTAGATAGAACGGGATGGAACCACGCCTCTGACGGAAGACAGCGGATAAATATTGCTCTCACGGCCGATCACTGTTCCCGGATTCAGCACGCTTCCACAGCCAACCTCCACATTATCTCCGATCATGGCACCAAATTTCTTGATGCCGGTCTCAATATCACCCTCTGGTGTATGTACTTTCACCAGCTTTTTATCAGATTTCACATTGGAAGTAATGGAACCTGCACCCATATGCGCCTTGTATCCAAGAATAGAATCTCCTACATAATTGTAGTGTGGAACCTGTACTTTATTAAATAACACCACATTTTTAAGTTCTGTGGAATTACCGACTACAGCACCCTCACCTACAATGGCATTGCCGCGGATAAATGCACAGTGACGAACTTCTGCGTCTTTTCCGATGATCGCCGGTCCATGTACATATGCGGACGGAAATACGTTGGCGGATTTTGCGATCCACACATCCTCGCCCACTTTATCATATTCTTCCGGATCAAGGGTCTCTCCCAGTTTCTTGATAAACTCACCGATCTTCGGAAGTGCCTCCCACGGATAGGTCAGGCCGTCAAACAGTTCTGCTGCAATCGTCTCATTCATGTTGTAAAGGTCTTTGATCATAATCTCACTCATTGTTTTGTGTCTCCTTTTCCACGTCTCTGTGTCTGTTTTTCAGGTGTTTTATAATAAACTGCCGCCGCTTCAAAATATGGCCGCATGGCATAGTGCTGATTGCTGTGCAGAACCTGCTCCGTTCTGGACGTCACAAAATGTTCCAGCTTCTGCATATATTCATCCGGTGTGATCTGTCCTTCAGCCACATACGTCAGACCCTTCTCCCAGCTTGCTGTCAGCTCTGGATTCAGAAGTGACCGGATCGACACATTCACAACATCAAATATATTTTCCCCAAGAAGAGTCGGTGTGATGATCTGTGTCTTTTTATTTAATGCAATATATTTATTATTGACCAGTTTTTTCAGAATCTCCGCACGCGTCGCACTGGTGCCGATACCACTTCCTTTGATCTGTGAACGCAGATCCTCATCTTCGATCAACTGTCCCGCATTTTCCATGGCAAGAATCATAGAACCAGAATTGTATCGCTTAGGCGGAGAGGTCTCTCCTTCTTTGATCTTCATACCCTTTACCGGAAGCTTCATGCCCTTTCTAAGCTTCATCAGTGCTTCCAGCATGGCAGCATCTCCACTGTTTTCCTCTTCCTCGCCGTCATCCTTTTTCTTCTTTGACTCTGGCTGAGGCGTCACCTTCAGATAACCTTCTTCCATCAGGATACGGAAATTTGCAAAGAACTTTTCCTTTCCAAGAGAGGTGATCAACGATGCCTTCTGATAAATCGCAGGTGGATAAAAGATGCTCAAAAACCGGCGAACGATTACCTCATATACTTGCTGTCCAACCATTGATACACTGCGAAGAGCACCAAATCCCTGCCCGGTCGGAATGATTGCATAGTGATCGGTGATCTGCTTGTCATTGGTATAACGGCTCTTGCCGATCCCTTTCCAGGACTCTTTCTCCAGAATCTCTGCTGCAAATGCTGCCGCCGGCTGAAAATTACCAAGTCCTCGGATATTTTTATAGATTTCCTTTGCCACAGCTGTAGACAGCACGCGGGCATCTGTTCTTGGATAGGTGACCAGCTTTTTCTCATATAACTCCTGCGTAATCTTCAGCGTCTCATCAGGGCTGATCTTAAACCGTCTGGAGCATTCATTCTGAAGCTCTGCCAGGTTAAACAGCAGTGGCGCATAACGGGTCTCCTTCTTCCGTTCAATGGAACAAACCTCTGCTTCCGTCTGTTCCAGTGCTTTCATCTTCTGAATAAAGGCTTCCGCGTCTTCCTTTTTCTTAAATCCATTTTCCTTATATAAAAGAGGAGACTGAAAATAATCGCTTCCCTCTACTGCACGCCATTCTCCCTCAAACTGCTCTGCTGCCAGTTCCTGTGTCAAAAGCACCCGATAAAATGGTGTCTTCACAAAGCTTCGGATCTCACGTTCTCTGCGCACCACCATGCCAAGCACACAAGTCATGACACGGCCTACGGAGATCACCGTATACTTGCTATTCTGAAAATTTGAAACAGCTCTTCCATATTGCAAAGTCAGCAGTCTGGAAAAATTGATTCCCATCAGATAATCCTCCTTGGCCCGCAGATAAGCGGAATGGGACAGATTATCATAAGCAGACAGATCTTTTGCTTCCCGGATCCCTCTGAGGATCTCCTCTTCTGTCTGTGAATCGATCCACACACGACGGCGTTCCTTGTTCTTCACACCTGCCATCTGTTCTACCAGACGGTAAATATATTCTCCCTCCCGCCCCGAGTCAGTACAGACATAGATGCAGGTCACATCCGGCCGGTTCAGAAGAGAACTTACAATCTGAAACTGCTTTTTCACACTGCTGATCACTTCGTACTTCCATTCCTTTGGCAAAAATGGCAAGGTAGTCAGAGACCAGCGCTTGTATTTTTCATCATAGGCTTCCGGGTAGCTCATAGTCACCAGATGACCCACACACCAGGTCACCACCGCTTCCGTGGCTTCCAGATAGCCGTCTTTTCTGCTGAAATCCAGATGCAGCGCCTTGGCGAATTCCTGGGCAACACTTGGTTTTTCCGCAATATATAAAGATTTGCTCATGCACAACTTCTCTCTTTTCCAATATATGCCCCACAGGACATCGTGTACAATTATAGCATGTTTGTGATATAATGTCCACGATAGTAAATCTTAGAGCAAGGAGAATTTCATGCGCATTGTCGGTATCATTGCAGAATATAATCCCTTTCATCAGGGACATGCCTATCAGATCAAAAAAGTCCGGGAACTGACTCAGGCAGACTTCATCCTAGTGTCCATGAGCGGTAATTTTGTACAGCGCGGTGCTCCTGCCATGTTTGATAAATACACCAGAGCCCATGCAGCCCTCCTGTCAGGCGCTGATCTGGTGTTGGAGCTTCCTGTCTCCATCGCCACCGGAAGCGCAGAAGCCTTTGCCAGAGGCGGCGTCAGACTGCTTCATGATACAGGTATTGTCACTGATCTGTGCTTTGGAAGCGAGTGTGGAGATCTGTCTTCTCTTGAGCGGTTGGCTGCATTTCTCGCTGAGGAACCAACAGACTATAAGCTGCATCTGCAAGATGGCTTAAAGCAGGGACTTTCTTTTCCAGCCGCCAGAGAACAGGCGGTGAGGTTCAGTGATCCATCTCTCCCTGCAGAACTTCTGGGAATGCCTAATAACCTGCTGGGACTGGAATATCTGAAAGCTCTTCACCTGTATGGAAGTTCTATCCGGCCGTTTACTATTCAGCGGGAAGGATCCGGATACCATGATACGGATGTATCTTCCGGACAGTACAGTTCTGCCAGCTCCATTCGTGCCGAACTGATCCGTTCCGGCGGACATTTTTCAGAAGAACTGCTGGCACAGCTTCCTCACCCGGAACTCTATATATCTTACGCAGATCATCCACCTGTGACAGAAGATGCCTTTTCTCTTCTTCTATTAGAAAAACTGCGAAGACTCTCTCTGACAGACGAGCCACTGTCTCAATACGAAGGGATCTCCGAAGATCTGGCAAACCGGATCTCTGGCGCACTGGATCAGTTTACCGGATTTTCTGCATTTACGGATCTTATGAAAACCCGCAATCAGACCAGAACTGCCATCAGCCGGGCACTGCTCCATATTCTACTGGATATCAGAGCATCGCAGCCTGCATGCATGTTCCGCGTTCTTGGATTCCGAAAGGACTCCCGTGCAGTACTGACAGCCCTGTCAGAACAAGGAACACTGCCTGTTGTTACTTCTCTGACCAGAAGCCCTTTGGATAGAACCAGCCTCTATCCCGACCAATTATATGAGTCTGTCCGCTCTATCTTGCAGCAGACTCCCTACCAGAATGAATTTCGCAGAAAAATGCTGGTCGTATGACCACAGGAGGAACGACTTTGAAAAATTTTATATGGAATCGATTTACCCGGTTTGTGGATGCGATCTCTCAGGCACATACCTTTCATGCCCATTTCAGCCTGTTGTTTACCATCGGTGCCATGACCTTCGCCACGGCACTGTCGCTGTTTTTTCACCAGATCACTCCCACTGGCTCAGCCAACATCGCGCTGATCTATATTTTGACCATCATTATGATCTCTTACCACACAGATAAATACCGCTATGGCATCATCTCCGGAATTATCAGTGTCTTTTTTATTAACTATATGTTTACCTATCCATTTGGACAGTTCAGTTTTTCCACAGCAGGTTATCCATTTACATTTGCTGTTATGTATTTTATCTCTATCCTAAGCAGTGCTACCGTCTTCCGCATGAAGGATCAGGCTCAGAAGATCAATGAGACAGAAAAGCTGCTGGCAGAAGCAGAAAAGGAAAAGCTTCGCGCCAATCTGCTGCGGGCTGTGTCCCACGATCTACGCACACCGCTGACCAGTATGATCGGAGCCAGTTCCTCTTATCTGGAAAATGAAACCACCCTCTCTTCTCCGGAAAAGCGGGATCTGGTCTCCCACATCTACGAGGATGCCAACTGGCTGCTTCATATGGTTGAAAATCTTTTGTCTGTTACAAGGATCACAGATGGTATTTCCAACACGTTAAAAGAGACGCCGGAAGTCGCTGAAGAAGTGCTTTTCGATGCAGTCTCCACCATCCGCAAACGCTATCCGGATTATCAGATCCAGGTCTCTGTACCCGGTGATTTCTATGTGGTTCCCATGGATCCACTGCTGATCAAGCAGGTCATCATCAATCTTCTGGAAAATGCTTATTTCCATGCCAGAAGTGAACAGCCTGTTCAGTGTTATCTCACCGGAGACGATGCCCAGATCCAGGTTCATATCCGGGATCATGGAAATGGAATTGCACCGGACCGGCTGAAAAGTATCTTCGATGCTGCACCTTCTGCTCCATCCTCCGCCGCAGACACCAAACGCGGCATGGGCATCGGACTGTCTATCTGTAAAGCGATCATCACCGCCCACAATGGCGAGATCCATGCCATAAATCATGCGGATGGTGCAGAATTTTTCTTCAATTTACCAAAGGAGGCGATTTCACATGAGTCAGAACATTCGGATTCTGGTCATCGAAGATGAGAAAAATATTCAGAACTTTATTACATCTGTGCTGAATTCCCAGCACTATCAGGTCATCTCGTCCCTGACCGGGCGGAACGGGCTCAGTCAGGCAGCTTCCGCTTCTCCTGATCTGATCCTGTTGGATCTCGGCCTCCCTGATATGGACGGTATGGAGATTATCCGTAAGATCCGCGAGTGGTCTGATACACCGATTCTTGTAATCTCTGCCCGGGTTCAGGAGGATGATAAAGTGCTGGCGCTGGATTCCGGTGCCGATGATTATATTACCAAACCCTTCGGCAATTCAGAACTGTTGGCCAGGATCCGTACTGCACTTCGCCATGTAAACCGTCTGAAGACTGATACTGGACAAGCTAACCATCCTTATCGGAGTCATGGACTTGTCATTGATTTTCAGAAGCGGCTCATCACCCGGGACGGCGCTGAGATCCACCTGACCCAGAATGAGTTCAAGATTGTCTCTCTGCTGGCTCAGAACTGCGGACAGGTGCTCACTTATGACCGGCTTATTGCCCATGTGTGGGGACCCTATTCCGAGAATGATACCACCAGTCTCCGTGTACATATGGCAAATATCCGGCGAAAGCTGGAGCCTAATCCTTCGGAGCCGATGTATATCTTTACAGAAATCGGAGTTGGGTACCGGATGGTGGATGAAGATGAAACGTAAAACCCCTCCGGGAGGCAGGGTGTTCAGGGAACCTGCGCCCGGAGGGGTTTTACATGAAGCTGTCAGATGCGCCATTCTCATGCAAATGTTTTATGGAGGCTATGCATGATCATCCGACAATATATGTTTGTGCATCACTGCTTAGAGATTCTCATCAAAAATGCCGCCTTAACCCACAAGTCGACGTTTCAAGTCGGTCACGCGCCATTCGTTCCCGACTGTCGGATGTTAAGCTTTGCTCGGAAGCTCATCTCATATGCCAAGCAGGTTTCCTGACTTACGGATACAAACGTCTGTCCTCCCCTTCTCACATGTATCATGATTGGGTTATGCAATGGGATATTGAAAACAGACTCTCCGAACACAGTGACCGGATCGCTCAGGACTTACACCTGATTCCCTTTTCGTATCAAACTTGTCGATACGCACTTGACACAGCATTCTCTGCACATTTTTATTTTATATCATTCTGTGCATACTGTCAAGTATCAGCCTCCATTTTTTGTGCATTTTTATGTACTTTAATTCTTAAAGCTATGGATCGGTGCTGGAATTCTTCCTCCACGATTTACAAATGCATCACATGCAAATTTATTTACCGGCATGACCGGTGCATATCCAAGAAGTCCACCAAACTCTACCATCTCACCTACACCTTTTCCGATCACTGGGATCAGACGAACAGCTGTGGTCTTCTGATTCACCATACCGATGGCCATCTCATCCGCGATCACACCGGAAATTGTGGTTGCCGGAGTATCTCCCGGAATTGCGATCATATCCAGTCCTACGGAGCAAACACAAGTCATTGCTTCCAGTTTTTCAATTGTCAGTGCACCATCCTGAACTGCGTCGATCATACCCTGATCTTCGCTGACCGGAATAAATGCGCCACTCAAACCACCTACATAGGAAGATGCCATAACACCGCCCTTTTTCACCTGGTCATTGAGTAATGCAAGGGCTGCGGTAGTTCCCGGTGCACCTGCGCGCTCCAGTCCAATCTCCTGCAGGATTTCGGCCACACTGTCTCCAATAGCCGGAGTCGGTGCAAGAGAAAGGTCAATAATTCCAAATGGAATTCCCATTCTTCTGGATGCTTCCTGTGCAACCAGCTGGCCTACACGGGTGATCTTAAAAGCTGTCTTCTTGATGGTCTCGCAAAGAACTTCAAAATTCTCCCCACGGACTTTGCTCAGTGCAGTCTTCACAACACCCGGTCCGCTGACACCTACGTTTATTACTGCATCCCCTTCAGTAACTCCGTGGAATGCACCTGCCATAAATGGATTGTCATCCGGCGCATTGCAGAAGACAACCAGCTTTGCACAGCCAAGAGAATCATTTTCTTTCGTAAGTTCTGCAGTCTCTTTAATGATCTCACCCATCAATTTAACTGCATCCATGTCGATACCCGTCTTAGTGGAACCCACATTAATAGAACTGCAGACTCTCTCCGTCTCTGCCAATGCCTTCGGGATCGCATGCATCAGAAGGTCGTCACTCTTCGTGATTCCTTTTGATACCAGTGCAGAAAATCCTCCAAGGAAGTTCACACCCACTTCCTTCGCTGCCTGATCCAATACCTTTGCAATCTCCACATAATCATCCGGAGTCTTGCAGGCAGATCCGCCGATCAATGCGATCGGAGTCACAGAGATTCGTTTATTTACGATGGGAATTCCATACTGTGCCTCGATCTCTTTACCGGTCTTCACCAGATCTTTTGCTACCGTTGTGATCTTATTGTAAATATTTTTCTTCAGAGTCTCCAGATCTGTATCAATACAATCCATCAGACTGATACCCAGTGTGATGGTTCTCACGTCCAGATTCTCTTCCTCGATCATCTTATTGGTTTCCAGCACTTCATTAATATTTATCATGCTTTCCGCCTCCTAAATTCTATGCATCATATTGAAGATATCTTCATGCTGGCACCGGATCACCACACCGATCTCCTGTCCAAGTGCAGCCAGATCTCCGGACATCTCAGTTACGTCACCTGCATTTGCTGCATCGACGATCATCATCATGTTAAAGTACCCATCTACAATCGTCTGGGAAATATCCAGGATATTTACCTGATGATCAGCCAGATAGGTGCAGACTTTTGCGATAATACCTACTGTATCGCGGCCTACTACTGTAATGACAAATTTGTTTTTCATAGGTTTCTCCTCCGTCTTAAAAGTTACATATACCGGATATACAATCCCTCTCTGCTACCTGAATATCAAAATCCTGAGGCATGTATTCCACCGGATCCAGCTGAATCTCCAGCTTCACCGTTTCATAAGCCAGCTGTGCATAATTATTCTCTTTACTCAGGTGGCCAAGGTATATCTTTTTCATATTGTCGTGCAGGATTCTACATAAAAGCTGTCCCGCACTCTCATTGGACAGATGTCCCCGCTCTCCAAGGATCCGCTGCTTCAACGGATAAGGATAGGGTCCCACCTGAAGCATCTGGATATCGTGATTTGCCTCCAGCAATACTACATCCAGTCCTTTTAGATGCTCTACTATGTAATCGTTATAAATTCCCATGTCTGTGGCAACTGCGGCACTTTTCCCGTTGCTCTCAAACCGGTATGCCACCGGATCCGCCGCATCATGAGAAATATGGAAGGGTTCTACCTCCACATCTCCTATGGAAAATGTCTCATCCGGCCTGATCGTATGATACAGCCCCTCGTCAATTGCTCCCAGGCTGCTCATGCCCTTCATCTGATCAATCGTTCCCTGTGTGGCATAGATGGGAAATCCATATCTTCTGGCAAGCACTCCTACACCTTTAATATGATCTGAATGCTCATGGGTGATCAGAAGTCCCTGAATATCATGGCCTTCCAGCTCCAAATCCTTCAGTCCTGCCTCTATCTTCTTCGCGCTGACTCCCGCATCTACCAGTAAATGGGTGTCATCGGTGCCTGTATAGATGCAGTTTCCACTGCTTCCACTGGCAATACTGCATAATCTCATATATGTCTCATCCTTCTGTCGATCTGCCGGTGCGTCTCCTCGGCACTGCCATTGTTATCAATCACAAACTGACAGCGTTCCAGAAATTCTTTATGACTTTTCTGTGCTGCAAACATCCGGTCGATCTTCTCATCGCTATAACCACGGCTCGCTTTCAACCGAAGCCTCCGGTTATCTTCGCTCGTATAAATATACCATGTTTCATCGCAAAATGCATCATAATTTTCTTCCAGAAATAATGCGGCTTCTACCACTGTATATGACACATTCTCCAGCTTTGCCTGTTCAATCCTCCTGAGAATTTCCTGTTTTACAGCTGGATGAACGATGGCGTTAAGCTTTTGGCGCATCTCTTCCTTATGAAATACAATATCTCCAAGCTTCTTTCGGTCAATGGTCTGATCCTCACTCAGAATCTCTCTGCCAAAGGTTTCTATAATCGCATCGTAAGCCGGAAGCCCCGGCTCCATGACTTCATGTCCCACCAGATCAGCCAGGATCAGGTGGGCATGATAGGTTTCCTTCAAATAATCAAGCACCGTACTTTTCCCTGCTCCTACGCCTCCGGTCACTCCAATGATCTTCATTTATTTCGCCTCATACCAGTTATTTCCTCTATGCAGATCAATTTCCAACGGAACCTGAAGATCTGTCGCCTGCTGCATCTCTTCCCGTAAAATCTGCTCCACCTGATCTGCTTCCGACAATTTTGCTTCTATCAAAAGTTCATCGTGCACCTGAAGGATCAGGCGGGACTCCAGCCCCTCTCTTAGCAGACGGTCATGAACCCGGTTCATGGCAATCTTGATAATATCTGCAGCCGTACCCTGGATCGGAGAGTTCATAGCTACACGTTCACCAAAGGAACGCTGCATAAAATTAGAAGATTTCAGTTCCGGCACCGGTCTGCGTCTTCCAAACATGGTAGTCACATATCCCTGCTCTTTTGCATCCTGTACCAGCTTATCAAGAAATACCTTGATTCCAGGATAAGTTTCAAAATACCGGTCAATATATTCCTTTGCTTCCTTCGTAGAAATGCTCAGATCCTGCGACAGGCCAAAGGAACTGATGCCATAAACAATTCCAAAATTTACTGCTTTTGCATTTCTTCTCTGAAGTGGTGTTACTTCATCAAAGGGCACATGAAATACCTGCGAAGCTGTAATCCGGTGAATATCCTCTGCCTGTCTATAAGCTTCGATCAGCTTCTCATCACCTGACATATGTGCCAGCACACGCAGTTCGATCTGAGAATAATCTGCATCCACAAATACATAACCATCCGATGGAATAAATACCTTTCGGATCAGGCGTCCCAGTTCCATACGAACCGGAATATTCTGAAGATTCGGCTCTGTACTGCTGATCCGACCAGTTGCCGTAATCGTCTGATTGAAACTACTATGAATCCGACCATCTGCCGCAATGCATCCTGCCAGGCCATCTGCATAGGTGGATTTTAATTTGGTAAGCTGTCGGTATTCCAGAATATCCCGAACTATCGGATGTTCCGGTGCCAGTTTATCAAGCACTTCCGCAGAAGTAGAATAACCGGTCTTGGTCTTCTTGCCACCCTTCATGCCCAGCTTTTCAAACAGGATCACACCTAGCTGCTTTGGAGAATTGATATTGAATTCTTCTCCCGCTGCCTCATGAATACTCTTTTCCAATGCGCTGATCTTGTCCACCAGTGCTTCTCCGTATGCTTTCAGTTCTTCTGCATTGACCCGCATACCTTCCTGCTCCATATCGAACAAGGTAAATACCAAAGGCATCTCAATCTCATCAAACAAAGAGCGCATTTCCATTTCATCAAGCTTATTCAATAATTCCGGCAGTTTCTTCAACGTGGTCAATGCCGCATGAGGTGTTCCCAGATCCTCGTGTGCGTAGCTGCTGATCAGCGGATTGATCAGATATGCTGCAATTTCTATATCGAAGAAATGCTCTCTGTGTACCGGATGAACCATTTTCAACAGTTTTTTCACGTCCGAAGCCGCACACAAAGGCACCTGTTCCACCACTTGTGTCATATGATCTGTCAGGTATTCCTCGGTCAGAAATCCTTCTGCTGCCAAATAATAAACTTCCTGTTCGGACAGTGCCAGAGAGATGCCAAATTCATCCTTGGACTGACAGATTTCAAACGCCAGGCGATCCTGGTC
>ENA-UPXC01000745-UPXC01000745.1-human-gut-metagenome-genome-assembly--contig:-NODE-745-length-53021-cov-6.050280_pt1 | contig 53021 bp, 50 predicted proteins | sample MGYA00250047_ERZ773371 | MGnify/ENA primary metagenome ERZ773371 (study PRJEB29103, sample SAMN06111975) | human gut metagenome | biome: human gut; feature: ankylosing spondylitis patient; material... | reverse complement strand
AAAACACCTTATCTCGGGCAAAAAGCAGTATAGTGACCGACTCCCTCAGGATAACTCAATCCTCGGGATTAGATCATCATGCAGTCTACAGCCGCCAGCGTGTGGATGATTTCCGTGAGAACGGCGTAGTCAGCACACAAAGCGCCCGCCAGCATAAGGACGCCACCGATCTCGTTTGCCAACAGGCGGAAGCCTATGCCTATCTCATCCGACGCCTGACACCGTTGGAGTGTGAGCGCCTGCAGGGCTTTCCGGATGGATGGACAGATATCCCCGGTGCATCGGACTCTGCCCGATATAAAGCGCTGGGCAACAGTGTGGCGATACCCTGTGTGGAGTTCATCATGGGTCGGATTGCCGCAGCCCTTCGGGCGGTATAGCTGCCTTGGTGGTTTTGCTTCCGTTTCGCATAGCTTCTTCGTTGAGTTTTGTGAATAGCTTTCCATGACTTCTTCCGGTATGCTTTGCTTGCAAAATCGAGGAAAGGAGCAGACCGATGGAGGGCAAAAAGAACCTCTGCGCCATGATCCCGGCAGAGCTTCACGCAAGAATCATGGCAGAGAAAGAAGAAATGAAGCTGGGTACACTGGCGGAATATGTGGAGCGCATCTTCGCAGAACACTTTGAAGGAGGAAACGATATGCAGACAGAACGCACCCTTGCGGTGAAAATCTCCGCAGAACTCTTCGACCGACTGAAAGAGTATCTGGAAAAGAATCACCTGAAGCAGAAGGACTTCATCACACAGCTGATCCAGCAGGCGCTGGATAACGCAGAAGAATAATCAACCCACTGGATGGCCGCAGGGAAACCTGCGGCCATCTCTATTCTCCGGAGGTGAGAGCAATTTATATTTACCCTGATAATTTGACCGCAAAAGCCATGCTGTGGCTTTGGGAGCTGCGGGACATCGGCATCATCGGCGTGGGGCTTCTTATCTCTGTTCTGGCGCTGACCCAGACAGGCATCGCCCTGCCGCTGGTGCTGACGGCTGTTTACGCTTTCCTCAGCATTCGATTCGACGGAACCAGCATATTGGATTTCCTCAAATATGCCGCCGCGTTCCTGATTACAAAGCAGCAATTCTATGATTGGAGGTTGGAGTCGTGAGTAAAAAGCAGAAAAAGGACAAAGCCGCCTGCTCCACACGGCAGCTCATGGGCATTGAGGAGATCAAGGACTACTGCATTGCCACCCGTATGGGCAATCTCGTGTTCTTCATCATCAAGCCCACTAACATCTCCGTCCTGCCGGATTCCAGCATCAGCGCCCGCATCTATGCGCTGCTGAATGTCGTAAAGGGACAGGCGGAGATCGAGATGCTGGCGCTCAATTCCAAGGAATCCTTTGAGCGCAATAAGGACTTCTATCGGGAGCGTCTGAGCCAGGAGGAACTGCCTGCAGTCCGCAGGCTGCTGGAGCAGGACAGCAAGCACCTGGACCGTATTCAGGTGCTTATGGCATCCAGCCGTGAGTTTTATATTATCATCCGGCTGCGTGGTGAACAGGAGTCCGATGTGTTCTCCTACCTTTCCCGCATCGAGCAGAATATCAACGACAACGGCTTCACGACCCGCCGAGCCACCGAGCAGGATCTTAAAAAGATGCTGGGTGTTTACTTTGAGCAGAACGTGACAACGGAAAAGTTCGAGGACTTCGACGGTGACCGCTGGGTCATTGTCGGTGAGTAAAGGAGGGACTCATTTGGCAAAGAAAACGAAAAAAGCAGCGCCGCAGAGCCGGGAGCCTGCAAGCATCAAATCCTTCCTGGATATGATCGCACCTTCCGTGGTCAAGTTCGAACCGGACCACTTCATCTGCGGCAACACCTTCCGCTGCGTGTGGGCACTGCGGGAGTATCCCACGCAGACCGATGAGCAGGCTATTCTCCGACATCTGGGCGAAAAGGATGGGATCACGCTGCGTATCTACACCCGACAGGTAACACCTGCCGAGGAAAAGCGCATCATCCAGAATGCTGCCAACAAAAACCGCATGGGCAGTTCCAACACCAACGACCTGCAGCAGACGATTACGGCGGAAAGCAATTTGCAGGATGTGGCATCGCTGGTGGCTTCCATGCACCGTAACCGAGAGCCGCTGCTCCATTGCGCCGTCTATATTGAGCTGACCTCTTCGGATTATAACACGCTCAAGCTGCTCCAGACCGATGTGCTGACGGAACTGGTACGGAGTAAGCTCAATGTGGACAGGCTCCTGCTCCGTCAGCAGCAGGGCTTCTGCTGTGCCAGCCCCGTGGGATACAACGCCTTCGGCCAGCAGTTCGAGCGTGTCCTCCCGGCATCCAGTGTGGCAAATTTGTATCCCTTCAACTATTCCGGCAAAACAGACGCAAAGGGCTTCTATGTCGGGCGGGACAAGTACGGCAGCAACATCCTCGTGGACTTCGACCAGCGCGATGAGGACAAGACCTCCGCCAACATCCTCATTCTCGGTAACTCCGGCCAGGGAAAATCCTATCTGATGAAGCTCCTAATCCTCAATCTGCTGGAGTCCGGAAAGTCCGTTATCACACTGGATGCCGAGCATGAGCAGCAGGAAATGTGCGAGGCCGTGGGCGGCTGCTTTGCCGACCTCATGGCGGGAAAGTACATCATCAATGTGCTGGAGCCGAAATGCTGGGATGATGGCGGTGACCCGGACGATACGGCAGCGCCGGAAGCCTTCCGCAAAAGCACTTTGCTGGCACAGCATGTTTCCTTTCTCAAAGACTTCTTCCGGGCCTATAAGGATTTCAGCGATGCCCACATCGACACCATTGAGATTATGGTGTCCAAGCTCTATGCGAAATGGGGAATCACGGAGCGAAGCAACTTCCGCCGCATGCGACCGGAAGACTATCCGATCCTTTCTGACCTCTATGACCTGATCGAAGAAGAATTCAAAAGCTACGATTCCAATGCTCATCTGCTCTATACGGAAAAGCTCCTGCAGGAAGTGTTGTTGGGACTGCATTCCATGTGCAAGGGCGCTGATGCACAGTTCTTCAATGGGCATACCAATATTACCTCCAGCCGCTTCCTCGTTTTCGGCGTCAAGGGAATGCTGAGTGCCGCTAAAAATGTCCGCAACGCCATGTTGTTCAATGTGCTGTCCTTCATGTCGGATAAGCTTTTGACGGTCGGCAATACCGTAGCAGCACTGGACGAGCTGTATATCTGGCTGTCCAATCCCACGGCCATTGAGTACATCCGCAACTGTCTCAAGCGCGTGCGTAAAAAGGAATCCGCCATGCTACTGGCCTCGCAGAATCTGGAGGACTTTGATCAGGAAGGCATCCGCGAGATGACAAAACCGCTGTTTTCCATCCCGCCCCACCAGTTCCTGTTCAACGCGGGCTCCATTGATAAACGCAGCTACATGGAAATGCTCCAGTTGGATGAGGCGGAGTATAACCTCATCAAGTTTCCCCAGCGCGGTGTCTGTCTGTACAAGTGCGGCAACGAGCGCTACCTGTTGGAGGTACACGCCCCTTCATACAAGGAAAAGCTGTTTGGAACGGCGGGTGGTCGCTGATGGCAGTATCTGCAGGCATGATCGCAAAAGCCGCGGCGACAGTGCTCTCTAACGAAAAGCTGCGCAAAGGCGTGGGATGGACGCTGGTCGCAATTCTCTCGCCAATCATTGTACTCATCGCACTCCTGTGCTCCATTGGCTCCGGAGGTGCGGATCACAACAACCAGGCGGTAGCTGCGTCCTTCTATGGTGTGAGCTACTCGACAGAAGTACCCGCAGAATTCCGGCATCATATTGAGGAGATGCGTACCGCTTTTTCTCTTCTGGATTCGGCAGTGGCTTCCGTCAATGGGCAAACGGAAAGCGGAAACGGCCTTGACCCGATTCGGATCAAGGCCGTTTTTTATGCCCTCTGCTTTGGCGAAGATGCACCATCCGCACGGGCGGCGAACCGCTTCGTAGAATGCTTCTACACTTGGGAAACCCGTACCCGCACGGTAGACATCGAGAACGACGATGGCACGGTCACCAGCACGGAAGAAGAATACACCGTTGCAGTTCCAGTCTCGCTATATCAAGCGTATGCCAATTTGAAAGCAGAGCTTGGCAGGACGATCACAGAGGACGACAAGAGTAATATCAATCACATCTATTCTATGATCGCCGGTGCGGCGGGCGGCGGGAATTACAGCGGTGAGTTCCTTCGCGGAGATGGAAGCAGTATCGACTTGGACATCTCAGCTTTCACCGACCCCAACAGCAAAAATGCTGCTGACCTTGTGACCTACGCCATCCACGCATGGGAATCTGGCTGGGGCTATGTCTGGGGGACCTATGGCGATGTGCTGACCGAATCGTTCTTTGCCTACAAGCTGGAACAGTATCCTGACGGTGTCGGCAGCTACGAAGATTTTATCCGTGCCAACTGGCTGGGCGGCAGGACTACCGACTGCGTGGGACTCATCAAGGGATACGGATGGTTGTCCCCGGAAACGATGACCATTGACTATGGTACCCACGGGATGCCGGATATCGGTGCCAACCAGATGTACTACAGCGCCACAGAGTCCGGCACCATCGATACCATGCCGGATATTCCCGGCCTTGCCGTTTGGCATGACGGGCACATCGGCGTTTACATTGGCGGCGGTCAGGTCATCGAGGCTATGGGTACCAAGTACGGTGTGGTGAAAACGGAACTGGCGGACCGTGGTTGGACGCACTGGCTGAAAATTCCGTATATCAATTATGACTGAGGAGGTACAACATGAAAAAAGTAAATATCACTCTCACCTTTGACGATGACAAGCTGGACGCGCTGGAGTTCTCGCTCCGCAAGGAACACTCCTCCGTGCAGGCCCGCATGGACGATGCGCTCAAGCAGCTCTATGAGCAGACGGTGCCGGAAGCTGTGCGGGAGTATCTGGACAGCAAGGCTGTCCCTGCTCCCAAGCCCAAGCGCACTGCCAAATCTGCCGCACCCAAAACGCCGAATAGTGAGCCGAAGGCCATGGCAGCCGTGGTGAAGGAGGGCAACTGATATGTCACAGCAAGAAGAAATCGTTCTGTGGATCGACCAGCGATGGAAAAGGGCCATTGAGAAACATCTCAATGATGAAACTTTGCAGGAGCATCTGGAGAATGTGCTGGATGAGCTTTGCAATCAGCTTCCGGAACGGGAGTATGAGCGCATCAGCCGTGCAATCCAATCGGAAGCTGCCGCACAGCGCGCAGAGGAGGAAGCAGCCCGCACTTATGCGGCCTACCATGTGACGGAGCGTGGTCAAGAATGGTACTTCAAAACCTCGCCCGGTGAGGAGCTGTTGACGGTCGGGAAAAAGCTGCGCAGTTACATCACCAGCGAGAAAGCTGCTGTGCCGGATTTGTTTATCAAAATGTTTGCAGGCGGTCGTCCCATCACTGCGGAGGAATACAATGCGCTGACCGCTGTACGCATGGAGAACACCGGAAAGGTATGCGGTGTGTTCGATGTGAACTTCGACAAGCGTGAGTTCTCCGCTGTTCACATTATGGATGGTTGGCAGACTTGGGCGATGCGGGATGTGTCCGTGGCGTCATACCATGCAACGAGGTCGTACTTTGCTTCGGCAGATGAGCAGTGGCGCAAACTGCTGAATCATCTGAATGGCAAAGAGATCACCTCGGCAGGGCATCTCTCTGCACAGAATTTTTCTTTCGGTGAGGAGATTATCGAATCGGACGGAAAGCTCAACTTTTATCTGCAGGCGGACTTCGATGTGGATGCTGCCTTCGGTACATTTGTCTGCACCGATCAGAACGATGACTGGCTCAACATCTACGCTAACTATGACATGGAGCAGGATCGTCTGTGCAACACACTGGATCTGAACCTCTGCAAGGGAGACGGTTCGGAAGAAGACTGGAGTTACCCTCTCAACGCAGCCGAACAGGAAGACCTGCTCTGCAAGATGGAGGCGTTCTGCCAGCAGCAGACCGGCATGAGCCTGCACGAGTACGCCCGACAGCTTCGGGACAGTGAAACGCAGGCTCCTGAGATGCAGATGTAACCGCCGTGTCCGCCCCTGTGGGCCGCTGTGTGCGCTTTTTACAGGTAGCCCGAGCGAGTACCCCACCGTGGGGATTTGGGTGGGCTTTGAACCGCTTTGTGGGGATATCGGCATCCGTCGAAAGAAAAGCAGGAGAAAGAGCCGGGGACAAAGCACCCCGGCTCGAACCACTTCTGCCCGCAGTGCGGGCAGTTTTCGGCTTTTTAGGCTGGGGACAAAATAGCACCTTGCAGGGCGGCCTGGACCCTATAAACCGAAATATCCCCGTGGGACAAGGGTTTCCAGCGGGGACAACACGAAAATTAGGAGGAATTTGTCAATGGAACACAACAATAAGATCAAAAAGGCTTTCTGGATCACCGAGGATATGGACAGAGAGATCGATGCACACCTGAAGCTGGATAACTGCAGCAGCCGAAGCGAGTTCGTGATGAATGCGCTCAAGTTTTATGTTGGTTTCTTGAACACGAAAAACTCCAGTGCATTTCTGCCTGAAGCACTCTCTACAATGCTGACCGGAACTTTGGATGGTTTCGCAGGCCGCATCAGTTCTCTGCTTTTCAAGCAGGGCGTGGACATCAACCTGATGGCGCAGATCATTGCCTATGATACCGACATCGACGAAGGAGCATATGAGCGCCTGCGCGGCAAGGCCATCCGTGATATGAAGCGGACCAACGGCCGCATCTCCTTCAAAGATGCGCTGGACTTCCAGAAGTCGGTGTAAGCGATGGCGAAGCTCGTACAGAAAAGCGGCTATATCAAATCCGGAAAAGCTGGCGGGTATATGCGCTACATTGCCACCCGTGAAGGCGTGGAGAAGCTGGCCGGAAACGGTGCGGTCACAAAAGGTCAGCGTGAGCTCATTCAGGAACTGCTCCATGACTTTCCAGATGCGGTGGAGCTGTTCGAGTACGAGGACTACTGCAAAACGCCCACGCTTGCTACGGCTTCCGCATTCATCACCATGGCGTTGGATGCTAACCTCCATGAAATCGATTCGGAGAGCGGATACATGCAGTACATTGCTACCCGTCCCCGTGTGCAGAAGCGAGGTACTCATGGCCTGTTCAGTTCTGCCACTGCCGTAGATCTCGCTTCGGCAATGTCAGAGCTGGAAGCGCATGAGGGAAATGTGTGGACCATCATATACTCGCTGCGCCGTGAGGATGCCGCTCGTTTGGAATTCGACAACGCCGATGCGTGGCGCACGCTCCTTATGGAGAATGCACCGACACTGGCAAAGTCAATGAAGATATCGCTCGATAACTTCCACTGGTATGCCGCCTTCCATGACGAAGGGCATCACCCTCACATTCACATGATGGTCTGGTCGGATAATCCGAAGGAAGGCTTCCTGACTAAGGATGGAATCGCGGCCATGCGATCCAAGCTGACCAATGCCATCTTCCGGGATGAGATGCAGCAAATCTATGAGCGCAAGGATGTGGCCTACTCAGACTTGGTGGAGGCAGCGCAGAATGCCATGCGGGAAATAATCAGCCGGATGCAGCACCAGATCTGCGACAGCCCGATCATCGAGGACAACATGTGTCAGCTTGTGCAGGCACTGGAAACGGCCACCGGAAAGAAACAGTATGGCTATCTCAAGAAGCCGCTGAAGCAGCTCATCGATACCATCGTGGATGCGCTGGCGGAGCTGCCGGAGGTCTCTGAGTGCTATGAGGTGTGGAATCAGATTCATGAGGAACTGAACGAGTGCTACGGTCACAACACCCCATGGGAGCGACTCCCGCTGTCTCAACGCAAGGAGTTTCGTAAAATCAAGAACGACATCATCTGGGAGGCTGAGAACATCCGTCTTGGCCTCCCAACCTTTGAAGATGAAAGAATGCAGGATGAGCCGGAGCCGGAAAGTCAGAAGGAGGAGCATCAGTCCTACAGTGTGTACGAGCAGGCGCAGCGTTACCGCACCGCAAAGGCTGTTCTGCAGGACATCTATGCGCTGGATGCGGAACACGCAGAAGCGGTCAAAGCTCTGGAGCAGCTCTGGGAGGAAGGATATACCGTTGCGGCGCATCAGCTTGGTAAGTTCTATCGGGATGATCTCTCCACCTTGCGTGACCATGCAAAGGCAGAACAGTGGTTTCGGCGCTCGGCAGAAGCCGGTAATGATTTCTCGGAGTATGCCCTCGGGAAGCTGCTCCTCACGCAAAAACGATGGGATGAAGCGATGGAATGGCTTGACAAGGCCGCAGACCATGGCAGTCAATTTGCACAGTATCGTCTCGGAAAGATTTATCTCACCGGTGAGTTTGTACCGAAGGATGTGGAAAAGGCTCTTGCGTACCTGACAGCCTCCGCTGATCAGGGAAATCAATTTGCACAGTACGCCTTGGGCAAGCTGTATCTCTTTGGGAGGGATATTCCTCCGGATCGTGAGCAGGCCAGAGAATGGCTGATCCGAGCCGCGGCACAAGGCAATGAGTATGCACGATTTTTTCTCGAACGCTTTGACCAGTTCCGGGATCCGTCTGTCATGCTGGCAGCAACCAAACTACTCCATCACATGAGTAGGATATTCCAAAGCAATTCCGTTCCACCAAGTAACCCGGCGGGGATCCGCATCGATTCCAAACGCCGCAGACGGCTTATGGAGAAACGTATGGCCATGGGTCACAAGGCGGATGACCATGAGGAGCAGACGCAGTATCAGCAGAGTATGTAAAAAAGGAGGACTCCATGTCAAGCTATATTCATTTCACCGAAGAACAGAAACAGCGCGCCGCCGCAGTGGATCTGGAGGAGTTTCTGCGCTGCCGCGGTGAAAAGCTACTTTCCTCCGGCAGAGAAAAACGCCTTGCCAGTGACCACAGCGTGACTGTCCGAGGCAACGAATGGTATGACCATGCGGAGGAGCGAGGCGGACATGCCGTCAGCTTTGTGCAGCGCTTCTATGGTCTCAGCTACCCGGACGCAGTGACACTACTGTTGGGTGGTGAGCTGGGAACAGCGTATCCCTCTGCCGGGGAGCGCACCGAGGAACCGGTGAAACCATTTGCACTGCCGCCCGCCAACAAAGAGATGCGCAGAGTGTTTGCGTATCTCATCAAGCATCGCGGCATCGCAAGAGATGTGGTGGCGCACTTCGCCAAGGCCGGACTTCTGTATGAAGATGCCGAGTATCACAACGCCGTGTTTGTCGGCATGGATACGGAGGGTGTCCCTCGCCACGCCCACAAGCGCAGCGCCAACAGCTACGGAAAAGCCTTCCGCCTGAATGTGGAGAGCAGCGACCCACGATACAGCTTCCATTATGTCGGCACAGACAGAAGCCTGTATGTGTTTGAAGCGCCCATCGATATGCTGTCCTTCATCACCCTTTATCCGGAGAACTGGCAGCGGCACAGCTATGTAGCCTGTTGCGGCACATCCATTCAGCCGGTATTGCAGATGTTGGAACAAGTGCCGCAGCTCGATACCATTCTGCTCTGTCTTGATAATGATGAAGCCGGTCATCAGGCCAGCCGCCGGATGCGGGAGCAGTTGGATGCACGTTATTCCGTGGAGCGCCTTATCCCGGAAAACAAAGACTGGAATGACGATCTGACCCTGAGCGGGGGAAATGCGCAGGGTTTTTCTATGAATGAAATGAGGTGAAATATTGAACGCAAGCGTCTGGATCCTGATCGCAGCGGGAGCGGCGATGTTCCTTGTCATCGGAGGGCTGTCCATGATGTCTCATCACTATACTCTTGGCAATATCAAATCCCGCACCGTAGGCGACGGGCAGCACGGTACAGCCAGATGGGCCACCGACAAGGAAATCAAGCAGACCTATGCCCATGTGCCCTTCAAAGTCAGAGAGTGGCGCAGAGGACAGAATCTCCCCGCGGAGCAGGGATTGATCCTCGGTTGCAAGGGGCAACCGCAGGAACTCACCGCACTGGTAGACAGCGATGACATTCACTGCCTTATGATCGGCGCCAGCGGTATTGGCAAGACCGCATTTTTCCTGTACCCCAATTTGGAATATGCCTGTGCCTCCGGCATGAGCTGGCTGGCGCTGGACAGCAAGGGTGACCTGGCTCGAAATTATGGCACGATTGCGAAAAGCTGCTACGGCTATAATGTGTCCGTCATTGACCTGCGAAATCCCACTCGCTCAGATGGCAACAACCTGCTGACATTGGTCAACCGCTACATGGACATCGCAAGGAAAGATCCTAAAAACTTGGCGGCTCGAGCTAAGGCGGAGAAGTACGCTAAGATTCTCGCCAAAACCATTGTCAACCCCGATGGCGATGACAGCAACCGCGGACAGAATGCCTTTTTCTATGATGCGGCGGAGGGATTGCTCACTTCGGTCATCCTGATGCTGGCGGAGTTTCTGCCGCCGGATGAGGAGCACCCACAGGAGCGCCGGCACATCGTCTCTGTCTTCAAGCTGGTGCAGGATCTGCTGGAGCCCAGCAAGGTAAAGGGCAAGAGTCACTTCCAGCTCCTGATGGGCAAGCTGCCCCCTGATCACAAGGCCAGATGGTTTGCGGGTGCTGCACTCAACAGTGCGGAACAGGCCATGGCCTCTGTCATGTCCACGGTACTTTCTCGTCTCAATGCATTTCTGGACTCGGAACTGGAGCAGGTGCTTTGCTTCGACAGCGCCATCGATGCAGAGAAGTTTGCTTCTGAAAAGTCTGCCATCTTTCTCATTCTTCCGGAGGAGGACACCACCAAAAACTTCATGGCGGGCTTGATGATTCAAAATCTAAGCCGTGAACTGTTTGCTGTGGCGGATGAAAACGGAGGGAAGCTGCAAAACCGTGCGGTACTGTATTGTGATGAGTTCGGCACCATGCCGCCCTTCGATGTCCTTCCGCTGTTCTCCGCAGGCCGTTCCCGCCGCCTGACGCTGGTACCGATCATTCAGTCCTTAGCGCAGCTTGAAAAGAACTACGGAAAAGAAGGAAGCGAAATTATTCAGGACAACTGCCAGGACACCATCTTCGGTGGCTTCGCACCAAATAGTCAAACGGCGGAGGTGTTGTCCAAGGCACTCGGAAACCGTACTGTTCTGTCTGGATCGGTGAGCAGGGGAAAGAACGATCCAAGCCAAAGCCTGCAGATGATGGAGCGTCCACTACTGACGCCAGATGAGCTGAAGTCCATTCCCAAGGGGAATTTTATTGTCCAAAAGACGGGACAGCATCCCATGCGTACCCGCCTGCGGCTTTTCCTTGAATGGGGTATCACCTTCGAGGAGCCTTATATCGTGCCGGAGCGGGCAGATCGTGCGGTAGCCTATGCCAACCGTGAAGATCTGGAGCGTAACCTCCCGCAGTCAAATAAGGCGGAAAATGCGGATATGCGTGGAGCCTATGCCGTTTCCGGACGCGGCGGCATTGCCCATGAACCTGCTGTAGATAAGCCTCGGCGCAGGGGCGGAAAGCAAATGAAAACCTATGGCGAGGAGGATCTATGAGTTACTTCGGAACAATTTATGCCGACACCGAACTGCCCTCCAGAGCGAGGGCAGTTTATATGTATCTGCGTGACCGCGCAGACAGCGAGGGAAAATGCTGGCCGGGAATCAAGACGATTGCGTCCGACATGCGATTATCCCGCTCCACGGTCAAACGGGCTTTGACGGATCTGGAGCAGCATGGATACCTGCAAAAGATCCCACGCTACCGTGACAATGGGAGCAGCACATCCAACCTGTATTCCATGCAGTAAGGCCGCAAAAAAGCGCAGTCCTCCGCCAAGGGAGGACTGCGCTTTTTTGCTGGACCCAGGGGAGGTTCATGATGGACCTCCCAGAAGGACTCACTCTATCGGAGATTTAATACAGAGAAAGAACAGTAGTAGAGTTACTTCTCAGAATCCGTAAGATCGTTGATTTGCTCAGAAAAAAGTGATGTGTTGAGAAGATCGGATGGTGTGATCATTAATGCGTCTGCAAGATTGAATAGTGTCTCCAAGGAAAAGCTTCTGATCATGTTAGGTGCTTCAATAGCGCTTAGATGAGAGCGGCTCATATTAGCCTTCTCTGCCAGTTGATCCTGAGACATACCACGTAATTTGCGCAGAGTTGAAATTGCAATACCAAGCTGGATAAAACGGTCTCTGTTCTTAAAGCTAACGCCTTCCTTACTCATAAAAATGCCGCCCCTTTCTGGATAAAATTATATCTTGCCAGGCATTTTTTATCCGCTCTATAAAAAGAGCTATTGACTTATTTATAGAGCATTATATAATTAAAAAGAGCAGAACGACGATTTATAAAGCGAGATGAGATAGCGGCGGAAGACGTTATTGAATCACCAGGCTGGAAAAACAAAAGGAGATTTCCGCAATGCGAAAATCTCCTGAGCTACAACAGATTACCAAGTCATTTTCATGGAGTTTGCCACTCCACGGGAATGATAAAGACTAATTGCCTTTTCGTATTATAGCATATTGCACATAGGAATGCAATTACTTCAACGGATAAATGGAAGAAAAAAGTGGGATTTTGTCAGCCTGTGTTAATATTATGCAAGGAATTACGTAGCTTTAGAGATTCAGCGCAGTCAAACCGACAGTCTGGATGGGCTTAAAATAGATATACACCCACAAAATCATTGCGCAAGGAGGAATTATGAAATGGCAAAGGGTGAGAATATCTTCAGACGGCGGGATGGTCGCTGGGAAGCTCGCTATAGCAAAGGACGCGAGCTATCTGGAAAAATCAAGTATGGATACTGCTATGGAAAAACATATCGTGAGGCCAAAGAAAAAGCAGAAAAGTGCAAAGCAGCATTAGCAAGTGGAAACCCCTTGCCAACATCTAAGATTCAAAATCTGTTTTTCACCTATTGTATAGGGTGGCTTCACGCAAAGAAATGTAGAGTGAAAGAATCAACGTATATCAAGTACAGCACGGTAGTTGAAAAGCATATTATTCCCAAACTTGGTGAGTGCTACCCGTTGGGATTTACTACGGAACTGATGGACGATTTCATCAAAGAGTTGCAGATTGAAGATGAGCTGGCACCAAAGACTGTACATGATATTCTGGTCGTTCTGCACGGGATATTAAAGTTCACGGCTTCAAAAGTCACAGGAAACTTTCCCGTGGTGGAAATCAACTATCCGAAGATAGGAAAAAAGGAAATGCGTGTTTTGTCCAGAGAGGAGCAGGAACGCTTCATTTCATATCTGCAAAACGATTTGGATCCATGCAGATTCGGTATCTTGTTGGCGTTGTGTACAGGCATCCGAATTGGCGAACTCTGCGCACTGCGTTGGGAATGTGTTTCTACAAGAGATAAAGCAATCAAAATTGTAGAGACGCTGCAAAGGTTGCGTGACACCAGCATATCACAGAATGCTCGAACAAGAATCGTAATCGGTCCACCCAAAAGCGATACCTCCGTGCGAACGATCCCTATGACGGAATACGTGGCTGGTCTTTGCAGGCACATGAAGCCGCAAAGTTCAGCCGCGTATGTTTTGACTGGAACGGATGCATTCATGGAGCCACGGGTATTGCAGTATCGCTTGGAAAAGTACACCCAAGCATGCGGCCTGGAGGGAGTACATTTTCATACACTTCGGCACACATTTGCGACACGTGCCGTTGAGGTCGGCTTTGAGATCAAATCGCTGTCCGAAATCCTGGGCCATGCCTCTGTCACAATCACGCTGGATCGATACGTGCATTCTTCGTTGGAATTGAAAAGGGACAATATGCAAAAGCTGAATGCTGCAGGGATGTAATCTGTGCGCAGTCAAAAATCGGTGTTATCGGACGGTACCAAATCGGGAAAAGCCTTGCCATGCAGGGCTTTTCCTTCTTTTTTGTAGCAGAGTGGCAAACTCCATGAAATTTGCGCTTATGCATCGGCAAACCATTAGCAACAATAAAACGATTTGCTTTTTCTTAGCGCAGATGAAGCAGGCACCTACTTAACGGACGTGTATTACACATGGCAGAGGGGTCAATTGAATGAGGAAAGTTGAAAATACAAAGCAGGTTTTTATTGAGAGTGCGGTTCGTGTTGTGGCCAGAGATGGATTGGATAAAGCAACAACAAAGGCGATTGCAGCAGATGCTGGCTTAAATGAGGCAAACATCTATCGTTGTTTCGAGAGTAAGGAAGACCTTTTACGCGCTGCATTCCATATGGAAGACGTGGGCTTTGCATACTTTCTAAAACAAAGTCTCCATGTCATGTATGTACAGAACACTCCGTGGAAAGAACAAGCATTTCAGCTATGGTCTGTGAGCTGGCGGTTTATTCTGGAAAGAAGAGACGACTGCCTATTTTACCTACAATAATACTATTCTGCAAATTGTCGCAAATACGCATATGAGGAGCATTTGAGATGCTTTCAAGAACTTTTCGCAACAATGGAACAGGCATTTAAGCCAGAGGCGAATGTCGATATGGTACTTCATCAGGTTTTTGATACGATGCTTTCTTTTGCAGCAAGAGTACTTGGCGGCGAGATGCCGGATGATGACGTGACCACACAATGGGCCTTTGAACAGATATACAGCTTTGTTGTACCCAACGTCCGTGAAGAGTGTTTGATCCCATCTGCCTCTGCGATAACCTGACGGTGCAGACATCAGAGACTAAAAGTGTAGGGATGTGGAATATATGGCGTCAACAGCAACCGGCTGTTTGGCAGAGGAACGCTCTGCAGATGTAATCATTCAGATAGCTAAACCTGTGCTGCGGCAGAAGAGGCTGTACCTGATAACAAAGCGCGCTTTTGACATAGTATGTTCTTTCTTGGGCCTGCTGATTTTGGCAATCCCGATGATGATTATTGCATTGATCATCATCATAGACTCGCCAGGTGCTCCGATTTTTAAGCAGGAGCGACTCGGCATCAACGGAAAGCCGTTTATGATTTATAAATTCAGATCAATGCGCCTTGATGCGGAGGAAAACGGCCCGCAGTGGGCAGACGAGCATGATCCAAGATGTACGCACTTTGGCCAGATCCTCCGGCGCACCCGGCTGGACGAGCTCCCCCAGCTCTATAATATTCTACGCGGTGATATGAGTTTCGTTGGCCCACGGCCTGAACGGGCTTATTTCTACAGGGAATTTGAGCAATACATTCCGGGGTTCTCTAACCGCCTGCTGGTTATGCCGGGACTGACTGGATATGCACAGGTGAACGGTGGGTACTCGCTGAAGCCGGAAGAAAAAATCATCTACGATATGGAATACATTGAGAGCCAATCTATCACCCTCGATATCAGATGTCTCCTAAAGACTGTACATATCGTTTTTTCTCATGAAGGAGCCCGGTGATATTGCGCGTTAAAGTTCTTAACCCGTAATAAAGAACAAGTAAGAGAGATTGTGAAAAAATGAAACGTGACGTTCTTTTCCTCTGCCAGTTTTTCTATCCGGAATACAATTCCTCCGCAACACTTCCCTTTGATACTGCCAGATATTTGGCGCAAAGTGGATATTCCGTTGATGCCCTATGCGGCTATCCAAGAGAATATAACACCAGCGGCGAAGTTTCGGCCAGAGAAATGAAGGATGGCGTTTCGATTCATCGGCTTCATTACATACAGTTCAGCCGACGCAGTAAGCTCGGCAGACTGATTAACTATTTTTCTTTTACACTTTCGGTACTGCTTCATATTTTTGAAATTAAGAACTACAAGACGGTCATTGTCTATTCGAACCCCCCAGTACTTCCTATCGCTGCAATTTGGGCAAATAGACTCTTTAACACGAAAATCATCTTTGTGTCCTACGATGTTTATCCAGAAGTTGCCTACGCCTCCGGCAGTCTGACCTCCGGCGGGGTGATTACCCGGGTGATGCAGGGTATCAACCGGTCGCTGTTCAAGCGTGCCGATGCCGTTGTCGCCCTGACGGACGAGATGCGGGAGTTCCTGCTGCGGAACCGGCCGGAGCTGTCGGAGGACAGGGTGGTGACGATCGCCAACTGGGCCCACGAGGCCCCGTCGGAGGGGGCAGCTGACGCCCGCCGGAAGCTGGGATATGCTGAGGACGACTTTGTTGTGTCCTATTTCGGCAATCTGGGCGTGTGTCAGGACGAAACGGCACTAATTCAGGCCATGGAGCTGCTGAAAGACCGGCCGCACATCAAATTTATGGTGGCCGGGCACGGAAGCAAGCTGCCTCTCATCCGACAGGCGGCAGAGCATCTGCCCAATGTCCGGATCTGCGGCTTTCTTACCGGAGCCGCCTTCGGCCAGGCCGTTGCAGCCAGCTCCTGCGGCATCGTCAGCCTGGAGCGCGGCCTGATGGGCATGTGCGCTCCCAGCAAGTACTACAGCTATCTGCAGAGCGGTCTGCCTGTTCTGACCGTGGCGGAAAAGGAGTCTTATCTGGCAAAGGAGGCTGTGCACGCCGGGATCGGGCTGTTTTCCGACGTGGGAAACGGCGCGCAGCTGGCCCGGAACATCCTGACGCTTTATCAGGACCCGGAGCTGTGCAGGAAAATGTCAGGCAATGCGGCGAGACTTTACGCGGACCGGTACGCCGAGGACATCAGCCTGAACAGGTATGTGGACCTGTTCAGGGGCGTATTGCGCACGGCGGACTGAGGGATCACCTTTCATGAGATATTTATTCATCAACTCCGTTTACGGCGTCGGAAGCACAGGCAGGATCGTTGCGGAAAAATGCCGGCAGCTCAGAAGTGAGGGGCATGAATGCGCCGCCGCATACGGCAGAGCGTGCGCGGATAACGGCGCGGCGCAGCTGATCCGGATCGGCACAAAGGCGGATTATCTGGTTCATGCCGGAATCGTGCGGTTATTGGATCTGAATGGATACGGCTCCGGGGCGGCGACCCGGCGGCTGCTTCGGCAAATGGAGCGTTTTCGGCCGGACGTGGTCTGGCTGCACAATCTGCACGGATATTATCTGAACATCGGCCTGCTTTTCGGATGGCTGAAGGAGCATCCGCAGATCCGGGTCCTCTGGACGCTACACGACTGCTGGGCGTTTACCGGGCACTGCGCACATTTCAGCGCCGTCGGCTGCGATCGCTGGAGATCCGGCTGCGGAGACTGCCCGCAGCTGAGGGCGTATCCCAAAACCTATGGACCGGACCGCACACAGGCGTATTACCGCTATAAACGCGCGTGCTTCACCGGCGTCGCAGACCTGACGCTCATCGTTCCGTCGGAGTGGCTGGCCCGGACGGTGAAGCAGAGCTTTCTGAGCGGGTATCCCGTTGAGGTGCGGCGCAATCAGATCGACCGGAATATTTTCAGGCCGACTCCCAGCGATTTCCGGGCCAGGTACGGACTGGCCGGGAAAACGGTGGTTCTGGGCGCGGCCAGCGTCTGGACCCGGGAGAAGGGACTGCCCGATTTCTGCCGGCTGCGGGAGAAGCTGGACAGCCGGTATGCCATTGTTCTGGTGGGAGTGACGGAAAAGCAGAAAAGCGGACTGCCCGCGGGCATTCTGGCCCTGCCCCGCACCGCAGACGCCGAAGAACTGGCTGGGATCTACAGCGCGGCAGACGTGTTCGTCAACCCCACGCACCAGGATACATATCCGACGGTGAACCTGGAGGCCAGGGCCTGCGGGACGTCGGTCGTTACCTATGACGTGGGCGGCAGCCCCGAGAGCGCAGGCGGAGAGCACATTGCGGCGGAAGGCGACATTGACGGGCTGGCAGAGGAGATCCGTCGGCTGACGGAACCGGCGGCGGTGCTGCTGTAAGCATTTTTGGGACCATTGTTCCCGGGAACACGGGAATTGGAAATCATATTTTCTGCGAGTCGACCGGCATTCCGGGCATCCGGGGTCGTTTCGCCGCCCTGAGGCGCACGACGGCCGGACCCGAAAATGATCCGGAAGAGCGGCGTTTGCCGGTAAACCTGCAGGGAGTTGTACTCCGGCAATGGCACAGAGTATTTACAAGGACAGGTGGTGGTCAATCAGAGAGTATACAGATCCCAGCGATCCGCGCACGATCAATGATGAAAGGAAAGAAAGCATGAAAAAGTTTTCGCTCAAGAAAACGGCGGCCCTTGTTCTGAGCCTGCTGATGCTTGTCGGCGTGGTGCCGACGGCGGCATTTGCGGCCGGAACGGACTATGCATCCGAGACCCACGATGTGTTCAAGCACACGGAGTCTACCCTGGCCCCCGGCGTGGAGCAGTACATCAACTACGCCTACGCCAAGGACGGCAAGCAGATGGTCTACTATGTGGCCACTGCGGACATCACCCGGGACGACGTGGTGGTGCAGACGTCCTATCTCAAGCAGCACGAAAACGGCATCATGGGCATGGAGAAGCTCACCAACCAGATGGCCTATGCCAACGGGAAGTACAGCAACCCCGATGATGCCCAGTTCATCAGCGAGTATTACAACGTAGTGGCAGGCGTCAACGCCTCCTTCTACAACATGACCACCGGTCAGCCCATGGGCATCACCTATATCGACGGTGTGTCCTTCGGCACCAACAGCTATGACAACTTCTTCGCCATCCTGAAGGACGGCAAGACGGCGGTCATCGACTATGCCAGCAACCTCAGCAAGTATGTGGACGAGAACGGCCAGAGCACCATCTGGCAGGCGGTGGCCGGTTCCGTGTGGCTGGTCCGCGACGGCAAGGACGTTACCGCCAACGCAAGCGGTTCTTACAACACGGACCGCCACTCCCGCACCTGCGTGGGCATCACCGCCGACGGCAAGGTGGTGACCATGGTGCTGGACGGCCGCCAGGAGCCCTTCTCCTGCGGCGGTACCATGCACGAGCTGGCCCAGATCATGCTGGAGGCCGGCTGCGTGGCGGCTGTCAACCTGGACGGCGGCGGCTCCGCCACCTATGCCGCCCGGCCTGAGGGCGCCGACGCCGTCAGCGTCATCAACCGGCCCTCCGACGGCTCCGAGCGGTCCATTTCCGCGGGCCTGATCATCGCCTCCACGGCGGCCCCCTCCAACGTGTTCGACCGCGTGAGCATGACGGCGGCGGACGAGTACGTCACCCCCGGCACCGGCACGGAGATCACCGTGTCCGGCGTGTCTCCTGCCGGTACGTCGGCGGAGATCCCCGAGGGCGTCACCTACGCCGTCTCCAACGGTACCTATGAAAACGGCATCCTGACCCCGATGGCCGTGGGCGACACCGTCCTGACGGCCCGGTACGAGGGCCGGGACGTGGGCTCCGTCACCGTCCATGGGGTGATGCCCGAGAAGCTGGCCTTCGTCAACGCCAGCATGACCGTGCCCTTCGGGAAAACGGTGACGCTGAACCTGACGGCCACCTACGGCCTCAACGAGGTGAAGATCAAGGCCCAGGACGTGAGCTTTACCCTGGGCAACCCCGGCGTGGGCACCATCGACGGCTTTGACTTCACCGCCGGTGACGGCAGCGTCACCGAAAGCGCCATCACGGCAGCGGTCATCGGAACGGACGTGACCGCCGCCGCCCAGATCAAGCTGGGCAAGGGGTCCCAGGTGATCTTCGACTTCGAGAACGGCACCACCGACGGATTCGACACCGGCTATGCCGAGTATAACTATTATCTGCCCAAGGGCGGCACCTTTGTGGCAACGCCGGAAAACGGCAAGGTCCGCAGCGGCAGCTATTCCCTGGGGATCAACATTGACTACTCCAACAGCCAGGAGTCCGGCTATCAGATGACGGCTCTGTACCGTAGCCCGTCCGGAGACAGTAACGTGACCTATTATCCCGGCGTCCAGTCCATCGGCGCATGGGTCTATATCCCGGACGAGTATGTGGGCCTCTGGATAAGATGGGTCCTGTTCCCCATCACTGAGATCAACGAGGACGGCACATACACCGTGGCCGAAAAATCCATCACCAGCAACGCGATGGACGGAGGAGCCGGCGGAACGGGCGTGGTGTACTCCTTCAGCGAGTCCGGCTGGCACTATATCTCCTGCGACCTGAGCAAGTATAAGGGCCTGGCCTGGTACGACGGCTACTATGCCATGCAGTTCTATATCTCCGACCGCGACGGCGCCAGCTACAACTATTATGCAAAGGAACACCCCAATATCAACGGCAACTTCACGGTCTATCTGGATGATATCACCCTGGATTACTCCACGGCGGTGGACGATCGCGAGGCTCCGGTATTCTCCGGTGCGACCTATGCGACTCCCACCATGTCCGATGCGTCCGTCCTGAACGATGGTGCGTCCATTGCCGATAACACGGTGGACTTTGCCGCCGCAGTGGCGGACGATACCCGGAAGACCAATGCCACCGGTATCGACGGCTCTACCGCCTGCGCCTATATCGACGGCAACCCGGTTCCCTGCACCTTCAGCAACGGAACGATCACCATCGACAACAGCGTGACCCTGACTGCGGGTCAGCACACCGTCAAGTTCTCCGTCTGCGACAAGCAGGGCAACTACGCCTCCCTGATCCGGAACACCACGATCACCGGCGGCGAGGCGTCCCAGATCCGGGTGATCGCCCACGATGCGTCCCTGGACCGCATTCTCTTCGGTTCTCTCTACTATGTGGATGTGGTGGCGGACGATGTTGCCAATGTTCAGTCCGTGACCACCACGCTGAATCTGGACAGCATGAACAAGTGGGAGCTTGATCACATGGTGGTGGCCAAGGGCTTTGAGGTGACCTATGACTATCAGCAGGCGGATAAGATCCTGACCCTGACCATTACCAGGACCGGCGAGACCGACCTCCAGGGCCAGCAGGCTCTGGTCTCCATCCCCGTCCGCGTCTGGGAGCTGGACAACGTCGGCAGCCGGATCGGCGGCACCGATAAGGTCCTTGAAGAGGGCAACAAGTATACCTACAGCTGGTTCAAGAACAATAACGAATACTGGTGGGTGGCCGTGGAGGTCCGCGTGCAGCAGGGGCTTGTGACCCTTGCAGACGGCCGGACCGAAACGTTTACCGGCGAGAATGTTTTCTGCGATACCGAGGCATGGGCCATTCAGAAGTTCATGGTCGAGACGCAGGAGGGTAAGGATTACAAGGCCTCCTGGAACGGCGGCCACACCCATACCGCCCAGCCCCTGCCCGACAAGGCGGCCACCTGCACCGAGGACGGCTACACCGGCCGCACCTACTGCCAGGTGTGCAGCTCCGTGGTGGAGTGGGGCACCGCCGTTCCCGCCACCGGCCACAGCTATGAGCTGACGGACGGCGTGATGAAGTGCTCCGTCTGCGGCGAGTTGCTCACCGGCCAGCTGGACGGCAAGCGCTATGCCGACGGCATCCTGCTGCAGGGCTGGGACGGCGAGTCCTACTATGTGGACGGCGTGGCCCTGACCGGCCTGCAGAAGATCGACGGTTACTACTACGACTTCGGCGAGGACGGCGTGTGCCCCGGCCGGGCCAAGCTGAACGGCTTCTACTACGACAGCTCCGTTCAGGCCTACAGATACTTTACCGCAGGCGTGATGGCCATCGGCGAGGTGGACATTTATCCGAATGTGTACTTCTATGACGAAAATGGCTGCGCGATTTCCGGCCAGGTGAACCTGCTGGGCTATGTGTGCCATTTCGATGAGAAAGGCGCGTTTGTTTCCTCCGACGACAAGAACGTTGTGGACGCCGGCTTCTCGGGAACGAACATCCAGTATGTCCTGCTTTCCGACGGCACCCTGAAGGTGGACGGAACGGGCGCGATCAAGGACTATACCGCCAACGGTATCTATCCCGCCTGGATCATCAAGAACGATATGAACCAGATCACGGCGCTGGAGATCGGGAGCGGGATCACGAAGATCGGCCGCTTTGCCTTCTTCCGCAACGGCTATCTGAAGAACATCCGGTTTGCGGAAAATTCCTCCCTGGAGACCATCGGCTGGGGCGCTTTCGGCCATTGCTGGCGCCTGACGGGCGTTACCATTCCCGCCAGCGTCAGAACGCTGGATCCCTATGCATTCTATGAGTGCGGCGCCATGAAATATGTGGACTTCGAGGCGGGCAGCAAGCTGACCACCATCGACTTCTGCGCATTCCAGCATGGCATGGCCCTGGAGAGCGTGTTTATCCCCGAATCCGTCACCAAAATGGGCGGCGACATCTTTATCAAGGCGAACCCGGACATGGTGCTGAAGGTGGCCGAGAACTCCGTGGGTCATTCTTACGCCCTGAATTATGGCCTGAAGTATGAGCTGCGGGCCGGCACGCCTGTTGAGGTGGCCAGCGGCAGCTGCGGCGAGAACGCGGTGTGGACCCTGTACTCCGACGGTGAGCTGCGGATCAGCGGCAGCGGAGCCATGACCAACTACACCTCCCATGCCCAGCAGCCCTGGGGCAGCGTCCGCCACACCATCAAGAAGATCGTCATCGGCAAGGACATCACCAGCGTGGGCAACTACGCCTTTGCATACTGCCAGAACACCACGGCTGTGGAGTTCGAGGAGGGCAGCAAGGCGGCCACCATCGGCGTGCTGGCGTTCTTCAACAACCCCAAGGTCACTCAGGTGAACCTGCCGGAGACCGTGACGTACATCTCCGCCTATGCGCTGGGCGACTGCTTCGCGCTGGAGAGCGTCTATATCCCCCAGGGTACCACCGGTATCTATAAGACCGCCTTTACCAATTCCGCCAAGGTGGTTCTGAACGTGGCTGAGGGCTCCTATGGCGAGGCCTTTGCCAAGCAGCACGGCATCGCTTACACCACCCGGTAATCGGACCGGAAACCGCCGCCTGTACTGACGGACAGGCGGCACCGTAAAGACATAGGGGTGGGGACGGCCTTCAACGGCCGTCTCCACCCCTGACGCGGCGCTTCTCGGATTTATATTCCGGATGATCTTCGGTTTTGTGACAGACTCGACATATGACTATGAACATTTTATATTTCGGCACGGTGTGCGAGCCGGAGCATTACAGCCGCCTGCTGGAGGGATGCCGGAGCAAGCCCTCCGTGTCCACGCTGGTGTTTGAAAACGCACTGCTCAGCGGCTTTGCCGCTCACGGAACGCAGATGGAGATCTGCAGCTATCCCATGATCCCGCCCTTTCCCCGGAGCCCCCTGCTGCACTTTGGCGGAAACAGCCAGATGCTTCCCAGCGGATACCGGTGCAGGTGGCTGAATACCGTCAATATCCCGGTGCTCAAGCAGTATTCCAGAAGCCGGGATGCCAGAAAGATCCTCCGCCGCTGGGGCGAAGAAAATCGCGGAAACGGGTTGATCCTGACCTATTCCATTCCTCCCTTCCTGATAAAGGATATTCTGCGCTGCGCAGAAACGTATGATCTGAAAACCGCAGCCATTGTCCCGGACCTTCTGCGGGACATGTACATGAACGAAAACCCCCGCTCCCCTGTAACCATGCTTAAAAACGTCTATCTGCGTCCGGCGCTGAGGCTGCAGGACCGGTATGACGGTTATATATATCTGACAGATGCCATGCACGCCGTTGTTGCGCCGGATAAGCCCTATACGGTGATGGAGGGGATCGCCGATGCATCCGCGGCCGCGCCCCCCTGCACCCGGGAGAAGGCTGACCCTCCGGCTGTGATGTACGCGGGAATGCTCCATGAAAAATACGGCATCCTGTCCCTGCTGGATGCGTTTGAGGCCCTTGATGCGGAGTCGGCGGAGCTGTGGCTGTTCGGCGACGGGACAGCCGCCGAACAGGTAAAGGCCCGGGCGGCCGGGAACCCGCGCATCCGGTATTTCGGCGTTGTTCCCCATTCAAAGATCCTTGCGTATGAGCGGCGCGCGTCCCTTCTGGTGAATCTCCGCCCGACGCAGGAGACCTATACGGAATACAGCTTTCCCTCCAAAACCATCGAGTATATGCTCTCGGGGACTCCGCTGCTTACCACCCGGCTGAAGGGGATCCCGGATGCGTACTTTGACTATGTTTTCACGGCGGACTCCGGGCGTCCGGAGGACCTGGCCCGGGCGATGCGGTATGCCCTGACCCGCCCGCAGGCGGATCGGATGAGGCTGGGAGAAAGGGCGCAGCGCTTTATCCGCCGGGAGAAGAACGCGGCGGCGCAGACGGCCGGACTTCTTGCATTTCTGGAAGAGAGCGTGATGCAATGACCATGCGCATACGAACGGATAAAATCGGCGGATTTCTGACCATGGCGCTGCTGTTTATGGCGGCCATGAACCTGGGCGGCAAGTTCTTCTACTATGTATTCCTGGCCTTTTTCCTGGTGTTCCTGTCAAAGCGCTGCCTGAAGGTGGACAAGACCACCATCGTTTATCTGCTGCTGTGCGCCCTGATGGCCGTCGGCAGCTACGGAAGCGGATTGTTGGCCGTTGTCAGGCGGTTCGCACCCTTCTGCTTTTATCTGGTGGGGGTCAACCTCATCGCAAACGACACAGACTCCGCGGCGGATGCGCCCCGCCGGGATGTGATCCAGCGGAAGGCCTATCGGCTTCTTGCGGTGGTCTCCCTGGGCTCCTTTTCCCACTATCTGCTGAACTATCTCTATAACCGCGGCGCGGCCGTGGGCCGCAATACCAACGATATCTGGAGCGGGCAGGCCATGGCGGCCACCGGGCAGAATGCGCTGGCCTGCCTGATGCTGGGCCTTTCCTGCGCCATGCTGTTTTTCCCCATGAAAGAATGGCACCGATGGCCGGCCGCCGCCGGCATAGCCGTCATGCTGCTGTACAACATGACGCTGGCCTGCCGGACCATGCTGGTGATGCTCGGCATACTCCTGCTGCTGGGGATGCTGTACCCCCGGCAGGACACCGGATACGGCACGCAGCTGGCCAGGAACACGATTTATACCGCGCTGCTGGGCGGGGCCTCCGCCATTGTGCTGGCCCTGAACCCATTCGGCCTGCGGGACCGGATCTGGAGCTCGGCGCTGGTTTCCCGGATCGTGAACCCATCCTCGGCGATGCTTGGCAACGAGACCCGGGCCTATGCCAAGCTGGCATTTATCCGCAGTATGCCGCAATATCCCCTGGGCGGCTTTCATATGAAAAAGAGGTACGGCTATGCCCACGATCTGCTGCTGGACGCCTATGACGGATACGGCATATTCGTGTTTCTGCTGATGCTGGCGGTGCTGGCCGCGGGGATCTGGCAGCTGTATGTCCTTCTGCGCAGGACCGATTACGCCCGGCCCGTCAAGGCGGCGTTCCTTCTGGTTTACTGCGCGATTCTGCTGGAGTTTGCGGTTGAGCCCATCATCGAGGGGATGCCGTGGCTGTTTTCCTGTTATTGTCTGATCAATGGATGCCTGGCCGGCATGACTGATGCGGCGGCCCGGGGCGGCGGAGCGGTTCGGAATGAAGATATTGCAGATTAACACCGTATACGGAGAGGGCAGCACCGGAGGGATCGTCAGGGACCTCCATGATCTGTGCGCCGACCGGGGGATCGCCTGCGTGTCGGCTTATCGCGGCCCGGCAAAGGGCCGGACGGCCCCGGAGGACACCGTCGCCGTAAGCTCCGTGTGGGACGGCAGGATTCACGGTCAGTGGTCCCGGTTCACCATGTTCAAGGGTACCGGCTCCCTGCTGAAAACGGGCCGGTTCCTGCGATGGGTGGACGGCTATGCGCCGGATGTGATCCATCTGCACAACCTGCACGGAAGCTATATCAATCTTCCGCTGCTGTTCGAGTACATAAAAAAGCGCGGCATTCCCGTGGTATGGACGCTGCACGACTGCTGGGCATTCACCGCCATCTGCCCGCATTTTGCAATAATCGGCTGCGAAAAATGGAAAAGCGGCTGCCGGGACTGTCCGCAGAAAAAGCGGTTTTCGTCGGCGCCCGTGGATCTCAGCGGCCCCGTGTGGAGGGCGAAAAAAGCCTGGTTTACGGGGGTCCCGCAGCTGACCGTCGTCACGCCGTCCCGGTGGCTCGGGCGTCTTGCAGGGGAGTCCTTTTTGGGCGCATATCCGCGGGAAACCATACCCAACGGCGTAGATCTGGATATTTTCACCGGGACGGAGTCGGATTTTCGGGCCAGGTATGCCCTGGAGGGGAAGAAGCTGGTGCTGGGCGTGGCCTTCGCGTGGACCGACGCCAAGGGGCTGGATGTTTTTCAGGCCCTTGCCCGGCGGCTTCCGGAGGATTACCGAATCGTTCTGGTGGGAACCGATGACCGGGTGGACCGCACCCTGTCCCCGCGCATTCTCTCGATACACAAAACGGCGGACCGGCGGCAGCTGGCGGAGATATATTCGGCTGCCGACGTGTTTGTCAACCCGACGAGGGAGGAGGTCCTGGGCCTCGTGAACATCGAAGCGCTGGCCTGTTCGACCCCTGTGATCACCTTCGATTCGGGGGGAAGCCCCGAGTGCGTTGCCCAGGACTGCGGCGCGGTGGTTCCGGCGGGGGACATCGACGCCATGGAGCGGGAGATCCTCCGCGTCTGCCGGCAGCAGCCGTACAGCGGAGCATCGTGCAGAGCGCGTGCTCAGCAGTTTGAGAAAACGCGCTGCCTGCGGGAATACCTGCGGCTTTATCGGGACGCGTCCGCCGGAAGGATGAACGGATCGCCATGAAGATCATTTTTATTTCCAATTATTACACCCATCACCAGGCCCCCCTGTGCCGGGCGCTGTACGAACTGACCGACGGACAGTTCCTGTTTCTGGAAACCGAGGCCTTTTCCCGGGAGCGCCAGAGCATGGGCTGGCAGGCCCAGACCGGCGTGCCGTTTGTCCGCGGGTGCGGACAGTGGAGCCGGGAGGATGCCGCGGAGGCGCTGCTCTCCGCGGATGTGGTGATCCTGGGCAGCGCGCCGCTTTCCCTTGTGACCCGGCGGCTGCAGGCCCGCAAGCTCGTATTCCTGTATGCGGAGCGGATCTATAAGGACCGGTATCAGCCGCTGAAATGGCTGCCGAGGCTTTACCGCTTCCGGCAGCGGTATGGAAAATACCGGTCCCTGCACCTGCTGGCGGCCAGCGCCTTTGCCTATGGGGACTATGCCATGCATGGGGCGTTCTGGGGAAGGGCCTATCAATGGGGCTACTTTCCGCAGACGCAGACCCATGACATTTCCCGGCTGGCCGGGGAAAAAGAGACCAACCGGCTTCTGTGGTGCGGGCGCTTTCTGGACTGGAAGCACCCGGAGGCCGCGCTGATAACCGCCAGACGGCTGAGGGAGAACGGGATCCCGTTTGCCCTTGACCTGATCGGAACCGGCCCGGAGGAGGAGCGCCTGCGGCAGCTGACGCAGACCTGGGGCCTGACGGACTGCGTGCGCTTCCTGGGAACCATGAGCGCCGGAGAGGTCCGCGCCCATATGGAGGCGTCCGGCATCTTCGTGTTTACCAGCGACCGGCACGAGGGCTGGGGCGCCGTGGTCAACGAGGCCATGAACAGCGGCTGCGCCGTGGTGGCCAGCCACGCGGCGGGTTCGGTCCCCTTTCTGATCCGGCACGGGGAAAACGGACTGATCTGCCGCAGCGGCGACACGGACGGGCTTTACGCCTGCGTCCGGGACCTGCTGGAGCGGCCGGAGCGGCAGAGGACGCTGGGTACGGCCGCCTATCAGACCATCGTCCGGTCATGGAATGCCGAAAATGCCGCACGCCGCCTTATAGCGGCCGCGGAGCGGATACGGGAACACGGAAGCTGCGACCTGTATGAGGACGGCCCCTGCAGCCGGGCGCCGCTTGTGCGCAATGACTGGTTCAGGGGATGAGCGGGCTGCAGCGGGCCCGGCATATGCCGCCGGGATAAGAAAGGGGACATGACCATTGTTTCTGCCGGGCCGGGAGCTGCTCTATCAGCTTACCCGCAAACGGATTCGGGAGGATCGGCTTCCCGTGCGTGATATATGGATAAAACGGGAGGAGCTGTCGTTTTTCTCCCTGTCCACCCATTCGATCCTCTCCTTCCGCCGCGATGGGACGCTGTGGTTTTTCAGGGAATGCCCCCGGCTTCTGACCGGGGAGGCCTATTGGAACGAGGCCGTGGAGGCCTTCTTCGACTCCTTGGACCGCCTGCACATTGACCGGGAGCGATTTGCCCAGGAGATCCCCATCCGCATCCGGTTTACGCAGGAGGAGATCGCGGCCTTCCGGGCTTATCTTGCCCGCAGGCGGGCCTGCGGGGGATATTCCGCCGTTCTGCGGAACGCGGACCGGACCGCCCGGCGGCTGGGCTTTTCCATCTGGACCCGGACGACCTGGGACGCCGGATTTTTCAGCGCCTTTGGAATGCCTGATCTGCCGGAGGAGTGCCGGGACGTTGCCGTATACTTCCTCTGGAATATGCGCACGGCGGCCCGGAATCTGCGGCTGAGCCGGATCGTCCGCGGCGGGAACCACTCGTTTTTTTCCGCGGTCCGGTCCGTTTCCTCCCGGATCGTCGCCCGGGAGCTGGGGCTTGGGCATATGATCACGCCGTACACCTGGTGCCGCCTGCACATAGATCAGGACCGCTGCCTGCTGGGGCTGGCAAGTCCCTGCGCCCCCGGCGTGCGGATGCTGGATGCGGACCCGACGCCCGACGCGTCCCTGCAAAGGGAGCTGACGTGCCTGAATATGCTGGACGCCGTCTGCGGGCAGAGGGACCACGGGCCCAACAACTATAACGTCCTGTGCGACGGCGGCAGGTACTCCGTCTGCGCCTTTGACAACGACGAGGACCGCGCTTTTTTCCCGTCTCCCGGCGTTGGCGCGGGCCTGTCCGGCTGTGCGCCGCTGGTGGATGCCCATGGCCGGATACGCCGTCCGCACATGGACCGGGATATGGCGGAGGCCATGGCGCATATCCGCCCGGCACGGCTGAAAAAGCAGCTCCGGCCGTATCTCAACGGACTTCAGATCGCGGCGCTGCTTCTGCGCCTGCGGGCGCTGAACCGGGCCATTGCGGCCACGCAGAAGGACAACGACCGTTTTCTTCTGCGCACCGACCAGTGGGACGCCGATTCCCTTGCCGGGGAGATCGGCGGCCGCTGGGGGCAGACTTATCTGACAAAAGCGGTTTCCGCAAAAAAACAGGAGGATGAACGATGAAGCATAAAAGAGAAGCGGAGAACCGGTCCCGCCGGCCGGCGGCAGGATGGCTGATCCTCCTGGCCGTGGTGATCATCGCCGCAGTCGTCTGCACCGCGATACTGGTGCGGAAAGCGCCGGAGCAGGGGGAACAGCCCTCTGCCGGGCCATCAGCCGCGGAGACGGAGGATCCCCGGGAGCCGGACGAGTCCCTGTCGGCAGACGAGTCTCTGTCGGCGGACGGGGATATCCAGGTGGAAACGCCCTTCTGCACGCTGTATTTCCCCGGGAAATGGCGCGATCAGATCAGCACGCGGGGCGTGGACCTGGGCTACGGATATGAGGTTATCTTCTTTGTGCCCTGCGGAGACGACACCACGGAGCTTTTCGCCGTTCTGTTCGGCTTCCGCAGTACATATTCGACCCGGGTGGGCGCCATCGTCAGCAACGGCATAGCGACAAGCGTGAATCTGGAGATGCCGACTCCGTCGGATCACTTCTCATGGACGAAGGAGCAGCAGAAAAACGCCTTCGCAATGCAGGAGGACGTGCAGTATCTGCTGGACAGACTGGCGGAGGAGCCGCTGTTCACCACGGAAAGCGAGGGCGTCGATGACGCGGTGATCCCGGAGATGCCGGATGTGACCCAGGAGCGCCCGTGAGCGCATCCGGAAGGAGTGACATGGCACATGAAGCTGAAAACCATTTCCATCACGGTGGGCAGCGGCGTCTGGATCGGCGACGTGCCGGCGGATACATTGGTGGCCGGTGTGCCGGCCAGGGTTATGAAGGAGTTCGGAGACCGTGCTGCAGAAACTGATCAAAAACCGGGTCGTTAAAAACGCGGGGTGGCTTATTTTCGGAAAGCTCGCCAACATGGTCCTGGCCTTTGTGGTGGGCATTTTCGCGGCGCGCTATCTGGGCCCCAATCGCTACGGCCTGATCAATTACGCCGCCGCATACGCCTCGTTCTTCGCCTCGCTCTGCACTCTGGGCATCAACAGCGTGATCGTGAAGAACTTTGCGGACCATCCGGAGCAGGAGGGCGAGACCATCGGGACCACCCTGCTGCTGCGGGCCGCGTCCAGCTTTCTGTCGGCGCTGGCCATCATCGGGATCGTCAGCGTTGTCGACAAGGGCGAGGAGCTGACGGTGGCGGTGACGGCGCTTTACAGCATCAGCCTTGTTTTTCAGGTGTTTGACACGCTGAATTACTGGTTCCAGGCGCGGCTTCAGTCGAAATACGCGTCCATTGCGGCCCTGGCGGCCTATGTTGCCGTGTCCGTCTATAAGATCATCCTGCTGATGCTGGGGAAAAGCGTGCTGTGGTTTGCCGTGGCCGCCTCCCTGGACCATATTGTGCTGGCGGTGTTTCTTCTGGCGGCCTATTTCAGAAACGGCGGCGCCAGGTTCAGCTGGTCCCTGTCCAAGGCCAGGGAGCTTCTTGCCAGCAGCGGCAGCTTCATTCTGGCCGGTATGATGATCTCCATCTATGCCTGCACGGACAGGCTGATGCTCAAGCAGATGCTGGGAGCCGAGGCGGTGGGCCATTACTCGCTGGCCGTTACCATCAGCGGCTCGTGGGCGTTTGTTCTCGCCGCCATGATCGACTCCCTTTACCCGGAGATCGTGCGGTGCCATCGGGAGGATCGCCTGCTGTATCAGCGGAAAAACCGCCAGCTGTACGCCCTCGTTCTTTATACGGCCCTGGCTGTGTCGGTGTGCATCTGCCTGGCGGCAAGGCCGTTCATTCTGCTGATCTATGGGGAGGCCTATCTGCCGGCGGTTCAGCCGCTGCGCATCGTGACCTGGTACACGGCTTTTTCCTATCTTGGCGTTGCGCGAAATGCCTGGATCGTGTGCGAAAACCAGCAGAGATACCTGAAGTACCTGTATGTCGGCGCGGCGGCGTGCAATGTTGCGCTGAATCTGCTGCTGATCCCGATATGGGGGGCGTCCGGCGCAGCCGCCGCATCGCTGATCACGCAGGTGGCCACCACCACGCTGCTTCCGGCGCTGTTCCGGCCTCTGCGTCCCAATGTGAAGCTGATGCTGGATGCTGCGCTTCTGCGCGGCGTGCTGCCTGAAAAACAAAGAAATCATACAAAGGAGTAAGACCAGATGATATCGTTCAAAGATAAAATACTGCTCATTACCGGTGGGACAGGCTCCTTTGGCAACGCTGTGCTGCGCCGCTTCCTGACCACTGACATTGCAGAGATCCGTATTCTCTCACGGGATGAGAAGAAGCAGGATGATATGCGGCATACCTATCAGGAGCTGTATCCGCAGTATGCGGAAAAGATCAAATTCTACATAGGCGATGTGAGGGATTACAATTCCATTCTGAATGCGTTCCGCGGTGTGGACTATGTATTTCATGCCGCAGCTTTGAAGCAGGTACCCTCCTGTGAGTTTTATCCCATGGAGGCAGTCAAAACCAATGTGGCCGGTTCCGACAATGTGATTTCCGCCTGTGTGGCAAACCATGTGAAGAAGGCCATCTTCCTGTCCACGGACAAGGCAGCTTATCCCATCAACGCTATGGGCATGACGAAGGCTGTCATGGAGAAGAATGTGATTGCCCGTTCCAGACAGATGCTGCCTGGGGATCCGGTTCTGTGTTTGACGCGGTACGGCAACGTCATGGCTTCCCGTGGGTCCGTCATTCCGCTGTTCTGCCAGCAGATCGACGAGGGCAAGCCCTTGACTGTCACCAACCCCGACATGACCCGGTTCATGATGACCCTGGAGGACGCAGTGGACCTGGTCCTGTATGCCTTCGAGCATGGCGAACAGGGGGACCTGTTCGTGCAGAAGGCTCCGGCCGCCACCATTGAGACACTGGCCCAGGCGGTGCTGGAGCTGAAAGACGCGGATTCCGGCGTGACCACCATCGGCACCCGCCACGGCGAGAAGCTCTATGAGGTGCTGGTGACGGCGGAGGAGATGCTGCGGGCGGAGGACCTGCCGGGATTTTTCCGTGTTCCGGCGGATAACCGGGATCTGAACTACGACAACTATTTCAGCAAGGGAAATTCAGAATTTGGCAGGATCGAGCAGTACACCTCCCACAACACCCAGCGTCTGGATGTGGAGGAAGTGAAACAGCTTCTGCGGAAGTTGAAGCTGTTCGGAGGGACCTGCTGATGAACGTACTGATCACCGGCGCAAACGGATTTGTGGGAAAAAATCTGACCCAGCGCCTTTTCACAATCAAGGACCGCAGAGATAGGACCCGACCTGCGCTGCAAGTTGATGAGATTCTTTTATGTACGCGGGATACTTCGGAAGAAGCCTTGGCGGACTACTGCCAAAAAGCGGATTTCGTGGTCCATCTGGCAGGCGTGAACCGGCCCAAGGACCCGGAAGAATTTGCGGCCGGGAATAGGGACTTCGCCTGCACCCTGCTGGAGATGCTGCGGAAAAGCGATAACCGCTGCCCGGTGCTGCTGTCCTCGTCCATTCAGGCCAGTCTGACCGGACGTTTTGCCGGAAGCCTCTACGGTCAGTCCAAAAAGGCGGCGGAGGAGCTGCTCTTTGCCCACGCACGGGAAACCGGCGCACAGGCTCTGGTCTACCGTCTGCCGAATCTGTTCGGCAAGTGGTGCCGCCCCAACTACAATTCCGCCGTGGCCACCTTCTGCCACAACATCGCCCGTGACCTGCCTATCACCGTTTCCGACCCGGCAGTGGAATTGGAGCTGGTTTATGTGGACGACCTGGTGGAGGAAATTCTGAACGCCATGGGGGGCCATCCCCACCGGACGGAGGGGGCGTATTGCAGCGTCCCGGTCAGTCACCACGAAACCCTCGGCGAGATCGTCCGCCTGCTCCGGACCTTCCACCACCAGCCGCAGACCCTGCTGCTGCCGGAAATCCCGGCGGGCAGTTTCGCCAAAAAGCTCTACAGCACTTATCTTTCCTATCTGCCGCCGGAAAAGACCGCGTTCCCGCTGAAGATGAATGTGGACCCGCGGGGCAGCTTCACGGAACTGTTGAAAACGGAGAACTGCGGCCAGGTCTCCGTGAACATCTCAAAGCCCGGCATTACCAAGGGACAGCACTGGCACAACAGCAAGTGGGAATTTTTCATGGTGGTGGCCGGACACGGGCTGATTCGGGAGCGGAATCTGAATACCGGTGAGCTGGTGGAGTTCGAGGTGTCCGGAGAAAAAATCGAAGCCGTCCATATGCTGCCGGGCTATACCCACAACATCATCAATCTCAGTGAAACGGAAAATCTGGTGACGGTCATGTGGGCCAACGAGCCGTTTGACCCCGGCCACCCGGATACCTACTTTGAGGAGGTCTGACCATGGGAAAGCTGAAGCTGATGACGATCATCGGCACCCGGCCGGAGATCATCCGGCTGTCCGCCACCATAAAATGCTGCGACCGGTACTTTGACCAGATTCTGGTCCATACCGGCCAAAACTATGACTACACCCTCAATCAGGTGTTTTTTGACGACCTGGGCCTCCGGGCGCCGGACTTTTATCTGGATGCCGCAAGCGATGACCTGGGAGCTACCATCGGAAATATCGTGGAACGCTCCTACAAGCTGATGGTGCGGGAAAAGCCGGACGCCGTGCTGGTCCTGGGCGATACAAACTCCTGCCTTTCCGTGATCGGCGCCAAGCGGTTGCACATTCCGATTTTCCATATGGAAGCCGGGAACCGCTGCAAGGACGAGTGTCTGCCGGAGGAGACCAACCGCCGCATCGTGGACATCATCAGCGACGTCAATCTCTGCTATTCGGAGCATGCACGCCGGTATCTGATGGAGTGTGGACTGCCAAAGGAGCGCACCTTCGTGACCGGCAGTCCCATGGCAGAGGTGCTGCACGCCAATCTGGACAAGATCGAAGGCAGTGATATCCACCGGCGTCTGGGTCTGACCAAGGGACAGTACATTCTGCTCTCGGCGCATCGGGAGGAAAACATCGATACAGACCGCAATTTTGTCCAACTGTTCACAGCGGTCAATGCCATGGCGGAAAAGTACGACATGCCAATCCTTTACTCCTGCCACCCGAGAAGCAGAAAGCGGCTGGAGGCGACGGGCTTCCATCTGGACAGCCGCGTGATCGCCCACGAACCGCTGGGCTTCCACGATTACAACTGCCTGCAGATGAACGCCTTTGCGGTGGTCTCCGACAGCGGAACGCTGCCGGAGGAGAGCAGTTTCTTCCTGTCTGTCGGTAAGCCATTCCCGGCAGTCAGCATCCGCACCTCCACTGAGCGCCCCGAGGCACTGGACGCGGGCTGCTTTGTACTCGCCGGAATCGACGCAGAGCCCCTCCTTCAGGCGGTGGAGATGGCTGTCGGGATGCAGCGGGCGGAATGCTTCGGTACGCCGGTGGCGGATTATACCGCTGAAAATGTGTCCATGAAGGTCGCCAGAATCATTCAGAGCTACACGGGCATCGTGAATAAAATGGTTTGGAGGAAGGACGGATAAATGGGGCTTGCAGATATTCACATACATCTTTTGTTCGGAGTGGATGACGGTGCAAAAGACGAAGATGAGATGCATGCCATGTTAGATGCGGCTTATCAAGCTGGCACACGGGTGCTTTGCTGTACACCTCATTTCCACCCAGGCTACCTTGGAGACAATTATGACAAGGTAAATGCGGCATTTAAGCGCTTGTCGAGCTATGTGCAGAAAACATATCCAGACATGGCGCTGTATTTGGGAAATGAACTTCGGTATGAACCGGAATGTGTGAATTGGCTGAGGCAAGGCGTTTGCAGAACGGTCAACGGCACCAGATATGTGCTGGTGGACTTTTCGGAAGCAGCACCCGAAAAAGCAATTGGAAATGGCCTTCATGCATTGCTCAACGCAGGCTATATCCCCATTCTTGCCCATGTCGAGCGCTATCGATCCCTGCACGGAAGAATTCCCGCGATTCAAGCGTTCTGGCATGATGGCGTGGTGCTCCAAGTGGATACACAGTCCCTGTTCCGCGGGTTTGGCCTACTTGTTCAGCGTCAATGCCGGAAGCTGTTGTCCCTTGGGCTGATCGATCTTTTTTCCTCAGATGCACACAACTGTACGTCTCGCCCACCTGAAATGTTGACGTGCTTTAACTATATCAGCAAAAAGTACGGTGCCGACTATGCGGCAACTTTATGCTGCAATAATGCGATTCGTTTATTGCATGGTGAGGCCGTAAGAAAGGACCTTTCTTAAGCATGAATCAGAAAGCAAATTTTAAAACAGTTACGCTGAAAGACCTGTGGGGAGTATTCGTCCAACGGCTATGGGCCATCATACTCGCAGCCTGCATTTGCTGCGGCGGCCTTTTGGTGTTCAACCGTATGACATTTGTCCCACAATATGCCTCTACTGCGACCCTCTACATTCTGCGTCAAGCAGATGGCGCAACCGCCAGCGATGCAAGTTCGGATTTCTCCTTGGCCTTAAAGGTCGTCAATGACTGCACCTACCTCTTAAAAAGCCATACCGTTTTGGATGAAGTTATCAGCAGCTTGAATCTGGATATGAAGTACGAGGATCTATATGACTGTATTTCCACGTCCAATCCGGAGGACACTCGTATTCTCGAGGTGACTGTGAAAGCGGATTCCCCTGAACTGGCAAAGCGTATTGTGGATAAAATCTGCACTATCGGCTCAAAGCGCATTGAAGACGCTATGGGGTTTCAGCAGGTGAACCTCTATGAGCTTGGAACGACGGATCCTGATCCCTGCAACAGTACGAGGATGCTCACGTTCGCTTTTGCTGGCGTTGTTGCTGCCGTTGTAACATATGTGATCTTCCTGATCATCTTCCTTCTGGATGACCGTATTAAAACCGATGACGAAAATCTGGAACGATACCTTGGCCTTAGCGTTCTTGGCAACATCCCGAATGCGGATGGCAAAAAGCCGGGGAAATACGGCTATTACAAGACATACGCAGCGTATAAGACCTCAGCCAAGCAGGAGGTAGAAGATAAATAAAATGGAGAAAACAGTTTTGGAAAACAGATCATCTGTGAAGACAACCCTAAAACTTCCTGGGAAGAAAGACTTCTTTACACAGGAGGCATTTAAGACATTGCGAACCAATTTGCAGTTCTGCGGTCAGGATATCTGCACTGTTGTGATCACAAGCTGCAATGAGAATGAAGGCAAGACAACTATCACCCTGCAGCTTGCAAAGAGCCTTGCAGAATTGAACAAGCGTGTGCTGGTCATTGATGCGGATATGCGAAAATCGGTTATGGCAGGGCGTAACACCACAGCGGAAAACCCTGCGGGACTGAGCGAGGTGCTGACAGGGCTGACTTCTGTCAAAGAATGTCTTTATCAGACGCAGTACGAAAATTTGTCGATCATGTTTGCAGGCAAGTATCCCCCCAACCCGGTAGAACTGCTGAGCGGGCAATACTTTGAAGAACTTTTGAAGGCGGCGAAAGAGTCTTACGACTATGTGCTAATCGATGTCCCCCCGCTTGGCAGCGTCATTGACGCTGCCGTCGTAGCAGCCAAATGCGATGGAACAATCCTTGTTATTTCTGACAATCAAGTCCGCTACCGACAGGCCATCGAGGTCATAGAGCAACTGAGGAAAAGCGGAAGCAAAATTCTCGGAGTAGTCCGCAACAACATCAAGAAAAAGGATGGTAGCTACTATAAGAAGTATTACAAGAACCGCTATCAATAACCCACAAAAGAGTATTAAATTCGAGCCATACTTACTTGAAGAGTTTCTGACTAAGGTGGTAGAAATCATTACAGATTATGCCGCGGCAGTTCCAGATTTTTCGGCGGTCATCTTTCGCTATTTCAATCCGGTGGGAGCACATCCCGGCGGCCTTATTGGAGAGGCACCCAACGGCACACCCAATAACTTAATGCCGTATATCACTCAGGTTGCTATGGGAAAGCGAAAGCAACTATCGATTTTTGGCGCTGATTATGATACGCCAGATGGTACATGTATCCGGGATTATATTCACATCATGGACATTGCCACTGGCCACACAGCAGCACTTCCGTTCTGCACTTCGCACAAGGGCGTGTAGGTAATCAATCTGGGAACAGGCAGGGGACATAGCGTCCTTGAGTTGATCTCCGTATTTGAAAGTGCCACTGGGGTTCATATCCCCTTTCAAATCGTTGGCCGCCGGGCGGGAGATATCCCGGTCTGCTTCGCCTCGGCAGAAAAGGCAAAAGTGTTGCTTGGCTGGCAAGCCACAAGAACTTTGAGTGACATGTGCCGTGACGCATGGAACTGGCAGCAGAAAAATCCCGATGGATTTATATAGCCAAAAAGGATTATGTATTAGCGCAGGAAAGATCGAAAACCGGAGATGATGCATTACGAAAATCAAAGTACGCTATATACGGCAAGTAGACACTTGCGTATGTTGCGGCTGCCCAGTTCCAGAAGGCCGTATGGTCTGCTAAAATTGTGAGAAAGATACAGAGTCATCATTGCTGGAGAAGACCCACAAGAAGACCAAATTCATAATCATAAAATGTGTACGAGGGATTTTCGGCTCTCTACGCAACAATTGATTTGCTATCGCATAGCCGTTTTTTTCTGATCCATTTATCTTCACAAGCAAGGAAGTCCTGATTGTTTGGATTCCTTGCTTGTTTTTTTGAGAAGCATCAGTGAGATTCCATTCATAAAATTCCAATAACTTTCTCCGCGCCCCTATCTATGGCAGCATAACGGGTACATATCATTTGATTACCATATACCATACCGATGATTTCTATAAAGCCAATCAAATGAGGTGTATACTAATAGCATAGTAGGTGGTACCAATGTTCAATGCACAACAGCGGATTCGGCAGCTGATGGCCGAGCGTGGATGGACTATTTATCGATTAGCGCAGGAATCCGGCCTGTCGCAGACAACGATCAGCAATATCTTCAAGAGAAATAACCAACCGTCCCTGCCAACGGTAAATGCGATTTGTGACGCTTGCGGAATCACACTGGCGCAGTTCTTTACGGAGAACGATACGGCAAATTCACCTAACGCCAAGAGTGAATTAGATGATAGTGTTGCGGCTCTCAAGGAGGATCAGCGCGAGGCGCTTGCTGCATTCATCAAGACAATAGTATAGTACATAACCGCTCAGCCATACTGTGCGGCTCACAGCAGAGGCTGCCCGAGTTACATTGGACGGTCTCTGTATTTTTTTTACAAATCAAAGGGGGCATATTCATGAGCAGCGAAATCATGCAGGAAACCACACCGCTTGTTGAATGCTGTGCGTTCCATCTTGGAATGAGCGTATTGGAGGCCAGTCTGCGAAACACCGAGGATTCAGACGCTATCATCAGTGGCCTTCTGAAGGGTGCGGCTGAGTTTTATGGCGCATCAAGAGCCTCTGTGGTGGAAGCTGACTGGGATCTTGGAATCGGCGTTATTACCTATGAATGGTGCAAAGATGGTGTGTCGGCGCAGAGAGATATGCTCCAATGCCTGCCCATGGAGAAGTTCCCGAGATGGAGGAAAGCACTTCGGGCCAATAAACCGGTCGTGATTTCTGACTTGCAGAGATTAGAGAAAGTCTATCCAGATGAGGCAGCCTTCTTTCGGGAGTATGGGGTGACTACACTGCTGGCGGCACCATTCTCCAAACGGATTAATCAGGGATTCATTGCCGTGGACGATCCGACCCGTTACACGGATGACCCGGTTTTCCTATTCATCGCTTCCTATGCAGTGGTTGTGGAGCTCAACGAAATCAAACAGCAGCAGTCCCTGTTGGCAGCAACAAAAGCCTCCAAATACAATCCGGAGGACATCCATATTAATTTCTTTGGCGGCATGGAGATTATCAGCTCCAAAGGGACATTGACCGGAGAAGATATTAAAGCGGACCAGTGCTACTTGCTCCTGGCATATCTCATTCTGAATCACAAAAAGAATTTCTCTGTTGACACACTGGCAGAGATCATCTGCCCATACGACGAACTCGATTCGCCATATAAGGTCGTCAATAATATCGTTTACCGCCTGCGGCGTACTCTTTCCGTCATCGGGCTCGACAAGCTGGTCATCGGGAAGAATGGTACATTCCAGATCAATCCCAACTTCAATATCCATACGGATTTCGACCGCTTTGAGGATGCCTGCATTCAGTTGAAAACAGAAGAAAACCCGGATATGCGGCATTCCCTCTACCACAGCGCAGTCGATATGTATAAAGGACAGCTACTCCCAAGATGTGAACATGAGCTGTGGCTGATGCAGTTGTCCATGTACTATCAGTCCCTGTACCTGCAGATTACCAAGGGATATGTCCGCCTGAAGATGGAGTGCAAGGATTATATTCTGGCGCAAAAGACGGCCATTGATGCTCTGCGCTTCGATCCGAAGGATAGCGAACTGAACATGTATGCGATCCTCGCCATGGGATTCCAAGGAAATCTCTCTATGGCGCAGACATACTATACGGCGGCAAAGCCCTATCTGGCGTTAGAGCATGCCGAGGTCATTAAAAAGTATTTGCACATAAAATGAGAGCTGCTTGAGGTCGCTCCGGAGGTTGTAGCAGAGGTTACGCAGTAGGTTGCTCCAGAGGTTACGGAGAAGGTCGTACAGGAGGCTGCGTAGCAGGCTGCAGCAGAGGTCATAGAAAAGTCATACAGGAGGTTGTCCAGCAGGTCACGGTTGAGGTTGCCCGCCCGTTATCATTGGTTATCGGATGCGTCCGATAGATGATGCGGGCGGGTGATTTTTTTGCTGTGCAGGAGACGATATTACGCCGTTGGTCACCACAAGGCCGGTTTGCGCCCCTTGTGTACGGATCTGTACGGCCCTCCTGCGCCGCAGACAGCCCATCATTCTAATATTGCGTCCTGCTCCCGGAGCCATTGCGCTCCGGGAGCTTTTTTGCATTTTGGGACTCCTTTGCCACGCTGCCGTGGCCCTCCGTTTTCGAGATTTGCTTCACCACAAAATCTCGAAAAAACGGAGGACCAATATGTTTAATCGAAAGAGCATCTATGCTCTCAATAAGAAAGATCCCAACGCCATCGTCTATACGGATGCTGACGGTAATTTAATTCGACTGACCTGCGATGATTTTGCCTGTGCTGCTGAGTTCCGGCGTTGGAAAGACTGGTCGGACAGCGATTTGAGAAAAGAGGAAAATGCAGACCACAAGCAGTCAGATAACTCAATCTCGCTGGAAGTCCTTTCTGAAGAAGCTACCGCCGTAGTATCTATTGAAGATGAGTATATGGAGCAGATTTCTGCTGACGAAGCCGCTGTACTGGTGCGACTTCTCAGACAAGGTCTCAGCAGCCATCTTACAGAGACTCAGCGCAGACGGTTGTGGAAGTATTGTGTCGAAGGCAAGCCAGTCCGCCTTATTGCGAAAGAAGAATGCGCATATCGGAATGCGGTTTGGAAGTCTATTCAGGCCGCAAAAGAAAAAATGTTTAAATTTTTTGTGGAAACAGGGTGTGCAAAACCCCGTTTTCGCCGCGATAGGTGAAGGGATAATTTTTCTCCCTGCTATGAACCTTGATAAACACCGTCTCAGGCGGTCATATCCGGCAACTTGAATACATTAGCTGACGGAGCCAGCGTCAGGCCGAGTGCGCGAAGACCACCTGTGCGGAAAACTCCGCATCAAAGGACGGCCAAGTAAGGTGCAGAGCGATACCTACTCAGGCCAAGACAGCTTTGGCAAGCTGTCCCCGCCATGATCCCGTCAGCCTACAATGATACTCCTGTACGCAGCTCCGGGCGTTCCCCGGAGGGGTGAGATTCCCGTGATGTGCGCCCGCACAGTTTAAGTTGCCGCCCAGCCTGGGGCAGTAGTGTCGAATACAGGCAAAGGAAAATATATACCGCGCAGACCAAAGCTGTGCGCTATGGCCTGCGCGGATTCCTTTACTTAGTTTGTAGCAGGAGAAAAACGGAAGCTACTATGAATAATGACAACATCCACTCCGCATACCGCGGAGACATATTCTATGCGGATCTTGAACCGGTGCGCGGCTCCGAGCAAGGAGGCGTCCGACCGGTGCTGATTATTCAGAACGACATAGGTAATCGCCATAGTCCCACTGTCATCGTGGCAGCGATCACCAGCCGCATAAAGCATCACCGACTGCCGACCCATGTGAACCTAAACGGAAGGCAATGCGGACTGCACAACGAATCAACGATCATGCTGGAACAGCTCCGAACATTAGATAAGCAGCGTTTGCTTGGATATGCGGGAACTGTAGGAAAAAGCAAGATGCGGGAAGTGAATACCGCCTTGGAAATCAGCATTGGGATCAAGGATCTACTACCTGACAATAAAAGAAAGTGAGGAAGCAATTATGGGAAATCAGAGCACAGAGAAGAAAAACACCAGGCAGATCCAGATGACCATTGAGGGGCATAAGGTAACAGTCAGTTTTGCTCAGGAGGCCAATCCGACCCTCTCTGCTCTGGTACGCAACACCCTGTTGGACGCATATATCCGAAAGAATGGGCTGTGCGGCGAGGAACAGCCTGCATAAAAAAGTGGTTCTGAAATGCTTCTCTTCGTTGTAAAAACGCTTATCATGTGTTATACTATGCAAAAGGGGCGTGATGACCAGTGACTTTTGCAGACTCTATTGTTCAGCTTCGCAGTGAACTGCGTATTTCGCAGAAGGAACTTGCAGAACAGCTGAATATAAGTGTTGCGACCGTCAATCGCTGGGAGAACGGAAGGACCGAGCCGAATAAAATGACGCTGTTTGTGATTCGGGACTTCTGCAAATCCAAGAATATCGCTTTTGCATTTGACACATCGAAAAGTGCTGAGAGGGGTGAGCATAATTGAATCTCGGACACGAAACCGAAACCTTAGAATTCAAAAAGACTACTGGAGAACTGAAGGAAGGCGTCGTATCAATTGCTGCCATCCTGAACAAACATCAGAAAGGCGAACTCTATTTCGGGATAAAACCAGATGGAACGCCTATTGGACAGCAAATTTCTGAAAAGACCCTACGGGATATCAGCCAAGAGATTGCGAACCACATCGAGCCGAGAATCTACCCGGAAATCGCAGTGATCCATATTGATGATAAGGATTGTATCCATGTCAGTTTTGAAGGACACAACACACCGTACTTTGCTTATAATGTGGCCAGAATCCGTGTCGCGGATGAAGATAAAGTAATGTCCCAGCAGGAATTGACCGACTACATTATGGAGCGGCAAAGCAGCGAAGGTGTATGGGAGCGCAAAGTTTCCGGATGCCTGACAAGCTCGGTTGATGAGAACTCTCTCAAAGAGTATATCCACCGCGGTCAGGAGTTCGGCAGAATCAGCTTCGATTATTCCGACAGGGATACGGTGCTGGGTAAGTTGAGTTTGACTGCGGGAAGCTATTTGCTGAACGCAGGCATGGTTCTGTTCGGTGAGACACCTTACAATGACCTGCAAATGGCGGTATTCGCCGGAACGGAGCGGCTCACATTTTTGGATATTCAGCGTGAGCATGGAACGATCTTCGAACTCGTTGACCGTGCCGAAAAGTATATTTTCAAAAATATCCGCTGGCGGGTAGAGTTTGGATCTTTGCAACGCAAAGAAATCCCAGAAATTCCTGTGGATGCCGTCCGTGAAGCGCTGATCAATTCGTTTTGCCACAAGGAATACGGAACCGGACAGAACAACGAGGTTTCCATATACAAGGACCGTGTTGAGATTTATAACCCCGGTACTTTCCCGGCGGGCTATGAGCCGGAGGACTTCATCTCTGGTCGAGAGCGCCCTATCCGCAGGAACCCGCTGATTGCACAGACACTTTATTACTCCAAGAATGTTGAGAGCTTTGGTACTGGACTGAAGCGTATTGCTGATGCGTGTGACGCTGCTGGATGCAAATATAAATTTGAGGTTTTGAAGTCCGGATTCGTAGTCGTATTCTATCGTACAATTGAAGCAGAGGACGATAGCTTAGGTGGTATCACCCAAGCTACCACCCAAGCTACCACCCAAGATAAAATTCTCGAGTTCTGTGCGGAGGCACGGAGCAAGGCTGAAATCGCAGAACATTGCGGCTACAGAAGCATAAAACACTTTACCGATAAGTTTTTGAAGCCTATGCTGGCGAGTGGACAGTTGTTGATGACGATTCCGGATAAACCGACAAGCCCGGAACAGCGGTATGTTGCAGCCGGTAGAGGAATGCAGGAGAAAAGCAATGAGCAAGGAAATCTACACCTGTGACGCTTGCCACTATACCTTCGAAGCGGAAACTGGATGTGACCAATGCCCGGATTGCGGCAAAAAGCGAGTGCGGCCTGCCGATGAGCAAGAATCAAAGGAATATCTGGATCGTCAAAAGCACACCGAGAAGTGGAATTGAGAAACTGCGGAGGAAAAACAAAATGGTTACCAGAGATGATTTGGAGCAGTTGGTAAAGAATCGCGGCCAAGAGGCTGTTGGCGCAGCTGTCGTCAAAATCCCTGACGAGGATGTGCGTCCGGCTCTGATGCTCATGGTTATGATATATCAGAAATCGGACGAAATAAATCGTGAGATATTTCGTCGAGATCAGAAGCGCATTGCTGAATTGGAAGAAGAACTTGAAAAAGCCCGCGCAGAACTCCATCGGTTAGAGCAGGAAAAATAAATTCTTTTGTCATTACGAGCAGGCTGCAGTTTAAAGCTGCGGCCTGCTTTCTATTCTCGGCAAGCTGGCGCTTGGGCAAAAAGTCTTTTGCTCAAGCGCGATTTTACCGGATCGGAGGCCGTTTCTTTGTTGCTTATATTTCGAGGTTTTGATAGCTATTCAACCTGAAATGTGAGATAATCAAGGTGGCAAAATGCCGTGTACTTTGAAAAGTGAATACATGATAAGGTGTATCTGAACCTCTCACATTTCTAAATCATTCATTGAGAGGAAGGATACATTATGGCTGAAAGAGTTTGTTGTTCTTATCAAAATGTACTCAGCATCCAGAACAGAGTATGCTGTCTGTACCGCGTCTCCACCACCAAGCAGGTCGACCACGATGACCAGAATCAAGCTGACATCCCCGTGCAGAGAAAAGCCTGCCGTGAGTTCGCAGAGCGGATGGGCTGGACCATCGTGTACGAGGAACAGGAAAACGGCGTGTCAGGCTTCAAGGTCAGCGCCAATGACCGTGATAAAATTCAACTCATCAAGGAATATGCCGAACAGGGCAAATTCGATATTCTGCTGGTGTTCATGTTCGACCGTATTGGCAGACGAGCCGAAGAAACGCCTTTCGTGGTCGAATGGCTCATCAACCACGGCATTCAGGTCTGGAGCGTCAACGAAGGTGAACAGCGAATCGACACGCATGTCGACCGTCTCACCAACTACATCCGCTTCTGGCAGGCAGACGGTGAGAGTCAGAAAACCTCCATGCGTACCAAGGCTGCCCTCGGGCAGATGGTACAGGAAGGCCGCTTCCGTGGCGGTTCCGCCCCTTACGGCTATGACCTGGTACCCAGCGGCACATACAACAAGCGCAAGCATGAGGTCTTCAAACTGGAGATCAATCCTGATGAGGCAAAGGTCGTGCGCATGATGTTCGACCTGTGCGTCGGCTCCGGTTACGGCAGATTTAAAATCGCCAACTTCCTGTCTGAGATGGGCATCAAGACTCGTGACGGAAAGAACTGGCATGAAGCTACCGTCGGTCACATTCTGCATAATATCATGTACACTGGCGTGCTTCGGAGCGGCAGTACACAGTCTAAAGCATTCCCTGATTTGCAGATCATCTCACCGGAGAACTTCGAGCTGGCGCAAAAGCTCATGGCTGAACGAGCCAATGAGTGCAATGCGCTGCGAACCATGCCCCGCAACACCAGGGGGCAATCCCTACTGTCCGGCAATGTGTTCTGCGGACACTGCGGCGGGCGTCTGACGCTGACCACCAATGGGACAACTCGGATCAACGCTGCCGGTGAAAAGGTTGGCCGCAAGCGCATCCGCTATGTGTGCTACAACAAGACCCGCAAGCGCAGTAACTGCGATGGGCAGACTGGCTACACCATGCACATTCTGGACAAGATGGTCACCGACATTCTCCATCAGGTATTTGATCGGATGCGGTCTGTAGAGGAGAACGAAATAATCTCCCGTACCCATCGCAGCGCCATGGTCAGTCTCAAGAAGCGCCTTGCGGACGCCAAAGCAGAGTCTGCTAAGGCTGCCAAGGAATATGAATCACTGAAGCTGGAGATCATCAAAGCCGTGCAGGGTGAGAGTGCGTTCCCGATGGACGTCCTGTCGGAGCTGGTCAACAATGCCCGTACCAGGATGCTGGATGCCAATGCTCAATTGACTGAACTCAATGAGGAAGTCGAGAAAAGCAATCAGCGCATCGAAGCCATCAAAGCGGATTACCGCCGCATCATGGAATGGTCCGAGATGTTCGATGGCAGCGACATGGATGTGAAGAAGATGATCGCAGGATACATCATCAAGAGAGTGGATGTGTACTCCGATTATCGCCTGCACATCGAGTTCAACATGAGCTTCGCACAGTTCGAACTCGGATTGGAAACAGAAGTTGAGTATGCAGCACAGGACATTGTTTCATGAAAAAAGCACTGCCTGACAGTGCGCTCATTCAGCCTCTCTAATTGACAACAGTTCCAAAACACGCTAAAATAATCGCAGAAATGCGTGTGGGTGGATTCTGATGGAGATATGGCCCCAGATGCCTGTGGGGGTGCTTAACCGATCACTCGGGAGAGCGCTTGAATGGCATTCAAGAGGTCAGCGGTTCGATCCCGCTTATCTCCACCAAAAGAAAACCTTGAAACCACGACGGTTTCAAGGTTTTCTTTTTTGTTTTCGCGGGGGACCTTACCCGGCGGTTTTCTAACACATTTTTAACACTTGCCGAGCCTTCATCGCTTTGCGCAGGCGGCAGCACGCCGGTGGGGCAAAAACTTCTTTGGCGCACCCGAAAGGCGTGTGCAGAACACCATTATGATGGCAAAAGTGGGCGGTGAGCCGATGCAGTCAGCCAACGCGAAGAATCAGTGCATTTTTTGGCCGTTCTCCCGTCAGCGCTATATCCGATGGGAGCATTGTTTCTTTTTATCGTTTCTTTTACATCTGAATGAAAGCATCACCGCTTGACAGCCTATCGTTCGGTAGGTATAATATGAGGAAATACCAGACTCAGGAGGAGTACACCATGACAGCAAAAGGAACCACCAAGCAGGGGATATTGGATGCCGCGCTGGAATTGTTTTCCGTGCAGGGGTATGAGGCCACTTCCATTTCCCAGCTCGCGGAAGCGGTTGGTATCCGCAAGGCGTCTCTCTACAGCCATTTTGAAAACAAGCAGGCGATTCTGGACGCTCTGATCCAGACCACCATAGGAGAATACGAGAAGCATTCCATTTTTGCCAATGCAGATTGGGATGATCCCACATTCACAAAGGATAAGGAACATATGACGGCGGAAATGGCGGCGCAGATGTTCCTTGGGCAGATTCGTTATATTCTCCACGATCCGAAAATCAGCCGCGCCAGGAAAATGCTCACCATTGAGCAGTTTCAGAATCCGCAGATGGCAGCGCTGCAAACCAAGCAGAATTACACGGATGTCATGGGCTACTTCACCGGGCTTGTGCGTTTTCTCATTCGTCAGGGGCGGCTCGTAGACTCTGACCCGGAGATCATGGCGGCGCAGCTTTGTCTGCCGATCTCTGCCTGGATCAATCTCTGCGACCGGGAGCCGGAGCGGGAGAATGATGTGATGAAACTGATTGAGCGGCATATCCGGCAGTTCTTTGAGGTATATCAGGTGAAATGAGTTTGGAGCTGTGAGGATGAAATCAAGCAGACGATCGTTTCTCCTAAATCCGCTGTCTATGCTTTTGGCCGGACTGCTTCTCGGCATTGCAGCAAGACTGTTTGATATCTATTTCCAAAATCTCGGAGAGATCTTTTCCCAGATGGCCATATGGATTCTTTTGGGAACAGGGATCGCGATTTACAGTCCTACAAAGAAAGCGGCCATGGGAAATATATTTCCCTTCTGCATGGGGATGCTGGCGGCCTATTATGTGACGGCAGCCATCACCCACGGAGTTTACAGCCGGACCTTTATCATCGGCTGGACGTTGTTCGCCCTGCCCTCCCCTCGGAGACAACCGCTGCCTTGTCAAGAACCTTGATGTCCTTTGTGCTTTCCCTTGTTTTTATCCTGCCCAAAGCCATCACCTCCTCTCAGAGCAGACAAGTCACACCTTCTTCGCTACGACAACGAAGCGACCGTTGGGATAGGTATATTCGCAGGTGGAAAGGGTCAAAAGCTGATCCCCGTACTCAGCAGTAACCCCCGTGTCATAGAGCTGTCTTGCATGGACATTCTCCATGAACTCGGCGAACTGGGCTTCATCCATCAGCGTGTATTCGTTGTATTTGAAGGTCTCGCGGTTCGTATTGAATTTGAAGGCGGCAATGGCCTCATATTTTCCGAGACTGGAGAGCGTGTCAAAGGCAATTGTTGGATGCTCTTTGCAGAAATCGGCGTCGGTGTATTTACAGAGGTCGGCAAACATCGAGCCGTCATTCATGTGATGGCCGTAAATCACAAGGTTGTTACTAATCCCGGTCATACAGGCCTCATCAATATACGCACTTCGTCAGGTGTCATCAGCTCTCGTCCGGCAAGCTGATAGTTGGTGGAATAGCTTCCGTTTCTGCCGCGAGACCGTCCGTAGGTATTCGTATCGATGGTCTCCTTGCCCAGCAGCTTGGAAACATACTCGTGGGTACTTTGTTCGTTGCCGCCCAGATACAGAAACTCGTCACAGTTACCCACGATGCTCTCCCATTGCTTCTCAAACAGAGCCTTCAGCTGCGCAAGGTTCTGAATGATGATGGAAACAGAAATCTCACGGCTTCGCATGGTGGACAGGAGCTTATCAAACTCATCCGGCAGGGCGACATTGGCAAACTCGTCCATGACAAAATGCACATGGACCGGAAGCCTGCCGCCGTGAATGGAGTCGGCCTGATAGTAGAGCTGCTGAAACAGCTGGGTATAAAGCATACCCACGATGAAATTGAAGGAGCTGTCATTATCGGGAATCACGGCGAATACCGCCGTTCTCTTTTCGCCGATTTGCCCCAAATCCAGTTCATCGCATTGGGTGATACCGGCCAGCGAATCCAAATTGAACTTTTCCAAACGGGAGACAAGGGAAATCTGGATGGATTTCAGCGTCTTAGCGCTGCCGGAGTGATACGCCCGATAATACTTGAGGGCGATATGCTCCGGGTTTCTTTCCTCCAATCTCTCAAAAAGCTCATCGAGAACGGACTGGTATTCCTCGTTGTCCTCCTTTACATCGCCGGCTCTGATCATCTCCATAACCATGGAGAAGTTCTGCTCATCGGGCGGAGCCTCATAATGGAGATAGCAGACAAGGGCCTTGAGCAGCATCGCCGCCGTCTGATCCCAGAACGGGTCCTGTGTCTGAGATCCTTTGGGCGTTGTGTTCTTAAAGAGGTTTGTGGTAAGCCGCTGAATATCATCATCGCTGCTGATATACACGAACGGGTTGTAGCAATGGCTTTTCTCCATATCAATGAGGTCAAGGACTTTGATCTCATAGCCCTTCTCCTCCAGCAGATGACCGGTATCCCGGAGCAGTTCACCCTTTGGGTCAAGCACAACAAAAGAAGTATTCGCATTCATAATGTTGGGCTTGGCGTAGAAGCGTGTTTTACCTGCACCGGAACCGCCGCATACAAGTACATTCAGATTTCTGCGGTGCTTTCTTCCGTCCAGGCCGATGGCGACATTTTGCGTCAGCAGCTTGTTTTCCGTCTTATCCTTGTTGGCATATTTCTTGTTGACCGAACCAGCCGTGCCCCATTTAGCTGATCCGTGCTCTTCTCGCCGTCTGTAATTGTGCTCCGCGGAGAGATAGACACCGATGGCGATTCCGTACACCAAAAGCAAAGTGAGGACAGTTTTTACACTGTCCTCACAAAGCTGTATCTGGAATGGGTTTTGCATCACCGATCCGAACTGTTGAACCAGTCCGGGCAATCCATCATTTAAGCAGGGAGCAATCAACAGGCCGAGCCACACAACCGGAATTATGCCGCAAAGATAAAGAATCACATTCTGCTTGGAGAGCTTAAGTCCTACACGGATTTTCAGCTCGTCATTCACATCTTTCCCACGGGAGGGCGGCTCGTCATAGACCTGATACCTTCCTTGCAGTCCGCCAACAATTCCTTTCACAGCGCCTCGACCGACGGCATCGTTATCCAAATGAAGATGGATTTTGCGGACGGATGGGTGCTCGTCAAGAAATCTACTCAAGGCCACCGGCACAACATTCTCTCGTTTAGTCTGAAACACACCGGCTAAAGACAAATAGGTTTCACTTTTCCAGTCGCGCCCGGCAAGCAGCGCCAAGGTTGCGAAGCTCAGCAGGTCAATGGCGGATTCAAACACATGAATGTGCTCCGCATTCGGCTTTCCCTCCAAGAAAAAAGAGAAGTGCTTGTCACTGCCGGTCAGTTCCCCTTTGTAGCTGCTGACAGTGCTGCGCAGAGCGCCATATCTTGCCTTGCCGTCCTTGTCATACCCGACAAACACCGCGTTGTGGTAATCTGCCGACTCAAAGAGCAGCTTATGCTCCAGGCAGTAGCGGATGATGACTGAGTGAATCCCACGACTTTGCAGATATTTTTCCACCCGGTCTGTTGTTTCGGACAGCTCCGGCATCAGCAGTTCCGTGTGTCTTCGTTCCTTCTGGCAATAGAAAACGGGAGGCTTTTCTGCCTCCCGTCCGAGAATGATTTCTGCTGCCTGCGTGAAAGGAATGCCCTTCACCTTGATAAGATAGTCCAGCGCCGATCTGCCGCCAATGCCCCGGGAGAACCAACACCACTTACCGTTGCTGATTCGCAGGGAGTCGTGCTCTCTGGTACAATAGGTGTTTCCGGATACACAGACGAGCTCCTGGGGTTCATAATTGCGGAGGTAAGTCAAAAGATCCATTTCCTTGGCCTTGGCAACATCCTCCGCTGCAATATAGCGCATAGGGCATCACCTTGCTTCACGCCGGTCTCTCAGGAAATCGGCCCGGATGACCGCATTGGCTCGGCACTCGATGGTGTCCCGGATGATGTCCATGTGGTCGGTCTCCCGCTTTTCAAAGTCCTTGAACACATCCGCAAGCGGACAGGGCGACTTCAGGAGTGCCTTGCACTGCTTATCGGACAAGTCGTATTCCTCCAGTGCCAGCACGATGTCCTCCCGTATGTACTCGTAGCAGTGGTTCAGGATTTCGTTGGGCGGCTGGGAAAGCAGCCACTCCCGATACTTCTCCTGTTCTGCGAACACCTTCTTATATAAAGCGGTGTTCAGTTCTTCGTTTGTCATTTTGCTTCCTCCTTCATTTATGTTTTTGGGATAACACGCTCTATAGAAACAGCCGCCTGATTTCGCACTGAAACCAAGCGGCTGTGTATAGAATATTTGTTTTTGGAACGAAATCAGATCATCCACACGGGGACAATGTATGTGCTGCTGTCGATTGCGCTCAATGCCTCCCGAAGGCAGATGATCGCGCCTGTCCCTCTCGGCACAGAGGCTTTATCCAGCAGCTTGAAAGCACCCGTAATTTGTGTGGGCGGGTTGATGCTTTTTTTGATCTCAATGGGGTGCAGCTGACCGTCGCTCTCCATAATTAAGTCGATCTCGTTGCTGTTCTTGTCGCGGTAATAATGCAGCAGACAGTCCTTAGCGCTGTTGCTGTAGGTTTTTATAATTTCCGACACAACATAGTTTTCTAAGACAGCTCCGTTTATCGCACCGTTCATCAGAATTTCGGGGCTTGAGTACCGAGTCAGATAGCTGACCAGCCCTGTATCAAAGAAATACATCTTCGGCGTTTTGATCGTCCGCTTCAGAAGATTGTTGGAGTAGGGGTGCAGGAAGAACACGATCCCGGATTTTTCAAGCTCCTTCATCCAGCGCTTTGCGGTATCGTCACTGACCCCCACATCTCCGGCGATGTCATGCAGGTTCAGCATCTGGCCGCTTCTGCAGGCGGCAGCACGAATAAAGTCTGCAAACATCACCTTATCCACACCGGGAATATCGGTGGTCACATCCCGGTCGATATAGGTCTGAATGTAGCTGCTGTAAAACACATCCCGGTCTTTATACTTGCCGCTTCTGTGACCAGGGAGTGCGCCGTCCCAAATCCTTTGATAGATCTCATTCGGTGTGGCTGGGGAAAGCAACGCCTTGCGCTTCTGCAATTCGTCAAGCTCCAACGAAAAGGGTGAAACCTCCATTGCACCGCAAAGCTCCGACTGTGCCAGTGCGGACATATGGAGAATGGCGGTTCTTCCGGCCAGCGACTCCTGTGCCAACTCCATCAGGCAATACGCCTGAGAACCGGTCAGCCAGTAGGAGCCGGGTGCAGCGCCGTTATCCACGGCGATCTTGATATACGAAAACAGCTCCGGTGCATACTGAACCTCATCGATGAGAACCGGTGCAGGGTGCAGCTTCAAGAACATGGCGGGATCGGTTTTGGCAAGCCTGCGCTCCTCCAAATCGTCCAGCGAAACCTCGGCTCGTGCCTTCCCCTCCATCAGATGCCGCAGCATGGTGGATTTTCCGACCTGACGCGGGCCGGTCAGCAGCACACAAGCATACTCCTCGCTTACCGCTATAAACTTCTTTTCAAGCTGTCTCTCAATATACATTGCCCTGCCTCCTTTAGGCCAAAATACGATGCACCCTTATTATAGCCTAAGCGAGAGGAAAAATCAATAGATTTTAGGCTAAAATACGATGCGCTTGTATTTTAGCCTATATGGGCAGCAATTATGCGTGTCTGCACAGGCTTTCACCATTCATGTAAAAGTCGCCCGATTTCAAATCAGGCGACTGAGCAGACGGCACTTGTCATTCCCCCCATCAAAGAGCGTCGGGATTTTCTTCATGGTACCTTGCATCTCCTTCTATAATCTCATCCAGCGTTCTCGGCGTGTAATCCATATACGGCATCATGCAACCGACATTGATGAAGTTACCGTTCGGCGTGCCGTAACCGGTGGAATTTGCCTTTACCTCACGGCGCAGCTTTGCGATATACTCATATTCAATCGTCTGATGGACATGCCCGTAGAGCATGAACGCTGTCGAAGCGAAGCTGGCACGGAAGAAGGGAATCGGATAATGACACATCACAACATGCTTGCCGCTGTCCTTGATTTCCTTCAAGTCCGTAATTTCTTGGAACATACGCTTTGTGGCAGCGCTGAATTGCTTGGGATCGTGATTGCCCCGTATCAGCACCTTGTTGCCGCAAAGCGAACCAACAATAGACGGCCACTCGCTTTCCTTTGCCCAGATGAAATCGCCAAGAATGTATACCGTATCATCGCTGCGTACTCTGGCGTTCCAGTTTTCTATGAGCTTGTTATTCATCTCATTGACATCCGCGAAGGGCCTGTTATCAAACCGCAGAATATTTTCATGCCCGATATGCAAATCAGAAATATAGTAATTCATTGCGTTCCTCTCTGTTGTGTCTTTGAATGCCATAAAAAGCCTCCGTATTCTTGCGATGGCCACAATAATACGGAGGCTTCATTGTTCTTTCAGATGTGCAATATGGTTAGTTATTCATCTTCATCATCGTCGTTTGGCCAAGATGAGATCATGTGAATATCACCGGTATCCATATCCATTGCCATATTATCACCCATACGCATCATCATATGGCCCTCCGAATCCATTGCCATATTGTCAGACGTAGAAAAGCAAAGATCACCGTCTTCTATATCCATAAAACTCTTACACATATATTAGACCTCCTTGTAATTGAAATTTTTAATCTGGTTATAAGAACGGTTAACATCCTCTATTAAAGACTTTATATACTCATCCTTAGACGAGGCATTAACATGTATAACATTTGAGAATATCCCTTGGAAATTTCCTGAGGACTTGAATCCTGAATGAAAGCAAACAGTATCACTTTAAGCAGCTTTTGTTCATCACATCTTGGGCGACCTGTTTTATAGCCTTTCTCTACAAAATATCTTGATAGGTCGATGTGATCCATAACCTCACAAAAAGTGTATACCGGATCTGAAACATCAATTAAT
>ENA-UPXC01000740-UPXC01000740.1-human-gut-metagenome-genome-assembly--contig:-NODE-740-length-53177-cov-6.978776_pt1 | contig 53177 bp, 57 predicted proteins | sample MGYA00250047_ERZ773371 | MGnify/ENA primary metagenome ERZ773371 (study PRJEB29103, sample SAMN06111975) | human gut metagenome | biome: human gut; feature: ankylosing spondylitis patient; material... | reverse complement strand
GCCCACGGCCAACCGGCCGCCCCGCAGGCTGAGACCCAGCAGGGACAGAATGTTAAGCCGGTCCATCCGCACCTCGCAGTTCTGCCTCCATGGCGTCGTAGACCTCCGGCGGGATGGCGGTGTCAAAGGCCCGTTCCAGGGCCCGGGTTTTCCGGGCCTTTTGCAGGCAGGCCACGTCGTGGCACACATAGGCGCCCCGCCCGGGCTTCTTGCCACCGAAGTCCAGGGACACGGTGCCGTCCGGGGCCTTGACCACCCGCAGCAGGGCCTTCTTATCCTTCATTTCCCGGCAGCCCACGCACTGCCGCTGGGGAATCTTCTTCACTTTCGGCATCTCATAGGCCGCCTTTCTGATAAACTGATCTTACTCCGCGTCCACGGGCTCCACAGCAGACGCTTCCGCCGTGTCCGCGGCCTCCGGGGCGCCCCCGGCAGGGGGCTCTTCCTCGTCGTGATAGCTCTCCGGCTTGATGTCGATTTTGTAGCCGGTGAGGCGGGCGGCCAGGCGGGCGTTCTGCCCCTCCTTGCCAATGGCCAGGGACAACTGGTCATCCGGCACGATGACGCGGCAGGCCTTGCCCTCGTCCGCCATCCACACATCCACCACGTCGGCAGGCGCCAGGGCGGCGGCGATAAACTGGGCCGGGTCTTCGCTGTACTTGACGATGTCGATCTTCTCGCCCCGCAGCTCCTCCACAATGCTGCCCACACGCTGGCCCTTGGGGCCCACGCAGGCGCCGATGGGGTCCACGTTCTCGTCGTTGGACCACACGGCCATCTTGGTGCGGCTGCCGGCTTCACGGGCGATGGATTTCACCTCCACGGTGCCGTCATAAATCTCGGGGACCTCCAGTTCGAACAGGCGCTTCACCAGGCCCGGATGGGTCCGGGAGATCAGCACCTGGGGCCCGCGGGTGGACCGGCGAACCTCCACCACATAGACCTTCACATGCATGCCTTCGGTCAGATCCTCGCCGGGGACCTGCTCACCGGCCATCAGCAGCGCCTCGGTAGAGTCGGTGCCGGTGCCGATCCGCAGGGACACATTGCCGTTGCGGGGATCCACACGGGTGACTACGCCGGTGAGGATCTCATGCTGCTTGGAGTTGAACTCATCATACACCTGGCCCCGCTCGGCCTCCCGCAGGCCCTGGATGATGACCTGCTTGCCGTTGCCTGCTGCGATGCGGCCGAACTCCACCGTGTCCACAGGGATGTTCACGATGTCGCCCACCTCGTACTTGGCGGAGAGCCTCTTGGCCTCCTCAATGGGCATCTCGTTGGCGGGGTCCACGTAGTCCTCTTCCTCCACCACGTTTTTCTGGACGAACATCTTCAGGTTCTGGTGTGCCTCGTCCACATCCACGATGACGTTCTCCACATCCGCGTGGTCCCGCTTGTAGGCGGTGGTGAGGGCCTGGACAATCTTCTCCATCATGAAGGACTGGGGGATGCCCCGCTCCTTCTCCAGCAGAGCCAGTGCCGCGAAGATTTCCGCGGGATTGAAGCCTACGGGCTCCTTCTGCTTTTTGCCTTTCATGTTGCTGATTCTCCTTGTTGATAAAATACGTCTTGTCGGGACGGTGATTGGTTAAAATTCCACCCGCAGGCGGATAAGGGCAGTCTCCTTCTTGGGGAAGACCAGATCCTGGCTGCCCACGGTGACGGTGACATCGCCGGTGGCCTCGTCATAGCCCTTCAGATAGCCGGCAAACTCCTTCCGGCCCTCCCGGGCCCGGTACAGCTTCACCAGCACGGGGCTGCCCAGAAACTGCTGAAAATCGGAGGGCCGCTTCAGCGCCCGCTCGGCACCGGCGGAGCCCACCTCCAGGGTGTAGCTGCCCTCGATGGGGTCGGCCTCGTCCAGCAGGTCGCTGACCTTCCGGGAGATCTCCTCACAATCCAGAATGTCCACGCCGCCCTCTTTGTCCAGCAGAATGCGCAGATACCAGGTGCCGGCCTCCTTGACGTACTCCACGTCCCAGAGGGTGCAGCCCTGTTCCGCGATAGCGGGGGCGGCCAGTTCCGCGGTCAGTTCAGTGATCTTTTTCATGGGAGGACTCCCTTCTTTTGGAAGTTTAAGCAGAGTTTGCCTGACCGAAAAAGGTCAAGAAAAAGAGCGGACCCCGCAGCCCACTCCACATACCTTACTCTTCTAACATACGCATCATAGCACAGATACTGGAAAAGCGCAAGCCTTTTCTGCCAGATTCTTTTCTAATATTGTATAAAAAAATCCGCCGGATATACGGCACAGCCGCAGATCCGGCGGTTTTCAGCGCCTGCGCAGCCAGCCGGCAGCACAGGAGAGCAGAAACAGCGCGAGATTTGCCGCCACCACAGAGGCTCCCACCGGCGTGGACAGCGTCCAGGAGGCCATGAGTCCCGCGCAGAAGCAGCACACCGACGTAACGGCGGCACATACCACCACGCCCCGGAAGCTCTTGAACAGCCGCATGGCCGTCAGCGCCGGGAAGATCACCAGGGAGGAGATCAGCATGGCACCCATCATCCGCATCCCCAGCACGATGGTCAGGGCGGTGAGAATGGCCAGCAGGGTGTTGTACCAGTCCACCCGCAGCCCCGTGGCCTGGGAGAAGCTCTCATCGAACGTCACGGCGAAGAGCTTGTGGTAGAACAGCACGAACAGGGCCAGCACCGCAAGGGACAGTACCGCAGACAGGGCCACATCCGCCCACGTCATGGCCAGGACGCTGCCGAACATGTAGTTGTCCACATCCGTGGTCATGCCGCTGGTGCGGGAGATGACGATGATGCCGACGGCCAGGGCCGACGCACTCATGACGGCAATGGCCGCGTCGCTGTTCCAGCGGGGATTGGTGGCCAGCCGCAGCAGGAAGAACGCCGCGAGGATCACCACGGGGATGGAGAAGTAGAGGGGAGTGAACCCCAGGGCCACGGCGATGGCCAGGGCGCCGAAGGAGACGTGGCTGAGGCCATCGCCGATCATGGAGTACCGCTTCAGTACCAGGGGGACTCCCAGCAGCGCGGCGCAGAGGCTTACCAGCGTCCCGGCGATCAGGGCCCGCTGCATAAAGGGATAGGTCAGCATCAAGGTCAGGCTCATTCCTCCACCTCCCGAAACCGCCGCCCCTGGGGGGAGGCCAGATAGTCTTTGACTGTGCCTAAAAAGTAGCTGCTGCGGCCGATGTGCAGCACCGTCCGGGCGCTGCGCAGGGCGGCCCTCAGATCGTGGGTCACCATCACCACCGCCATGCCCTCCTTCCGGTTCAGGTAGGAGAGGGTCTTGTACAGATCCTGGGCCGCGGCGGGGTCCAGGCCGGTAATGGGCTCGTCCAGGATCAGCAGGCTGCGGGCGGCACACAGGGCCCGGGCCAGCAGCACCCGCTGCTGCTGGCCGCCGGAGAGATCCCGGTAGCTCTGGTCCTTCAGCTCCAGAATCCCCAGCTTGCCCATGTTCATCAATGCCGCGGACTTCTGGGCGGCGGTGTAGAAGAACCGCAGCCCCTTCTGGTTCAGGCAGCCCGAGAGGACCACTTCATACACCGTGGCCGGGAAGTCCCGCTGGGCCCGGGTCTGCTGGGGCAGATAGCCCACGGCTCCCTGCCGCAGTTCCGGCGCCCGGAGAATCTCCCCGGACTGGGGGGAGAGGAGCCCCAGCAGGCCCCGCAGCAACGTGGACTTGCCGGAGCCGTTGTCCCCCACGATGCACAGGTAGTCCCCCGCCCGGATGGTGAGATCCAGGTGGGCCAGGACGCTCTGACCCTCATACCCCAGGGACGCGTCCCGGCAGACGATCAGCTCATTGGGCTCCATGGTGGTCCTCCTCTCCGGCGCAGACGTCGCACACCCCGGAAAACAGCGTCCCCCGGGGATCGATGCGGAAGTGGTGCTCCCGCTCCAGGTGGTCGTACAGGTTCTGCAGGCGGGTACAGTCCACATGGCGGATGCGGCCGCAGCGCTCACACTTCAGAAGAAAGCAATCCCGGTGGCCTTGGGATTGGCGGCCGCAGTACTGGTACAGGGCGCCCTCCTCGGTGTTGACCTTGTGGACCGCCCCAGCGGCCTCCAGCTTTTCCAGCTGGCGGTAGATGGTGGCCAGGCCCACCGGGCAGCCCTCCCGACGCAGGTCCTCCGCCAGTTCGGCGGCGGTGCAGGCGGTCTCGCCCCGGGCCTCCAGGCAGCGGAGCACCGCCTGGTGCTGTTTGGTGCTGTATGGCATCCAATGCCTCCTTTAATCTGAAAATGATTATCGTTCTCATATTATAGACCGCAGAGGAAAAAAGTCAAGAGCAGTTGCAAAAATCCGGCAAATAGGGTATGGTAAAAGAACAGCGTATGGTTGCGCAACAAGGCGCAAATTCACAAAAACTTTAGGAGAGAAGCAAATGAAAGTCTCACTGGTCATCATGGCGGCGGGCCTTGGGTCCCGCTACGGCGGCAGCAAGCAGGTGGACGGCATCGGGCCCCACAACGAGATCCTGATGGAGTACTCCATCTACGACGCCCTCCGGGCGGGGTTCAGCAAGGTGGTGTTCATCATCAAGCCGGAGATGGAGGAGATGATGCGCCGCCTGTGCGGGGATTATCTGGCGAGGAAGACCGCACTGGACGGCACGCCGGTGGAGGTGGCCTATGTCTTTCAGGACTTTACCTCCGTGCCGGACTTCTACCGGATTCCGCCGGAGCGGACCAAGCCCTTCGGCACGGTCCATGCCCTGCTGTGCGCGGCGGATGTGGTGCATGAGCCCTTCTGCGTCATCAATGCCGACGACTATTACGGCATCGACGCCTACCGCACCATCTATGACGAGCTGGTGAAGCTGCCTGAGACGGGAAAGGCCACCATGGTGGGGTATCTGCTGAAGAATACCGCCAGCCTCCACGGCACGGTGTCCCGCGGCGTGTGCGCGGTGGAGGACGGAAAGCTCCGCTCCGTCCGGGAGGCACTGAAGATCCAGCTGTATCCCGACGGCACGCTGCGGGATCTGGCGGAGGACACGGACCTGTCCCCGGAGACGGTGGTGTCCATGAACTTCTGGGGGTTTGCCCCCAGCATCTTCCCCGCCCTACGGGAGTACTTTGAAAACTTCCTCCGCACGGAGGCCGGGGAAAATATCAAGGCCGAGTGCCTGCTGCCGGTGATGGTGGGGGATCAGCTGCAAAAGGGCGCGCTGGAGGTGTCCGTCCTTCACTCCGCGGACAAGTGGTTCGGCATGACCTACCATGAGGACCGGGAGATCGTGGCGGAGGAGCTCCGCAAGCTCCATGCCAGGGGAGATTATCCGGAGAGCCTGCGGGTGTGAGCATGAGGAGGTGCGGGAGATGAATCCGAACACGCCGGTGGGTTGCCCCCAGTGCGGGGGGCAGATGGACCTCTGGCAGGCGGGCAGGCGCCTGGCTCTGACGGGCCTTTTTGCCTCCGTCACCGACTGGATTGAGGTGGATATATACAGCTGCCCCGCCTGTGGAAGACTGGCCTTTTTCCGCACCAACTTTCTCCCTCAGCCGAAAAAACATGTGCCGGTGGAGCCGGAACCAACAGACGTGGACACCGCCGCCTTCTACGTTCCCGGTACGGGGGAGCTGGTCAAATGCCCGGTCTGCGGCAAGGAGCATCCCCGTGACGATGCCTTTTGCCCCCTGTGCGGGACCCGGCGGGATCAGCCCTGCCCCTGGTGCGGAAAATGGTTTCCGGCAGCACAGCCGGTCTGTCCCTGGTGCGGCCACGGCCGAGATGAGGAATAAGCGAAACCGCCAAGCGGCGGCCATGGAAACCCATGGCCGCCGCTGTTTTTCTGCTCAAAAAAAGCACTCCACCACATACAGGCGGGTACCTGCGCTGTTTACCAGCAGGTACAGCCGGTTGCGTTCATCCGTTGGGTGCGCCGCCGTGAAGCCGCGGCAGTCCGAAAAATCGGGCCGCTGGTCCGCCGGAACGGCCAGCAGATCCAGGATTTCGGTCACTGGCACTTCTGCGGAGCTGACTGGCGTAGCTTCCTCTGTCAGGGTTTCCTCCAGCCCGCTGTCGTCCGCGTATGCCAGGACGTGATACCGCTCCCCGTCCCCGCTAAAGCTGGCGCCGCTGTCGGTCTCATACAGACAGCCCTCGCTGGCGGGGAGCTCCAGCTCCCAGTTGAGCTGAACGGTTCTGACATAATCGCCGCTGCCCCAGAAGATCATCAGGACCGACAGAACCAGCAGGACCGGCAGAACCAGCAGGACCGGCAGTGCCAGCAGCCCGCCCATCAGCTTCCACATGGACTTACCTCCTGCCATGCAACTGAGACCTCCACCGTGGACGGCACGATGTTTTCCATCCGGTCATAGGCGGCCTTGTAGCCGATCAGATAGAACACCCCGGCGATCAACATGCCGCAGAGCAGCAGGCACACGATCCAACCGGCCGACGGCCTGTTCACTGTGGATTCCTCCCCTCCGGCGCGGCGTCAGCCGCCAGAACTGTCCAGAGTGCCTCGTCCCCCTGGTAGATGCCCGTATAGGGCTGCTCCAAACAGCAGATGCCGTCCGCCTCGTAGACGTACAGAACGCTCCAGTCCGGCGTCTCGCCGGTGCCCAGCTCCACCTTTACCGCACCGGTTTGGTCCGGCGCGTCCTGCACGCTCTCCATGCCGGTGGAGACAGCCTCTGCCGCCTGTTGGAGAAATTCTCCGATCCAGTCCCGGTCCGTGTGGAGCGTCACCGCATCTCCTGCCGTTACCCGGATGGCAGTGACCTCCGCCGCCTCCGGGAGGACGATCCGGCCCGCCCTGCCGCAGGCTGTTACGGCCAGCGCAAGCCCCAGGCACCAGGCGGCCAGCCGCAGATAGCGCTTCATGCCCGGCCCCCTTACGCGCCGCCCCGGCTGGCCAGCCAGGCCGAGAGGCTCCAGGTCCGCCAGTCGGCGCAGTCTGTCCGGGCCTCCTGCCGCCGCTGTTCCAATAGGATGGACAGGCGGGCCGTACCGATGGCGTCCCAGTCCCCATACGCTGTGCAGACCATGTCTCCGTCCAGCCGCTCCAGCTGGGACAGGGTGTCATAGGAGAGGTCATAGAGCAGGTACTCCGCGTCCAGCACCCCGCTCTCCCCGGAGAGGTAGCGGTCCACCTGATCCTTTGCCACCAGGTAGTCCACCGGCACGCAGTTGATGACCAGCCACCCCGCCAGGGCCAGGGGAAACACCACCCGACAGAACCGGAAGTCTGGCCGCCGCACCTTCCAGGCCGCAGCCAGCAGAAAGGCCGCCATCATCCCCATGCCCCAGTAGGTCATGCAGCGCTTGAAGGACAGGCCGTACACATCCACATACAGCGTCATCCGCCAGGCGGCAGAGAGGAGCAGGAGCAGGCTCTCCGCTGTCAGCAGGGCGGAGAGGAGCCGGACTGCCCGCCAAGCGCCGCCCTCCCGGCGGGACCACTGGACCGCAGCCAGCAGGAGCGTCAGGTTCACCACTGTCACCCCCACCATCTGGAAGAAACCGCTCCGGGCCCACTCGGCATAGGAAAGGCCCTTTTGGGCCAGGTACTCGGCTCCGCCGAAGAGTCCGGCGGATTGGACGCCCAGGAACAGCAGGTACAGCGCCGCCACCGCCGCCAGCACGATGGCGAAGCCCAGGCCGTCTACCCCGCCGCGGGCTGCGGCTCCGGTCCGTTTCAGGGGTGTGGGGCGGCGGAGACTGTACAGCAGACCGAAGAGGAAGGGGGTCATGACGCTGGCCAGCAGGGCCTTCCAGACCGCGTCCGTGAAGTGGAGGGAGACAAAGGCCCGCAGGTCCGCCGTGGCGGCGGCGAACAGCGCGTCGGCGGAGGCCAGAACGGGCACCAGGACCGCCAGCAGCGCCAGGGCGCCGGCCGCCCCCAGCAGCAGGGGCAGGACCCGCCGGGCGGCGCCGTCCTTTTTCTGAGGCCAGGCGGTGGCCAATGCTGCCCCCAGATGGCCGAAGAGGCCCCACAGCAGCAAACAGAGCCGCTCCCACAGCATGGAGGGGCGCCACCAGGGCAGAAATTGTCCGCCGGAGAGGCCGATGGCGTGGACGGGCAGCAGGGCCAGCAGGGCCAGCAGATTCCACGCCCGGAAATACCAGTTGGACCCCAGGGCCAGCGTGGCGGCCAGGGCCAGATTCACCGCCAGCAGAACGCGGCTCTCCCAGGTGTTCAGCAGGGTGCGGCCCAGATAGAGCCCCAGCAGGCCGTACCAGACGCAGACGGAGGCGGTCAGTCCCGCGGTGGGGCCGCTCCAAAGCAGCGTGTTCACCAGCAGAAGACAGAAGCAGAAGGCCAGCGGCAGAAGCAGTCGCTCTCGGGAGGAGATCACATAAATTTTCACCGCATTTTGCGTAAGCTTCGCCGGCCCTCCCGCCGGCAGGGCTTTTTCATGTTCATTCATAATGGGTTCTCCTTTTTTGGGGCTGTCTCCACAGCAGGGACAGTCAATGCACGTTACGTTCGGTCTCTGGCGGCAAAGTGGTGGCTCACCACGGCCATGGTTTCAAAGATCAGCGTTATCACAAACAGGATCCGGCCGGCGATAGCTGCGCCGGAGGCCTGGACCAGGGCCGTTTCCAAATCACCCGCCACGGTCTCCAGCTGCACGGCGAAGAGCTGGGCCAGCAGGGCCAGGGCGCAGGCCATCCCGCCGCCGGCCAGCTTCCAGCCGGAGCGGTCCCTCTCAGGACGGAGAAAGGACCACACCGCCAGCACCCAGCCGGTAAAGCCCGTCAGCAGGCTGACCGCATTGCAGAATGTGGCATCGATCATGCGTCCACCTCCTTGCGGAAACTGGAGTTGTCCGGGGAACTGTCTTGCCTGGGCGGGACGCACGCCAGAGGCAGCAGAAGCAGATAGAGGAAGAATGGATACAGCCAGGTACGGCTGCCCAGCGCCCCCAGCAGGCCCGGCGCCGGGCCGGTCGCCACAGTGTCAAAGGTGAGATTGGTGAACTGGAACGAGAGCCGCAGCGCCGCAATATGCAGCAGCAGGACCAGCGAGGCGCTGCCCAGGCAGAAGAGCTTCACCCGCTGCCGCTCCCGCAGATTGAAGAGCAGGAAGAGCAGGTGAAAGGCCATCAGCAGGAACGTAAACCCCAAAACATAGTCAAAGGGGTTGCACAGCCTGCCGAACTCGGTAAACAGCGAAAGCTGAAACATCGCGAGAAACCTCCAACAGTAAAGATTCCAAAAGCGCAGCCTTTATCGCGTCAGCATCAGAAGGAGTATCCGAAACGGCGTTATGAGATACCGCAACGGCCCCGGCGGCCTTCCGGGGCAGATCGGCAGACTGACCGCCGCCGGATACAATCCGCAGAAGATGTCCCGCAGTACACTGGGTCCCATCTTCCGCGATCTGCCCGGCTCCAGAGGCGGATCCCCAGAGATACCAGGGGCAGAAGGACACAGGGATCCACCCCAGCAGGAGGACCAATACCACTCCCGGCCAGGCGGCGCTGAAGAACGTGGGCGGGAAGAGCTGCGCCGCCAGCAGGGAAAATGCGGGGACGGCAGATGCAGGCCCGCTTTTGGCGGGGCGGAGCCGTGCGCCTGGCGGTCATGGTTCCGCCTCTTCGTCCGGCACGAACTCCAGAATGTCTCCCGGCTGGCAGTCCAGGGCGGCGCAGATGGCCTCCAGCGTGGAGAAACGGACGGCCTTGGCCTTGTTGTTTTTCAGAATGGACAGGTTGGCCAGGGTGATATCCACTTTCTCCGATAGTTGGGAGAGGGACATTTTCCGCTTGGCCATCATCACGTCCAGGTTGACTACAATCATGCCGTCACCTCAAATCGTCAGGTCGTTTTCCGCCTTCATCTCCGCTGCCCGGTGAAACAGCCCGGCCATCACCAGGCACAGAAGGCCCGCCATGGTGAAGAGGGGGATGAACAAAGCGGTGTAGGACAGCAATGCGGCGGCGCCATCCCGGCAGAGGGTGAAGGCGGTCCGCCCCAGGGCGCCGGCGGCGATCACAAAGCAGCCTGCGGCGGCCCGCTGGAGGTAGACGGCGTTCTTCGGGGAGAACGGCGTGCCGTCCGCCACAGAGGCCAGCAGACGGATGCCCTGGACCAGGATCACTGCGCCGCAGATGCCCGCCAAAAGCAGGAATAGAGCCAGGACCGCGGTCTCCGGGGACTTCCAAGACTCTTTCAAAATAATTTCCAGCAAATTTCCCACCCCGTCGTCAAAGTCGTAGGCGAAAACAGCCAGGAGGTGGTCGAAGCGCATGGACGCCGGATTCTGAAAGCGGAAGTAGGCCAGGGCCGGTGTCAGGGGAAGCAGCAGAATGTCGCAAAAGATGAGGAAACCGCAGAGAAAAATCAACACATCCGCGATTTTTTGGACAGCAGTACGAACCATGGCGTGGGCCTCCTCCTAAATGGTCAGGTCGTTTTCCACTTTCATCTCCGTCGCCTGGCGGAACAGGGCGGACATCACCAGGCACAGCAGGCCGAACATGGTGAAGATCGGCACAAAGAGCGCGTTGTAGGTGGCCAGGGGGCGGAGGGACTGGTAAAACCACAGCCCCCAGATCGTCCGGAGCAATGCCGCTCCCGCGATGCAGAAGGAACATACAGCCGCCCGTCGGAGGCTGACGGCATTCTGCGTGGAAAACGGCGCACCCTGGAGGATGGTGCCTAGCACCCGGAGCCCCTGGAGGAGAATCAGCGCGGTGCAGATGCCGCAGATCACCAAGAACAGGGCGATTAGGGCGTTGGCGCCCTCGCCCCATATCCAGACCCAGGAGAGAAAAATCGCGGATACGCCTGCGGCGGTCACATCGTCCGCCTCCGGGTGGAACAGGTCATGCAGAAAGGTGCCGGCGCCGCCGAAGAGGTTTTCCGCGTTGACCATGACGGAGGCGGGAACCAGCAGCAGAGCCAGGACGTTGAGCAGTAGGGCGAAGATCAGCAGTACCCGGAGCACCCGGGCGAGTATTTGCACAGTACTGTTGGACATGGTCGCTTTCCTCCTTATGCGTGAGAATGGGCCCGGCTGGCCGGACGGGGACGCAGCAGGCACAAGGCCCAGATGCCGCAGAACTGCAGGAGAAGCGCCAGCAGGATCTGGAGCGCGGAACCCTCTGTCCAGAGCCACACCCAGCACCAGGCACAGAAAATCAGGAACCGAAGCAGCCCCTTCCAGAAGGGCACATAGTTCTCCACCGCGCCTGTCAGCTCCGGCAGCCATTCGCTGCCTGTCAGCACCAGACTGGGAACGCAGAACAGGGCCGCCAGAAGCAGCAGCGCCAGCAGAACACGCCAGAGACGGCTGGACGGCATAGGAATTCCCCCCTTTTTCCGTATCGTACCACGTGTAGTTATTGTTTGTCAATTATTTTTTATTGTTTTTCGATAAAAATGAAAAAGCAATAATCGGGCAGGGACAGCAGAAAAACGGCGCCGGGGCGGTCCGAAAGGACCGCCCCGGCGTCTGTATGATATAGAGAAAGGAGAGGGAAAATGATGTGTGTCACAAGCTTCCTGCTTGTTGTGCTCATCATACTGCCCCCAGCCGGGAAAGTCAACAGCCTGGGGGAAAGCTTCATACTTTGTTTACAGACTGGTCAAAAACGGATGATTTCATTCACAAAATGTTCAAAATCCGGAAACAATTTGCGCGGCGGTCATCCGCCGTACTGCCAGTGGGCGGGATCGGGATCTGTCTCACTGCTGTCTGGCCAAGTCAGCGCATCTCCGCTCTCATCGAGAATGTAGGGCACATCCTGGGAGACCGTGACCCGTCCATAGATATCCGTCACCACGGCAGCCACCTGTACCGTATCCGCAGGCGTGAGGGAGAGGCGCAGCTCCGGCAGCTGGTAAAAATCAAATTCCTCAAAGCCGTGGAAGCTGTCAGGCTTTTCACAGGGCTCTGCCCAGGCTGCCAGTTTCTGATTTTTGAACAGGCCCACCCGGATATTTGCCACGGCCGCGGTGAGAGACGCATCAGCCGGTGTCACCTCACGGATATAAACATAGCGCTCGTGGCTGGACGCATTCAGGACCAGCGTGCTGTCCTCCAGATCCATCCACATGAGATCGCTGTTGACCTCTACTTGCGGCAGAGAGTCGCTGTACAGCCCCTCAAACTGGTCCAGCAGCTGGGTCTGGCGGGTGCCGTCCGGCGGGACCAGCAGCGCCGAGAGGGTGATATGGTCCGTCAAGGGGACGGAGAGTGTGGCGGAGAACCGTTGGTTGGGGCCCTCTTCTCCCACACTGCCCAGCCGGTCGCTGGCAGTCTCGCCGTTTTCCGCCAGGAACTCCACAGCCATTCCCTCCACATAGGTCTTGGGGACAGCATAGGCGGAGAAGGTGACGGTGTTGGCGGCAAGGTCCACGGCTTCCAGCTCCACACCGCAGTCCGCCACCAGGCTGTTCTGGGCCTTCAAGATCTCCTCCACCCGGTTGGAGAGGGAGCCGATCTGGCCGTACACACTGGACTCCACCCGGTAGAGGCTGTTCTGCAGATTTACATACTGGCCGTTCATTCGGTCCAGACGGTCGAAGAGGTGGAACAGCACCAGGCACAGCGCCGCTGCCGCCAGCACCCAAGGCCAGCGGCGGCGCTTCCGGGGCGACGGCTGGGCGGCAATGTAGCGGCCTGCGATCTCCTCCACCATCTTCAGCTGGGCCTCTGTCAGCCCGCCGCCTGTTTCAGCAGGAGCGGCATCCGCCTCCGGCGGTTCCTCCACGCCCAGCAGCCATCCCACAGAGACGCCGAACAGGCGGCTGAGGGCGATCAGCTTGTCGACCTCCGGCAGGGCGGAGTCTGCCTCCCATTTGTAGATGGACTGGCGGGAGACACCCAGCTTGCTCCCCAGAGCCTCCTGGGACAGCCCCAGCTCCTTCCGCTTCTGCGCGATGCGCTGCCCAATGGTCACATCCCTCGCCTCCTTTCGCCGTCAGACTAGCAGACAGCCTGCCCCCAGGCCACCAACCGGGGAGTGGAAATCTGTCAACCCACGGTTAGCAGAGGAGAAAAGCCCTTGCGTCTCAATGGATTCAGAGGGCCTTTTCGTAGCAGTTGAGATTCTCCCGCACAAAGCCCATGAAGAAGAACTCCGCCGTTCCGGCGTAGCGGTAGCCCAGGGAGGGGTACAGGCGGTTGGCGGGCAGGTTCCCCTCCCAGGTGTCCAGCCGGATGACGGTACGGCCCTGGCGGCGAGCCTCCGCCTCACAGAAGGCCACCATCTGTCGGGCATATCCCCGGCCGGAGCAGGAGGGACGGATGCACAGGGTATGGATCACCCCTACCTCCTCCGCAGCGGCGGGGATGGTCCAGGGGATGGCGCCGTACTCCGGCAGCTGGACGCTGTTCAGGTTCACCACGCCCCAGAGGACGCCGTTCTCCTCGCCCACGTAGAAGGTGCCGGCCTCCAGGGCCTGGCGGGCGGTGTCGATGGTGGGGTATTTGCCCCGCTGCCAGTTGGTATAGACGGGGCCCTGTGCCTCTCGGTCCAGGATCTCCTCATAGATATCTGCGGCCTGAGACAGGTCCGCGGGGGTGGCGAGTCGGATCATGGCGATTCTCCTTTTTGATGTAGTGGCGATGGGAAAAGCGAGGCGCGCTGGGGTCAGCGCGCCTCGCAGGGATGATCGGGGATCACGGGGTGTCCTTGGGCGGCTCAGACGGAGTGGAACCGCTCTCCTGGGGGGCGTCTCCGCCGGAAGGGGAGGGATCGGACACCGGGTTTTCCGGCTGTCCCTCCTGGGCGGGCTCCTCGGGGGATTCGATCTTCTGGGAGATCATGTGCACCTTCTTGGCAGGGGCCTCAATGGTCTCGGGAGAGGAGGGGCGGAACGCCTTGTCCTCTGCGCGGGTGGAGGCGTAGGGGTTCTCCACCAGTTCCGGGTCCCGGCCCTCGATGATAGCCACCATCTCTGCGCCGGTGATGGTCTCCTTCTCCAGCAGGTAGGCCACGACCTTGTCCATGTCCTCCCGGCTGGCCTTGATGACCTCCACGGCCTGCTGGTAGCACTGGTCCAGGATGTCCTTCACCGCCTGGTCCATCCGGGCGGCGGTATCCTGGGCGCAGTCCATGCCGTAGCCGCCGTCCAGGTATTGGTTCCGGCGGGAGGCCAGCGCCATCATGCCGAACTCGTCGCTCATGCCGAACATGGCCACCATGTTCCGGGCCACGTTGGTGGCGTCCTGAATATCCTGGCTGGCGCCGTTGGTCATGGTGTTCATCACCACTTCCTCGGCCGCCCGGCCGCCCATGGAGACCATGATCTTGGCCATCAGCTCGTCGCGGGTGCGCAGCTCGGTCTTGTCCTCCTCTGGCATCAGCAGGGTGTAGCCCAGAGAGCCCTGGGTGTGGGGGACGATGGTGATCTTCTGCACCGGCTCGGTGTTTTTCTGCTTGTAGGCCACCATGGCGTGACCGACCTCGTGGTAGGCCACCAGCTTTTTCTCAAACTCGGTGAGGACGCTGCCCTTCTTCTCCGTGCCGGCAATGACCAGCTCGAAGGCGGCCAGAAGATCCTCCTGGGTCACCAGCTTGCGGCCCTTCCGCACGGCCCGCAGGGCCGCTTCGTTCACCAGATTGGCAAGGTCCGCGCCCACGCAGCCCGCAGTGGCCAGGGCCACCTTTTTCAGATTCACGTCCTCTGCCAGCTTGATGTTGCGGGTGTGGACCTGCAGCGTGGCAATGCGTCCCGCCAGGTTGGGCCGGTCGATGGTGATGCGCCGGTCAAACCGGCCGGGCCGCAGCAGCGCCTGGTCCAGTACCTCAGGCCGGTTGGTGGCGGCCAGCAGAATGATGCCCTTGGTGGGGTCAAAGCCGTCCATCTCCGCCAGCAGCTGGTTCAATGTCTGCTCCCGCTCGTCGTTGCCGCCCATGCGGTTGTCCCGGGATTTGCCGATGGTGTCGATCTCGTCGATGAACACGATGCAGGGGGCCACCTTGGCCGCCTCCTTAAAGAGGTCCCGGACGCGGCTGGCGCCCACGCCCACGAACATCTCCACGAAGTCGGAGCCGGAGATGGAGAAAAACGGGACGTTGGCTTCGCCGGCCACGGCCTTGGCCAGCAGCGTCTTGCCGGTGCCCGGAGGGCCGACCAGCAGCGCGCCCTTGGGGAGCTTCGCGCCGATCTCCGTGTACTTCTGGGGGTTGTGCAGGAAGTCGATGATCTCTGTCAGGGACTCCTTGGCCTCGTCCTGGCCGGCCACATCCTTGAAGGTGACGCCGGTGGACTTCTCCATATACACCTTGGCGTTGGCCTTGCCCACGCCGCCGATGCCGCCCATTCCTCCCATGCCGCCCTTTTTCGCCATCCAGCGCATGACCAGGGAGAACATCAGGAAGATCAGCACAAAGGGCAACACGTAGCTCACCAGCATGGCCAGCACCGGGTTCACCGGGGCCTGATACTCCTTGTCGACGCCCTCCACCCCATACTCGTTCAGGAAATCAATGACGGCGTCATTGGACTGGATCCGGACAGTGAAGAGCTCCAGGTGGGCAGTCTGCTCCTGCCCGGCGGCGTCCATATAAGTGTAGCCGTCCTCCGTTTTGGTGTAGACGGTGCCGTCCTCAGCGGTGTAGGAATACCCCTCCTCAGGGGTTATCAGGAGGATATCCTCCGCGTTGTCGAATTCCACCCGGGCCACCTGGCCGCTCTCCACCATCTCCTGGAACTCTCCGTATTCCACGTTGATGGAGGAGGCCTGGCGGCCAGTGCTGCCGATGACGCTGCTGGCATAGCTGAAGATGATCGTCAGCAGAAGGGCCCAGCCCACCAGAGAGGCCACGCCCCGCCAGTTGCCGCCGGGCTTGTTGTTTTTGTTGTTCTTATTGTCGTTTGGGTTCATGTATGGACCTCCTTTCAGGGGAAAACCTGTCAATACCCGGAGGATAAACGGGACCGCCCCGGTCCCGCCTGTGCCGGAGACGGGGGTGCGGTCCGCTGCCCGGGGCGTCCAGCCCTGTTTTCAGACAGTGCCGAAGCCTTAAAATGATTTATAAAGTATATCACAGAAGCCGCAGGCCTACAAGGACAAGGAACCGGTTTTCTATAAATTTTCTGTGAATTCCACTTTCCAGACTCCCGCCCCTATGCTATACTACCTCTTGAATGCGAAAATACTCAAATTGAGGGAGAAGTTATGGAAGAACGGAGAAAGCAGGACCTGACTGCCGAGGCCGACGGCATCATCGAGGGGCGCAACGCCGTCATTGAGGCCCTGCGGGCAGGGGAGACGATTGACAAAATTTACCTCCAGAAGGGAGAGACGGACAAGACCCTGGGACATATTGCCTCCAAAGCCCGGGCGGCGGGCGTGGTGGTGGTGGAGGCGGACCGGCGGAAGCTGGACGCCATGAGCCGCACCCATGCCCACCAGGGCGTCATCGCCCTGGCAGCGGTCCGGGAGTACGTCAGTGTGGAGAGCATCCTTCAGGCCGCTCGGGACAAGGGCGAGGCCCCCCTGCTGGTGGTGTGCGACGAGATCTCCGACCCCCACAACCTGGGGGCCATCATCCGGACCGCTGAGTGCGCCGGGGCTCACGGCGTGGTGATCCCCAAGCGCCGCAGCGCGGGCCTCACCGCCGTGGTGGCCAAGACCTCCGCCGGAGCGGTGGCCCACGTGCCGGTGGCCCGGGTGCCCAACATCCCCGCTCTGCTGAAGGATCTGAAAAAACAGGGGGTGTGGGTCTTCGGCACGGCGGCGGACGGCACCACGGCCCTGTACGACGCGGATCTGAAGGGACCCGCCGCCATCGTCATCGGCAGCGAGGGGGACGGCATGACCCGTCTGGCCGCCGAGAACTGCGACTTTTTGGTGAGTATCCCCATGCGGGGGAAGCTGAATTCCCTGAATGCCTCTGCCGCCGCGGCGATCCTGCTGTATGAGGCGGTGCGCCAGCGGATGGCCTGAAGGGCCGGGGACACAGCGGAGAGGAAAGGGGCAGCATGGCTTCCAAAGACGAGAGAGAGTTTGATAGCGGTCTGACCGGGGGCACGGATGTCCCGGCGTTGGAGGAGGACTTCTCCCTGGAGGAGATCCTGGCGGAATACGGCGCAGGCCGGGAGCAGCGGCTTATGGAGGCCGTGGAGCAGGAGGCCCGCCGGGAGACGGAGCCGGCCGCCCCTCCGGCGGAGGGCGGCGCGAAGAAGCCGCCTCTGCAAACGGAGGCGCGGCCGCGTCCCGCCCCCCAGGTGACGGAAAAAACAGCTCCGCCCCAAAAGCCGCCCGCCCAGCCGGAGGACCTGCTGGAGGAGCTGCGGCAGGATCTGCCGCCCTCTCCCCACCCCATCACGCTGGAGGATGTGGTGGGCAGCACCGTGGACGCGGTGATGGAAGAGGAGGCTCAGGAGCCCCTGCTGCGGCCCCGGCGGGGCCTGTTCTCCCGGAAGCGCCTGATGGAGACAGAGGAGCTCTACGCCCCGCCGGAACCGGAGGAGGCGCCGGAGGAGATCCCGGAGATCGACACCATCGGTCCGGAGCCGGAGCTGGCCGAGGCGGCGGCGGACTACCGGGCGGAGGCCAAGCGGCGCAAGCACCCCATCCTGGCAGCGGTACTGATCTCGCTGCTGCCGGTGATCCCTATGGGGATCGAGGCCTACGGCTATGAGATCCGCTACTGGACCGGCGACGCAGCCGTCCAGAGCGGTGTGCTGCTGGCGTGCCTTGCGGCGGTGGCCGTCCTGGCCCGGCAGGTATTCGCCAAGGCGTTCGGCTCGCTGCTGCAGAAGCGATGCACCAGCGAGCTGCTGGCGGTGGTCTCCGCCGTGGTGATGGCGGCGGACTGTGTGGCCCGGCTGGTGCTGCCGGAGCGGAGCGCCGTCCCCTGCTATGCCCCGGTGGGGTGCCTCGCCCTGGTGTTTGCCATGTGGGGCGGAGCCCGGGAGAGCCGGGGACTGTGGGACACCTTCCGCATGGCCGCCACGGATGACGAGCCGCCTTATCTGGTGACGGAGACGGAGAAGGGGGCCTGCAAGCAGGCGGGTTCCGTCCCCGGCTTCTACACCACCGCCCTGCGGGAGAATACCGCCGCCGTGTGGCAGAACGCGCTGATGCCGGTGGTGCTGATGGCCTCCATCGTGTTTGCCGGGCTCAGCTCCCTGGGCCAGGAACGGGGGGACGACTTTTTGCTGAACTGGTCTGCCATCCTGGGGGCAGGCACCACCTTTGCCCTGCCTCTGTGCTGGGGGATGCCATTCTCCCGGCTGGCCCGGCACTTTCACAAGGCGGGGTGCGCCGTGGCGGGCTGGTGCGGTGCGGAGAAGATCAGCCGCAGGCGGGCCATGATCCTGACGGACGGAGACCTGTTCCCGCCGGGTACGATCCAGCTCAACGGCGTAAAGGTGTTCGGGGAGGACCTGTCCCGGGTTTCCTCCTATGCCGCCTCTATGGCCCGGGCGGCGGACTGCGGCCTTCAGCGGTTGTTTGACGGCCTGCTCCGCAGCGAGGGCGGCCATTATGAGAAAGTGGACGATTTCAGCTTTTATGAGGAGGGCGGCTACTCCGCCACCATCCGGGGGGAGTCGGTATTGCTGGGCACGGCCTCCTTCATGCGGAAGATGGAGGTGCGCCTGCCCGGCGGCATCAACCTGCGGACCGGCATCTTCCTGGCCATGGACCGGCAGCTGGCGGCAGTGTTTGCCGTGAAGTACCAGCCCTCGGAGAACGTGGATTTCGCCCTGCGGATGATGCGCCGCAGCCGCATCACGCCGATCCTGGCGTCCCGGGATCCCAACATCACCCCGGCCCTGCTGAAGCGGAAGTTTCACAAGGGCGTGAAGGTGGAGTTCCCCAGTCTGACGGACCGGGTGGCTTTCAGTGAGGCGGAGCTGGACCGGGGGATGCCCCGGGCCCTGCTGTTTCGGGAAGGACTGCTGCCCTATGCGGAAGCGGTGGTAGGCAGCCGCCGCCTGTGCAAGGCTGTGCGCCGGGCCACGGCGCTGTCCGTGCTGGGCAGCGTGGCCGGGACGCTGCTGTCCTTTTATATGGTGTTCCAAGGCGCCTATAATCTGCTGACGCCTCTGGCCCTGCTGGTGTTCCTGCTGCTGTGGGCGCTGCCGGTGTTGCTGCTGGCGGACTGGGCGGGCAGGTATTGAGCGCCGGTCATCTCGTTCGCAGCGGGATAAGATGACGCTGCGGGCGGAAGTCAACCGCATGAGCGGGGAGACCCACCACATCCGTGTCCCATGCAGGGCATTCTGCGGCATTTACCCCAAAAGACGGCGCCCGGTCCGGGATTTCCCGGACCGGGCGTCGCTGTATACAGAGGCGCCTGGAGCGCCTCCCGCGGTCAGCTTTGGTTTTCTATGATGTGGACATTCAGGTGGTTGTAGGTCATCTCCACGCCGTACTTCTGGAAGGCGTCCCGCAGGTGCTCCCCCAGAGCCAGATACGCGCCCCACCAGTTCTCCGGCGTAGCCCAGCAGTAGACTGTGTACTCGATAGAGCTCTCCTTGTATGCGGTGAGGTAGACGGTGGGAGCCGGGTCCTCCAGCAGGTTTTCCGTCTGCTCCAGAGCGCGCCGGCAGGCGGCCTTCACCGTCTCCGTGGGGGCGTCGTAGGAGGCGGCCACCCGCTGCACCACCCGCCGCCGCCCCAATACGGTGTAGTTGGTCATCTGGGAGGAGGCCAGCTCCTTGTTGGGGAGCATCACCAAATGCCCATCCGGGGTCACCAGCTTGGTGTGGTTCAGACTGATCTCATGGACCGTGCCGGCCACGCCGCCGACCTCTACATAGTCCCCGATGGAGAAGGGGTGGGCGGAGAGGATCACCAGCCCGCCGGCCACATTGCCCAGGATGTCCTCCGCCGCCAGGGTGACGCCCAGGGACCCCACGGACAGCAGCGCCACCAGGGAGGTCATGGGAATGTTCAGGCTCTCCGCCACGATCAGCACCGTGACGATATAGAGGATCAGCTTCACCCCGGCCAGCAGGTATTTCTGGATGCGCTCGTCCAGCTTCGTCCTGGCCAGCAGCCGCCGCAGCAGCTTGCCCAGCAGGTGGACGGCCACCAGGCAGATCAGCAGCGTGGCAGCGGCGGAGAGGACCGCCCGGAAGGAGAACTTGGCCAGCGTGTCTGTGAACAGGGAAGTGAGGTCCGGCATGCGCGGCGCCCCCTTTGTATCAGGATAGCAAAAGCATACCGGAAAGCAGCGGAAAAGTCAACGCCGCCGGGGCGCGGCTCCCGGACCCGCTTCAGTCTTTTTCATCTGCAGAAAGGGCGATTTGGCAGCGGGGCAGGATTGCATGCTCAAATGTATACAGTGTCTCCGCCGCAATGGTGCGCACAACGGCTGCCAGTACCTGGTCGATTTCGGCGGTATATATCCGCGTCTGCCCGTCCGGCAGCGGGGCGGCAATCTGCAGGGAATTTGCCGCTCTCCGGCGTAACAAAGCCGCCTTTTCGTCCATGCCGGGCTGGACATGGGCGCCACCCTCCTGGTTTGCCAGCAGACACACTACGCCCTTACGGCTCAAAAAGTGCTGCCGGTCAATCAAGAGAATGTCAATCCCATCCCACCAGGTCTTGAATGCCCGTTTGGCATATCGCTTTCCGGGTTCCAGGGACAGGGGCTGCACCGTCAGAACCGGAGGGACTTCTGGCTGGTGAATCATCTGGTACTGAATGAGCGGGGAGCGAACAAAATCGGTCCTCCCTTTATTGGGCAGCTCGCCCCGCACGGTGCTCAGACTGAGAAAATCCGGACAGCTGAATGCAAAACGCTTTGTAATTTGGGCCAGCAGGGAATCAGAATATTTTGTCTGGTGAAGCAGAAGCCGGAGCTTGGTCGCAATCTGCGCACCGTAAGACCAGTCTCCTGCATCGTAATGGAGGCATTCCTGCCTTAAAAATTTTAACTGGACGAGCAGATCGCTGAGCAATTCTGTCGGCGTCCGATCAACTTGATACGCTTTTTTATCGTTGTGCATATTTGGTGCACTCCTTTCGGCATGAATAGTTGGGATTCCTGCACTTTAAAACTCTACTTTCTCCGTGCAATAGCGCAGGAAGCGCGTCCGGACCACATTGCACGCGGCTTCATATCGCGTTTTTACCTCACGCTGTGTCAGATTTAATTCCTGCGCAATGGCCCGCAGCGACAGCTTTTCCAAAATCCGAGCCTCCAGAATCCGCTGGCTTGTTTCAGAGATGTCGGAGATGGCTTTCCAGAGACAATAGTACCGCTCTAGACGAATCAGGATCCACAGGGGATCCCAATCCCGCATCCGTCCGGTGGAGACTTCATAGAGCTGCCGGCGATACCGTAGGCCGGTCAACACCTGCCGACAGCGGGTGCGGGTAATGTTTTTGCTGTACCCGCCTACCCAGCCGGAGAACTGGCTGAGCCCCTGATATCGGTCCAGCTGTTCATAACAGAGGGCAAACGCCTCATCGGCAATCTCACAGTAATCATCAGGTCCCAGCACGCGGCAAAAATCCATCCCGTACGCGCACTGGTATACAATTTCATAGGCACTCTCATAAAGCGCCTTCCAAAGTTCGGGATCGCCGCTTTTCAGAAATTCCTGAACCTGTTGATAGTCTTGCTCCCGCCGACTGGTTCGATAGGGCTGATATTTCCAAATTTTTTTATATTTCATCAAATTCACCTCCTTTCTGCCTCTCACAGTGGCGGCTTTAGGCGATCCTGTCAAGAAAAAATTTCGCCCGCCATGCAATAAAAGCCGTTGTCTGCGCGTTATCAGGGCAGAAGACACAAACAGGAACCATGAATCCGAAACAACAAGCAGGAGGAGCTTTTTATGAAAAACATGTCTGTGAAGAAGATCGTCGCTATGATCGTGGGTGCAGCTGCGGTACTGGCCGTCGCGGCCGTGGCCGCCGTGCTGGCGCTGCGGGTGGACAGTGCGGAGGCTCAACAGATCGCGCTGGATACCGTCGGCGGCGGGGAGATCGTCTCACAGGAGGTCAGCAGTGAGGGCCTTTGGAATGAGTACAGCTACGAAATCATCAACGGGGACACGTGGTACGACATCGAAATCAGCGGCTTCGGCTCCGTCACAGAGCTGGAGAGCGTCAGCAGCCAGTATCCCCGGGGCTGAACCGACGGCGGCTCTTGCACCCGGAGGGCGCCTTCTGTATAATGGCAGAGTGAATTGCGGCCCTGGGGCCGCCTGTACAGGAGGAATCACCCTATGACGGAAAAGGAGAAGATGCTGCGGGGAATGCTGTACGCACCCGCCCATGATGAGACCCTGCTGGCGGAGCTGGCTGCCTGCAAGGCTCAGTGCCAGCAGTTCAATCAGCGGGCCTATCAGGCGGAGGGCATCGAATCCGCCCAGATGCTGCTGCGCCGGCTGCTGGGCGCCGCTGGGGAAGGACTGCGGATTGAGCCGCCCTTCTGGTGCGACTACGGCTGGAATATCAGTGTGGGCCGGAACTTCTACATGAACCACGGCGGCGTCATTCTGGACGCCGGCGGCGTGACCTTTGGAGACAACGTGCTGGTCGGCCCCCAGTGTGGATTCTACACCTCCGGCCACCCCTTGGACGCGGCAAAGCGGGCCCAGGGGCTGGAGTACGCCTATCCCATCCGTGTGGGCAGCGGCGTCTGGATCGGCGGCGGCGTCCGCGTGATGCCCGGCGTCTCCATCGGAGACGGGGCGGTCATCGCCTCCGGCAGCGTGGTGACGAAGGACATCCCTGCCGGAGTCCTGGCTGCGGGCGTCCCCTGCCGCCCCATCCGCCCCATCACGGCGGCGGACCGGATGCTGCCCTGATCCGGCGGAGCAGCTGCCCTTCCGGAAAATTTCGGCCCGGGGTTGGAAACCTCTGCAGGATGTGCTATCATGGGGGCGCGGCCGGTGATGCTTCGGCCGCAGTGCAATCAAACGCGCCGCCGGCGCGTTGTCTGTGTGAACAGGAGGAAGCCCCATGATATTCTGCATGACCGTGGCAGAGCCGGACCCAGACGCGGATGCCGCCCTGGAGGACTGTATCGCCCGCATCGCCGGGGGAGACAAGGACGCTCTGGCGGATTTGTACAGCCGCACCCGTCCTGCCGTCTACGGCTTTGCCCTGTCAATCGTCAAAAACGCCCACGACGCAGAGGATATTCTCCACGACGCCTGTTTGCAGGTGTGGAACGCTGCCGGCGGATACCGCAGGCAGGGCAAGCCTATGGCCTGGGTGCTGACCATCACCCGGAATCTGGCCATCAGCCGCCTGCGGGAGCACGGGCGGACGGAACCCCTGGTTCAGGAGGACTGGCAGGACCGTCTGGCGGACAATCCCGCCGTGACCCATGAGGACCGGATGATGCTGGAGGCCGTGCTCTCCGCCCTGAGCGACGAAGAGCGGCAGATCGTCACCCTCCACGCGCTGACAGGCCTGCGGCACCGGGAGATCGCCGCTCTGCTGGGCCTGCCGCTCCCCACGGTTCTCTCCAAATACAGCCGGGCTTTGAAAAAGCTCCAACTCGCATGGAAGGAGGCAGACTGACTTGGACGAACGTGAACTGGAACAGCGCCTGCGGACCGCCGTGGAGCACGCCGCTCCTGATCCGCTGGACCGCATCCTGGCCGCCTGCGGCCCGCAAGCGGGAACTGTCCTCCCTTTTGAGGCTCCGAAAAAGAAGCGCCGCTGGGCGCCCCTGGCAGTGGCTGCCGCCCTGGTGGTCATGTGCTGTGGTGCTTTCGGCATCAGCAGCTGGCGGGGAGCCAACGCCGTGGACTCCGTGGTGATGCTGGATGTGAACCCCAGCCTCTCCATGACCGTCAGCTCCAAGGAGCGGGTCCTCTCCGTCACCCCCTTCAACCAGGACGCAGAGGTTATCCTGGGCGACATGGATCTGACCGGCACGGACCTGGACGTGGCAGTGAACGCCCTCATCGGCTCCATGCTCCAAAACGGTTATCTCAGCGATATCCAGAACGCCATCCTGGTGTCCGTGGAGAACCAGGACGCCGCAAAATCCGCCCAGCTCCAGCAGCACCTGACGGATACCATCAACAGCGTCTTCCAGGGCGGTTCCCTGGAGGGGGCTGTCCTCAGCCAGACAGTGACGGAGAGCGCGGATCTGAATGCTCTGGCCCAGCAGTACGGCATCTCCGTAGGCAAGGCATCCCTGATCCAGGAGGTGATCGCTCAGGACAGCACACTGACCTTTGCGTCCCTGGCACCCCTGTCGGTGAATGAGATCGCCTTGATCGCCGAGTCCCGGCATCTGACCACCCAGGCCGTCACCCAGACGGGCACCGCCAGCACAAAGGCCTATATCACGGCAGAGGAGGCCAAAAATGCCGCCCTGGCTCATGCGGGCATCGCCGAGAGCAGCGTGGCCCAGCTGGAGATCGAGTTCGACAGCGAGGACGGCCTGATGGTCTACGAGGTGGAGTTCTATGCCGGCGGCACAGAGTATGATTACGACATCAACGCCCGCACCGGTGAGGTGGTGAATTTCTCCCGGGAGGGCGGCATCTCCGGCGGAACAACCGGCAGCTCCGGCTCCTACATCGGCGAGGCGGCCGCCACTGCCGCCGCCCTGACCCACGCAGGCGTCAGCGAAGCGGACACCATCTATCTCCGCTGCTGGGTGGAGCACGACGACGGTTGGGCGGAGTGCTATGAGGTGGAGTTCCTGGCGGGCACCACGGAGTATCAGTATGAGATCGACCTCTATACCGGCGCCGTGCTGAAAAGCGAGCGGGAGAGCCACAGTGTCCCAGCATCTGGCAGCTCCGGCCCCCACATTGGCGAGGCGGCTGCAAAATCCGCTGCCTTGACCCACGCCGGCGTCAGTGAGAGCGACGCCTCCCGCATCCAGGTGGAGTTGGACCGGGATGACGGCTGGACCTTGTATGAGGTGGAGTTCCATGTGGGCCGGACGGAGTACAGCTATGAGATCGACGCCTCCTCCGGCGCAATTGTCAAGGCAGAGCAGGAGCTGGACGACTGAACCCTGTCACATCAAAAAGCAGCGGCCGGCAGATGCCGGCCGCTGCTGCGAAAAACCACCGGCCGAAGCCGGTGGTTTTCTGTCTGTGTGGGGCGCTCAGGCACCCTCCGGTTCTCCCGGCGCCGGGGGGCCATCCGGAGTGGGGGCGTCCGCGTCCTTTTGATCCGCCTCTTCCAGCGCCTGCTGGAGATAGTCCTGCTCCGCGGTCTTTTTGCTGGGGACAAAGCCCTGGGCGGCGCTCTTCCGGCGGCCCTTGCTGCGGGCGAAGAAGAAGCCGGAGAGGGAGAACACAACGGCACCGATGAAATTCACAAATAGGTCCTTCATGGTGTCGATGATGCCAATATCCAGGTAGCCGCCCAGTCCCAGGCTCTCTCCGTTGATGACCACGTCCTGGATATCCGGAATCGTCACCACCTTGTTGGAGAGCGTGGGATCCAGGGAGACGGAGTGGATGGCGTGGATGACCGTGTCCTTCTGCATGTCCGTGCCCAGGAAGAAGTCCATGCCGAATTCAAAGAACTCCCACAGGACCCCGATAGTCATGGAGAAGCAGAAGGCCACCAGGGCCAGGAACGCCGGGGACAGATGGAAGGTGATCCGGTCATCGTCGTTCAGCAGCATCACCATGGAGAAGCCTACCGCCGCGGCCAGGAAGCCGTTGATGGTGTGGAGCATGGTGTCCCATCCGGGGATCACCACATAAAAGGCGTTGACCTCACCCAGAATTTCTGCCGCAAAGATGAAGCAGAAAATGGTGATCTCCAGGGGCGGCGGCAGCTCGATCCGCAGCTTCACCTGGATCCAGCTGGGCACGTAGAGCAGCAGAAGCGTGAGAATGCAGAAGAAGGCGCCCTCGTAGTTGGCCAGCATGATCTGCCGCACCAGCACCACCAGCACCAGAATCCGCAGGATGGAAAAGACGATGAAGGAGCTTTTGTGTTCCCGCAGCTCCCGTGCCATGGCCTCCTGAAATGCCTTTTTATACTGCTTCTTTTCTTTCTTTGTCGACTTCAATGGGTTACCTCCTTCGGTCGGTCCGGTTCTTCAAAAATCGGCAGGGCGCCCTCTTGCTCGGCAAGGGCCACATCGGCCCGGGAGCGGAGGGTCCAGTAGGCCATCCGCATCCCAAATTTGCGGCACAGCCGCACTGCCGGCTTTTCCCGGTCTCCGAACCGGTAGGCCACAAAATCCGGCCGGGTGAATGCATTGTAGAAGAGATTCGTCAGCGCCATGCGGTTCCAGGGACCCTGGCCGGATGGATGGCGGTGGAAATCCTGGGACAGCTGGCCCCGCAGCACCGACGGCCGGTGGCGGCGCAGCCACCGCAGCGGCCGGGGGTCAAAGCTCTCCACACAGTAGTCTATGGAGAAGCGGTCCAGGCAATCCACCGTATCCCGGGCCAGCGCCGCGGCGCCGTGCCGGTCGGTCTTCAGCTCCACCACCAGCGGCGCCCGTCCGGCAAACAGGGGGAGCACCTCCTCCAGAAGAGGGATGTGTTCCTCTGAGCCTGCCAGCCGGAGAGCGGCAAGCTCCTCCGCGGTTTTTTCCGCCACCCGGCCGGGAACGCCGCACATCCGCTCCAAATCCCCGTCGTGGATCACCACCAGGCGGCCATCCCGGGTCAGATGGACATCCAGTTCGGCGCCGTATCCGGCCTCCGCCGCCCGGCGGAAGGCCGCCAGGGAGTTCTCCGGCACGCCGGGGCCGTGGAGGCCCCGGTGGGCGTACCGAAAGCCCTCCAGCTTTTCCCAGCCAGGACCATCCCGCCGGCCGTGGAGCAGGAACCAGACCAGCAGGTATCCAAGCCCGGCCAGGGCAGCTGCCGCAGCAGCGGCTGCCGCTAAAATCAGCAGCAATTCGACCATAAACACCTCCGCCAAATCCGGGCATCGGGGAGCGGACCGCCCCGGGATGGACCGCAGATTCCTTCAAACAAAATAAAGAATACCACAAAGCCGGCCCGCTGACAAGCGGGCCGGCTTTGTGAAATGCCCGGCGGCATCAGATTTGCGCCTTCTTTTTCTCCAACAGGCAGAGCACGTAGGCTGCCAAAACGGCGCCCAGCAGCGCGATGTCCATTACGCGTCCCCCGTTCTCTTGCTGAGTCGGATGCACTCAAGGGCATAGACAGTTTGCATCGCGCCCCACACTGCCAGCACCACCGCGATGGGCAGCAGGCCGAAGTCAAACACAAAGTTCAGGATCAGCAGGGCCACCCACAGGAAGATGCAGACCTTGGTCCCCACCATATAGGCCCGGTAGCAGGCCTGGCCGATCTGGGCCCGCTCCGCCTCGTCGCAGCTGTCCATCCAGGTCTTCTGGAATTTCATGTCGTAAACGCTGCCCCGCTTCTCCGGATTGATCCGGCGCTCCAGGTCCACGATCTTCTGCTGGAGCACCACCAGCACCGCCACAGACGCCAGAAAGAGGATCAGGTCCGGCAGAAAGCGGTCGTAGATGATGGAGGCGGCGAAGAAGAAAAAGTCCAGGATTATCACCAGCCCCGTCAGCAGCAGAGCCCAGCTCAGCTGCTGCTCCGCCGCGTCCATGGCGTCCTCGTCCTCCCCATCCCAGGCGGCAAAGCGCCGTTTGGCGGCGGCATAGAGGTACCAGCCCGCCCCCAGCAGCACCACGGCGCTGCCGACGATGCCCCAGGGCGCACACACCGCCAGCACCCGGTCCAGGGCCTGCCGCACCGTCTCCGCCACGCCAGCGGCCCCAGCCACACCGGTGAAAAAGCCCAGCACGCCGCCCAGCAGCCCGAACAGCAGAATTGTCAGCAGGTATTTGGGCAGCGCCCTGCGGTTGTCCCGCCTCACGTTATCGCTCATGGCATTCATCCTCCTGATAGGTAAAAATGTCCTCCACGGTCACACCGCAGATCCTGGCAAGCTTCAGCGCCAGCGTCACCGAGGGGGAGTAGTCCCCCCGTTCGATCTGGCTGATGGTCTGGCGGGAAACACCCGCCAGGGCGCCCATCTCCTGCTGGTTGACCCCCAGCCGGGCCCGGTGTTCCTTCAGCCGGTTGTACAGCGGCATCCGCTCATCCCCTTTCCTGACAATGATCCAAGTCAAAATGACAATTATTCTTGTCAAATATAGCATAGCACTGACAAGGATTCTTGTCAATAAAAAATTGAATCTGCGCACAAAAACCGGCCGCCCAATTTGGACGGCCGGTTTTTGAACAGATGTAGGGCGGCGGAAAGAACGCTCACTGCCGGGAGGGTGGGGGAGGCGGGTCCCGCCATTTTTCCGGTGGGACTGCCTTACTCACCAGCCGGTTTTTCACATAGCTGCGGAACAGGGCGTAGATCACGGAGCACAGCGGGATGAAGAACAGCATCCCTGTGATCCCCATGAGCTTGCCGCCCAGAGTGACGGCGGCCAGCACCCAGATGGAGGGCAGCCCCACGGAGGAACCCACCACATGGGGGTAGATCAGGTTTCCCTCGATCTGCTGGAGCACCAGGAACAGCACGATGAACCACAGCGCCTTCCAGGGATCGTCGATGGCGATGAGCAGTGCGCCCACAGCGCAGCCGATAAAAGCCCCCACAATGGGGATCAGGGCGGTCAGGGCGATCAGGACGCCCACCAGCAGGGCGTAGGGCATCCGGAAGATGGTCATGGCCGCGACGAACAGCGTGCCCAGAATGCAGGCCTCCAGGCACTGGCCGGAGAGGAAGCTGGAGAAGGTCCGCCCGGACAGCCGCAGGACGTCCAGCGTCCGGTCGGCCTGCCGCAGGGGCAGCAGGCCGTAAATCACCTGGCGGCCCTGGCGGCCCAGCTTCTCCTTCTGCAGCAGGACATAGAAGGAGAAGATCAGGCTGATGACAAAGGTGCTGACACCGCTGACCACACCGCCGATGAACCCACCGGAGGAGACAATCCCGGCCCCAATTGCCTTGGCGATCTCCAGAGCCTTGGCAGAAAGCTCCTGCCATTGGATCTCCTCCTGCAGCTTCATCAGCTGCTCCTCCAGTAGAGGCCACAGGTCCTGCAGGTTCTCCGCCAGGGCGGTGAGCTGGTGCTCCAGTCGCTGGAAGGCGGCAGGAATCTCCCGAATGATGGACATGACTGCATCTGCGATGCCCGGGCCGATCACCAGGCCAGCCAGGGCCAGCACACCGATCACCGCGACCAGGGTCAGCACCAGGGCCAGGGGGCGGCGGAGCTTTGCGCCCTTCCGGTTTCTGGGGAACAGGTGCCGCTCGATGGCCCGCATGGGCACATTCAGGATAAAGGCCAGGGCGCCGCCCAGCAGAAACGGCGCCAAAATCCCAAGCAGCCAGCCCAGCGCCGCCAGGACTGCATCCAGGCGCTGCAGTGCGCAGTAAAACGCCACACCGCCGCAGACCACCAGCAGAAGTCCTTTGATCTTCTGTTTGTTCCATTCCATGAACGGTAAACTCTCTTTCCGGCCCGGAGGGCCTGTCTCAACGGGCTTCCTGCTCCTTCCGATACTGGGCGGCAGCTTCCAGATACTCCTCCATGGCCGCCCGGTTGCCTTCGATCTCCTCCGGCTTCAGGGGCCGCAGCACCTTGGCGGGGCTGCCCAGAATCATGGACCCGTCCGGGGCGTCCATTTTTCCGGTGACCAGGGCCCCGGCACCCACGATACAGTCGCTGCCGATCTTCGCGCCGTTGAGGACAATGGCCCCCATGCCGATCAGGGTGTTGTCCCCCACTGTGCAGCCGTGGACGATGGCCCCGTGGCCGATGGTGCAGCCCCTGCCCACCACCGTCTCCTCGTGGAGGATGGCCCCGTCCTGAATATTGGTGTCCGCTCCCACGGTGATGGGGCCCATATCCCCCCGCAGGACCGCACCGTACCAGATGCTGACGCCCTTTGCCAGCCGCACGTCTCCGGTGACGGAGGCGCCCTCCGCAATCAGCACGTTCTCGTCAGTCTTTCTCAGCTCGTATGTCATGGTCTCTCCTCTTTCTCTCTGATTTCAGATCTCCGGGGCGAAGTTGCCGTCCACGAACACTGGGATTTCCTTTCCGTCGTGGGTAATGCCCAGAATGTTCAGGTCCGGCGTGCCCACCATGAAGTCCACGTGGGTGATGGAGTCGTTGAGGCCCCGGGCCTTCAGCTCGTCCTTGCTCATGGCCTGGCCGTCCTTGAGGCAGGGATAGGCCTCGCCGAAGGCGATGTGGCAGGCCGCATTCTCGTCGAACAGGGTGTTGTAGAACAGGATCTTCTGGTTGGAGATAGGGCTGTCATAGGGCACCAGGGCCACCTCGCCGAAGTAGCTGGCCCCTTCATCCACAGTGACGGCGGCCTTGAGGGCCTCCTCCCCCTGTTCCGCGTGAACCTCCACGATCTTCCCGTCCTTCACCACAAAGTGGAACTTGTCAATGATGGTGCCGTTGTGGGACAGGGGCAGGGCGGAGTAGACCACGCCGTTGACGCCGGTCTTCAGGGGAGAGGTGAAGACCTCCTCCGTGGGGATATTGGCGATATAGGTGCGGCCAGACAGAGTCACGTCGTTACCCGCCTCCCAGATGTGGTCCTCCGGCAGTTCCACAGTCAGGTCCGTGCCCAGGGAGTTGGTGTAGTGGAGGGACTTGAAGTTCAGCTGGTTCAGCTTCTCCACCCGATGGGCCAGGGTCTCGATATGCCGGTGCCACTTGTCTACGCACCTGCCGTCGCCGGTAATGCGCACTGCCTGGAAGATGGCCTCCCACAGTTTGTCCATTGCCTCGCTCTCCGCAAGATCCGGGAACACCTTCTTCGCCCAGCTGGGGATGGGGATGGAGGCGATGCACCAGGGGAAGCCGCCGCACATCTGGAGACGGTCGAAGTCCTTCAAAGCCCTCCCGCTGGCCTGCTGGGCCCGGACGATCCGGCTGTGGTCCACGCCCTTGAGGTTCTCCGGATCGCTGGCGGAGATGGCCAGATACGCCGCCCCCTCCAGGGCGTAGTCGTTGTAGAAGTGCCGCCGCCACAGGGGCACGGTGTCGAACACCTCGTCAGCCGCATGGAGGTACTTCATCCGGCCCAGTTCATCGTCGCCCCAGTTCATCACCACCTCCCGGCAACCGGCCTGATAGGCCTCCGCCGCACAGAGACGGGCGAAAAAGGCGCACTCCACAGGCGAGGAGATCACCAGCGGCTGCCCCCTCTGGATATTCAGGCCCACCCGCACCAGCAGCTGGGCGTATTCCGTCAGTTTTTCTTTCATGGATTCCATTTGATTCCATCCTTTCCAAGGGTTTCCTCACCCAGAGAATATTGTAGAGCATCTCTCCCGTAAAGTAAAGCGGGGGCCGCCGGGATTCAAAAATCGTTTACGATTCCCCCGCCCGGTCCTTTCGCAGGGAGATCAGCGTGGCGTTCAGCTCCGCCCCCATGATAAGGGTCACGGCGGTCATATACAGCCAGATCAAAAGGGCGATGGCCGTGCCGATGGAGCCGTACAGCAGGGAGTAGTCGGCAAAGTTCTCCACGTATGTGGAGTACAGCCAGTTCAGCGCCAGCCAGGCCCCCAGGGCCGCCATAGTGCCGGGCCAGATGTTCCGCCAGGGCTGGCGGCCGTCCTGAGACAGGGCGTACAGGAAGAACAGGGCGAAATACCCTGCCACCGCCGCCACCGGGAACCGCAGCTTCGCCCACAGCACCGCCCAGAACCGGGGCAGGCCGAAGCTGTCCACGGCGTAGAGTAGCAGCCGGTCTCCCACAGACATCAGCGTCAGGGTCAGGGCGATGGTGGCGATCAGCACCGCCGTGTACAGCAGCGTTTTCACCAGCTGGGGCAGCGCGCCCCGGGGCGGGCCCAGGTGATAGGCGATCCGCACGGAGCGCATCAGTGTGTTGGTGGCCCGCATGGGGAAGTACAGGGAGAAGAACAGGCCGAACAGCAGCAGCTTCACACTGGGGTTCCGGCCCACATAGGTGAGGTACACCCCGATGAAGGACACGATCTCCCGGGGCAGGAACTCCTGCACCGCGGCCAGAATGGCATCCACGTCCAGCTGCAGCAGGCCCAGCAGGGAGCTGACAAAGATCAGCAGGGGAAAGATCATGAACAGCAGGTAAAACGCCAGAGCCGCTCCCTGCATCCCCACATTGTGGCGCAGATACCGCTGCACCAGCAGATAGATGCCCCGCAGAAAGCGGTTTTGGGGCAGCTCCATCCAGGCTCGCCTTTGCACGCAGGCCACCTCCTCTCCGTGTGCATCCATAGTATGCACAGAATACCACCGATCTGTTCCGCAGCGGTGCAGAATTCTGTCGGGCGGCAGAGACTCACTCCCAAGTCTGCCAGATTTCCGGATGGTAGCCCACCGTGGCCTCCCTTCCATTGCGGACGATGGGGGTCACGAACAGCTCCGGGTGTTCCAGTAGCTTCTCCTCCCGGGCGTCCGGGGTGATATAGGCCATGTACAGGTCCTCATAGGCCCGGCATTTCGTGTTCACCAGGGCGTCAAAGCCCACTTTCTGCTTGACGGACTGGTACTCCCGGGGGGATAATCCCTTTGAGGGCAGGTCGATATACTGGTACTTAATGCGGCGCTCCTTGAACCAGCGCTCCGCCTTCTTGGAGTCGAAGGACTTAGAGGAACCGAAGATCTGAATGTTCATGCCTGTGCTCCTGTCTCAATAAAATTGGAAATTGGAATGGAGGGTCCGGTATGACGGACAGTATTAAACGGCTGAAGGAACTGGTGGACAGCTCCGACAACATCGTGTTTTTCGGGGGGGCCGGCGTTTCCACAGAGTCCGGCATCCCGGACTTCCGCAGCACTGGCGGCCTATATCACCAGGAATGGAAATATCCGCCTGAAGTGATTTTAAGCCATACATTTTACGAAAGCAACCCCGAAGAATTTTTCCGCTTCTACCGGGCCAAGCTGCTGGCCCCGGACGCCAAGCCCAACGCCGCCCATAAAAAGCTGGCGGAGTGGGAGGCGGAGGGCCGGTTGAAAGCCGTCATCACCCAGAACATCGACGGGCTCCACCAGGCCGCCGGCAGCCAGAACGTGCTGGAGCTCCACGGCAGCGTCCACCGGAACCACTGCCAGCGGTGCGGGAAATTTTACGGTCTGGAACATATCCTCCGCACGGAGGGCGTGCCCCGGTGCAGCTGCGGCGGCATCATCAAGCCGGATGTGGTGCTCTATGAGGAGGGGCTGGATCAGGGGACGCTGGAGGCAGCCGTCCGCGCCCTGGCGGAGGCGGATATGCTGATGATCGGCGGCACCTCCCTGAACGTCTATCCCGCCGCGGGGCTGATTCGATACTATCAGGGGCACAAGCTGGTGCTCCTCAACAAGTCGCCGGTGGCCCGGGATCTGGCCGCGGATCTGGTGATTACTGACCCCATCGGCGAGACCCTGGCCCAGCTGTGAGGCGCTTCGGCGCCGGAGTTCTTCAGGCAGCCCTCCGAGGGCTGCCTGTTGCTTTTTTGAATTTGCAAGTTCGAAAAAAGAAAAATTCAAAAGTTTTCTTATTTTTTCAAAAATATTTTTTAAAACGGTTGAAAATGCAATTTTTTAATGATACTATTGCAAATAGTACAACGGCTGCATGCCGCCGAAAGGAGCGCGCACCCCTATGGTCTGGAAAGAGAACCGTGAGAACGCCTATTGTGAGATCACCCCCGCCATTCTCGCGCTGAAGGAGCAGTGGGAGAAGAAAAACTACATCGACCCCAAGCTCTATAAGGAGTATAACGTCAAGCGCGGCCTGCGGGACGAGGACGGCCGCGGCGTGCTCACCGGCCTGACCCGGGTGGGTGAGATCCAGTCTTACAGCGTCACGGAGGGGGAGCACATCGTCCCCCAGGACGGTATGCTTTACTACCGGGGCATCGATTGCCGGGAGCTGGTGAAGGGCTCCGAGGGGCGCCGCTTCGCCTTTGAAGAGACGGCCTATCTGCTGCTCTTCGGCGAACTGCCCACCGCCGCCCAACTGGAGGCATTCTGCCAGCAGCTGGCCTCCTACCGGACGCTGCCCACCAATTTCTTCCGGGACGTGATTATGAAGGCGCCGCCCCGGGATCTGATGAACACCATGCAGCGGGGCATCCTGACGCTGTTCTGCTATGATGACAAGCCCAACGACATCGGGCTGGAGAATGTGCTGCGCCAGTGCCTGCAGCTGATGAGCAATATGCCCGTGCTGGCCATCTACGCCTATCAGGCCTGGCGGTTCAGTCAGGGGGAGAGCCTGTTTATCCACGTGCCCAAGCCGGAGCTGTCCACCGCGGAGAACTTCCTGCGGATGCTGCGGGAGGACTGCAGCTACACCGATCTGGAGGCCCGGACCCTGGACGTGGCCCTGATCCTCCACGCGGACAACGGCGGCGGCAACAACTCCACCTTCACCAACCATGTGGTCACCTCCTCCGGAACAGATACCTATTCTGCCATCGCCGCGTCCATGGCCTCGTTGAAGGGTCCCCGCCACGGCGGCGCCAACAGCAAGGTGATGGCCATGATGGACGATGTGAAGGAGCACGTGCGGGACTGGAATGACGAGGGCTGCGTGGCGGACTATCTCACCAGGATCCTGAACAAGGATGCCTTCGACCGCAGCGGCCTGATCTACGGCCTGGGCCACGCGGTCTATACCAAGACCGACCCCCGGTGCGAGGTGTTCCGGGCCTACGTGAATCACCTGGCGGCGGAAAAGGGCCGGGAGGACGAGCTGGCCCTGTACGCCAATGTGGAGAAGATCGGCAAGCAGCTGCTGATGGAACGGCAGCACAAGTCTGTGCTCTCCACCAACATCGACTTTTACAGCGGATTTGTCTATGAGATGCTGGGCCTGCCCAAGGAGCTGTATACGCCCCTGTTCGCCGTGGCCCGTATCGCCGGCTGGAGTGCCCACCGGATGGAGGAGCTCTCCGTGGGAGGCAAGCTGATCCGCCCCCGGTATGAGTGTGTGGAGGAGCACCGTCCCTATACGTCCATGGACCGGCGCTGAACAGGTCAGGCGGCCGGGACCGTCTTCGGCGGTCCCGGCCGAATTCCTGGTCCATGGAAATTTTTTCGACTGATCGGGGAAAAACAGTTGACATTTGGATCTCGACTGGCTATAATAATCAAGCAGTCTTTTTTAGGGGACGAACATTTGCGGCTGTGCTGGAACTGGTAGACAGGCCAGCTTGAGGTGCTGGTGTCCGAATCGACGTGTGGGTTCAAATCCCGTCAGCCGCACCATACGGTGTCTCTGAAAAGGTAACCGCTCTATGCGCGAGTGGTGGAATTGGCAGACTCGCTAGATTCAGGTTCTAGTGTCCATTACGGACGTGCGGGTTCAAGTCCCGCCTCGCGCACCAAAGAGAAAGGGCTTCCTATCCGGAAGTCCTTTCTCTTTGGGCTCCGGCAGCCGAAGGCGGCCTCCGCCCTTCGGTGATTCAAATGCTCGGCGGAAGTGAATTCCGCCTGCGCCGAGGTTTTACCTACGGCAAAACGCCCGTGCGGCGCAAATGCGCCGCCGGCCAGAAGGCCGGTGGGGTGGGTCTCCTATACCTTTTCGAGATTTTTAAATATCGATTTTGACCGTCCCTTCTCAAAAGAGAGACATCTGCGGAAAGCAGATGTCTCTCTTTTTGAATTTTGGATGCTTTTGGCAGGGCACCATCAGCGCCGCGGCAACCTGTACAGCCGCCTCGTAAGTCCGTCATGCGTTTTTGTCCCAGCTGGTGGTTCCCCAAAGAGCAGCCAGGTCCCGTTCGAGCTTCTGCATCTCCGCCTCCAGCTCCTCAGAGACAGGGTACAGGCGGATCGCCCTGAAGATATAAGACATCATCACAGTGAGCAGATGATAGGTGGAGTCGTAAAATGTGAAGGGATGCATTTTGGAGCGGATATCCTGCCCGTGGACAAACGCGCAGGCCCATTGATACGTCTGATAGAGCTCCGTTTCCTGCAGGTATTCACAGACATGGGAGAAGTAGATCCGGCCTTTGCCCGGGATCACGGAAACCAGCCACTCGTTTTCGTTGCCCTTTTTGAACCGCCGGATTGTTTCCTCCGGCTCTCGGTTCCATGCGCTGCAAAGTGCATACACAGTTTTGAGTTTTGCCTGCCGCAGCGCCCCATCCTAGCCGGGGAGGCTGCGGATCATCCCGCAGAGAAACCAGTCTTCCAAAAGGCGGGCGCTCTTTTCCTGCTTCAGCACTTTCCCGTAGACACAGCACTCCATCAGAGTCCGCGTCATCGCCGCTGTGGAAAACAGATTCCCGCCCACAAACATGTTGAAGAGCTCGTTGATCAGCTCGCGCATGTGAAGACGCCACTGGAGCAGATAGTTTTGCGGGTCATAGGGCTCTGGGGGCAGCAGCGCATACTCTGCGTCCAGCTCTTGGTAGCGCTTCAAAAAATCCGAGACCTGTTTGAGATAGGCGTATACAGTCGCCTCGGACTGATATTCGGTGTGGCTGAAATTCTCCACATACGGGGCGTCTAGGCTGTGGTCCTTCTCATTTCTGGCGTGGGAAATTTCCAGCCGTTCGGGCACATCATTCCGCTGTGGGTTCTTGTTCCTGTCAGAAATCAGTGGGAAATGAACTTCCGTAAGAAACGGAAGCAGAAATCTCAATCCGAATCCCTTTTGGAGCTCCGCATATCCGCGTCAAACCTGCCCTGCGCATTGCGGTGTCCGTCAATGTCAAGGTACAGGGTTCTCGGCTTTCCCGGCTCCTTCTTTTCCGCGGCGTATACCAAGGACACAAGATCCTTTGCCGCCTTCTCAAAATTTTCCCACCGCATAACACGGTGGTATAGCGCAACGCCTGCCTGATCCATGTGATCCCTCCTGTTCCGATTTTAAGAATCACAAGCTCCAGGGCCCAAGCGCAGGCCCTGGAGCTTGTGACCGTCATTCCCACTCGCCGAGTTAAATCCATTTCTAAACATTTTTGTATAGAGGATTTCATTCGTCGTGGTTTTATTTGATGCAGATTATCCTTATCCTAAGGTCTATTCGGACTTTTGCTATCAAAAATCTATCCTGGCCATCCTATTAGGGGTTTTGCTTGAGATGTACGATCGGATGGCTTAGAAGTATTATAGCACATTCTGGGAGGATTCGCCAATAGCGTTCCAGTAGATTTATTCAAAGGATATTTTCCCGAAAAGCTGAGGATATTCCTCTATGTGAGATCGAACGTAGTACCGAGTAAAGCCGGAAAATTTATATTCCCGTGAGAGCATCCCCTTTAAAGCACGTAAGTATTGTTTGGATGTTGGCTTCTTCAGTGCTTCAAGAGTCTTATAAAGAGCATTCATGGTTTCAGCCAATCGATTGACTCGTTCTTGACATTGAAAGATTCGAATACCTGTATTACTCTTTTCAAAGCAATTTTCAAGAAGATCAGCTGTCATAAGAACTTTTTCATCTTGTGTGTCCGGATCGTGAGGCCTCACATTTACTTTTCCCTCTTGATAAATATGATCCAGAAGTGATTCCGGGTCTACTTTACAACAATCAATTATTTTTTCATCATAGATTCTATCATTTTTAATAGAGTTGCAGTGCGGACAAGCATAAAAAAGATTGTTCCAATCAAAAACACGTTCTTTAATTTTTCGATTGTAGTGAGGCAACAAGTGCTCGACTTCAATATCTGTCAGATCCTTTAATTCGCACAAATAGCATTTCGAGTGGAAATCCTTCTTCAACTGAGAAATAACATCTTCTGAAGCATAGCTCCCATGCACCTTTTTGCACTCTATTGCCAAAGAAGCCGGAGGAGTAGGCGTTCTCTCTATTTTTACCATATTCCGCTCACTCCCGATTTTCGAATTCCAATTTCAAGCGCTGATATTCTGTCGTAAATTCCAACGCCAAGTAATCCGGGATTTCATCCAGCGCCGCTTCCAGTTCCACAATTTCTGCATATTCAGCATCTGAGAGGTGTTTTTTCTCTACCAAGTTTTTGTACCGTTCAAATTTGTTTCTTAGTTCATCTGAAAGACGGTCTGTTTCAAAGTAACCTTCTACAATGCCTTCGTATGGCAGGTTTGCCAGCCCATCCAATACCAATGTCTTATTTTCTAAATCGAAAATGACTGCATTGTCGATAGAACTTAAGATGAACGGGGAGTGGGTAGATACAATAAACTGTATCTTAGGGTACATCTGCACTAAAAGAGACAAAATTTCCTTCTGCAACTCCAAATGCAAATGTGTTTCAATCTCATCAATCAACACAATTCCTTCTGTATTGTCGCCCTTCTTCTCGACGCGCATAATCAGGTCATTGATGATGTCGAACACTGCTGCGTAGCCACTGGATAATGTGTTAAAGTCAAAGGGCTCTCGGTTTTTTTGTATGATAGAAAATCGGAAACTTTCGATGTCAAAATCAAGTTTTAAGGATGGGTCCTCAAAAATCCGTTTCAGAATGGATTCAAAGCGCTGAAACCAGTTCTCGATTTCCTCTACCCGTTTCATGTCTTTTTTCTGAAGGGCAAAAGCCTGGGTAGCCTTTAATCCCACCATGTATTTGACCAGTTTGGTTCCGGGTGTATCTTTGATTTGGTACCGATCTTTCAACTCGATGTGCTCGATGGTGTTGGACATCTCTACTTTTGAAAACCGAGTAGCCTTATAATATGCGATGATAAATTGACCGTTATTATATTTCTCACGCAGCGTCATATAGTCGCATTGTGCAACCACGCCATCTGTCCAGGCTAAAAGTTTGTTTTGATAATTTGATATTCCCCTCTGTACGATCTCTTTTCGGCTTTTGATTTCATCGCTTGTCCCTCCTTGGCTGAGTTGCTTTTTATAAAACTCAACCATTTTTTCAATCTCAGAGCTAAATTCAAATTTATCTGTTAAATCCCCTTGAAACCCTAATATGTCAAGGCTTTTCGCTGATTAAATGTTCAAACCTTATGTAATTTCCCTTGTTTTTGCCCTTATGGGCTGAAACAAGGGAAACTTTTTTACTCCCCGCAGACTACCTTATCCAGCAGTCGGGCGGAGGTACGCTTGGCCTCCCTCGTGGCGTGGGCATAAATGTTCATCGTGGTACTGACGTCTGCGTGTCCCAGCAGCTCCTGCACGTCCTTGGGAGCGGCCCCGTTGGAGAGCAGATTGCTGGTAAACGTGTGTCTGAGCATATGGAAATGGAAGTCCTCTAAGCCCTTTACTTTCTTCTTCGCCTGACGGCACATGATACTTACCGTCCCCGGCGTTTCAATGGCCCCGTCAGGGCGGAGACAGACAAAGGACAACTCCCTATATTCCTCCGGCACCTCCGCCGTCCTGGGCAGGGTATAGACCTCGTAATAGGCCCGCTCTTTCTCCCTGACTTCAACGTAGTAGTTGAGACCGTAAAGCTCCCCATAGCGCAGGCGGTTCCCAATCTGCTCCTTTTTGGCCTTTCGCAGAATCGCCGCCAGCGTGTCGCAGAAGTCCACCGTCCGGACTTTCTTCCGCTTGGTGGCCCCAATCTCCGTCTTGTGCCTCGCCCCGTTGTAGCGGATACTCCGCCGCACCGTGAGATACTGCTCGTCCAGGTTGATGTCCTGCCAGGTGAGAGCGCAGACCTCCCCGATACGGAGCCCGGTGTAGTAGGCAATCTGGATGGGTAGCAGGGCAGGATTGTCCTTCTTTTTCAGAAAGTCCTCCAACGCCCGGAACTGCTCATGGGTGAGGGTGGGTACAGCCGGGGCGTCCCCGTCCTCCTGGGAAAACAGCTCGTATTCCTCTTTCTTCCCCCGCCAAATTACGTACTGCATGGGGTTGAAGCTGATGAGCCGCTTGGGGAACACCGCGAAGCGGAACGCCCCTTGCAGGACTGCCGAATACTGCCGTAAGTACCCTTTGCTGAGCGCCTTTGCCGCTGTGCCGTCCGGGTTTGTCCCGCCGAAGCTGAGCAGGTCGATGTAGGCTTGCAGGTGGTCGGGGGTGACGCTTTTCAGCTTGCGGTTGCCAATGGGGTACTGCTTGATACGGCTGACCGTCCCCTGATAGGCCATCACGGTGCCGTTGCTGAGATTTCCGGGCTTCAGTTCTTCCTCCACCCATAAATCCAGCAATTGGCCCACGGTGGTGTTCTCGGACTTTGCAACAAATTTCTTTGCCTCGTAGTCCTCCATCGCCTTGCGGAGCAGGGCCTCCGTCTCGGATTTGCTCTCCGTTCCGGCGAACTCCCGCTGTACCTGCCGTCCGCTCTCGTCCTCGACATAGAAGCGGTAGTACCACTTTTTTCCTTTTTTGCGTACAGAACCTTTTGCCATTGATGAAATACTCCTTTCTATCCGTGGCAATCGGGCCTGTGACGTATGATGTGCGTTGCATCATTTCTGCCGGGTTTTCCCGGCATATTATGTTGTCAAGGTGCCACGGAATCGTTGGCGGCGTTCAGCCGCGCCTGGGCGTCATGCAGGATGTTATACAGATAGGCTGTATCAACCCTGGTACGCCCTTTGTCGAAGATATGTAGCAGCCCGTCCAGAAACCGCTTCATATCCTCGATAGGAGCTTCCATCTCCCGGCGATAGACAGGCGTAATGATGTCGTCCACGTCGATGGTGTACTGCTGGATGGATTTTTTGAGGGCTTCATCCCCGGCCAGCCGGTCGATCTCATTCAGTGTCCTGCCGTAGTGCTGGGCGGTGACAGAGAACAGGTCAATCAGCAGGCACAGCGTAGACGTGAGGAACCGCTGCTGGATTTCCGGCTGTACCGTTTTAGCCACAGCGTCCAAGAAGCTGTTCAGATGGTCTAAAACCTCGCCCTCGCAGACGGTGCGGCTGTCGCCACTCTCCTTGACTTCCTTTTCATCGGATAGTCCTGTCAACCATTCCGGGGTGGTTTGCAGGGCGTCCGCCAAGCCGTTGATAATCATGCTGCGGTTGGGATTGACTCCGTCCGTTTCATACCGCTGGATGGTGGATTTGTTGACCCCCACCCGCCGCCCAAGTTCCGGCATGGAGATACCGATTTCATTTCTGCGCTCTTTGATACGTTTGCCGACCTCTTTTGGAGTGAGCATTTCTGCGTTATCCAAGAAGTTCACCTCCTATTGAGTATGAGTATAACACAGCCGGATTTGAATTGCAACCCTATTTTTCATATATCTTCAAAAATATTTTTTGAAGCAACTTAAAACGAGTTGACAAACAGCGGCGGCTTAAGTATAATAACGGTGTTGCGGTTGCAAAACAAGTGCAACAGAAAGGAGCGTGCAGAATGAGCGCAGTTAAAATGGGACTGACCATCGAGGAAGCCGCCGAGTGTACGGGCATTGGGCGAAACACCATGCGGAAGCTGGTGGACTGGGGCAAGCTGCCGGTGCTGAAGGTGGGCCGGAAAGCCATCATCCGTCGGGACACGCTGGAACGGTTTATGGCCGTCAACCAGGGGCGGAACCTGCTCCGGGAGGGTGACGTTCGCCGGGTCGAGTGACGTATCTTGGGCGTGTTCTCCCAAAATTCACCGGCTGAAAAGAACAGCCGGGGTATCGAGGACGCACCCGAAAAATACGTCGGGGCGGAAGTGGTACAGTCTTGGCAAGCAACGTATTGTGATATCACAATACCGCTTGACAGGGGTTCCACCCCTATGACCCCGGAGAAAGGAGAATCCATGCGAAGCAGAACAAACCCAATCATCATCCGTCTGTCTGACGAGGAACTGGCCGACCTCAACGAAAAGGTCAGCAAGGTACGGGGTTCCCGTGAGTGGTTTATCCGGCAGTGTATCAGCGGCGCTGCCATCCGGGAGGCCCCCTCCGTCGATGTACCGAAGCTGATTTACGAAGTCCGCAGAGTTGGGACCAGTCTCAACCGAATCCTCATCATTGCCAACGCCAAGGGCCTGCTGGAAGTGCCGGAGCTCCGCAGGGCGATGGAGCGGAACCGGGAGCTGGAAGTACGTATCGTGAACGCTTACACGAAAGACTGACGGCAGATGAAAAGCACCGCACAGCCATAAAGCCATGCGGTGCGTACATAAACGGTTAGCGTCAAAATAAAACTGCAATAGGCCCTTTTACTTAGAGTTGGTGAATCAGATTTACCATTTCAATCGCACCAACAGCACAGTCATACCCCTTGTTCCCGCTCTTTGTCCCAGCCCGTTCGATTGCCTGTTCAATGTTTTCCGTGGTGAGAATGCCAAACATCACCGGGACACCGCTTTCCAGGGAAACGGCGGCAATCCCCTTGGACACTTCATTGCAAACATAATCGTAATGACTGGTGGAGCCTCGGATTACTGCCCCCAGGCAGATCACAGCGTCATATTTTCCGCTTTTTACCATTTTGGATGCAATCAGCGGAATCTCAAACGCGCCGGGAACCCACGCGACATGAATATCTTCCTCACGCACATCATGCCGCTTTAAGCCGTCTAATGCTCCATCCAGCAGCTTAGATGTAATAAACTCATTGAACCGTGCGGCCACGATGCCAACCTTGACCTCTCTTGCTACCAGTTTTCCCTCAAATGTTTTCACGGCGATCTTCCTCTCTTTCATAGGTTAAGATGTGTCCCATGCGCGTCTGTTTTGTTTTTAGATAGAACAGGTCGTAGGGGGTAGGCTTCATCTGAATGGGAACACGCTGTGTAATTTTCAAACCAAACTCCGAAAGCTGATAGAGCTTATCCGGGTTATTCGTCAGCAGCCGCATACTCTTTACGCCTAACTCCCGCAAAATCTGTGCGCCAATATAATACTCCCGCTCATCCCCGGCAAAGCCCAGCTTCAGATTGGCCTCCAATGTATCCAATCCGCGCTCCTGAAGCTCATACGCCCGCAGCTTGTTCATCAGGCCAATGCCCCGCCCCTCCTGCCGCATATAGAGTAAAATCCCACGCCCCTCTTTCTCAATCTGGGTAAGAGCGGCGGCAAGCTGTTCGCCGCAGTCACAGCGGAGGGAGCCAAACGTGTCCCCGGTCAGACATTCTGAATGGACACGGCACAACACATTTTCGCCGTCACCAATCTGACCCTTTACCAGCGCCACATGATGTTCCCCATTTAATCTGTTCACAAAACCATAAGCGGTAAATTCCCCGTATTTTGTAGGTAAGTTGACCTCCGCTGCCTGGTCAACCAGTTTTTCGTGGCATTTGCGGTAAGCTTTCAGATCCTGGATGGTGATAAACTTGATTCCCCATCGTTTCGCCAGCTCTGAAAGCTCCGGGGTACGCATCATTGTCCCATCCTCGCGCATGATCTCGCAGCAAAGGCCACATTCTTTCAGACCGGCCAAGCGGCACAGGTCTACGGTTGCTTCGGTATGTCCGTCGCGCTCCAATACGCCGTTCCGCTTTGCCAGCAAGGGAAACATATGCCCAGGCCGTCGAAAATCCTCCGGCCCACTGTCCTCTGACACGCAGGCCAGGGCCGTCACAGAGCGCTCGGCGGCGGAAATGCCGGTGGAGGTGGATACGTGGTCGATGGACACCGTAAAAGCCGTTTCGTGATTATCTGTATTTTGCTGTACCATCTGTGGGATTTTCAGCTTTTCCACATAAGCCTGCGACATGGGCATACAAATCAGCCCTTTGCCATAGGTCGCCATGAAGTTGATGTTTTCCGTTGTGGCAAATTCCGCCGCACAGATGAAGTCCCCCTCATTTTCCCGTGTGGGGTCATCCGTCACCAAAATGATTTTGCCCGCTCGAAGATCGCAAAGAGCTTCGTCAATAGTGCTGAACTGTATCATTGCCTGCCCTCCTAAAATCCGTGTTGAGATAAAAATTCTTTGGTGATCGTGGTATCCTGCCGCCTGCCCATGGTGGGGCACAGCAGCTTTTCAACATACTTCCCAATCACATCTGTTTCCAGGTTGACCGGGTCGCCCCTTTTCCGTTCCCGCAAAACCGTATTCGCCACGGTGTGGGGAATGGCGGAAATGGAAAAATCCGTCTGTGTGACTGCCGCCACGGTCAAGCTAATCCCATCTATCGCCACAGAGCCTTTCTCCACGATATAGCGCAAAATATCCGGCGCCGCCCGCACGGTGAACCAAACTGCCGTATCGTCCCGCCGCACATTTGCCACCGTTCCAACGCCATCTACATGACCGGCCACGATATGTCCGCCAAAACGCCCGTTTGCGGGCATAGCCCGCTCCAAATTCACATGACTTCCCGTACCCAGCCGGGACAGAGCAGAGCGGTTCAGCGTTTCGTGCATGACATCCGCCGAAAAAGAGGTGTCCGATAAAGCGGTAACGGTGAGACAGATGCCGTTGACGGCGATGCTGTCTCCGATTTTCGTAGTTTCCAAAACGGTTTCAGCCGCTATGGTGAGGGTTGCGGAGTGCGGGCCGTGCCGGATTTGTGTCACCGTTCCAATTTCTTCAACAATCCCGGTGAACATGACTTGCCACCTCACTTTCCAGCAGAATGTCCTCCCCCAACTGCGTGATAACCATGTTTTTCAACTGGAACGCACAGTCGGGCAACGGTACGCCAGCGCCCTCTACCGGCGTTTTTGCCGTCTGCCCTCCGAACAGCTTGGGCGCGATATATGCCTGCACTTTCTGAACGATGCCGCTTTCCAGCGCGGCCCAGTTCAGCGTGCCGCCGCCCTCCAACAAAATGCTGTCAAGGCCCTCCTGCCCCAGCCGTTCCATCAACCGCTCCAAATCAATGCGGCCATTCTTCCGCTCCGCCGGCAGAATACGGCAGCCGGCTTCTTCGTAGCCCGTCCATTTTTCACGGTCAGCGCAGCAGGTAACGAGGATAGTAGGAGCCTGCTTTGCCGTAGTGACTACTTGGGCGGTTAGAGGGGTGCGTAAATCGGTATCACAGATAATGCGAATGGGATTTTTGCACCCAGCTTTCCGGCAGGTCAACAAGGGATCGTCGGCCAGTACCGTTCCAACTCCCACCATGATGCCGGTGTAGCGGTGGCGCTGCTCCTGCACATGATTTCTTGCCTGCTCTCCCGTGACCCATTTGGAGGCCCCTGTATAGGCTGCGATTTTCCCGTCCAGCGTCATGGCGTATTTCATCACCACAAAGGGGCGCTTTGTCTGGATGTAGTGGAAGAACACCTCATTCAACCGGGTACATTCGTCCTCCAGGATATGTTCCGTTACCTCTATTCCGTGTTCTCGGAGTATTTGAATACCTCTCCCGCTGACAAGGGGATTTGGATCGCCGGAACCTACCACCACCCGCTTGATACCGGCGTTTAAGATGGCCTCTGTGCATGGCGGCTGATGCCCGTAGTGGCAGCAGGGTTCCAGTGTGACATACATAGTCGCTCCCTCCGAGGGCTCGGTACAGGAGGCCAGGGCGTTCCTCTCGGCGTGTGGCTGTCCACATTTTTCATGCCAGCCCTGCCCGATCACCCGGCCCTCTTTCACGATAACTGCGCCCACCATTGGATTCGGGGCCGTCCAGCCAACTCCCTTCTTTGCAAAATGCAAAGTCAAAGACATATAATCCTCGTCACTCATACCATCACCTCAAAAGCAAAAATCGCCCTGAACAAATCGTTCAGAGCGACGCAGATAGACACAGACATAGCGCCGGCATAAAATAAAACTCTGGATTGAAAACAATCCAGAGCAACTTACACGCACAGGGTGATAAACTTCATCCCTGTGTACTGCAAATCTTCTTTCATCCAGACTATACTGTCGGCTTCGGAGTTTCACCGAATCATGCCTTTCGGCTCGCGGGCTGTACCGCCGGTAGGGACTTACACCCTGCCCTGAAGATTTTATTCAATTGACAGAACTGAGTATATAGAATTATAGTTCGTTTGTCAAGAGGGTATATTTTAATTTCGCATTGCTTGATTTTCTTTGCAAAATATCCTTTTGCCTGGCGTGAAATGCAACAAAATGGGGTTGAAAGTTGCAAAGTATTGTTCCCTCTCCTTTTAGTCTGCCTTGTCTTATTTTCAATTACTGATATAGAGGGCTGCATCTTCACTGGCAGATAACTGTTTTGACGAGCATGAAAGCGGCAGGGGATATCCTCCGCCGCTTTCGCACTCATGCGTATATGATTTCATCACGAATCATTTCTACTGCCGCAAAACAGATATTATTCATTATCCCCACCCACTCCGTTTGGTTGGTAGCTTTCAACACCTCAGTAATTCCTTGGGCCACCGACATTTGCCGGATAACAGTGGTTATTTGTTCCTGTGCCTGCTGGTCAATATTGGCAAGGTAGCCGTTCAGTTTGCCGCTTAATAGCAAAGCGTTATAAAAGGCCGGGCGATGCTCCTTGAGATACCGCTTGTGCCGCTGACCCCACACGCCGACCGACTGTTCTCTTTCAGCGGGTACAGTCAGGCACGGGAGATAGTAGTCGCCAATCAATTCATACCACAGTCCATTGGTTTTATTAAGAATGTACTTGTCCATCTTGAAATCCTCCGCTATAATATATTCGCACATACATCACAGATTCCCGATTGCCACACGTTGTCATATCTTGTTGCGGAATTTTCTTGCCCTTGCTTTTGCCCTTATGAGCGACCAGGGCAAGGGTAAACTTGTGTGAAATCGAATAAAGGGATAAGGCGAACACACTGTGAAAAATCCTTTGTTTTCAAGGCTTTTGGAGGATTTTATTGAATGCCCACGGTGAGCGATAACCGCTTATAAAATCAAGGTATTCAAATTCCGGTTGACTAGATACAAGATACTCAAGGTTTTCTTTCAGTCGCTCTAGCACACTGGTCTTCCCGCTCCCGTTTTTACCAGTCAGAATCAAGTGTTTCCGTTTTTCAGCTGACAAAGGAATGGATATATTCTGCAAATGCCGCACTTTTTTGATTTCAATTCCGGTTAAAAAAGTATCTGCCACGCTGCATACCTTCTTTCGTTTATGATTGTAGTTTACCACAATAACATGTTTTTAGAAGTCCCACCGCGCTCTCCTCGCTGGGGTCATTGGTGCCTAGTTCGCCACGGAAGGCGCGGGCGAGGATGGCTTTTTTGATGAGGTCAATCTTCTCTAACACTCCTTCGGCGGCTTCCTTGGCCTGCTGCTCTCTGACGAGGAGGTCGTCTACGATGCGGACAATTTCGGCTTGTTCCTCTAACTTCGGCAATTTTATCGCAACATTTTTTACATCCTGCTGATTTATACTCGCTTGATTAACAGCTTGTTTGGCATTTTTTCTCAATTCTTGTACACCTATAACTGAATTAAGATACTTTATGATATATTCCGGAATAGCCTTTTGAGTAGTAAGTGAAATGCGCATCATATTACTTTCAAAAACACATTCTTCAGGAAGTTCTCTAATCAAAGCCGATTTTCCCAGATACGCCATACTATTAACACGGTTGATGACAATATCGTTTACATTCAGGTGATACTGCTCAATTTCGTTTTTGGTCAATGCCAGCCGTTTAAGATTTTCCCATGGTAAAACAGCACCATCATAAAAGCAGTCTATTCTTAATGTTTTTGTGCCTGTACCATATGCAGTTTGTGGTTTATAAAGCCCATTCTGTGGCCCATCTTCAATTATATTTTCAAACTTTAAATTCTCCCAACTCTCCATCCCTACGCCGTGCTCTTTTCTCCATTGGGCGGTGAGTTCGCCGGTGAAGGCTTTGTGGAGGATGGCAGCTTTGCGGGTTTCAAAACTATCCAGCGCATCCTGCGCCTTTTGCTTGGCCTCGTCCAGTTTGGCAAACAGGCTTTCAATGCGGTCAACAATGCGCTGCTGTTCTGAAAAAGGAGGAATTGGGACTGGCATTGTATCCATACTGCTTTGTGTTAACTTTAGGCGAGTGGTTCCATTCACAAAATCGTGATAATTAAAGATATTAAGATAGTGCAACAAAAATAGGTTTCCTACAGCACCAAAGCGAGACCGTAAAATATGTGCGTGATTGTTGACCCATGCCTTTCCCTCGATTATATAAGCCTTATCTTTAATCAAGTCAAGAAAGGGTGCACCATCTTCGCCAACTAATACTAATTGTTCGTTAGTAAGAAAATCATCAATCCAGCCAACTTGCCCCGTTGCCCCATAATAGGGAATATCTCCTTCCCTATTGGCTCGCTCAGATGCGTTAATCGGTTTTCTGAATGAATCGAGGCATTCCGCTGCACCTTTGGTAAGGTATGTCCAACACCAATTCCCCGGCACCTTATACGGCTGCTCGCTCTCCGGCACCAATGCCGCCTGCAAGTGTTCCTCCGGTGTCAGGGATTCTTTTTTTCGTCCTCTCGCCATCAGTCCTGCACCTCCAGCGCCCGCAGTTCCTTCACCACGCTCATCAGCAGGTCAACCGCTTCTTCCAGATTGGCGGCAGCCTCCTCCGCACTCTCCGCCGGGTCGGGCAGGTCGTTGTAGTCCAGCACCGAGTCGTCCCGGATGAGACCCAGATCCAGGCTGTTGCCCTTTTCGACAATCTGCTCCCGGGTAAAGACACTCCATCGATCATCCTGCACAGCATGGCGGTCCTCGGCCTCATAAGCCTTCTCAAAGTCCGCAAAATGCTCGGTTTTCAGCGGGGTGGTCTTGCCAAAGCTGGGCATATTGGTGCGCAGGTCGTAGAACCAGACTTCCTTGGTGTTGCCCTTGTCGCTCCTGCCACGGGTGAAGAACAGTACATTGGTTTTGACGCCCTGGGCATAGAAAATGCCGGTAGGCAGGCGGAGAATGGTGTGCAGATCACACTTGTCCATCAGGTCGCAGCGGATTTTCTCGCCGTCTCCGTCAGCAAACAGCACATTGTCCGGCAGCACCACAGCGGCCCGTGCCTTTCCATTGGTCTTCAGGCTGCGGTAGATATGCTGGAGGAAGTTCAGCTGCTTGTTGCTGGTGGAGAAGGTGAAGTCATCCCGGGTGGCACGCTCGCCGCCCTTCTTGGTGCCGAAAGGCGGATTGGTAAGCACCAGGTCGAAGTCGTGGAGAGCCTTGCCCTGGTTGGACAGCGTATCGGCCAGCAAAATTTGACCGTCGATGTCGTGGAGCATGGCGTTCATCAGGGCCAGACGGTGAGTGTCGTGGACCAGCTCGCAGCCGGTGAAGGCTTCCTCCCGCTCGAATTTTGCCATGTCAGAATCCAGATCGTAAAAATCGTCGGTGTGCTCCTTCACATATTGGTGGGCGGCAATCATAAAGCCAAAGGTGCCGCAGGCAGGGTCGTTGCACCGCTCGCCGGGCTGGGGCTTCATCAGCCGGGTCATCACATCAATGAGGACACGAGGGGTGAAGTACTGGCCCGCGCCGGACTTTTTCTCGTTGGCGTTCTTCTCCAACAGCCCTTCATACAGGTTGCCCAGCCCCTCTTCCCGGGCGGAGTACCAGTCCAGACCGTCGATAGTGGTGATGATCTTTTCCAGGTTCTTGGGCTCGTCGATGTTGGTCATAGCGCCCTGGTAGATTTCCCGTACCCGCCCCGTGCAATAGGTGTCAAACAGGCGAAGCAAGTCTTTATAGTACTTATACAGCTCAACACCGGATTTGCTGATCAGCTTATCCCAACTATACTCCATGACAATCTGTTTTTCATGATTTTGTGTTTTCTGCTCGGGGGTGAGCTCTTGACCATCCTTGTTTTCTTGCAGTGTGATTCCCTCTGCAAATTTACTTTCTTTATCCGTCTCCTTTGCCATCTTCAAAAACAAAATATAAGTAAGCTCGGTGACATACTGGTGATAGGTGATACCGTCATCCCGCAGTACATTGCAGAGATTCCAGAGCTTTGATACGATTTCCTGTGTGGTCATGCGCTTCTTCCTCCATCATCGTACAGGTATTCGTTGAGTTCCAGCACGATGCTCTCTAATTTATTTTGGAAAATCCGGTCGATTTTCTTGAAACCGCCCTCACTTCTGAATCGGGTATCCTCATCAAACACACCTACATTGAGGACAGATTCCTCCATGAGGTATTTTTCCATACGGCCGATCCATTTCTGCTCAATGGCGGTAAATTTATGGGCTTTTTTCAGTTTGTCCACTGCCCGGCGGATGCGGGCCTCGTGACTGATGAGGGTGGAGCCAATGGCATATCGGCGAATCAGACTGATGATATCCGCTGCCATTTCCTCGTTGGTCAGTTCCGATATGGCGGTGTTGAGCTGCTGGGTGGTAAAGCCCTCCCGATCCAGCGTCAGGCGCAGATCCTTCAAGCTCGCCCGAGTCAGCTCCTTTGGCCGGGTGCAGACGATGTTCAGCGCCGCAATTTCATTGATATGGGTCTTTACATAGTCAGCGAAGGCATCTAGGTAGTCCTCCGGGCGACTGCCGGTACCATAGCCACGAGTGTGGCTGACCAATTCATCCGGCGCGTCAGAGATAACCACCGGGCGGCCACCGTTGGCACGGGTCTCTCCAAGCAGTTCAAAGAGATCCCGATGGGCCAAAATGCGATTACGGGCCTGCTGGGGCGGCTCCTGTTCCAACTGCTGGATAAACTGCGTGGGGTCCATGCCGCCGGTCATGCTGACAAAATGCTCCATGGTCTTACCATCCAGCTTTCGCTTTTTCCGCTGGAGCTTGGCGATGATCTGATCGATCTGGTACTCGACCTGCTTTTTGTCTTCCAGCACCTCGAGACCGTCCAGCAGTTGTCCAAAGGAAGCAGATGGGTTGGCTACCACCGGTTTCATGGTATTGACCGCTTCCAAAGATTCATAGACACCGACAGGGTCATAAATCTCAAAATGGGTCTTATGAATCTTGGGACACAGGCGGGTGGCACGACCCAGCATCTGTTCAAACAGAATGCGGGATTTTACCCGGCGCAGGAACACCAGATTGGTGATCTCCGGCACATCGATACCGGTAGTCAGCAGGTCCACAGTGACAGCAATGCTGGGATAACGCTCATTCTTAAACCTTTTGATGGCTTCCTGTACCTTTTTGGGATTGCCGCCGCCCACGCTGCCGGTGATCTTCATAATTGCGTCATTGTCTACGCCGTATTCCGAGTAGATATTCTTGAGGATGTCCACGATCATGTCGGCATGTTGGTCATCCACGGCATAGATAAGCGTTTTGCCCTGTTCCTCCGGATTTTCCGGGTCGATGTCTTTGGCGATCTCACCCAGAACTGCTTCGTTAAATGGGCGAGTGATGACTTTCTTATTAAACTGCTCCACATCGAAGTTGAGCTCATCGTTCAACAACTCGCTGTTGGTAATCTCTCCGGTCACCGGGTCGTAGACAGTCACGGTATCGCCGGATTGATAGTGGATACCCTCATCCCGCAGTTTGGTGTGGAGGTCGTGAGGGGCGTCGTGATCCACTAGATATCCCTCGATAACTGCTTCCCGATAGGTATACTTGAAAACCGGTTGGCCGAAAATCTCGGTGGTCTGGAGGGCAGGGGTAGCGGTCAGCGCGATTTTCACCGCGTCAAAATACTCAATTACGCTGCGGTATTTGCTCTGGTAGTCCCGCTGATCCCGGTAGAGAAGTTCGGTGTCTCCCATCTCTTTGTCCAGGAGGTAGCCCCGGTGGGCCTCGTCTATGATAATCAGGTCGTAGTCGCTGACTGCGGGCATGGTTTCTCCATCATTGTAGAGGATACGCTTTACCATCCCCTGTACGGTGGCCACCTGAATGCGGGTCTCACGCTCGATCTCTTTGTCTTCCAGCCCCTTGACGTTATAGATATCGGCCAGAGGCATCAGATCCTCCAACTTGACCTCTTTGAATACATCCAATGCCTGCTCTCCCAGAGCTGTGCGGTCTACCAGGAACAGGATGCGCTTAAAACGGCCTGTTTTCAAGAAACGGTAGATCATGCCCAGCACCGTCCGGGTCTTGCCGGTACCGGTGGCCATGGCCAACAGAGCTGTATTTTTTCCGCCCATAATGGCCTGTTCCGCTGCCTGGATGGCCCGTAGCTGATAATCGCGGAGGTTCAGCCCGTCTTTGTCCCGCAACAGATCAAAGGGCATCTGCTCCAGCGCCCGATTGCCGGCGTCGATGTCTTTACCCAACAGATCCAGAAGGTTTTCCGGGCTCATCCACCCTCGCAGAGCCTTTGGCACATTAGAGGGTTTGCGAAGATCTAGAAACCAAATACCAGACTTTGTTTTGTACTGCTCCAGATACGGCCTGCCATTGGTTGCGAAAGTGAACGGCACTTTATAGCTACCCCAAGTTCCAACTTGGTACTGAGCATCCTCAACACGAATATTACGGGGATAGTCTTTCCCCTGATAGTCGATCACGGAGGGAATGTCCTTGTGTTCCGCTTTTGCCTCAATGATACCGACAAATTGCAGACCAATAAAAAGAGCATAATCGGCGCGGCCATGATTTCCCACGGTGGAATCAGTGGGCCACTCAGCTATGGCAAGATTCCGACCTTTGGCTGGGCGAGTGCCATTAGAGAAACGCAGATTCTCAGTATCAGCCTCCCAGCCCACTTGACGGAGTTGCTGGTCAATAATGTAGCGCGTTTCTGCTTCTGTCTTTTGCCGCTGACTGGCTGCCCTGGCTGCCTGCTGGCGGCGTTTTTCTTTTGTGACAGAACCAGAAGCGGCAGCCTTTTCTTCCGCTTCTTTGACCAGACTTTCCTCCTGTGCATCGTCAGTATCTGCAATATCTTGCTCCTGCGAGTCAGTCGGCATCACAAAAGGAACTGCTTGATAGTTCCAGTCACCGTAGGTCTGCATGAACCATTCGCATAAGCTGTGCGCCATTTGAAGCAGCACTTTTCCCTCTTCAACGGAGGAGTAGTTCTCATGTACCGCCTTATTGCGCACCTTGCGTAGCGCATGAAGAATATCCACAAGATCCTGCGTGAGGAGGCCCTCTCGGAACAGTACGCCGATCCGATTGACCGCTGTATTTTCAGAAGGAGGCATGATCCGATCATAAGTAAACATCAAGTTCACGATTGTTTCGCCGATCATCCCTAACTTCATCAAGCAGGAATTTGAATCTGAATAAAGATATGTTTCTGCTTTTTTCCCGAACTGGGATAACACAGGAAACTCTTTATCAAGAAATTCAAAATTACTTTTCATCACAGCTCACCACCCTTGCAAGTTCCACATTTTCATGTAATAGGTAAGATTGTCAATAGACGCACTTGTCCTTCTGTTAAATGCCAGTTTTATTCCTCTGGCGGAACAGGGATGTACACCATTTTCAGAGGAATCATTTTACGGTATTTGACACTGAGCTGGTCGTAATATTTCAGGACCAGATCCACAAGTTCTGTGCCGTTAATGCCGCGAATGATCGGGGTGTTATCCAGGTATTTCTGCGCATTTTGGGTATAGTTGGACAGTGTCATAAAGAGGCCTTAATCTCCTTCGCGCATAACGCCTTTCAGAGACTGGATGGTAGTCTCTTTGATGTCTCCATCCTGGCTTTTGACCTGGACAACAATGCGGGGCGGCAGCTCGTCTTTATAGGCGGTAATGTCGATGCC
>ENA-UPXC01000737-UPXC01000737.1-human-gut-metagenome-genome-assembly--contig:-NODE-737-length-53234-cov-5.329063_pt1 | contig 53234 bp, 52 predicted proteins | sample MGYA00250047_ERZ773371 | MGnify/ENA primary metagenome ERZ773371 (study PRJEB29103, sample SAMN06111975) | human gut metagenome | biome: human gut; feature: ankylosing spondylitis patient; material... | reverse complement strand
ACAATATAAGGAGTACTATGCTCAGTTTTGAGTGTATAAAAAATGAAAAAAGTGTCTACTTTTTGTTGACTAGTGCAGCTGGCACCTCTTCACCGCGTTTGCTGCCCAAACATTCTCCTGGCAGACCGCCGCGGAGCAGGTTTTGGCACATTCAAGACTCAAAACCGCGGCGATCACCCACCAAGTCCACCTCCCCCAACGAAAAAGAGCCCATACGGGCTCTTTTTCGCAAATAGTTTCTATATTAGGAGAAGTTAAACTTGTTAACACATATATTAGGTACTCGTGGCCCTTAGATTCTCATACATAGATATGATATCTACTCCACTCGCACCTGGTGATCAGGTGTTGCGCCGCTCGCGGAACCTAGGCTTATCTAAGTAACTAAGCTATCTACGCCACTCGCACCTGACAGTCAAATCTTATTCCGCTCACTACACCTCGAACATCATCTGTCCATAGGTCGGTACTGGCCAGTACTCACTGTCCACGATGGTCTCCAGTTCATCGACCGGTGTTCTAAGAGCTGCCATTGCCGGAAGGACTTTCTCATGGAAGTCTTTTGCGGACTCGGCTGCATCGGTAGCTGCTTTCAGGTTATCGAGAGCTTGCTGAGTATCTGCCAGCAGGGAGCTTGCTTTTACAAGAATGGTCTGCTGTGCGGTAGTATCAGCCTGTGCATATGCGTTCTTAACGGTGCTCATGGAAGATGCAACGCTGTTGACATAAGCGATAACTGACGGAATGTACAATTTTGCAGCCATGTCGATCATGGTACGAGCCTCGATGTTGATCAGGCCTGCATACTCTTCCAGCTTGATCTCGCGGCGGGCTTCCAGCTCTCTCTTCGTCATAACGCCCAGTTTCTCGAACATCTCAATGCTGCTCTCATCTGTGTATGCCGGGATTGCATCCACGATACTCTTCACGTTCGGAAGACCTCTCTTAGCTGCTTCCTCTACCCACTCATCAGAGTAACCATTACCGTTGAAGACAATGTTCTTATTCTCTTTCATGGTCTTGTAGATGTAGTCAATTGCAGCTTTTTCAAAGTCCTCAGCTCCTTCCAGAGCGTCGCATGCTTTGTTGAAGGATTCTGCCATCATGGAGTTCATAACCGTGTTTGCATCACCGATGGATACAGAAGATGCTACCATACGGAACTCGAAACGGTTGCCGGTGAAGGCAAACGGTGAAGTACGGTTTCTGTCAGTCGGGTCTTTTGGCAATACCGGAAGGGTGCTGACTCCAAGATCCAGAGTTCCAACCTCTGCACACGGAAGCTGATCAAACGGAACACCTGCTACAATGGCATCTACGATCTCGCCAAGCTGATCGCCCATATAGATGGAGATGATTGCTGGCGGTGCCTCATTAGCTCCCAGTCTGTGATCGTTACCAGTGTTGGATGCCGCTGCACGGAGCAGAAGAGCATGCTTGTTGACTGCTTCCATCAGGCAGGCAAGTACACACAGGAACTGAAGATTCTTGTTCGGTTCTTTGCCCGGTTTGAACAGGTTCACACCATTGTCGGTTCCCAGAGACCAGTTGTTGTGTTTACCGGATCCATTGACTCCTGCAAATGGTTTTTCATGAAGGAGGCAAGCCAGACCATGCTTGGTTGCGGTGCTCTTCAGTACATCCATTACCAGGAAGTTGCTGTCCAGTGCTGCGTCAGCCGGTGCGAAGATCGGTGCGATCTCATGCTGTCCAGGAGCTACCTCGTTGTGCTGGGTCTTAACAGTGATACCCAGTTTCCAGAGCTGCTCATCCACATCTGCCATGAAATCTGCGATCTTGGTCTTCAGCGGTCCGAAGTACTGATCCTCCATCTCCTGTCCTTTCGGTGCCGGTGCTCCGAAAAGAGTACGTCCAGCATAGATCAGGTCCGGACGCTCCAGATATTTTTCACGATTTACAATAAAATACTCCTGCTCAGGTCCAACATAAGAGCTGACCCTTTTAGCATCGGTATTTCCAAACATTTTTACAAAACGAACACCTGCTTTGCTGACAGCATCACATGCTTTGAGCAGCGGAGTCTTGGTATCCAGAGACTCGCCGGTGTAAGAACAGAATGCAGTCGGAATACAGAGGATTCCGTCTTTCACATATGCCGGTGATCCTACATCCCATGCGGTATAACCTCTTGCTGCACAGGTTGCACGGAGTCCGCCGGACGGGAAGGAAGATGCATCCGGCTCGCCCATCATCAGGTCTTTACCGGAAAAGCAGTTCTCGATCTTGCCACCCTTCGGAATATCTGCGAAGGAGTCGTGTTTCTCAGCTCCGATACTTACAATGTACGGCTGGAAAATGTGTGTGTAATGAGTTGCTCCTTTTTCGATCGCCCATTCTTTCATGGCTTTTGCCACGATGTCGGCCAGCTCCAGCGTAACCTCGCCGCCCTCATTCATCAGTTTTACCATCTGCTTGTAAGTCACTTCCGGCAGACGTTCTTTCATAACTGCTTCGTTAAATACGTCCTGACCAAATACTTCAGCCACATTTACACTCATACTTCTCTCCATCCTTTCCTTGACATATAGCAACTTCCTTACTCCCGTCAGAGTTGTGATCTGCTCTGCAAACCCAGCTCTGAGCAGCTGTTGTCAAATGTCCGTTCATGTAAGCATGCTGTCCATTTTCTCGTCGCTATAACAAAAAAAGATGCTCCACCCCTAAAAGTGGAACATCTTTGTTCGCTCAATCTTTATGTCAGAAGCTTTTGTTGCATCTGATGCTTTTAAAATACACGATACCCCATAAAAATGCAAGTAGTTTTATTTTTTTTGTGACCTTTTTCAATTTCCGGTACGAATCTGCAGCGCCTTTTGATGATTTTGAATAACGACATTTTGAGATTCGCCGCCATATTCCCCATCCAGAGTCCAGGGAATCTCCTGCTGTGCTTCGATGGTCAACCGGGCGGTCCGAAACGAGATCATATAGTGTGTATCCATCTCTTTGAGCACGATGGCCGCCAGAATCTCCTGCAGTTCTGACGCATTTTTCGGAAGACGTACAAAAGTCACTTCAAATACGCCGTCATCAAACCGCACATTCTTTCCTATGATGCTTTTGAATCCGCCAACAGAACGGGAATTAGTCACCATTCCAAAGATGAAATCGCCTTCCCCGCTGCATTCCTCCGAGAAAAACTTCAGGTGATAAGACGGAATATTGGCAAGGCGCTTGACTCCCTCCAGAAGATAAGCCATATTGCCAAGAACATTTTTCATATCCTGCGGCGTGGAATATGCCACATCCGTGAAGATTCCAAATGCTGCAATATATACAAAATGACTGTTGTTGAAGGTACCCACATCACTCAGGAAATCTTTTCCAGACATCGCCAGACGGGCAGCTTTCACCATATCCCGCGGAATCTTCAGACTTCTGGCAAAATCATTGACAGTTCCTGAAGGAATGTAGCCAAGCGGCAGCTTTTTCTGCCGGTGCATCATGCCTTCCACCACTTCGTCCAAGGTTCCATCACCGCCGCTGCACACAACCAGATCGTATTGATCTGACAGATGCTCGATCTGACGGGTCGCATCCTTCGCCTCCCTGGTAGGATAGATGGTGATCTCATATCCCGCCTCGGAAAATACCTGAACGATGTCAAATAATTTTGAACGGATATTTCCTCTTCCTGAGTGAGGATTATAAACGAAAAACAATCTTTTTGCATTCTCTCCCATAACAGCCTCATCCTTTTCACAGAACGCATATGCAAGTTTTACGCTTTGTGCCGGTTTCCCGGCCAGTATGTGTCTCTAGTTCTTAGTGGATCAACGCGCCCAGCAGTCCATAGGACACGATGGACATGATCACTGATGCCAGTGCGATTCCCAGCAGCACCGCCGGAAATGCTTTTTTGAATTTCATGCCGAGCAGTGCAGCCAGCAGAGAGCCGGTCCATGCACCGGTTCCGGGAAGCGGAATCCCTACGAACAATACCAGTCCCCAGAATTCATATTTTTCTACCTGCTCACGCTTGCTCAAGGCACGTGCTTCCATCTTCTCAACCATGGGACGGAAGGTCTTCGTCTGTTTAAGCCAGTTAAAGATCGGTGTGATCAACAGCAGGATGAACGGAACCGGAATAATATTTCCGATAATGCAGATCCACAGTGCTCTGGTAATATTGATGTTCAGCACAGATGCTGCCAGCAGACCACCTCTGAGTTCCAGGATCGGTACCATGGAAATGATGAAAACGATCATTTCCCGGGATACATGGCCGCTCAGCGCAGAGATCACCCATGACATAATTGATTCCATTATTTTTTACCTCATATAGTCTCTCAAAAATTCATAAAATGCTTCCATCTGCTCATCGGTTCCGATGGTCACGCGGAGATAATTGTTGATCCGCGGCTGGTCAAAGTAACGGACATAGATATCCTTCTGGCGCAGCGCCTGGAACAGTTCTTTCGCCGGGTAATCCGGGTGGTTGATGAACAGGAAATTTGCCTTGGAGTCCGGGAAGGAGAATCCCATCTCTCCTAACACTTCCTTGGCATGCTCCCGGGTCTTCATGATCCGGGTGCGGGTCTCATTAAAATATGCCTGATCCTTCACAGCTTCCACGCCGCAGGCCAGAGAGGTCTGGTTCAGGGTGTAGGAATTGAAGGAATATTTTACGTCGTTTAAATATTTGATCAGCTTTGGAGAACCGATGGCAAAGCCGATCCGCATACCGGCCAGAGAACGGGATTTGGAAAATGTCTGTACCACCAGCAGATTCTCATATTTTTCCACCAGCTTCAGGGCAGACTCCGCACCAAAGTCCACGTATGCTTCATCTACGATCACGACCACATCCGGGTTGTGACGGATGATGTCTTCCACATCGTCAAGTCCCATAGCCAGTGCTGTAGGAGCATTGGGGTTCGGGAAGACGATACCGCCATTCTCCCCATAGTAATCTTCCTTGCGGATGCAGAAATTCTCATCCAGTGCCACCCGCGTATGTGGGATCCGGAATTCTTCTGCCCATACAGGATAGAAGGAATAACTGATATCCGGGAACAGGATCGGTTTTTCAGAGTTAAAGAAGGTCATGAATGCCATAGCCAACACATCATCAGAGCCAACTCCCACAAACACCTGCTCCGGCTTTACGTGATAATTCTCAGCCAGTGCATTTACCAGCACAGAGGCTGCCGGGTCAGGATAACGACGCAGCGCATCCTCGTCTGGATGTCGCAGTACCTCAGCCACGCCTGGGGCGGGCGGATAGGGATTCTCGTTGGTGTTCAGTTTGATCATCTGCGGCCGGTTGGGCTGTTCTCCCGGTGTGTAGGGAGTCACCTTCCGGACATTCTCTTCCCATGTACTCATCTTATCTTATTCTCCTTTTAAGGTCGCAATACCTTTTTCCACCATAAATACCGGATGATAGGACAGCTTTGCAGTCCGCAGACCTTCCTCTCCTGTGTCATCCTCACGGTTCACATATTTGTACCCGGATACTTCATGCTCAAGAAACTGCTGATTGATCAGCGGATAAGCACCTCTCACATCTGCATATGCCTTTTCGATGTGCACGACAAATGTATCATCACACACAGGCTCGCCCAGGGTAAATGCCACTACCTTTCCTCCTGCACGAAGGAGTCCGCCCTTCAAATGCAGTTCTTTGAACAGCCGCAGGGAGTTCAGCGTCACACACATCTCCTGATTCTTCTCCGGGTCTTCCTCACAGCCATTGGCTCCGCGCCATTTCAGAGCCATCTGAAAGCATTCTTCCACATTGGAATCCGTAATGGTCTCATATGACCAGTCCGGGTATGCTGCCTTAAACTGGTTGATATGGTTCTTCTTCCCGTGATATTTTTTTCCTGATAAATTGATCAGTTTTTCTGTCTCATAGACATAATCTTCATAATCTCTGGGCCAGGTCACCTGGAATTTTCCTGGGAAATAACTCTCCAGTTCATTCATTTCTCCTGTACTGAGAGCATGCAGCTGAAAGGGATATCCTTTTTCCTGTGCATCCTGCATCAGAAGCTCTACAACCTTCTTACGGTCCCCGGCTCCGATCGGGTACGTATAAGAATAGGCACCTTCTGGGCCTGTCCGGAAAACTGCTGTTCCTTCGATCTCCGCCCAGCCCTCATTGTAGAAACGTGCCCACAGATAAACATTTGCAAATGTTCTCTCGCAGCCTCTGAGTCTGCGTTCAGACAGATGCTTCAGAATCGTCTCCCTGTCATCCAGTTCGGGTCTTCTGAATAAAATCTCCATAATTTAATCAAACAGCCTTTCTTTATACACGCCGGCATCGATCAGTTCCCTGAAGGAACGGACTACCAGCGGCTTGTCCTCTTTATAGGTTACACCAAACCATTTGTCGCGGGATTCCAGAACAGTTACATTGCACACACCGGTCTGGATCAGCTGATCCACAACGGTAGGGATCAGATACTCACCCTTAGTCTGGTCTTTGAGTGCACCTAAAAATTCTGCAAATCCTTTTTCCAGAATGCCGAAGATCTCCGGAGTGAAGCCCCACATGTTCATGGATACCGGACAATGTGCCTGAACTGCTGTGAGACTGCCATCCTCTGCCTGTACGGCTGCACCTTCTGCGGTCTTTACGATATTTTTGGTCTCTGTTACTTTGGTCAGGTGACCCTGCTCATTGACACTGCAGATGCCTCTGGTCACGCCGCCATTTTCACTTAAGGTATTTTCCAGAAGGAAGCCTGCCATGCAGAAATCCAGTTTATCACTGGCCGGATGTTCTTCCACCAGATAGTCATGCACTTTCACAAATGCTTCTTTTCCATAATAGTCATCTGCATTGATCACCGCAAATGGCTCATTCACCAGATCTTTACAGGAAAGGATCGCCTGACCGGTACCCCACGGCTTGGTTCTGTCGGCAGGTTTTGTGAATCCGGCCGGAAGGTCATCGATCTCCTGAAATGCATAAGCGGTCTCCACCAGCTTCTCCATACGGTTGCCGATGATCTCGCGGAAATCTTTTTCCAGATCCTTGCGGATGATAAATACGACTTTATTAAATCCTGCTTCCAGCGCATCATGAATCGAATAATCCATGATGATCTCACCGGATGGTCCTACTGGCTCCAGCTGTTTGATACCGCCGCCGAAACGGCTGCCGATTCCTGCTGCCATAACTACCAGTGTTGTTTTTCTCATGTTTCCCCTCCTGTATTCCTACATGATACTCTTCATAGTTTCAATTACTTTTCCAACATATTCTTTGCAAAGCTCCTGGGTGGTTGCCTCTACCATGACACGCAGCAGCGGCTCCGTACCGCTCTCACGCACCAGGATACGTCCGTCGCTTCCCAGATCTTCTTTCACCTGTTCGATCACTTCTTTTACCGCCGGATGCTCCAGCACTGCTTTCTTGTCTGTCACTCGTAAGTTCTCCAGCAGCTGTGGATAGATCTTCACCTCAGATGCCAGTGTTCCCAGTGTCGTCTTCTTCTCCAGCAGCACTTCCATGATCTTCAGAGAAGTCAGGATACCGTCACCTGTAGTCGCATGTTTGCTGAAAATAATATGGCCAGACTGCTCACCGCCCAGACGATAGCCGTTCTCCATCATATTTTCAAATACATATTTATCGCCGACCTTGGTCTGCTGGTAATGAAGTCCAACTTTGTCGCATGCCTTGTACAGACCAATATTGGACATGACGGTGGTAACGATCATATCATCCTTGAGCTGTCCGATCTCTTTGAGATATTTACCACACACATAGAGGATCAGGTCTCCATCGATCACATTTCCATTTTCATCTACTGCCAGACAGCGGTCTGCGTCTCCGTCATAAGCGAATCCTACATCCAGTCCTTTTTCTTTTACAAATGCCTGCAGTCCCTCGATATGGGTGGATCCGCAGTCACGGTTGATGTTGGTTCCGTCCGGTTCGTTGTTGATCACATAGGTCTTAGCCCCCAGTGCATCAAATACACTCTTGGCAATGGAAGATGCACTTCCGTTGGAACAGTCAAGTCCTACACGCATGGTCTTGAAGGAACGTGTGGGCAGGGAGATCAGATAACCGATGTAGCGGTTACGGCCTGCAGAAAAGTCCACCGTGCGTCCGATATTTTCTCTGGTTGCAAATGGGATCTCTTCGGTCTTGCCATCAATATAATCCTCGATCTTCTGCTCCACATCTGCTTCCAGCTTGTAGCCGTTTCCGTTGATGATCTTGATTCCATTATCATAGAACGGGTTGTGGCTGGCAGAAATCATGATGCCGCAGTCAAAGCCTTCGGTCCTTACCACATAAGATACGCTCGGTGTGGTGGTTACATGAAGCAGATATACATCTGCTCCGGATGCAGTCAGACCTGCTACCAGGGAGTACTCAAACATATAGCTGGATCTTCTGGTATCTTTTCCGATCACAACCTGTGCTTTGTGTTCCCTGCCATAGTACCAGCCAAGGAAACGACCTACTTTGTAGGCATGCTCAACGGTCAGATTTACGTTTGCTTCTCCACGAAAGCCGTCTGTTCCAAAATATTTTCCCATGTTTTGCTCCTTACTATCCTACTTAATATATTTTTTTTATAAGGTCATCTGACAGCGAAGACCTTAATCGTTCATATTTGCCAGCTTCTTTGCCTGATCGGCTGCGATACAGGCATCGATGATCTCCTGGATATCTCCATTCATGATCTTATCAAGCTTATACAGTGTCAGGTTGATCCGGTGATCGGTCACACGTCCCTGCGGGAAATTGTAGGTACGGATCTTCTCGGAACGGTCTCCGGTACCGATCTGGCTGCGGCGCATCTCTGCCTCCGCATCATGTCTCTGCTGCTGTTCAATATCATACAGCTTTGCACGAAGCAGTGCAAATGCCTTTGCTTTATTCTGGAGCTGTGATTTCTCGGTCTGGCTGTATACCACGATTCCAGTCGGGTAATGCGTCAGACGCACTGCAGAGTCCGTGGTGTTGACACACTGTCCACCGTTACCAGATGCACGCATAACATCGATACGGATATCTTTGTCCTCGATCTTGATATCAATATCCTCATCTACCTCAGGCATCACTGCCACACTGATCGTTGATGTATGGATACGTCCACCGGACTCTGTCTCCGGCACACGCTGCACACGATGAACGCCAGACTCATATTTCATCATGGAATATGCGCCCTGACCATTGATCATAAAGGTCACGCTCTTCATACCACCGATACCGATCTCATCGCACTCCACGATCTCCGTCTTCCAGCGTCTGGACTCTGCATAATGCACATACATCCGATAGACCTCAGCAGCGAACAGAGCTGCCTCATCTCCACCTGCGCCGGCACGGATCTCCACGATAACGTTCTTCTCATCATTGGGATCCTTGGGCAGAAGCAGGATCTTCATCTCCTGTTCCAGCTCTATGATCCGCTTCTTCGCGTCAGACATCTCTTCCTTGAACATCTCACGCATCTCATCGTCAGACTCGCTCTCCAGCATGGCGAGACTGTCTTCTACGGTTTCCTGACATTTCCGGTATTCTGTGTAGGCATCCACCAGCGGCTGCAGGTCAGACTGCTCCTTCATCAGCTTGCGGAAACGATTCTGGTCATTGACTACCGACGGTTCAGTAAGTTCGTTGGTGATTTCTTCAAACCGTCTTACCAGATCTTCCAGTTTATCAAACATCTTTTTTCCTCCATATCATTAACCACAGTACACACCGCTCACGACCCGGTCAAGTCCTGCCAGGTCCTGAATCACGCGCACCTCTGCAAAATGTTCCTTCATAAGGGCGCTGACCGCTTCTCCCTGATCGTAGCCGATCTCAAAGAGCAGCTGTCCGCCTTCTCTTAAATACTGCACACTCTCTGCCGTGATCTTCCTGTAAAAATCAAGGCCGTCTTCTCCGCCATCCAGTGCCATACGTGGCTCATGGATACGCACCTCTTCTTCCAGTGTCTCCACCACTGCTTTTTCAATATATGGTGGATTGGACAGAATCATGTCATACTGCCCCTGCACTTCTGCGAAGAGATCGCTGTGCAGAAATGTGGCTTCTACCTGAAGCCGCCCGGCATTTTCTTCTGCCACCTGTAAAGCCTCTCTGGACAGATCCACACCGGTTCCGTGAAGGATTCCACGGCACTTTTTCTTTCCCAGCTTCAGAACGCTCAATAAGATGCATCCCGATCCGGTACACACATCCAGAATGTCCATACCGCTCCTCACATAGTTCAGTGCCTCTTCCACCAGCACCTCGGTGTCCTGTCTGGGGATCAGCACATGTTCGTTGACCTTGAATGCAAGGCCCATAAACTCCTGCTCCCCGGTCAGATGCTGCAGCGGAATGTGGGTACTTCTCTTCTCTATCATCTGACGGTAAGCGGCTTTTTGTTCCTGCGGCACTTCCCGCTCAGGATCCAGAAAATACTGGCTGCGGCTCACACCGGTCACATATTCCAGCAGATACCAGGCGTCCAGATCCCACTCTGCGATTCCTGCATTCTGAAGTATCTCTCTTCCTTCTTTTAATAAGGTTCCCAGTGTCATCTACAGATCCTCGATCTTGATCTCATCCAGTTCTTCCAGTTCCGATACGTCTGTCTGCCCAGATCCCTGCTCCGGCACATCCAACGGCTCCTCCTCTTTGAGTCCCTGGAATGCTCTCCAGTCAAAGACTGCTTCCACTGCTGCGATGGCAACCTCGATCATGTCATCATCCGGCTCTTTGGTGGTCAACATCTGCATCCCCTTGCCCGGAAGGCTTAAGATCCGCATGATAATATTGTTGCTGCGTCCTGCCAGACGGATGAACTCATATGCCACTCCGGCAATGACCGGAACCAGCAGCACACGGACGACCACTCGTGCCACCGGTGACTCTACCCGAATGAAGATAAAGAAAATAATACTGATCACCATAACGATGAACAGAAAGCTGGTGCCGCAGCGCGCATGATAACGGGAGCTTTTCCGCACATTTCTCACACTCAGTGCTCTTCCGCGCTCAATGCAGTTGATACACTTGTGTTCTGCACCATGATACATATACGTTCTGCGGATATCCTTCATGGAAGAGATCAGTGCTACATAGAGAATGAAGATTCCCATGCGGATACAGCCTTCCACAATCGCCAGCAATGTATTGGATACGATAAATTTCCGAAAAAGTCCGGACAGGAAGTAGGGAAGCAGCATGAAGATCAGCACTGCCATGATCACAGAAAATGCCACGGTCGCTCCCATCACTACTTTCTCTGCCTTCTCGCCAAACAGCTTCAGAAGAAATTTCTCAAATTTCCCCGGCTTTGCCTCTTCTTCCTCATCCTCATAAAAGCTTGCGGACCAGGACAGAGTCTTCATTCCCAGGATCATAGAATCTATAAAATTCACCATTCCCCGGATCAACGGCAGCTTCGCCCAGGCTTTGTCTCCTGCAATACCAACGTACTCGTCAGTCTTTACCTCGATCTCGCCGTCCGGTCTTCTCACGGCTACGGAGTACTGGCTCTTATTTTTCATCATAATACCTTCCAGCACTGCCTGACCGCCTATTCCTGATGGTTTCAATATTTCACATCCTTTGGTTTAATTAAAAATAGGTTGAGATTACTTCTAACCTCAACCTTACTTTTAGCAATCTTATTTGCTGATACCATATTTACGATTGAACTTATCAATACGTCCGCGGGCTGCTGCCACTTTCTGCTGTCCAGTGTAGAATGAATGACACTTGGAACAGATCTCCACGTGGATATCAGATTTGGTAGAACCGGTAACAAATGTGTTACCGCAGTTGCAGGTTACGGTTGCCTGATAGTACTCCGGATGGATTCCTTCTCTCATATTCTTTTCACCTCTCTTATTATTCGTGAACTTCCAGCACAGATGCTGATTCCCGGCCAATACCGCTCCGATACTTCCACGGTAAGATATCCCGGGCTAACCCCGCAAGTCCCTGCGGTTCTCTGATTGCCTGTTGGCAATCACCTACATTATCCATTAGATTATAGCACAGGCACATGCCTGATGCAAGAATTTCTTAGAAAAATCTTGTCTGTTTTGCATTTTGTGCAAATTCTTTGTTGTCTTTGGTCCGTGAGAACAGGTTGAGGATGGTCTCTACGGCATCGTCTGCTTTCATTCCGTTGAGTGCCTTACGGATATTGTCCATAGCCTGCTGCTCGTCCGGATCAAGCAGAAGATCATCTCTACGGGTACTGGATTTGGGAATATCGATAGCCGGGAAGATTCTCTTCTCGGACAGTTTCCGGTCAAGCACCAGCTCCATATTGCCGGTACTCTTGAATTCCTCGTAGACCACGTCATCCATCTTACTTCCCGTATCAACCAGAGCCGTTGCAAGTATAGTCAGGCTTCCGCCTTCTCTTAAGTTTCTCGCTGCACCGAAGAAACGTTTCGGCATATGCAATGCGGCCGGATCAAGACCACCGGACAGGGTACGTCCGCTTGGCGGAACGATCAGGTTATATGCACGGGCCAGTCGGGTGATGCTGTCCAGAAGGATCACCACGTCCTTTCCTGACTCTACCATACGCTTTGCACGTTCGATCACCATCTCTGACACTCTCTTGTGACGCTCTGCCAGTTCATCGAAGGTAGAATAGACAACCTCCACATGCTGTCCCTCGATCGCCTCTTTTACATCCGTAACCTCCTCTGGACGCTCATCGATCAGAAGAATGATCAGATACATCTCCGGATTGTTGGTGGTGATAGATTTTGCCACTTCTTTCAGAAGGGTTGTCTTACCTGCTTTCGGAGGAGCCACGATCATACCACGCTGTCCTTTTCCGATGGGTGCGATCTCATCCATCACACGGACTGCCGTACTTCCTCCTTTCCGTTCCAGACGGATTCTCTGATTCGGGAAGATCGGAGTCAGGTCTTCAAAATTCGGACGTTTTGCATTTACATCCGGATTCAGACCATTCACGCTTTTCAGATATAACAATGCACTGAATTTTTCTTTTTCCGTCTTAATCTTCGTATTTCCAACCAGGATATCACCGGTCTTCAGTCCGAATCTGCGGATCTGTGCCGGAGATACGTAGACGTCATGCTCTCCCGGAAGATAATGATCACTTCTGATAAATCCAAAACCGTCTGCCATAACTTCCAGAATACCGGTCACGGTCTGTCCACTGTCCAGCTGTTCCATATCAGCCACGGTGCGTCCGCTGTCTGCAGCCTGCGCTTTCACTGACTCTGCAGCTCTTTCCTTCTCATCTTCTGCCAGCATCACCTGGATCACGGCCTCTTTCCGCATGGTAGAGGTTCCTTTGATGCCTCTGCTCTTAGCCACATCTCTTAATACTGCCAGAGAAAGAGACTCATATTTTTCTTTCATATTATCTGCCATAAAATCCTCCTGCGATTTTTTCTTCGTCATCTGTTGTCTTAACTAAATGGGGAAATGTTCCGCCTGATGTGCGAAATAGTTGTATGGAATCTGTCTGTCGATGAATACCTGTCTTTCTTCACCAATACTATTTTTAGTATACTCTCTTTATCCCTAAATGAAAAGGGAAACTTTCATTGATTTTTATTTTTTCCTATGATAGATTGAATATATGAGACTATGGAATGACAAACCTTACCACTCTCTGGACTATGAGTTAAAAAAACGGTTCGGAGAAAAAGTATATCGACTGACGTTAAACGGCGGCATGACCTGTCCTAACCGGGACGGCACTGTAGGTCACGGAGGCTGCATCTTCTGCAGCGGCGGCGGTTCCGGCGAATTTGCCTCCGATCCGGCCCTCTCCATCCGGGAACAGATTGAATCCGGCAAGGAACGGCTCTCCCACAAACGCCCGGTCAATGCATACATTGCCTATTTTCAGGCATTTACCAATACCTATGCACCGGTGGATTATCTGCGGACCATCTTCACAGAAGCCATTGCCCATCCCCAGGTGGTATTATTATCTATCGCCACCCGCCCAGACTGCCTGCAGCCAGAGATCGTGGAGCTGCTGGCCCAGTTAAATCAGATCAAGCCTGTCTGGGTGGAGCTTGGACTTCAGACCATGCACGAAGATACCGCCCTTGATATCCGGCGCGGTTATCCCCTGTCCGTCTTTGAGGATGCGGTGAACCGTCTGCGTGCGGCTGGTCTGGAAGTGATCGTCCACACGATTCTCGGACTTCCCGGAGAAGACCAGGAGCGGATGTTTGAAACCCTGCATTATCTGAACGATCAGGATATTCAAGGCATAAAGCTCCAGCTTCTGCATATTTTGAAAGGGACAGACCTGGCAGTCCGCTACGCGGAAGACCCGTTCCACGTATTTACTATGGAGGAATATGTGAAGCTGATCCCCGCCTGTGTAGAGATCTTACGCCCTGATCTGGTCATCCACCGGCTGACCGGTGATGGTCCTAAGGATCTGCTCATCGAGCCCCGCTGGAGTCTGGCAAAGAGAACTGTGCTGAACAGTATTCACCGGGAATTCCGCCTGCAGGATACGTGGCAGGGGAAAAAATATAGAAAGAAGGAGACACCATATGGCTGATACGCTGAGTTTATATAAACTGATCATTCTGAAAATGCTGGAACAGGTGGAATATCCGCTGACCAATTCTCAGATCACGGAATTTATTCTGGACAAAGAATACACCAATTATTTCACCGTTCAGCAGGCACTCTCCGAGATGGATGAGACCGGTCTTGTAAATGTGACTACCAAGCGAAATAATTCTCTGTATCACATCACCGATGCCGGAAAAAATACACTGGAATTTTTTGGGAATAAGATCTCTGATGCGATCCTGACAGATATTCACAATTACCTGGAGGAACACAAGATCGCGATCCGTGAAGCTTTGTCTACCACCGCTGATTATTTTGTAGGAAATAATGGTGAGTACGTGGTACGCTGCCGCGTTCGTGAGCAGGATTCCAATCTGATCGACCTGACTTTCCAGGTTCCATCAAAAAAGCAGGCGGAATCCGCCTGCAGTCACTGGGCTGAAAAAAGCCAGAATATTTATGCTACGATCATGAAAGAACTCTTGTAAACCTTCAGAGTGCATCCGCAAATGCAATTTTGCGAATGCACTCTGAAGGTCATTTTATCCTCTTCTCAATGTATGAATATCTTCTCTCAATTCTTTGATGCTTTTCAGGATATGGTCGAATGCTCCTGCCTCCGAAAGCTTCAGGATGATCAGTCCTGCCGGAACTGCAACGATCATGCCGATCAGACCAGCAGCACGCCAGCCAATGAACATGAATACCAGCGTGGTCAATGTATCTATGCCGATGCTGTCACTCACCATCTTCGGCTGGATCAGCTGTCTTGTGACCTGAGTCACGGCATAGAGGATCACCAGTCCTGCTGCCAGCGGGAGATTACCGCACAGCACCAGATACAGCGCCCATGGAATCATCACTGTTCCGGTTCCCAGCATAGGCAGGAAATCCAGAACCGCAATGATCAACGCAAGGAATACTGCATACTCAATTCTCATGACTAGGAATCCAACAAATAGAATGATTCCTACGATTCCCATGATCTTGAACTGTGCACGGAAATATCCGCCCAACGCATAGGTGAGTCGATTCCATACCAGCTTCAGCTGTTCTGCTGTATCCGTTGGAACCAGCTTTCTCGCCATCTTCTGGATCCGGTCTCTCTGCGCAATAAAAAAGTAAGCGAACAGCAGAGTAAATAAAAACGATATCAGAATTGACGGAATATTCTTTGCCACATTTCCTGCAGCACCTACCGTGATGCTTCCCAGACTTCCGGCAATCTGTCCCAGATTGGAAGTGATCAGATCCGTCAATTGTTCGATCTTATCACTCATCTCCGGAGACATACGGCCAACCAACTGCTGCAGCTGGTCTCCCAGGTGATTCAGGCTATCCAGCAAGGTCGCATAATAAGTCGGGAAACGCTCCACGATCTTCGCGCCTTCATAAAACAACGCAGTGATCCCATAATAGCATCCCAGCACGATCAGCAGGATCGCACCTAAGATCACCACAAAGGAACTGTGCTTCCGCACAATGTGCAGCCGTTTCTCCAGGAATTTCACCAGTGGATTGGCAATACAGGCGATCAGCCAGCCCAGCACCACCGGCATGAAAAACTTCAGCAATGCCGGTCCTGCCAGTATCAGGAACAGGACTTCCACAAGGAAGATCCCCACATTCAGTACATTTCGTCCGATCCGCTTTATCAACACTGCTCCCTCAGTTGTTTTATGCGCATCTTCGCTCATCTTAGACTCCTTCTTCCGATTCATCCTCTCTCAGAGAATTGATAACCTCCCAGATCTCATCACGACCCTGTTTGGTCTCTGCAGAGAATGGGATCACTTTTGTTCCAGGCAGCAGATTCAGTCCTTCTTTGATCGCTTTGATCTGCTTCTGCACCTGACTTCTCTTGATCTTATCCAGTTTTGTAGCAATGATAATGGGTTCAAATCCCTGATGGACCACCCAGTCATACATGGTCTTGTCATTGGCCGACGGGTCATGACGGATGTCAATGAGCAGAAACACTGCACGCAGCTGCTTTGATCCATGCAGATACCGCTCGATCATTTTACCCCATTTTGCTTTGATCTCATTGCTTACTTTTGCGTAACCATAGCCCGGCAGGTCCACCAGGTACAGGTCACCGTTTACTTTATAAAAATTGATGGTCTGGGTCTTACCCGGCTGGGAAGATGTCCTGGCCAGGGACTTCCGATTCAGAAGTCCGTTGATCAGGGAGGATTTTCCCACGTTGGATTTCCCCGCAAATGCCACTTCCGGCCATTCATTTTCCGGAAGCTTGCTGGTGATGCCGCATACGGTCTCCAGCTCTGCCTGCTTGATGATCATATATTTTCTCCTTTCCCGATCTGCATTGTTCAAGACCGCGACGCTTGCACGGTCTCTCTTCACTGCACAAATGCATGCGAGATTACATCATTCATATTCTGTGCATAGACCAGTTCCAGTCCGCCGGTGATCTCTCTGGACAATTCTTCCACATCGCGGCGGTTTCTCTCCGGTACAATGACGGTCTTCATGCCGGCACCTTTCGCTGCCAGAAGCTTCTCCTTCAGGCCTCCGATGGGCAGTACCCGTCCACGGAGAGTGATCTCTCCTGTCATGGCCACATCTGCCCGCACCGGCTTATTTAACACTGCGGACAACATGGCTGTTGCCATGGTGATTCCTGCTGACGGACCATCCTTTGGCACTGCGCCTTCTGGAATATGGATGTGGATGTCATGCTGCTGGAAATACTCCGGATCCAGCTCATAGTCATCGCTGACGGAACGGATGTAGCTAATCCCCGCCTTGGCAGACTCCTGCATGACATCTCCAAGCTGTCCGGTCAGTTCGAACTTTCCTTTACCCGGCATAAGGTTCACTTCAATCTCCAGTGTATCTCCGCCCACGCTGGTCCATGCCAGACCGCGGACAATACCCACTTCATCGTGCTCAGCCTTCATATTGGTCTCATAGATGCTTTTCCCCAGATATTTCTCCAGATTACGCTCAGTGATCTGAACCTTCTTCCGGTTCTTCTCCAGAATCTCCCGGTCTGCTTTTCTGCACAGGGAAGCGATCCGTCTCTCCAGTGCACGTACACCGGATTCTCTGGTATACTCATGGATGATCTTCTGCATCGCCTTCTCACTGATCTGGAATCTGCTTTCATCCAGTCCATGCTTCTTCATCTGCTTCTGCATCAGATGCTCCGTGGCGATGTGGTATTTTTCATTTTCAGTATAACCACTGACCTCGATGATCTCCATACGGTCAAGCAACGGTCTCGGTACAGTGCTCAGATCATTTGCTGTACAGATAAACATCACTTCTGACAGATCCATGGGGATCTCCACATAATGATCCCGGAATTTGCTGTTCTGCTCGCTATCCAGCACCTCCAGAAGTGCTGAGAAGGTGTCTCCCTTATAATCTGCACTGACCTTGTCGATCTCGTCCAGCACCATCAGCGGATTCTTCACGCCTGCCTGACGGATGCCATCCACGATACGTCCCGGCATGGCTCCGATATAGGTTCTGCGGTGTCCGCGGATCTCCGCCTCATCATGAACGCCGCCCAGACAAATGCGTACGTATTTCTTATTCAATGCTTCTGCAATGGAACGTGCCACTGATGTCTTACCAGTTCCAGGCGGTCCCACCAGACAAAGGATCGGACTTTCACTGGCATCCAACATCTTGCGGACTGCCAGAAATTCCAGAATACGCTCTTTGACTTTTTCCAGTCCATAGTGCTCCTTTTCCAGAATGTCTTCCGCCACTTTCAGATCCAGCCTGTCTTCTCCTCTCTTGTTCCATGGAAGATCCAGCAGAGTCTCAATATAGCCGCGGCTCACCGATGCCTCTGCAGAATTAAAGCCTGCATTCAGAAATCTCTGGATCTCTTTCTCGATCCGCTCCTTCACTTCATCAGAAGCTTCCAGCTTCTTTACCGCTTCACGAAATGCTTCCGCTTCCGTATTCGGACCATCATCGCCCAGTTCTTCCCGGATCACCTTCATCTGCTCCCGCAGATAATATTCCTTCTGCTGCTTATCTACCCGCGCTTTTACCTTTTCCTGCACGCTTCGGCGATAACGCTCGATCTCAATCTCATTATTCAAGGTGATGCACAGCATCTCGTAACATGCGGACAGGCTCTGTGCCTCCAGCAGGCGCTGCTGCTTCTCCCAGTCAAAGGGCGCATGTACCATAACCTGCGTGATCATATCCTCCAGGGTTCTGCTGTCCAGCACCTGTCGCACCAGTTCCTTACTGTTTCTGCTGGCTCCTTCGCAGTAGGTCTGAAAGATCTCCTTCAGATTGCGAAGCATGGCTTCCTTGCCAACCAGCGGCAGATCGCCGAAATCTTCCGGTTCCGACTCCTCCACCTGAGCATTCAGATACTCACCGGTCTCAAGTTCCACCAGCCTTGCCCGGAACATGCCTTCCACCAGTACCCGTAATATATTGTGCGGCATCTTCACGATCTGCTTGATCTCCACGACCGTTCCGTATGTAAACAGATCTTCCTGCTCCGGCGCATCTATATCCGGATCTTGCTGTGTCACCACAAACAGATTCTGCTTCTGAGATAATGCCTGCTCCACAGCCTTGATCGATCTGGATCTGCTCACGTCAAAATGCGTAACCATCTCTGGCAGAACAACCATTCCACGCAGTGCCACCGCAGGAATCCTGTATTCTGTTGTCTCCATCTGCCATCCTCCTTCTTTATCTAAAAGAGCCGTACCACACGGACGGCTGCCGTGTGTATGTTAACCTCGTATGTAGTGTAACGGACACCCATACCAGTCATGTATGTTTGCGATGGACATGGGATGTCCGCCGCAAACATACATGCTAGGCATGGCTATTCGTTCCAATACATACAGCGTGTTAACATACACACACCAGCCTGTCTTGTGACACGGCTCCCTCATTTAATTTCTTCAACAATTTGGAACCGTCTTCTCACGCTTCTAAATTGTCACTCATTTTCTGTCAATCATCGGGACTCCGCTGCCATCCACCGCTTCTTCTGTGATGGTACAGCTCTCAATCGTGTCATCCGACGGAATCGTAAACATCAGATCCATCATGGTCTCTTCCATAATAGAACGCAGTCCTCTGGCTCCTGTCTTGCGGGCAATGGTCTTATCCGCAATGGCTTTCACCGCATCATCTGTAAACTTCAGATCCACGCCATCCAGTTCAAACAGCTTCTGATACTGGCGGACGATGGAGTTCTTCGGCTCCAGCAGAATACGGACCATATCATCTCTGCTCAGTGGATCCAGAGATACAGAGATCGGCACACGACCCATGAACTCCGGGATCATACCGAATTTGATAAAATCCTCCGGCAATGCATTGCGCAGAAGTTCCCCTACATTTTCCTGACGCTTGTCACGGATATCTGCATTAAATCCGATGGACTTCTGATCCATACGTGTCTCAATGATCTTATCCAGACCTTCAAATGCTCCACCGCAGATAAACAGAATGTTGGTGGTATCGATCTGGATCAGCTCCTGATGGGGATGCTTTCTTCCACCCTGAGGTGGTACGGATGCAACGGTTCCCTCCAGGATCTTCAAAAGAGCCTGCTGTACGCCCTCTCCGGATACATCTCTGGTGATGGACGGGTTCTCTGATTTTCTGGTGATCTTATCGATCTCGTCAATATATATAATGCCTTTCTGGGCACGTTCGATGTCATAGTCTGCAGCCTGAATGATCTTCAGAAGGATGTTCTCCACATCCTCACCCACATATCCGGCCTCAGTCAGAGTCGTTGCATCTGCAATGGCAAACGGAACGTTCAGAATGCGGGCCAGAGTCTGTGCCAGAAGGGTCTTGCCGGAACCAGTAGGTCCAAGCAGCAAAATGTTGCTCTTCTGCAGCTCCACATCCAGATCCTGCTGTGCAAGAATTCTCTTATAATGATTATAAACTGCCACGGACAGTACCTTTTTTGCATTTTCCTGTCCGATCACATATTCATCCAGAAAGCTCTTGATCTCTTCCGGTTTGAGAAGATGGATATCTTCCTCAGATGTGTGATTGTTCTCTTCCTGCATCTCTTCTTCAATGATCTCTGAGCAAAGTTCTACGCAGGCATCGCAAATATAGACGCCATTTGGTCCCTTCAAAAGCTTCATGACCTGACTTTCTGTCTTGCCGCAGAAGGAACACCTGATTTCATTTCTAGCCATGTGTGTCTCCCTTAGTGTCCTGCAATTACCTGATCGATCAGTCCGTAGGACTTCGCCTCTTCAGCAGTCATATAGTTATCGCGGTCAGTGTCGCGTACGATCACATCCAGCGGCTGACCGGTGCGCTCTGCCAGAATACTGTTCAACTTTTCCTTGGTACGCAGAATGTGTTTTGCTGCGATCTCGATCTCCGTTGCCTGTCCCTGTGCTCCGCCAAGCGGCTGATGGATCATGATCTCTGCATTCGGAAGTGCAAAACGTTTGCCTTTTGCACCGCCTGCCAGAAGAAATGCACCCATGCTGGCTGCCATACCAATACAGATGGTAGACACGTCGCACTTGATATAATTCATAGTATCAAAAATTGCCATGCCGGCAGTTACAGAACCGCCCGGGCTGTTAATATACAGATGAATATCTTTTCCCGGGTCCTCGGACTCCAGGAACAGAAGCTGAGCCACGATCAGGCTGGCTGTGGTCTCATTTACCTCTTCTCCAAGGAAAATGATACGCTCCTTCAGCAGTCTGGAGTAGATATCATAATTTCTCTCTCCTCTGCTGGTCTGTTCAATCACATAAGGTACTAATGCCATTTATTTGTCCTCCTCCTGAATGATGTAACTCCCTCGTCTGTGTATATCATTCGTCTATAAAAGGGCACAGCGAACTGCCATGCCCTTTTGTATCTTTCTTTTTAAGCCTCTACTGCAGCTTCCGCAACCAGTTTGGCAGCTTTCTGGACTGCGATATCCTTCTTCATCTCTTCCATCTGACGCTCGCCTAACAGCTCTTTGATCTTGTCAGCTTCCATCTTGTACATGTCAGCCATCTTCTTGATCTCTTCCTCAATGTCAGCTTCCTCAGCAACCAGATTCTCAGCCTGAGCTACTGCTTCCAGTACCAGACGGCTCTGGATGTTCTGAAGTGCTCTCGGTTTCATCTCTTCCATGTATTTCTCCTCGGTCAGACCGGTGAACTGGAAGTACTGATCCAGAGAGATACCCTGAGACTGGATTCTCTGAGCGAACTCATCCAGCATCTGACGGGTCTGATACTCTACCATAGCATCCGGGATCTCCATCTTAGCTCCCTCGATGATCTTGCCGATTACAGCATCCTCTTTTGCTCTTGCAGCCTCATCCTCTTTCTCTTTGAGAAGTTTAGCCTTAATATCTGCTTTATATTCATCCAGAGTATCAAACTCAGATACTTCCTGAGCGAACTCATCATCTACTGCCGGAAGCTCTTTTACTTTGATTCCGTTTACTTTGCATTTGAATACTGCTGCTTTTCCAGCCAGTTCTTTTGCACCGTACTCCTCCGGGAAGGTTACGTTTACATCAAGCTCTTTGCCGATCTCAGCTCCAACAAGCTGATCCTCGAAGCCCGGGATGAAAGTATTGGATCCGATAGTCAGATCATAGTTCTCACCTTTGCCTCCCTCAAATGCAACACCATCAACAAATCCCTCGAAATCAAGAGTAACGATGTCACCCTGTGCTACTGCACGGTCGTCAACGGTTACAGTACGGGAGTTAGCCTCGCGCTCTTTGGTGATCTGTGCCTCGATCTCCTCGTCTTTTACTTCGATTGGTGCTTTCTCTACCTGGATTCCTTTGTACTCACCAAGCTCTACAGCCGGTTTTACAGCTACAGTTGCAGTAAATACAAACGGTTTGCCGCTCTCGATCTGAACAACATCGATCTGCGGATGGGAAACGATCTCCTCGCCGCACTCTTCTACTGCATCAGAATATGCAGACGGAAGCATTGCATCGATTGCATCGTTGTAGAATACTTCTTTTCCATACATTTTCTCGATAAGCTGACGCGGAGCTTTTCCTTTACGGAATCCCGGAACGTTAATGCTTTTTTTCATTTTATTGTAAGCACCCTGGATAGCTTTCTCTACGTTCTCTGCCGGTACTTCTACGGTCAGTTTCGCCATGTTTTTCTCTAATTTTTCAACCTGTACACTCATTTTTATGTTATATCCTCCTTGTATTCTTAGATCAGTATACCCTGATTCACATACTCATAGACATTTTAAGAGTATAGCACAAAAAAATAAGACTGTCTAGGCTTTTTCCTGCTCAATACACAGAAAAAAGCCCGTCCAGCCTTGGTTTTTCACACTTTTACGGCTTCAGTCGTCCGTTACTGACCGGATGACATCTGCTGTTCCTGCTTCATGATCATCTTTTTGACCATCTCGCCACCGATAGAACCGGCTTCACGGCTGGTCAGATCACCATTGTAACCGTCTTTTAAGTTCACGCCAAGCTCGCTGGCAACCTCCTCCTTAAAACGGTTCATGGCAGATTTCGCCTCCGGTACCGCCATACTGTTGGTTCCGGATTTGCTGTTCTGATTTGTCATGCTAATCACCTCCATGCCCATAGTATTCACATTTACATGGAAGAAATACTGGAAAGTGTTGGAGATTCAGAGCCATGCACATGCGGTTTTGCAAATGTGGCTCTAAATCTTCCCGATGCTTTGCGAATGGTTCTAAATCTTATACCTTAAAAATAATGCTCTGCGCCAGCTCCTGTGCTTTTTCTTCTGACACCAGCTGGCTCACCAGCGACAATGCAAACGGGATTGCAGTTCCCATGCCACGGCTGGTAGTCACATTTCCGTCCTGAGCCACCTGATCAAATACCACCTGTGCTCCGGTCAGATGCTCCTCGAATCCCGGATAGCAACATGCTTTTTTCCCTTTCAGGATTCCCAGATCTCCCAGTACACTTGGTGCTGCACAGATAGCTGCAAGCTTTTTCCCTGTTTCAAAGGATGCTGTCAGAAGCTCTGTCAGTGCTTTACATGCTCCCAGATTCTTCGTTCCTGGCATACCTCCCGGCAATACAAAAAGTTCTGTTTCTGAAAAGTTTTCCTGTCCAATACAGGTATCACACTTGATCTCAATTCCATGCGAACCGGTCACTTTTGTCTCTCTGGTAATGGATACCATATGGATCTCCACACCTGCTCTTCTTAAAATATCTACAACTGTCAGTCCTTCGATCTCTTCAAATCCGTCTGCAAGAAATATACATGCTTTGCTCATGTGCGTATACCTTCCTTCCCATGATAGGTGATGCCATGTGCTGTCCAGCCTTTATGGCATTTGTTTATACTTTTTATATGTATTGTATCATTTGAACACGGGTTATGCTATATTAAAATGTAAGATACCCGGGACACAAATTTAAAGCTGTCATGTGTCCATACATTATATAAAACCAAAAGGAGTCTGCCATGAAATCATATGAAATCGAACGCAAATATCTGATCCATACCATTCCCTTTGATCTGAAGGAGTATGCATTTCACGATATCGAACAGGGTTATCTCTGCACCGAACCGGTTGTCCGCATCCGCAAGCAGGATGACACTTATTATCTCACTTACAAATCCAAAGGGCTGATGGTCCGGGAAGAATATAATCTGCCCCTGACCGCCGAGGCTTATGCACATCTGCGCGAAAAAGCTGACGGCAAGCTCATCACCAAGCGCCGTTATCTGATTCCCTTTGGAAAATATACTATTGAGCTGGATCTCTTCTCTTCCCCGAAACCGGACCTCATGCTGGCAGAAGTGGAATTTTCCTCTGAGGAAGAAGCTCTTGCCTTTAAAGCACCTGACTGGTTCGGCGAGGATGTAACCAGTTCATCCGAGTATCATAACAGCACACTAAGTCAGTCCTGATCTTTTTCGAATCTCTTCTAATAACTGCTCCTGCGACTTTCCGTCTTCCGATTCCGGCATCCGCACAAAGTGAAGCCGCAGGAGTCTCCATGCCAGCCACATGCGGGCATAAATCTGTTTCATGATTTTCTTCATACTATAATCCCCCATTTTGTTCTTATAGACGTTATTCCCTGTTTATTCATTTTTGATCTCCAACAACAACTGTCCGTTTCATAATTTCTAATCTATCATTGCTGGTTTGATTACAAATGTATACTTTATCATACAATCCGCTTTATATCTTCTCCATTTTTTCCTCTTTATCGTACTACGTTCATGTACTTTATTGCAACTATTACTTTTATTTCCAGCACAAACAGAATTAGTTTTCCACGTTTCTGTTCATATAAACAAGTCAAATCGGGAACTTGCTATAATAAGCGCAGATTCAAGAAGGAGAAGATCATGACCAGTTTAAAAGTTGCCGAAACGCTGAAAGAGCTGAGACATCATCGCGGATTTACTCAAAAACAGCTCAGTGAACAACTTCATATTTCCAGACAGGCTTATTCCAATTATGAGAATGGTACGAGGCTCCCGGATCTGGAAACCGCCTGCGTGATTGCAGATTATTTTCAAATCTCGCTGGATCAACTGGTTCGTGTCGGACTCCATCCCGAAAAACCGGCAGATCCATTTGCCTCACTTCCAAAAGATATGCAAGATTTTTTGTCAGATTACCACTGTCTGCCCGATGAGAAGCAGAAACGGGTACAAAGCTATACACAGTTCCTGCGCGACCGGTAAGTATGGTTATATGAATGCCAAAAGGATTCCAGAATGATTAAACCCATTCTGGAATCCTTTCTTCACTTAACTTCCTGCAAAATTTTTCTTGATTTTTATTCCATAGCATGCTACTCTGAATCTAATCTGTATGTATCATTGTTCTATATCCAGATATTCAGTCCGTCGAAAGTAACTATCCATTTTATTTTTAATCTTTGCAGGATTCTTTGCATGTTCCAGTTGTAAAATTTTATAAATTCCTTGCAACGCAAAGCTAATGCAGATACAATAAAGGAGTAATCTATTGAAGACACTAAATGAATTAACTTTGCTTGATAAGTTTTTGTTTGATGAGGTTATGGATATTCCAGAAGCTCACGAAGCTGCGCTTCGGATCATCCTCGGCGATGAAAATCTGCGGCTGCTCACACCATCCCAGACAGAAAAGGAACTGCGTACAGCTCCATGGCTTCGTTCTATTCGGCTGGATGTGTATTCCATGGATGAAAATCTGCGGATCTACAACACCGAAGCTCAGAAAACCAGAAAGCCTGATCTGCCGCGCAGAAGTCGCTTCTATCAGAGCGTTATGGATTCATCTCTCCTAAAATCGGGCGATGAAAGCTTTAATCTGCTGAATGATACATTTAATATTATAATCACACCTTTTGATCTCTTTGGCGAAGGCAGATACTGCTATACATTTCATGCACGCTGCGACGAGAATCCGTCTCTTGTTTTGGAAGATGGCGCAACCAGAATTTTTCTCAATACCCGCGGAACCAACCGTAATGAAGTATCCGAAGAATTAATTCAATTTTTGGAATATATGGAGCAATCTACTTTGAATGTGGATATCCCCGATACCAATGGAAATCTCATCAAAATCCATAACCATGTCAGACAAGTAAAAGCCAGCGAAGAGATTGGAGTGAAGTTTATGCAACGATGGGAAGAAGAAGCTATGTGGAAACGTGAAGGCAGGGAGGCTGGTCTTGCTGCTGGTCTTGCTGAGGGGCTCAGCAAGGGACAAACTATAAACCAGATTTCTATTATACGCTTTCAGTTTCTTACCAAACGCAAGACACCTGAACTGATTGCCGATGATCTGGGACTTTCTTTGGCGTTTGTTCAACAGATCTGTGACCTGCTGACAACACACCCGCAGGAACCTGATGAAAAACTTGCTGAGTATTTCTTAAATAAGTAATCGAATAGGCGTGAAAATTCTATCGAATGAAGGACTAGCCTTATATCCACCTGTTAGAGCGTCCATGGCACTCTAACACAAAAAGAGCCAGTCCTTCACGACTGACTCTCCATTAACTCGGTTTTTTTATCGTTGAATAATTCATGTGAGATGCAAGAACTGGTCAGCCATCTCATTACAGATTATAAAAAAATCCCCTGCCAGCATCGCTGCCGACAAGGGACTTCATAATTTCTATATTCTGCTTATTTAGCAGCTGCCATCTGTGCAGCAACCTCAGCAGCGAAATCTTCATTTTTCTTTTCCATACCTTCACCGGTCTCGAAACGAACAAAGCCTTTAACAGAAACTTTGGCATTGTTAGCTTTTGCAACCTGTGCAACGTATGCAGCTACGCTCTGTTTTCCATCTTCTGCTTTTACATAAACCTGATCCAGCAGGCAGATCTCTTTGAGCTGTTTGTTCAGACGACCCATGATAGCGCCATTGATAACTTTCTCCGGCTTTCCAGCCATCTTCGGATCATTTTCGATCTGAGATTTGATGATCTCAAGCTCATGAGCTTTGTACTCTTCATCAACTTCGCTGTCGTTGGTGTATACCGGTTTCATAGCGGTGATCTGCATAGCGATGTTCTTAGCCATCTCTTTGATCTCATCATTTACTACATCGGTCTCAACGTCAACGAGAACACCGATCTTACCTTCTGCATGGATGTAAGAAGATACGAATCCGTTCTGCTCCTCAACCTGTTTGAAACGACGAATGTTCATGTTCTCACCGATTACTGCGATCTGTGCTGCAAGAGCCTCTTTTACAGTCTTGGTGGTATCCAGTGCCCACGGCTCAGCCATGAATGCATCGATATCAGCTGCGGTAGTGTTCAGTGCCTGTGCAGCAACATCTGCTACATAAGTACGGAATTTCTCATTCTTTGCTACGAAGTCAGTCTCAGCATTTACTTCTACTGCAACTGCTTTCTTTCCGTCCTCAGACAGAGCGGTAGCTACGATACCCTCTGCTGCAATACGGCTTGCTTTTTTCTGTGCGGTTGCCAGACCTTTTTCACGCAGGAAATCTACTGCTGCTTCCATATTACCTTCGGTAGCTGCCAGTGCTTTCTTGCAGTCCATCATACCTGCACCAGTCATCTCTCTTAACTCTTTTACCATTGCTGCTGTAATAGCCATGATTGATTCCTCCTGTTTGGTGTTGTGATTACTCCTCTACCGGCTGCTCCTCAGCGTCCTCAGCATACTCCTCAGCCTCGCCCTGGTTCGCCTCGATCACAGCGTCTGCCATCTTGGAAACGATCAGTTTTACAGCACGGATTGCATCGTCGTTACCCGGGATCACATAGTCAAGCTCTTCCGGATCACAGTTGGTATCGCAGATACCGATCAGCGGAATACCCAGAGTATGTGCTTCCTGTACACAGATTTTCTCTTTCTTCGGGTCAACTACGAAGATTGCATCCGGGATATCATGCATCTCTTTGATACCGCCAAGGTTCTTCTGCAGTTTCTCCATCTCTTTCTTCAGTGCGATAACCTCTTTCTTCGGCAGCACGTCGAAAGTTCCATCCTCCTGCATGGTCTCGATTGCTTTCAGTCTTGCAATTCTTCCCTGGATGGTCTTGAAGTTGGTGAGCATACCACCCAGCCATCTCTCATTTACATAGAACATACCGCAACGCTCAGCCTCGGTAGCGATTGCGTCCTGTGCCTGCTTCTTGGTTCCTACGAACAGGATCTTTCCACCTTCAGCAGCGATATCTGCAACTGCTTTGTAAGCCTCATCAACTTTTCCTACAGATTTCTGCAGGTCGATGATGTAGATACCGTTTCTCTCGGTGTAGATGTACTCTGCCATCTTAGGGTTCCATCTTCTGGTCTGATGACCGAAGTGTACGCCGGCTTCCAGTAACTGTTTCATTGAAATTACGCTCATTTTTTCTTCCTCCATTGGTTGTTTTCTTCCGTCAGACTTTCACTCCAGAAAGAACCATCTCTGGCACCACTTTCCGGATCCGTCTGCGTGATTATTTTTCGCTCATATTTATTTGATGCGAAAAGAGCCTTATATAATGTAGCATAGCCCAAAATGGGTGTCAAGCATTTTGTTTGACAAATAGGAATTTTCTGCCTATAATAAAAAACGGCATGAATAATCGAGACTTGAACTGATACATAGCATCGTGTTTATTTATCGAGGAGGAATTGAAAAAATGGCAAGACCAAAAAGAGCTGTCACTACCGCTAAAGCTGCTGTTGCAAAAACTGCGGAACCGAAAACTACAGAAGTGAAAGCTACAGAAGTAAAAGAAGTAAAAGCTGAAGAGAAGAAAGTAGTTGAAGAAAAAGCTGCTGCTAAGACAACTGCTAAAAAAACTACCAGAAAACCGGCTTGTAAAGTATCTACCTGTGTAGAGCTGAATGGTTTAAGTGTTTCTGTTGCCGAGGTGGAAGCTGCTGTTAAAAAAGCAGTGAAAGCAAGCGGTGCTGAAGCTACTGATGTAAAGATCTATATCAACGCTACCGAGCAGGCTGCATACTACACTGTAGATGGTGCCGGAGATGCTACCAATAAAGTAGATCTGAAGACACTGTAATCTATCTGTAATATGGCATGAAAGAAGCTTCCGATACAGTTTTCCTGTCCCGGAAGCTTTTCTTTGTCAAAAAATCTCTTCTCTTTGCTTTTTCCGATACTGAAACGGAGTGCATCCCATCTTTCTCCTGAATATTTTTGCAAAATACGCCGGATTGGAAAATCCAGTCATTCCTGCGATCTGCGTCACATCCAGCCTGTCATCCCGCAGAAGCGGAAGACTTCTCTCTACACGATAATCCAGCAAATAGTCAAAAATCGATGCATTCATATATCGCTTGAACAGACGACAGCTTTCGCTGCGGCACAGATGGATCTGCTCCGCCAATTCTTCCAGCGTGATCTTTTCTGCATAATGTTCCTGAATATACACCATAATACACCGGATCCGCTCCGTATCCCTGTCATATCCTGACTGTTCCTCTGCTCCTGGCTCCACATGTTCATAGATCAGAAGCCAGATCTCCATCAATGCAATCTGTATCTTCAGTTCCGAAGCTTCTGCTTTGTCTGCAGATAATCTCTGAATCTTACGGATCTGTTCCAGTACCTTCTTCTGCCAGTCAACTTCAGGTTTAAAATGAATGGATGCCAGTTCGGGATCTCTCAGTATTCCTTCCATATATCTGTTCTGCATCAGACTATTGTTGTACCCATACAGAAGTCGTGGATGGAAAGTGACTGACAGATAACTACAGTCTGCTGCGTTTCCATGACGTCCTGCATGCAGAACATTGGTATTACAGAACAAGCCCTCTCCTGCCTTTAACAGACAGCTGTTGTCATTGACCTGATAAAGGATCTCACCCTCCAGAATCAATGTCAGCTCGATCTCCGGATGCCAGTGCCATGGGAACTCTCCCGTATCAAACCAGGACAGACGCTCCGGACTGACCAGCACCGGAAATCCATATGTTCCATGTGCTTTTACTTCTTTTTGCTTCTGATCGATCTGTAACCGCATAAAATCTCAATATCCTCTTATTTTTTAACAAATATACTTGTTGAAATATCTCCTGATTCTCATTATATTGATATTATACAGGATGTCAACGGACATCCGTCAGAAAGGGGAAGGTTTTATGGAATTTACACTTGCACAATTAAAAGAAAAATTTACAGAGCTCTTCGGAAATAACGGTGAGCCAAAGCTTTATTTTGCGCCAGGTCGTGTCAACCTGATCGGCGAACATACCGATTATAATGGAGGACACGTATTTCCCTGTGCACTGACCATCGGAACCTATGGTGTGATCCGCAAACGAGAGGACCGCACGATTCGTTTTTATTCTTTGAACTTTACAAATAACGGCATCATCACCACCTCTCTCGATGATCTGGTTCCAAGCGAAGCAGCCGGCTGGACCAATTATCCAAAGGGAGTAATGTGGACCTTTGAAAAGCGGGGCTATCATTTGACTGCAGGTGCTGACATTCTGATCTACGGTGATATCCCGGCCGGCAGCGGACTGTCCTCTTCTGCTTCCCTGGAAGTGCTGACCGGACTGATGCTGCGTGACACCTTTGGATTTGACATTTCTATGATCGATCTCGCACTGATCGGTCAGTATTCTGAAAACAACTTCAATGGTATGAACTGCGGAATCATGGATCAGTTTGCTTCTGCCATGGGTAAAAAGGATTGTGCGATCTTCCTGGATACCAACACCTTGAACTATGAATATGCACCGGTAAAACTGCCAGATGCAAGAATCGTGATCACCAACAGCAAGGTAAAACACAGTCTGGTATCTTCCGCTTACAATGACCGCCGGAGAGAAAGTGAAACTGCTCTGAAGGATCTGCAGACCGTTGTAGATATCAAGACACTTGGCGATCTGACAGAAGCTGAATTCGAGGCTCACAAAGATGCCATCAAAGATCCTGTCTGCCGGAAACGTGCAAAGCATGCCGTATATGAGAACCAGCGTACCATCCACGCAGTTGAGGCTCTGAAAAATAATGACATCGTAACTTTCGGAAAACTGATCAACGAATCACACGTATCTCTGCGTGACGATTATGAGACTTCCTGCAAGGAGACCGATATTCTGGCTGAGCTTGCATGGGCAGTTCCAGGTGTCTATGGTTCCCGTATCACCGGTGGCGGATTTGGCGGCTGTACTGTCAGCATTGTAAAAAATGATTCCATCGACCAGTTTATCAAATCTGTTGGCGATGCTTACAAAGAAAAGACCGGTCACACTGCAGAGTTTTATGTAGTGGATATTGGAGACGGTGCACGCTCTCTTGACTGATAATTATTGAGGGCTGTCGTGCTGACAGCCCTTTTCCATGACTGTATAAAGGAGTAATCTACTATGACATTATCCGAATCAATCGCAGCACTGGTAAACTACGGTATGGAAACCGGTCTTACCCCTGCCTGTGAAAAAATCTACACAACCAACCTTCTTCTGGACATTTTTCATGAAGATGATTATGAAGAACCATCACAGATTCCATCCCTTTCTCTGGAAGAGATTCTGAAAGAACTGCTGGATGAAGCAGTCAGACGGGAATTGATCCCTGACAGCATCGCTTACCGGGATCTTTTTGACACCCGATTGATGAACTGTCTGCTCCCACGCCCTGCTCAGGTCCAGGCAGACTTCTGGAAACAGTACGAGATATCTCCGGAAGCAGCCACTGCTTTCTTTTACAAATTCTCTCAGGACAGCGACTACATCCGCCGTTACCGGGTATGTAAAGATCAGAAATGGAAGATCTCCAGTGATTATGGAGAGATCGACATTACCATCAATCTGTCCAAGCCGGAGAAGGATCCCAAAGCCATTGCCGCTGCCAGAAATGCAAAAGCAAGTGCTTATCCCAAATGTCAGCTTTGCATGGAAAATGAAGGCTATGCCGGACGGCTCAATCATCCGGCCAGAGAAAACCACCGGATTATCCCCATCACCATCAACGACAGCAAATGGGGCTTCCAGTACTCTCCATACGTATACTATAATGAACACTGTATCGTATTCAACGGTCAGCATGTCCCTATGAAGATCGACCGCGCCGCATTTATCAAGCTGTTCGATTTTGTGAAACAGTTTCCCCATTATTTTCTGGGTTCCAATGCAGACCTTCCGATCGTAGGCGGATCAATCTTAAGTCATGATCATTTTCAGGGAGGACACTACACCTTCGCTATGGCAAAAGCACCGATCGCCATTCCAGTGACGATTCCTGGCTATGAGGATGTAGAATCCGGTATTGTAAAATGGCCGCTGTCCGTCTTACGTATCCGTCACAAGGATGAAAAACGACTGATCGATCTGGCGGAGCACATCTTGGAAGTATGGCGTAACTATACCGATGAAGACGCCTTTATCTATGCATACACAGACGGAGAACCGCACAACACGATCACTCCTATTGCACGAAAAGTCGATGACACCTATGAGCTGGATCTGACACTTCGCAACAATATCACAACCGAGGAACATCCACTGGGTGTTTACCATCCTCATGCGAAGCTTCATCATATCAAGAAAGAAAACATTGGACTGATCGAGGTTATGGGGCTTGCCGTTCTGCCTGCCCGCCTGAAACAGGAAATGGCTCTTCTCAAGGAATATATCCTCACAGGCAAAGATGTTGCCCAGAATGAAGATCTGGCAAAACATGCAGAATGGGTGGCTGAATTCCTGCCGCACTATACTTCCATCACGGAAGAAAACATCGATCAGATCCTGGAACAGGAGATCGGCAAGGTCTTTGTTCAGGTACTGGAGGATGCAGGCGTCTACAAATGGACGGAAGAAGGTCATGCTGCTTTCTTACGTTTTGTACAGGCTTTGTAATTTTGGCAATTTTTCCACTTGCCAAGCGGAAAGTTTTCCGCTAATATAGATTTCAGGAACTGCACGACTGGCGGAAAGCAGACTTATGTCTGTGGTAGGGCGACCTACAGGAAGTGCAGCATTACATTAAACAGCCGACCGCCTGGGCGCATGCAGGATCGTCATGCACTCAGGCGGTCTTCTTATATTTATTTACCATTTTTATTTACAGGAGGTACCTATGAAACTTTTATCTCTGGAACAGGAACTTTCATCCAATGCATATCCGGGCCGCGGAATCGTTCTCGGACTCACTCCGGATGGAACACATGCAGTCGCTGCTTATTTCATTATGGGCCGCAGTGTCAACAGCCGTAACCGTGTCTTTGTAGAAGACGGTGAAGGCATCCGCACCCAGGCATTTGATCCTTCCAAGCTGTCCGATCCAAGCCTTATCATCTACGCACCTGTCCGCGTACTTGGCAACAAAACCATCGTTACCAATGGCGACCAGACCGACACCATCTATGAAGGCATGGATCAGCAGATGACCTTTGAGCAGTCTCTGCGCTCCCGTAAATTCGAGCCGGATGGACCGAACTACACACCAAGAATCTCCGGTATCCTCCATGTTGAAGGAACCCATTTTAATTATGCCATGTCTATCTTAAAGAGCAATGACGGTGACCCGGATTCCTGCCATCGTTACACCTTCGCTTACGAGAACCCAAAAGCTGGTCAGGGACATTTTATCCATACCTATATGCATGATGGAGATCCGCTTCCAAGCTTTGAAGGTGAACCTAAGCTGGTATCTGTCTGTGATGATATGGATGCATTTACCGATCTTCTGTGGAACAACCTGAATGAGGATAATAAAGTCTCTCTCTTTGTCCGCTACATCAATCTGGAAAATGGAACTTATAAAACAAAAATTGTAAATAAAAATAAATAACAGGAGGACTCTTAGCATGAATGAACTTCAGTTAAAATATGGCTGCAATCCCAATCAGAAACCATCCCGTATCTATATGGAAGACGGAAGTGATCTGCCTGTCACTGTTCTGTCTGGCAGACCTGGCTACATCAACTTTCTGGATGCTTTCAACGGCTGGCAGCTGGTTAAAGAATTAAAAAAAGCCACCGGACTTCCAGCAGCTACTTCCTTCAAGCATGTCTCTCCTGCCGGTGCAGCTGTCGGACTTCCGCTGACAGATACTCTGGCAAAAATCTATTGGGTAGAGGACATGGGAGATCTTTCTCCGCTGGCATGTGCTTATGCAAGAGCCAGAGGTGCTGACCGTATGTCTTCCTTTGGAGATTTTATTGCTTTATCTGATGTGTGTGATCTGGATACTGCACGCCTGATTAAAAGAGAGGTATCCGATGGTGTGATCGCACCCGGATATACCGAAGAGGCATTGGAACTTCTGAAGCAGAAGAAAAAAGGAAATTATAATGTCATTCAGATTGATCCGGATTACGTGCCGGCTCCGATCGAGAAAAAGCAGGTCTATGGAGTCACCTTTGAACAGGGCCGTAATGAACTGAATATTGACGATGAACTTCTTTCCAATATTGTAACTCAGAATAAGGAAGTACCAGAACAGGCTTTGATCGATATGAAAGTGGCTTTGATCGTTCTGAAATATACACAGTCCAATTCCGTCTGCTATGTCAAAAACGGACAGGCCATCGGAATCGGTGCCGGACAGCAGTCCCGCGTACACTGTACCCGTCTGGCAGGACAGAAGGCAGACAACTGGTTCCTTCGCCAGTCTCCAAAGGTTCTTGGGCTGCAGTTCCTTGATACCATCGGCAGAGCTGAGCGCGACAATGCCATTGATGTCTATATCGGTGAAGAGTATATGGATGTACTGGCTGACGGTGCATGGGAAAAGATCTTCAAAGTAAAACCAGACGTATTCACCCGCGAAGAAAAACGGGCATGGCTGGATCAGCTGACCGATGTAACGCTCGGTTCTGATGCATTCTTCCCGTTTGCTGATAACATTGAACGTGCGCATAAGAGCGGTGTCAAATATATCGCACAGCCTGGTGGAAGCGTCAGAGATGATCTGGTCATCGAATGCTGCGATAAATATCATATGGCTATGGCATTCACCGGAATCCGCCTGTTCCATCACTAAATTCTCAACAAATAATGCTGCGCAATGGCCGATCATGGCTGTTGCACAGCATTTTTTTATCCTATATTCGTTGAACAGAGGGATTCATATTTATCTGTACCTTCCAGCTTAAGCAGTGCGATCTTCTTGTCGATCCCTCCAGCGTATCCAGTCAGACTTCCATCTGCACCAATAACTCGATGACAGGGAATGATAATCGATATTTTATTGTGTCCAACCGCCCCTCCGACAGCCTGTGCAGACATCGTGGAAATCCCCTGTTCTGCGGCAAGCTGCTGTGCGATTTCACCATATGTTACCGTCTGTCCGTATGGAATCTGCAGTAATATCTTCCATACAGCCTGTCTGAAAGCTGTTCCCACCGGATGAAGAGGTGGTGTGAATTTCGGCTCTTCTCCGGAGAAATATATATCCAGCCATCTCCTTGTCTCTGTGAGAATCTTCGTCTCCTGCCATATGCTCTCATCTGGAAGTCCATGTGCATAATACTTCTGTCCCACAAACCACAGACCGGTAAGCCCTTCCTCATCCGCAGCCAGCAGAAGATCACCAAGCGGCGATCTGTATTTACAGATGGATACCATGTTTGTACGTCACCCTTTCTTTGTAGATCTTACTCTTCTTTGCTTCCATGAAGAAGATCTGCCACAGGGCTGATGGCCATATAAGCACAAGGATCCATTCCCTTGACAATGGTTTTCAGCCGAACGATCTGAAATCGGTTGACAACTACATAGAGAACCGTTTTGGATGTATTGGAATAATATCCATGAGCATCCAGAATCGTCAATCCTGTTCCAAATTCCTCTGAAACTGCCTGACAGATCTGATCGGGTCTGGTCGTGATGATCATGGCTGCTTTGGCACTGTCCAATCCATCCACAATGAAATCAACGGTTTTCGAGCCTGCCGCATAGGTCACAATCGAGTACAGCGGCAGGATCCAGCTTCCCCTGACTATTCCACAGATTATGTACAACAATACATTGTAGATCAATACAAATGTTCCGACCGAGATTCCCAGTTTTTTGGCAAACACCACTGCAACCACTTCAATTCCATCCATAGCTCCGCCATATCGGATTGCCAGGCCGCTACCGATACCAGAAATAAGTCCGCCAAACAACGCACACAAAAACAGATCCGTTCCTGCCAGTGGAGAAGCAATACTCACATCAATGGGCAGAACATCCGTGATCATCCATGCTGATAAGGAATAAATGCAGACTGTGAAAATAGCATACACCGAGAACACGACTCCCTGCCTCTTTAAGCCAAACAGCAGAAGCGGAATATTTAATACGATCAGAAAAAAAGATAGCGACAGCCATTCCGGTGTCAGCTGCCCCAGAAGGATCGAAGTTCCGGAGATACCACTGTCATATAACTGGACAGGTGCAATAAATAAGGTCACGCCGATCGCATTGATCACGCCAGCCACCAACAACATCAGAAAATTAAAAGCTGAAAATCTCTCAAGCAGTTTCAGTTTTTTCAAACACATACCTCCAGACTGATTTTAACATAACATTTGCCATATGGTTACGCCCGGAAGATCATATCTCTGGAAATGTCACTGATCGTATTGGCTCCACACATTCTCATAGTATCTTCCAGTTCTCCACCGATCTTGTCAATATAACACTGTACGCCTTCTGCCGCACCTCCATAGACAGCTGTCACGAACGGACGGCCAAGCAGTACACCATCAGCTCCCATGGCCAGTGCTTTAAATACGTCCACACCACTTCTGAGTCCGCCGTCTACCAGGATCTTCATCCGTCCGCCGACTGCTTCCACGATATCTTCCAGCACCTCTGCTGTTGCCGGGCACTGATCCAGTACACGTCCTCCATGATTGGATACGACGATTGCCGCTGCCCCTGCATCTTTTGCCTTCAGTGCTCCTCTGCGGGTCATGATACCCTTGATGATGAACGGCACACCTGCCATCTCTGCCACTTCCCGAAGCTCATCTTCCGTCTTGCTGCCCGCCGGAGGTGTCAGATTCTTCAAAAACGGAAGTCCTGCTCCATCAATATCCATAGCAACTGCAAAAGAACCGGATGCTTTTACCAGCTCCATTTTCTCCCGGATCGTCTCCAGATTCCATGGCTTAACTGTTGGGATGCCCAAACCACCAGCTGCTTTGATCGCTGCGGTAGCTCCTTCCATTACTTTCGCATTGGTTCCATCACCGGTAAATGCAGCAATCCCGCCTTTTGCACAGGCATCCACCAGAAGATTGTTGTAAGCCAGATCGTCATATTTCTCTCCGTAATGCAGTGTCATTGCTCCTACCGGACCTGCAAAAAACGGATACTTGAATGTCCGTCCAAAGAGCTCAACAGAAGTATCGATCGGCTTATTCTCATGAATGGTATCCATGTTCACACGGATCTCCTGCCATTTCTGATAATTACGAACTGCATTATCTCCTACACCTTTGGCCCCTGGTCCCGGCATCTGATTTTTACATGCTGCTCCATTACAGACCGGACAGACTTTACAGTAAGGCCCCATATTTCCTCTTGCGGATTTCAACACTTCATCATAAGTCATCTGCTTTTCCTCCTATAATATGCCAGCGCTGCTGACTATTTTACTTCGTGTTTTGTTTGCCAAATAATTCTTCGCCCCAGACCGCTGTCAGACGATCCAGCGTAAAGATCGCATTGGCAGGACTTGTAGAAGGCAGTTTCACAGCTTCTCTGCCTGTTTCTTTTTCACAATATCTGTGATACAGCTGCCAAGCCTTTCCTCCGTTTGCATAGATCTGCCGGATCGGACTGGACGACAGTACCTTTTCCAGTTCACAGGGCACTACATTTTTAATACTGCTGTCGCTGGATCCTACAATATCACAGCTGTGTACCACATCCCAGATAGCGATCTGATGTTTCAGCAACAACGTCTTCTTCTCTTCTATTGTTTCCGGAATCTCTTCCTCTGTCAGTCTCGCCAACAGACGCCAGAACCGGTTCTGCGGGTGTCCATAATAAAATCCCTCTTCCCGGGACTTCACAGATGGAAATGAGCCCAGGATCAACACCTTCGAATGCTCATCAAAGACAGGTTCAAAGGTATGCTCCACATGCTGATATCCCAGTGCATCGGCTTCCTTGATCACATCGTCTGGTGACAGCTTTTTGCTCCGCGGATACATACGACCTGCAGCTCCATCTTTTGCCACTGCCAGAATATAAGAATTGATCTTCAGCTTATGTTCTTCATAAAGTCCCATACTCTGATAGAGATCCTTATATTTTTCCAGCAATTCAAACTTGAGCTTCACCGCATCCACAGATACAGATTCTGTTGCCACCAGGCTGCCTTTTCGTTTCATGTAATAATAGATTGGCTTCTGTAAGGCCCGGAATCTCTGTCCATGACGGATAAATTGCAGATTAAACAGAAAATCTTCACACCAGTTCATGGATGCGTCACACCTGAGCGCATGTTCCTCTATAATAGAACGCCGATACAGCTTGTTCCACATCACACCATAATAGTAATCCGCAGGATCATCTGCCATCTCCATGGCAAATTCTTCTCTGCTCATCACATCTTTCTTTTTAATGTGCTTTTTCTCCACGTAGTGCTTGCCGTTTACCCGGTAAAAATCCGCAATTACCAGATCACAGTCATCCTCCACTGCCGCACGTACCAGACTTTCTGTTGCGTCCGGTGTAATCCAATCGTCACTGTCCAGAAACTGTAAATACATGCCTCTCGCCAGCTTCATGGCAATATTCCGGGTATTGGACACGCCGGAATTTTCCTTATCTATGGTATGGAATCTGAGATCCCTCTCCTCATATTCCTTGCAGATGGCAAGGCTTCCATCTGTACTTCCGTCATTCATCAGCAAAACTTCCATATCTGTAAATGTCTGCGCAGCCACACTGTCCAGACAACGACGCAGATACCGTTCTGCATTATATACAGGAATGATCAATGTCACTAACGGCATAGTTTTCTCCTTATCTACATCTGTTTTCTTACGATCAAATATTCATTGTCCAACTGGTAATAAGGACATGAATAGGTGGAACCGCTTAAAAAGTGATACATCTCATCTTCATCCAGATCCATATCACATACATAGTATTCGTAATCTTCATCATATACATAATTTCTGCAGGTCTCGCAGCAGCTTGCTTCCATAGTTATCTCCTTGGATTGTAAATCATAATGCAGTAGCAGCTCGAAAATGCTTTGCATTTCCGAATTATATTAGTATATCACATTTCTTCTCAGTTGTCTCTTTTCATCCTCCATGTTATACTGAACTTAATATAATCACAGGGGGATATTCTCATGAACATTACGATTCAAAATGAATTTGCATCTGTCACCTGCCGAACCCTTGGCGCAGAGCTTCTTTCCTACAAGACTGCTGCAGGCAAGGAATATATGTGGCAGAAAGATCCGGCCTACTGGGCAAAGACTTCTCCGGTACTGTTTCCATATATCGGAGCTGTTCCGGAAACCGTTACGATCCATGGTGTTGACTACAAGATTCCGCGCCACGGCTTTGTAAAAGACGCTGAATTTGAAGTTGCCGAAAAAGGTGATGACTATGTCATTCTCTCCACCGGAACCAATGACTATACCACATCTGTCTATCCATATGACTGCCGTTTCACCGTTACATTCCGTCTGGATCAGGCAAAGCTTGTCATTACTTACGGTGTAGAAAATAAGAGTGACAAAGAGATGCCGTTCCTGATTGGCGGACATCCCGCATTCTTCTGTCCTATGGAGGAAGGTGAACTGTTCACAGACTATATGCTCCGCTTCGAGGATGAAAATGTTCCGGACCTGCACCTTCAGTATCCCATGTTTGACAACGATGCCATTCTCTATGAGAATCTGAAATCTCGCACGGTAAAACTGATCAGTTCCAGAACAGAAAAAGGCATCCAGTTTGATTTTCCTGGATATGAAAGCGTTGCTTTCTGGACCCCGATCAAAAAGGATGCCCCATTCCTCTGCATTGAGCCCTGGTGTGGTGGAACCATGGATCAGGTGTCTTGTACTGATATGCTTCAGAAAAAATACGTGCAGTATCTCTCCGCCGGACAGGCACGGGATTATGTATTTGCATTTAAGCCATGTTAATGACCATTCTTTGATTCAAAAAAGCTGCCATACGATCATTCTTTTGACGATCATATGGCAGCTTCTTTTCGCCACTCACACTGAACAGGTCATGCTTGCTCTAGCTCTCTTGCACTCATTATATTATCGCTCGATCTGATGAATAAACAATCCGCTCCGAAGCTTCGGTTCGAACCAGGTGGATTTCGGCGGCATGAGAAGATCAGCGTCTGCTACTGCAAACAGCTCCTGAATGGAGGTTGGATACATGGCAAATGCTACTTCCATGTCGCTGTCTGCTCTTCGCTTCAGTTCTTCCAGACCCCGGATCCCACCGATAAAATCAATTCGCTTATCGGTTCTCGGATCACCGATTCCCAGAACAGGAGTCAGCAGTTCTCGCTGAAGGAATGATACATCCAGCCCTTCCACCGGATCTGGATGGATGTAGGCGGACTTTGCTGTCAGCCCATACCAGCTGCCATGAAGGTACATGATCACCTGACCCTTTTTCGCAGGCTTCGTCATCTCTCCCAGCTTTTGGATCTCAAATTTTTCCGAAACCTTAGTGATGAACTCTGTCTCCGACAGACCGTTCAGATCTTTCACGACCCGATTGTAATCCATGATCATCAGTTCCTCTTCCGGGAACAGAACCGACAGAAAATAATTAAACTCTTCCGTTCCATCATAATCAGGATGTTCCGCTCTGCGCTTCAGTCCTACCTTTACCGCAGATGCTGCCCGGTGATGTCCATCTGCGATATAGATGCTGTCCACATGCTGGAATGCCGTGTGGATCTTTTTCACCAGTTCCGGCTCTTCGATCTTCCATCCTGCATGATGGATGCCATCCTCAGAAGTAAAGGAAAATTCTGGTTGAGTGCTCTTTACGTTCTGTACCAGCGCACGGATCTCATCCTTTGCGCGATATGCCAGAAAGATCGGACCAGTCTGTGCACTGCACACATCTACATGGCGGATCCGATCAGCCTCTTTTTCCGCTCTGGTATTCTCATGCTTCTTGATCACGTGATTCTCATACTCATCAATCGATGCACATGCCACCAGTCCGGTCTGCGAACGTCCATCCATGGTCAGTTCATAGAGATAGTAGACCGGCTGCTCTTCTTTTACATAGACCCCTGCCTGCTCTTGCTCTTCCAGTCTCTGTCTGGCTGCTTCATAGACTTCAGGAGCATACATATCCTGATTCGGAGCAAACATGGTCTCCGGCCGGTCAATATTTAAGAAAGACAGTGGTTTTCCCTCTACTGCCTGCCGTGCTTCTTCCCTGTTATACACATCATAAGGAAGTGCTGCCACCTGGGACACCACTTCTGTCGCCGGATGTACGCAGCAAAATGGTCTGATTTCTGCCATTATTTCATCACCCGTACTTTCAGTACTCCTTCAATCGCACGAAGCTTTTCAATCTCTGCATCATCAGCCATATGGCTTAAGTCAACCATTACATAGCCGTATTCACCTCTGGTCACGTTGGTCAGACGCTCAATGTTGATACCAAGCTCACCAAATGCAGAAGTAAATTTTGCCAGCATATTCGGAATATTTCGATGGATGATCGCCACACGCATAGCAGAAGTGCATACACCCATATCACAGTTCGGATAGTTTACAGAGTTATGGATATTACCATTTTCCAGATAATCTCTTACCTCTTTCACTGCCATCACTGCACAGTTATCCTCAGATTCCTCGGTAGATGCACCCAGATGCGGGATCACTATGGCATTTTTCTGAGATGCCACATCGGAGTTCGGGAAATCTGTTACATATTTACGAATCCGATTGGTCTTCAGTGCTTCAACAATGGCTTTCTGGTCTACCAGCGGACCTCTTGCCAGGTTCAGGACAACTACGGATGGCTTCATCTGTGCGATTGCATCTGCTCCGATCATACCCTTGGTGCTGTCCATCAGCGGCACATGGATGGTAATATAATCACACTCTTTGTAAATATCATTTACATCGGTAATGTGCTTCACATCTCTGGAAAGCTTCCATGCGGCCTCTACAGAAATATACGGATCATATCCATACACTTCCATACCAAGAGCTGCTGCTGCGTTTGCCACCAGAATACCGATTGCTCCCAGACCGATCACACCCAGCTTTTTGCCAAGAAGCTCCGTTCCTGCGAACCGCTTCTTCTCTTTCTCAGCCATTTTCTCCAGATCTTCGTTCTGTCTCTCGGACCGTACCCAGTACATACCTCCTACGATGTCTCTGGCTGCCAGCAGCATTCCTGCGATAACCAGCTCTTTTACACCATTCGCATTGGCTCCCGGTGTATTAAATACAGCGATTCCCTGCTCAGAGCATTTTCCAAGGGGAATGTTATTGACGCCTGCTCCTGCTCTTCCGATCACGCAGAGCTTATCGGAGAATTCCATATCATGCATCACCGCACTTCTTACAAGGATTGCGTCTGCATCCTCCATCTTGTCTGTCTGTGCATAATTCCCGTCAAATTTTTTAAGTCCTACCTCTGCAATATTATTCAGGCAATGATACTGATACATTTTATTTGTTCTCCTCTTCAAATTTCTTCATAAATGCCACCAGGGCTTCCACACCTTCCTTCGGCATTGCATTGTAAATGCTGGCACGCATACCGCCTACGGTTCTGTGTCCTTTCAGATTCACAAGACCTGCTGCTGTTGCTTCTTTTACAAATTTTGCATCCAGATCCTTATCTCCGGTCACAAATGGCACGTTCATCAAAGAACGGTCTTCCTTGCGGACAGTTCCTCGGAACATGCTGCTGGAATCCAGATAATCATAGAGAAGAGCTGCTTTTTCTTCGTTGCGCTGCTTCATGACCTCAAGACCGCCCATCTTCTTCAGCCATTTGAACACTTTACCACATACATAGATGCAGAAACAGTTGGGTGTATTGTATAAAGAACCGGCATCTGCCTGGGTCTTGTATTTCATAATGGTAGGAGTTCCCGGAAGTACATCATCGCGGATCAGATCTTCACGAATCACGGCGATCACCATACCTGCAGGTCCGATATTCTTCTGAACACCGCCGTAGAACATGCCGTATCTGGTCACATCCATGGGCTCAGACAGGAAGCAGGAAGACACATCTGCTACCAGCTCTTTTCCTTTGGTGTTCGGAAGGGTCTTAAATTTGGTTCCATAAATGGTATTATTTTCACAAATATATACATAGTCTGCATTTTCACTGATGGGCAGATCTGAACAATCAGGAATGTAGGAGAATGTCTGATCCTCACTGGATGCAATCTTGTTGGCAGTTCCGTATTTCTGTGCCTCAGCATAAGCTTTTTTTGCCCACTGACCGGTCACGATATAATCTGCCACTCCGTTTTTCATCAGATTCATAGGCACTGCTGCGAACTGATGGTGAGCTCCACCTGACAGAAACAGTACCTTGTAATTATCCGGAATCTTCAGAAGCTCACGGAAATCTTTCTCCGCTGTCTCAAGAATCTCTTCAAAGGCTTTGGATCGATGACTCATCTCCATAACGGACATTCCGGTACCGTTATAATCCATCATCTCTGCTGCCACTTCTTGCAGGACTTCTTCCGGCAGCACTGCCGGTCCTGCGGAAAAATTGTAAACTCTGCTCATTTTCATACACTCCTCTACTCATCTTGTCTATGTAGACGACAAGGGAAAGGCACTTTATACAAGCACCCTCCCCCTCTGTTACATCTCTTTTTTCTTCAGATCATCCTCATCAAACGCATCCTCGATAGCTGCCCCCGCAGGTACCATAGGGAATACTTTGTCATCACAGTCGATCTGGCAATCCAGAAGTACCGGTCCACCATATGCGATTGCTTCTTCCAGTGCCGGTCCGACTTCTTCTTTTTTCGTTACGCGGATTCCTTTGCAGCCGAGCGCTTCAGCTACTTTTACAAAATCCACTTTATCATTCAATACGGTTGCAGAATATCTTCCGCCGTAGAACAGGGTCTGCCACTGACGTACCATTCCCAGTACATGATTGTTGATGACAACCTCAATGACTGGAATATTGTAACGGGATGCCGTTGCAAGTTCATTCATATTCATACGGAAACAGCCATCACCTGCAATATTGATGACCGTTTTATCCGGTCTTGCAGTCTTTGCTCCCAAAGCTGCGCCAAGGCCGTATCCCATCGTTCCCAGTCCACCAGAAGTCAGAAGCTGACGCGGCTTGCTGTATTTATAATACTGTGCTGCCCACATCTGATGCTGGCCAACCTCAGTGGTGATGATCGCATCACCTTTGGTCACACGGTAGATCTCTTCTACCACATACGGTCCTGTCAAGCCATCCAGATTGTATTTCAGCGGGAATTTCAGCTTCAGTTCTTCAATATGCTCTACCCACTCTTTGTGGTCATACTGACCGATCATCGGATTGAGGCGCTTCAGTACTTCCTTCACATCGCCGATCACACTGGCTGTGGTTCTGATATTCTTGTCAATCTCTGCCGGATCTACATCGATCTGCAGCACCTTGGCATTCTGTGCAAATTTTGCCGCATTACCAAATACACGATCGCTGAAACGGGTACCTATCGCAATCAGAAGATCGCAGTGAGTTACACCAAAGTTTGCATATTTGGTTCCATGCATACCCAGCATACCTGCATACAGCGGATGTTCTCCGGAAAATGCTCCTTTACCCATCAAAGTATCACATACCGGCGCATTGATCTTCTCTGCAAACTCCAGTAATTCTTCACTGGCATCTGCTGCGATTGCACCACCGCCCACAAAGATCATCGGTCTCTTTGCTTCTTTGATAAGCTCTGCAGCTGTATTAAGATCTTCGTCTGTGATCGCTGCAGTATCCGGAAGGATCACATCCGGCACCTGCTGAATATATTCGGTAGTATTCGCAGTCGCATCCTTGGTAATATCCACCAGAACCGGACCCGGGCGTCCGCTCTTTGCAATGCTGAATGCACGGCGGATCACTTTTGCCAGATCTCTGACATCTTTAACAATAAAACTGTACTTGGTGATCGGCATAACCACACCGGCAATGTCGATCTCCTGGAAACTGTCTTTTCCAAGCAGGCTGGTACCTACGTTACAGGTGATTGCAACCAGTGGAATGGAATCCATATAAGCAGTTGCAATACCGGTCACCAGATTGGTGGCACCAGGACCGGAGGTTGCGATACATACGCCCACTTTACCGGTTGCTCTTGCATAACCGTCTGCCGCATGAGAAGCCCCCTGCTCATGAGAAGTTAGAATATGTCTGATCTCATCCGCATGTTTATATAATGCATCATATATGTTCAGGATCGCGCCGCCCGGATATCCGAACACCGTGTCCACACCCTGCTCTTTCAAGCAGGCAACTACAATTTCCGCTCCAGTCAATACCATAACTTTCTCCCCCTAGTCCTGAATCTCAAGAATTGCTCCACGATTTCCGGATGTTACCAGATGTGCGTAACGAGCCAGATAGCCTGTGGTCACTTTTGGCTGTCTTGGCTGCCATTTTGCACGTCTTGCTGCCATCTCTTCATCAGAAATATCTACGTTCAGCGAATTTTCCGGAATATTGATCTTGATGATATCGCCCTCTTCTACCAGTGCGATCGGACCGCCGACTGCTGCCTCCGGTGATACATGACCGATGGAAGCTCCACGGCTTGCTCCACTGAAACGTCCGTCTGTGATCAGTGCAACGGAAGATCCCAGTCCCATTCCTGCAATTGCGGAAGTCGGGTTCAGCATCTCTCTCATGCCAGGGCCGCCTTTTGGTCCCTCATAACGGATCACAACAACATCTCCTGCAACGATCTTGCCGCCTTTGATGGCTGCGATCGCATCTTCCTCACAATCAAAGACTCTTGCAGGACCTTCATGTACCAGCATCTCAGGAGCAACTGCAGAACGTTTTACAACGCCAGTGTCCGGTGCCAGATTTCCTTTCAGGATCGCAAGTCCGCCAGTCTGGCTGTACGGATTCTCTACCGGACGGATAACCTCCGGATTCTTGTTATAGCATTTCTCAATATTTTCACCAACTGTCTTACCTGTCACTGTCATACAATCCAGGTTCAGCAGATGCTTCTTGTTCAGTTCGTTCATAACTGCATAGACACCGCCTGCCTCATTCAGATCTTCTATGTAAGTCGGACCTGCCGGTGCCAGATGGCACAGATTCGGAGTCTTGGCACTGATCTCATTAGCCAGTTCCATGTCAAGCTCTACGCCTGCCTCATGAGCGATTGCCGGAAGATGCAGCATACTGTTGGTGGAACATCCCAGTGCCATATCTACAGTCAGAGCGTTCAGGAATGCCTCTTTAGTCATAATATCTCTCGGACGGATATCTCTCCGAAGCATCTCCATAACCTGCATACCAGCTTTCTTCGCCAGCTTGATACGCTCGGAATATACTGCCGGAATGGTTCCATTACCCTGAAGTCCCATACCAAGAACCTCTGTCAGACAGTTCATACTGTTGGCCGTGTACATACCTGAACAGGATCCACAGGTCGGGCAGACTTTTGCTTCAAACTCTTTGACATCCTCTTCTGTCATAGTTCCTGCTGCGTAGGAACCAACTGCCTCGAACATACTGGAAAGGCTTCTCTTCTGTCCTTTTACATGTCCTGCAAGCATCGGGCCGCCGCTTACAAATACGGTCGGTACATTGACTCTGGCTGCTGCCATCAGAAGTCCTGGTACATTCTTATCACAGTTCGGCACCATAACCAGTGCATCGAACTGGTGAGCCATTGCCATAGCCTCTGTAGAATCTGCGATCAGATCACGGGTCACCAGAGAATATTTCATACCGGTATGTCCCATAGCGATACCATCACATACGGCGATAGCCGGGAACATGATCGGTGTTCCTCCTGCCATTGCAACTCCCATCTTTACTGCCTGCACGATCTTGTCCAGGTTCATATGTCCCGGTACGATCTCATTGTAAGAGCTGACAATTCCGACCAGCGGTCTGTTCATCTCTTCTTCTGTCAGTCCCAGTGCATTGAACAGAGACCGGTGCGGTGCCTGCTGCATGCCTTTCTTTACTGCATCACTTCTCATGATAATTCCTCCTGTTGTATATAAAATGTGTGTTTGCTGTTCAAAGCCTCATGTTTGCGAATATGGTTCTGAACAGGTATTTGTCTTCTTATACTCTCTCTGCAATCAGAGTACCCATCTCTACGGTTCCTACCTGGCTGCAGCCTTCTGCCATAATATCGCCGGTGCGATATCCCTCTTTCAGAACCTGACGGACAGCCGCCTCCACAGCATCTGCCTCCGCATCCAGATCCAGCGAGTAACGAAGCATCATCGCTGCGGAAAGGATGGTTGCGATCGGATTAGCCTTATTCTGTCCGGCAATATCCGGTGCTGATCCGTGGCTCGGCTCATAGAGACCGAATTTTGTCTCATTAAGGCTTGCACTTGACAACATTCCGATGGATCCAGTCACCATAGAAGCCTCATCTGATAAAATATCACCAAACATGTTCTCAGTCAGGATCACATCAAACTGTGCCGGATTCATCACCAACTGCATTGCACAGTTGTCAACATACATATGGGAAAGTGTTACCTCCGGGTAATCCTTCGCCACTTCTTCCACGACCTGTCTCCACAGTCTGGAAGAATCCAGTACATTCGCCTTATCTACGCTGCAGACCTTTTTATTTCTCTTCATTGCGATATCAAAAGCTCTCTTTGCGATCCGGCGGATCTCATTTTCATTATATGTAAGTGTATCGGTAGCAGTTCTTACCCCGTCTACTTCTTCTGTCTTTCTTGCGCCGAAGTACAGTCCTCCGGTCAGCTCTCTCATGATCAGCATATCAAATCCGGCTGCACTGATATCCTCACGAAGCGGACATGCACTGCGAAGCTCATCATAGAGATAAGCCGGTCTCAGATTTGCAAACAGGTTCAAAGCTTTTCTGATTCCCAGCAGTCCTGCCTCCGGACGTCTGGACGGCTCCAGCTGATACCATGGAGAAGTCTTTGCATCACCACCAATGGAACCCATCAGAACTGCATCACATTTCTTTGCCTGTTCTATAGTCTCTTCGGTCAGCGGCGCACCATGTACATCAATGGATGCTCCTCCCAGGAGAAGATCAGTATAGTCGAACTCATGTCCGTATTTTTTACACACCGCGTCCAATACCTTGCGGGCTTCTCTTACGATTTCCGGGCCAATTCCATCACCGGAAATCACTCCAATCTTATAATTCATCTCATGTCTCCTCTTTTGCACGGGCCTTGACAGTTTGCAGAAAAGGGGCGGAAGTAGTCTCCCGCCCCTTTTGGCATCTTTGCCTTAGTCTTGTTTTTCCACTTCCTGGATAGCCGACTTCTTCATTGGAATACGGCAGTTGCGGTTGCTTCCGAACTCTACGATCACATCATCATCAGTAATGTCAATGAGCACACCATAAAATCCACTCGTGGTAACAACCACATCGCCAACCTCCATTGCTGAAAGCATGGCAGCTACTCTCTTCTGCTCTTTTTTCTGCGGTCTCCACATCATAAAATACATGATTGCGAACAATGCTACGATCCAAATGAGCATTACCGTTGTCTGCGCAGAACCTGTTGCGGTTAATAACATATCTGTTTCCTCCTAGAAAAATAACCTATCGTCTATTCTACACAATATTTTGCATTCCGTCAAGTTTCTGCTTCTTATATTCCTGATATCTTCCTTGCTCGATGGCCTCACGGATCTCCTCCATCATATGATTGTAAAAATACAGATTATGAAGCACACACAGGCGCATGCCAAGCATCTCTTTTGCCTTCAGAAGATGGCGGATATATGCTCTGCTGTAACGACGGCAGGCCGGGCACTGGCAGCCTTCCTCGATAGGCTCCTCGTCCAACTCGTATTTGGCATTAAACAGATTCAGCTTCCCATGATTGGTATAGACATGTCCATGACGTCCGTTACGGCTTGGATATACACAGTCAAAGAAATCCACACCTCGTTCCACTGCTTCCAGAATGTTTGCAGGTGTTCCCACACCCATAAGGTATGTCGGTTTTTCTACCGGCAGATACGGTATCACCGCTTCAATGATCCGGTACATCTCTTCATGGCTCTCACCCACTGCCAGTCCGCCGATGGCATATCCAGGCAGATCCAGCTCTGTAATCTGCTTTGCATGCTCGATGCGGATATCCTCGAAAATTGCACCCTGATTGATTCCAAACAGCAGCTGGTTCTTATTGATGGTGTCTTCCAGACTGTTCAGCCGATCCATCTCTGTCTTACAACGCTTCAGCCAGCGAACGGTACGGTCCACCGAATCCTGCACATATTTTCTGTCTGCAAGGCTTGGCGGACACTCATCAAATGCCATGGCAATGGTAGAAGCCAGATTAGACTGGATCTGCATACTCTCTTCCGGTCCCATGAAAATCTTTCTTCCATCGATATGTGAGTTGAAACATACTCCTTCTTCCTTGATTTTGCGAAGCCCTGCCAGGGAAAATACCTGAAATCCACCGGAATCGGTCAGAATTGGTTTGTTCCATGACATGAATTTATGAAGTCCTCCCATCTTTTTAACGACTTCATCGCCAGGTCTTACATGCAGATGATAGGTATTGGACAGTTCCACCTGGGTTCCGATCTCTTCCAGATCCTCCGTAGACACTGCCCCCTTAATTGCTGCTGCTGTTCCCACATTCATGAATACCGGTGTCTGGATCACTCCATGTACGGTATGAAATTCCCCTCGTTTGGCATCTCCATCTTTTTTCAGTAATTTATACAAAGTTCCTCATCCTCCATTTAGTCTTTACAGATGAAAGTATATTCTATATACTTGGATTTAGTCAATCCAAATATACAGAACAGGAGTATTTTACCTATGGCAGGTTCCACTTTTGGCAATATTTTTTCTATCACGACCTGGGGTGAATCCCACGGCAAAGGCATCGGCGTAGTAATCGATGGCTGTCCGGCCGGACTTTCTCTCACCGAAGAAGATATTCAGGTCTACTTAAACCGCAGAAAACCGGGACAGTCCCGTTTCACCACTCCCCGTAAGGAGGATGATACCGTTGAGATTCTGTCCGGCGTCTTTGACGGACGCACTACCGGTACGCCTATCTCTCTGATGGTTCGAAATACATCCCAGCGTTCCAAAGATTACAGTGAGATTGCATCCTACTATCGTCCTGGACACGCAGACTATACCTACGACTGCAAATACGGATTTCGTGATTACACCGGCGGCGGACGTTCTTCCGGGCGTGAAACCATTGGCCGTGTGGCCGCAGGTGCGGTCGCTGCAAAGCTATTACAGGAGCTTGGCATCTCTGTCACCGCTTATACCCGATCCATCGGACCGGTACAGATCAACGACAGCCGCTTTGATCTCTCAGAGATGGAACGCAACGCCGTCAATATGCCTGACGCAGAAGCAGCTGAACAGGCGATGGCTTATCTGGATGCCTGTCGTACAAAAGAAGATTCCTGCGGCGGCGTGGTGGAATGTGTGATCAAGGGCGTCCCTGCAGGTGTGGGCGACCCCTGCTTTGATAAATTAAGCGCAAATCTGGCAAAATCCATCTGTTCCATCGGCGCGGTCAAGGGTTTTGAGATCGGTGATGGATTTCTAGCTGCCAGAAGCTGCGGCAGTGAGAACAACGATGCCTTCTATATGAAGGAAGATGGATCTGTCGGCAAGAAAACCAACCATGCCGGTGGTATCCTGGGCGGCATCAGTGACGGAAGCGACATTATCTTCCGGGCAGCCTTCAAACCGACGCCATCCATCAGCACTCTGCAGCATACGGTCAATAAATCCGGGGAAGACATTGAAGTCTCTATCCACGGCCGCCACGATCCCATTATCGTGCCCCGCGCAGTGGTGGTTGTCGAATGCATGGCTGCTATTACGGTTCTGGATGGACTGCTGACTGCCATGACTTCCCGTGTGGATCTTATCAAAGAATTCTGGGACAGATAATGTTCCGGTAATTTCTTCGACAGCAAAAAAGATCCCGCAGGATCTTCACTTTCCAGTGAATCCTGCGGGATCTTTTTTTATCTTCGATTCAGAACTTCAGCTTACAGAAATGCTTTTACTTTCTCATAAATGCTCTTTCCATCCAGACCATAGTACTCGATCAAAGCTTTTGCCGGACCAGACTGTCCGAACTTGTCCATCATACCGATACGAAGCATCTTGGTCGGAGCTTCCTCAGAAAGAGCCTCAGCAACAGCTCCACCAAGTCCACCGATAACAGAATGCTCTTCTACGGTTACAACTTTGCCAGTCTTCTTTGCAGATGCAACTACCAGCTCTTTGTCAAGCGGTTTGATGGTATGGATATTGATCACCTCAGCAGAGATACCATCAGCCTCAAGAAGCTTAGCAGCCTCAAGGCTTTCATTTACCTCAAGTCCGGTAGCGATGATGGTTACATCTTTACCTTCTTTCAGGGTAATTCCTTTACCAATTTCAAATTTATAATTAGCTTCATCATTGATTACCGGAACTGCCAGACGGCCAAATCTCATATAAACCGGTCCAACATACTCAGCAGCAGCTTTTACAGCAGCTCTTGCTTCTACGTCATCTGCCGGGCAGATAATGGTCATTCCCGGAATTGTACGCATAATAGCGATATCCTCGTTACACTGATGAGTAGCTCCATCCTCACCTACAGAGATACCGGCATGAGTAGCACCGATCTTAACGTTCAGGTGCGGATATCCGATAGAGTTACGAACCTGCTCAAATGCTCTTCCTGCTGCGAACATAGCAAAAGAAGAAGCGAACGGGATCTTTCCGCAGGTAGCAAGTCCTGCTGCTACTCCCATCATATTTCCTTCAGCGATACCACAGTCAAAGTGACGCTCCGGGAATGCTTTTTTGAAAACACCAGTCTTAGTAGCTCCTGCAAGGTCTGCATCAAGTACGACAATATTCGGATTCTGTGCGCCAAGCTCTGCCAGAGCGTTACCGTAGCTTTCTCTCGTTGCGATCTTCTTTACTTCTGACATAATGCTTCACCTACTTTCTCCAAATCTGCCATTGCTACTGCATACTGCTCATCGTTCGGAGCAGAACCATGCCATCCTGCGTTGTTCTCCATGAAAGAAACGCCCTTGCCCTTTACTGTCTTCATGATGATAGCTGTGGGCTGACCCTTGATGGTCTTTGCTTCGTTCAGAGCCATACGGATCTCATCGAAGTTGTGACCGTCAATGTTGATTACATGGAAGTTGAACGCTTTAAATTTATCATCGATGGGATACGGGGAGTTTACCTCGCCGATGGGTCCGTCGATCTGAAGATTGTTGTTATCTACAATGACGCACAGGTTGTCCAGATGCTTCGCGCCTGCGAACATGGAAGCCTCCCAAACCTGACCCTCCTGGATCTCGCCGTCGCCCAGCAGTGTGTATACACGATAGCTGTCATTTGATAATTTTGCAGAAAGTGCCATTCCAACCGCTGCAGAGATTCCCTGTCCAAGGGAACCGCTGGACATATCAACGCCAGGAATATGCTTCATATCCGGATGTCCCTGCAGATAAGATCCGAGATGACGAAGTGTCACCAGATCCTCTTTCGGGAAATATCCTCTCTCAGCCAGTACAGAATACAGACCTGGTGCAGTATGACCTTTGGAAAGGACAAAACGGTCGCGATCTGCTTTCTTCGGATCCTTAGGATCAATATTCATTTCCTCAAAATAAAGATAAGTAAATAAATCTGCTGCTGATAAAGATCCGCCTGGATGACCAGCTTTAGCAGCATGCAGTGCTGTTACGATGTCTTTGCGGACTTCGTTGGCAACTTTCTGAAGCTCTAAATTCTCCATTTTCAATTCTCCTTATTATTTCCCTTGATATCATAATGTGCGAATCACAACCGGATTGAATTCTTACGTAAAATAATTTCTCGGTTAATTATTCTCCAAATACAGCCTTGTAATCATTCTGGAATTTAACAATACCAGCGTCTGTCAGCGGATGATGAGTCATCTGCTCAAGTACTTTAAATGGTACAGTAGCGATATCAGCACCTGCAAGTGCGCACTGTGTTACATGCATTGGATGACGTACACTTGCTGCGATGATCTCGGTATCGATGCCTGCAACTGCAAACATATCAGCGATCTGGCGAATGAGCTCAACAC